>Ga0207646_10003909_pt1 | contig 16542 bp, 22 predicted proteins | sample KBSK5502metaG_FD_184343 | JGI IMG/M metagenome (GOLD analysis project Ga0207646, IMG submission 184343) | Corn, switchgrass and miscanthus rhizosphere microbial communities from Kellogg Biological Station, Michigan, USA - KBS K5-50-2 metaG... | ecosystem: Host-associated > Plants > Roots >... | reverse complement strand
ACGATCCGAGATCTGCTTGAGCTCTTGGAGTCGGTGTGAGACATGGACGACTCCGACCCCCCGGTCGCGGAACTGGCGGATGATGCGGAACAGCTCGTCGATCTCGGTTTCGGTAAGCGCAGCGGTCGGCTCGTCCATGATGAGGACTTCCGCGTTGAACGAGAGCGCCTTCGCGATCTCGACCATTTGCTGGGCGGCCACGGCGAGATCGCCCACTCTTCTTCGTGGATCGAGCTTCTTCAGATGCAACTCGTCGAAGAGGTCGCGCGCCCGGTCATTTAGCTCTCCGTCGTCGAGGACGAGACCGCGCAGGCGTTTCGGCTCGCGGCCGATGAAGATGTTCTGCGCAACCGTTAGGTGGGGCATCAGGTTCAGTTCCTGGTGGACCATGCTGATGCCGAGTCGCTGGGCAGTTGACGGATTCGGGATCTCGACGTCGGTGCCGCGGACAACGACGCGGCCGGCGTCCTTGCGGTACACGCCGGCAAGGATCTTCATCAGCGTCGACTTACCCGCACCGTTCTCGCCGACAAGCGCGTGGACCTCGCCCGGGCGCAGTTCGAAATGGGTGTCGGCAAGCGCGTGGACGCCCGGGAAGTCCTTGCTAATCCCGGTCATCTCGACGAGGAGCGGGACCTCGGTCGCGTCGCTTGATGTCGCCATCGTTGCTCGGGCGCTCCGTTTGTCCTAGCCCTGGAAGGTGGGCCGTCGCGGCTGTCGGTCCGCCGATAGGCCGGGCCGACGCCTTTCATAGATCAACCCGAACGGTCGCGCGTCCAAAGCGGTCGGGATGCTAACACAAAGGTCTGATGTGTGCCAGTGTCGGATTTGGCCGCCGCTGTAATCAAGATCAATATAGCCACTATCGAGGTCGGGTGTCAGAGCTATATAGACATCCGACCTACTGGCAATTATGCTTTCGCGCATGTTCCGCGGAAGTGCGGTTGCGTGAGGCGACGACTTGTTGGCCTGCACGCATATGACATCCGATTTCCAACTTCTCGCCTGCTCGATGGTTCGGACGCGGTTCATAAAGATCCGGACTACTCGGTTGCGTATGTGATTCTTAGGACCGACCTCACGGATGGCCCGGAAGGCCATGGCTTCTGCTTCACCACGGGTCGTGGCACGGAGGTTGAGGTCGCCGCCATTTACGCGCTGTGGCCGCTGATCAAGAACATATCCCTCGGCGAGATCCTCAGCGAACCCCGTGCATTTGCCAGGCGACTCGTCCAAGACACCCAGCTTCGGTGGCTTGGACCTGAAAAGGGCGTGCTCCAGATGGCGGCGGCGGCCATCATCAATGCGGTTTGGGACCTAGCAGCAAAGGTCTCGAGGAAGCCGCTCTGGAAGTATCTCAGCGACATGAGCCCCGAAGAGCTCGTCAAACTTGTGGACTTCCAGTATCTGACAGATGCCTTGAGCGAAGCTGAGGCTCTTGACCTACTCCAGCGCTCCCAGAGAGGAAAGTCGGACCGGGAGGCTCTGCTGATGGCCACCGGATATCCGGCGTACGCAACCAGCCCAGGTTGGCTGGGCTATTCGGACGAAAAGATGATTCGTTTGGCCAAGAAGGCGGTCGAACAGGGGTTCCACCTGATCAAATTGAAGGTCGGTGGATCGTTGGAAGACGACAAACGGCGTTTGCGCCTTGCTCGCAATGCGGTAGGCCCCGATGTCCGCATCGCTACCGATGCAAACCAGAAGTGGAGTGTCAAAGAGGCGATCGACTGGATGACGGAACTCGCCGAGTACGATCCCTACTGGATAGAAGAGCCGACCAGCGCCGACGACATCCTTGGGCACGCTGCGATCCGGAAGGCCATCGCACCAATCAAGGTCACAACCGGAGAGGTCGTGCACAACAGAGTCATGTTCAAGCAGCTTCTGCAGGCGCAGGCAGTCGACATTCTGCAGATCGACGCCACCCGCGTTGCAGGGGTCAACGAGAACATCGCGAACCTATTGCTGGCCGCGAAGTTTGGGGTTCCGGTATGCCCACATGCGGGAGGGGTTGGCCTGTGCGAGCTCGTCCGGCATCTTGCAATGCTCGATTACCTCTCGATAAGTGCGTCGACCGAAGATCGTGTGATCGAGTACCTCGATCACCTGCACGAACACTTCGAGGATCCGGTCGAGCTCGTCGGCGGCAGCTATCGTGCGCCGACGAAGCCTGGCTATAGCGCCGAGATGAAACTAAGCTCGCGTGCCTACTTTCAGTATCCAGATGGTCCCGAATGGACTATGGCGTTAGCAGCGGGCGCTCCTCATAGCTGACGTTCGTTTGGTGGGATAGGGCCAGAACAGTTTCGCGCTTAGTTTCCGGCCAGCACCTTGTGCAACCACTGCTCACCTTCGCACAGGTGAACAATCGCAGCCGCACGGGCTTGGGCTGGATCGCCGGCTTCAATCGCGCGCACGATCATTCTGTGCTCTTGATGCGTACGCTCGATAGCCCCCTCGGATGAGACTCCCTGCCAGATGCGGGCTCGCACTGTCCGTGGCCATAGGGCCGCGAGTGTTGCAGCGAGGGTTGCGTTGCCAGATGCGGACGCGATCATGGCATGGAAGTCGAGATCGGCATTGACATGCTCTTCGGTAGTTGCCGAATCATCCATCCGTTTCAGGATGAGGTTTAGGTCCCTGACCAACTCTGGTATCGTTCGTGAGGCCGCCATTGCGGTCGCCTCTGGTTCGAGGATTCGCCTCAATTCGTAGACTTCCAACAGTCCGCGATCCTTTGTAAGCTCCCCGAGGAAGTCCAGGTGCTCTGCGGTCGGGATCTCGGTCACGAAAGTTCCTGCACCCTGGCGGACTCGAAGCATCCCAGCGACCGATAGTGCGCGAACAGCTTCTCTGAGCGAACTGCGGGACAGGCCCAGTTCCGATGCAAGGGCCTTTTCCGGTGGCAGACGATCGCCGCCCTTAACTTTGCCCGACACGACCATCTGCCGCAAGCGCTCAATCGCCTGAGTAGTGACGCTCATGCTCGCCGGCACAGACTAGCGAATTGCCGACACATGAACGGGCGCTCGGCGCGACACGTTCGGTTTGAACAGCGGATGTCTAAGTCTCGATGTTCGAAGTCTGGTCAGATTCAGCCACGCTTGCAACGAGAGATCATACCTTCGCGCAACAAGCTCGCCGTGGACTGATCAGCGTCTTGTCGGGCGTGAATTCGACCTGCATCGACGCGTCACGGGCCTCCCGGATGCTGGTCGAATTCCAGTGGCGGGGCGGCGAGACCCATGGGACTCGCCGCCCCAACGATCTGACTAGGCCGCCGCCTGACGCAGGCTCGGAGCTGGGAGGCTCGGCCGCAAGAGGGCGAAGGCGACCAGTCCAAAAGTGAGCCCGTACAGGACATGGCCGATCACGAACGCACCCCTGGGTGTCATATCCGGAATCACCGGATTCGCCCCGATCGGCGCCGGCAAGATCACGTACATCATCAGCGCGTACAGCAGGACACCCCCGATCACGGCCGCACCGACATAGCCGTAACGGGTCGTCAGCACGGGCAGCCGCAGCACGCGGATGGCGAAATGGATCACAAACGCAAATGCGATACCAACCGCGATCGCGAACCCCATGTGAATTAGGAACCCGACCGCCAGATGTCGTGCCTGCACCGGTTCGTTCATCGACATCCCCGGGTGCATCATCATGTCGTGCAGCATCACCTGCGCGTCCGACCGATAGACGAAAGAAGCCATGCAGACGTTCAGCGGGGTCCAGAACCCGTTGCCGGTGGCGGCCGAGTAGACCATCATCCACATGGCCATCACGACTCCCCCGGCGGCCCCGCTAACGGCCGCCAGGCCCACGAAGCGACCATCGACACTCCGACTTGGTTCCATCCAAACCTCCTGGCATGCCTCGATTTGCAGGCAGGAACCTGCCACTGAGGGCACAACACGCCAGAGGCGACATAATTCCCGGCCTGCGCTGAGTCGGAATCACCGATCGGGCCTCGGCGTTGTCATCTTTGTGGACAAGGCGATCGACTTCGAGCTCCCGGACCACGAGGGCAAGCCATGGCGGCTGGCCGATGGGCTCAAGCGGGGGCCGGTCCTGCTCGTCTTCTACCGCGGGGATTGGTGACCCTACTGCAACGGGCAGTTGGCCTCGTACGCGCGCAGCTGGGACCGATTCGTCACTGACGGCGTGAGCCTGGCCGGGATCTCGGTCGATCCGATCGAGAACAATCGCGCCATGGTCGACAAGCTCCTGCTGCCTTTTCCTTTGCTCAGCGATCCCGAGGGGCGTGTAATCAAGGAGTGGGGCGTGTGGACCGACACCGAGGGCGGTATCGCCAAGCCCTCGATCTTCGCCATCCGGAAGGACGGCTCCATTGGCTGGGCATACGTCGGACGCGACTTCGCGGACCGACCAACAGACGATGAGTTGTTCGAATCACTTCGAGGAGGTGCCTGACGTTGGCGCGTGGCGATCGACCCCTACCGTTAGAGCAGCTGGAGCCATACATGAGAGGCGCCAAGTTCGCGGCGCTTGCGTTGAGCCGGCGACATCAAGAGCATGACCCCGACATCACCGATGACGCCGCTCGCTACGTCGACATGGCCGAGCGGTACCGTCAGGCTGCGATCGCGACTTTCCGCGCTCAGCGCGATCGACGAGGAGTCAGCTAGGGCGCGGACTCAGTCGTACAGGAGGGTTCCCCACTGATCGCCCTCGAGGTCAAGGTCGCGGTGCTTAAGCCGGCCGAGCCCGCGTACTGTCAAGCCGAAGCGCGAAGGCAATCTTGCCGCCGCCCTGCGATCGATCAAGACTATTCTCGGTCCGCTTCGATTTTGACGCCACCCCAGAAGGCAACTCGGCCGGGCTCGGGTTGGGGTAGTACCTGGCGGTGTCCCGATTCACCTTGTCACCAACAACGACGCCGCGACCGTCGCCCAGGAATTCGAAGGGCGTCTTCGTGTTGAAGGAATGTGGCCCGTCGTCGCAAGCAGAACCCCGCCCGGTCCCGCAGAGATCGGTCGTCACCATCACAACGTCAGGTCGCTCCCCGGCGCGTCATCAGGCGCTCGGTTCGCCCAACGTTCACCTGGCGCTCTTTCGCCTGGCTCGCCGGAGGCGCGGTCGTGGTCGTGGCCGCGGCGTCCCTTGTGATCGCAAGCGCCATCAACCACCCGGCAGCCTCGCCACCGGTCCCTAGTGTCGCCGCGGGGACACTCGTGCGAGGCCAGCCGCCGCCTGACTTCACAGCCACGACTTTCGGCGGCGGTCAGCTCACCCTATCGAGCCTGAAGGGCCACCCCTTGCTGGTCAATTTCTTCGCGTCCTGGTGCACTCAGTGCGCTCACGAGCTTCCTTTCATGGAGCAGTCGTATCAGCGGCACCAGGCCGACGGCTTCACCATAGTCGGCGTCAACGGTTTGGAGACCGGGGACGGAGTCGCCTTCTACCATCGCTACGGGCTCACGTTTCCGGCCGTCCACGATCCAGGCAACCCGGGCAAGATCGCCCTCGCCTACAACGTCACCTCGAGCCTTCCCGTGTCGGTGTTCATCGACAAGACCGGAGTGGTCGATCTCATCCAGCTCGGCGCGCTGACACCTGAACTGCTGGAGCAAGAGATCCAGAAGCTGAGCTGAGCTATGAGCTTTGAGAGCGTGACGGTGCCGCTCGCTTTCGCAGCTGGGGCGGTTTCGTTTTTATCGCCCTGCGTCGTGCCGTTGGTGCCAGTTTATGTTTCGTATATTGTCCGGTCGCCCGGCGATGCGCGCGAGCCTGATCACTCGCGCTGGGCGGGACTTGCAAACGCCGTTGCCTTCGTCGTGGGTGTGACGCTTGTTTTTCTGACGTTTTTCTATGCGCTTCGGGCGCTCCTCCAGCCGGTTCGAGGCGTGATCCTTCCAATTGCCGGCGTTTTGGTAATCGTGTTCGCTCTACACCTTGCTGGCGTGATTCGGCTTCCCGGGCTGGACCGTGAATACCGGCTGTTCGGGTCAGCTCCGCGACGTGCGGGCCCAATCGGTGGCTTCCTCCTCGGTGTGGCATTTGCCGCCGGCTGGACGCCGTGCATCGGACCAGTTCTCGGCGCAGTACTGAGCTCTGGCGCAACCGTAGGTACGACGACACAGGGTCTGCTGATGGTCGTTGCGTACTGTGCAGGGCTTGGCGTTCCGTTCCTCCTGCTTGGCCTTGGAGTTGGCAAGGCTTCGGCCTTGGTCCGGCGGGTGAACAGATGGCGAAAACCCATCGATCTCGCGTCAGCGAGCGTCCTCGCGGCCATGGGTCTGCTGCTCTTGACCAACAGCCTGACCCTCATCACCGATTTCACCAGCCGGGTGCTGCCCAATGTGGATCCGTTCGGCCTTTAGCGCGCTCACGTCGGCGGCGCGGGCTCAACTGCTGATTGCTGCCTTGGTCGCGGCAACTGTCGGTGGAGTCGCGCTCTATGTCACTCGGCCTCCCGTGTCAGGGCCCGCACTGGGCCCATCCCAAGGGCCTGATCCGCTCGCGAGCTCTGAGATCCAGGGCATTCTCCCGGTCGACGCGATACGAGCGATCGACCACCCCAGTTTCGTTGCGGCAGACAAGGCCGGCATGCGGGAAAACCTGAACGTCATCGGGGTCGCGCTGGACGGGGAGGCCCATGCGTTCCCCATCGCAATCATGAGTCGGGTCGAGATCGTCAACGATCGCCTGGGCGGGAAAAACATCGCGGTCACCTGGTGACCACTCTGCTATACGGGCATCGTGTATGCCCGAGACGTCAATGGAAGGACGCTTACGTTCGGTGTGTCGGGCAAGCTCATTCGCAACTCGCTGGTCATGTTCGACCGCGAGACCGGCACGTTATGGAGCCACCTCACTGGCGCAGCACTCGAAGGGCCGCTCGCTGGACAGCAGCTTCAGCAGCTGCTCTCAGAGCAGACCACCTGGGGCCGATGGCGAGCGGAGCACCCCGAAACCCTCATGCTCGACGTCGACCCCAGCGATGTGAGGTTCGATCCATACCAGACCTACTACAGCGCTCCAGACGCCGGCGTGGTCGGACGCAAGCGGGCTGACGATCGGTTGCCGGTTAAGGAGAAGGTGATCGGGGTTCGTCTTGGTGGCGAGGTGAAGGCTTACTCGTTCACGGCCTTGGCGCGAGACCGTGTTGTGAACGACGAGGTCGGAGGAGTGCCGCTGGTTGTCGTCTTCGACCCAGTTTCTTACTCCGGCGCCGTCTACCGAAGAGATCCCGGCGGAACGTTGCTCACCTTCACCGCTGAGTCGACCGGACTTTCGCTGCGGGATGACCAGACAGGATCCGAGTGGGATGGCCTGTCAGGCAAGGCCATGACCGGCAGCCATGCCGGGATGGAGCTGGAGCAGGTGCCCATCACCTATAGCTTCTGGTTTGGATGGGTCGACTTCTACCCGAACACAGAGGTCTATAAGTGAGCATGTCTGGGCTGTCGTAGACCTGTCACATTCCCTTCCTAGCCTCGTCTCATCTCAATCTCAGGAGGTGATTCGATGGACTCGGTATTCGCTCTCGCGCAACGCAGTGCAGGTCTGCTGTTGCGGTTTTCGTTGGGACTGGTCCTGCTCTGGATCGCGGGGCTGAAGTTCGCCGACCCCGCGCCAGTCCGCGGCCTGCTCGCAGCCTCGCTGCCGTTTCTCGCCAGCAACGCCTTCGTTTATGCGGTGGGCGTGCTAGAGATCACGGCGGCGGTCCTGCTGTTCGCGGGCTTATGGGTGCGCTACGTGGGTCTTGGTGTGCTCGTTCTCTTCGGAGGCACGCTGACGATCTTTCTGATCGCGCCTACGCTCACGTACGGACCGCATGGCTTCCCACTCCTGTCCTTGCTCGGTCAGTTCCTGCTCAAGGACACGGTCCTCGCGGCTGCAGCAATCAACCTCGTTGCCCTGGACAGCGCTCGCCAGCGCACGCGCCAGATGCAAGCCGGTGCGGCAACGAGTAAGGCCATGGCTAGTTAGTCCAACAAGGAAGGGAGGAATGAACATGAACATGAACATGGTCAAACGAGCTCGCATGGCAGGCACGGCACTGGTCGTGGCCGGCCTGCTGACCGCCGTTGGCTCCCAGGCTGCCCTCGGAGCTGAACCGGGCTTTGGCAAGCTGTATCTCAACGGTCAGATCGTCGGCACCGTGGTGCCACCGGCGCCGGTGACGCCTGGCAGCGGCCAGGATCCGTTCTACAAAGTCACCAATGGCGCAAGCGGACAGCTGGGCATCGCGGGAGTCGGTCCGGGCGAATCCGGCTTCCATGGCGGAGACTGGGAAGTCTTCACGGTGACCTTCAACGTAACGCCCTATCTACTGACCTCCGGCTCGGCGGTAGCAGCGGCCGCGGCCAACGGCGACGTCACGGTCACGCGCCAACCGGCACAGGATTTTCGCTGCCCAATCACGTCGACCGCTGTTGCCTGAGAGGGAAATTGTGGTCGGGGGCCGGGAATTGAATCCGGTCTCCGGCCATTCACTCTCATGCGCAATTTGAGAGCTGGGCCAAAGACCCGAGACCTCGTGTTAGTCGTCGACGACGACCCCAAGATCGCCGGCCTGGTCCGGATGTACCTGGAACGGGCCGGGTTCGAAGTCACGGTCGCCGCCGACGGCCTGACCGCCCTGCGCCTGATGCGGGAGCTCGAACCGGCGTTGATAGTGCTGGACCTTATGCTGCCTGGCGTAGACGGCAACGCCGTGGCGAGGATTGCGCGCGAGGAAGCCGGCATCCCGATCGTCATGCTCACTGCCCTCGGCTCGACACGGGATCGCGTCGTCGGCCTTGAAGCCGGTGCCGACGACTACGTGGCGAAGCCGTTCGCCCCGGCGGAGCTGGTCGCCCGCGTCCGCTCTGTGCTCCGTCGCGCGAGGCGGGCCCAACCCGCCGCGGCGATGCGATATGGCGAGCTCATGCTCGACCTTGAACAGCATCGGGTCGAGCTGGCAGGCCGGCCCGTTGAGCTGAGCCCCGCTGAGTTCGAGATCCTGGCTGCGCTCCTGGAGGGGGGTGGCCGTGTGGTCACCCGGGATCAGCTTATCAACCGCCTGCACCCACACGGGGAAGGCATCGACGATCGCAGCATCGATGTGTACATCGGGCGCCTGCGCGTAAGGCTGGGCGAGAGTCGGGCCCGGCCGCGTTTGGTGCTCACGGTTCGTGGTGTCGGTTACCGGATCGGGGATGGCCTGACGCAGCGATGAATTCGCTTGCCGCTCGAATCGCGCTGGCCGGCGCATTCATCGCAGCCATCGCCATGACCCTGGTGGCGGCCGGTGTCCTCGTGGTCGGTCGCTCGACGTTCGAAGCGCTGATGGCCCAGCACGGGACCGCGGCTGCCGTCTCCTACGAGATGTTCGATAACTCGGTCACGCGCGTCCTGATCGGAGCCTCGGTGGCTGCGTTGGCCTGTGCCATCGTGCTGGCGATTCTGGTGGCGCGCCAGATCGAGCGCCCGCTGGCTGATGTGGCACGAGCCGCACGCCGGCTCGCCGCCGGTTCTTACGACGCCCGCGTGGGGCGGCCGAACTCCCGGGAATTAGCCTCCCTAGCTGACTCTTTCAACCAGATGGCTGCCAGCCTCCAGGATCAAGAGCGCCAGCGACAGAACCTGATCTTGAACTTTGCTCACGAGCTTCGGACGCCCCTGACGAACCTCCACGGCTACCTGCAGGCCCTCCGAGACGGCATGGTGCCGAGGTCATCCGAAACCTTTGCCTCGCTGCAGGAGGAGATCGACCGATTGTTGCGCCTCTCGAAATCGCTCGACGTGCTCGTCGCGGGCAGCACCAGGACCAACCAGGAATGGGTCGAGCTCGACCTGGTTCCGATCATGGATGCAGTGCTGGAGCTGAACCGGCACACTTTCGAACGCCGCGGTCTGACCGTGCAGACTGCATTGCCTTCCAGCCTGCGTGTTCACGCAGATGGAGACGCCCTGGCCCAGGTGCTCAGCAACTTGCTGCAGAACGCAGGCCGCTATACACCGAACGGCGGCACCGTCTGGGTCCGAGCCGCGTCTGAGGCTGAGACCGCCCTGGTGTCGGTCGCGAACACCGGTGACGCCATCCCGCCAGACGATCTTCCGCATCTCTTCGAGCGCTTCTATCGCGTCGACAAATCGCGCAACCCTGTCCAGGGTGGGGCCGGGATCGGTCTCGCCGTCGTCAAAGAGCTGGTCGAGGCGGCCGGCGGCAAGGTCGGTGTGGATTCGCGACCCGGGCTTACACGATTCTGGTTCCGCCTCAACGCGGCGGCCAGGTAGCTGCTGACTACGCGAACAGGTCCGTGTCAGGATAGAAATCAGACCAGGCGAACCAGAACCCGTAAGTGATCGGTATCTGCTCCAGGACCATTCCACGCAGCGGCCCAGTCGTCGCCTCGCCTATGAGACCGTCCCACGTCGATCCAGTCTCCATATCCACCAGCTCGAGCGGGTTCGACCCTGGGCGGAAAGTCAGCGCCCTGCCATTGGGGTTCCGGCGGAAGACGGCCCCAGACTCTGTGCTGCCGTCGAAGACGACCACGAGCGGAACATCCCCGACGAGGTCGTTGACGACTTTGTCTTTCGCCAGCGTCTTCACGCTGTAGGCCTTGACGCGGCCACCCAGGCGCAGGCCGATCACTTTCTCTTTCGCGCCCAGACGCGGGTCGACGACAAAGTCGGCCTGGTCGTGATCGACTCCGAGCTGAGGGCTTCGGTAGTAGGTGTTGTACGGATCGCCGACGAGTGAGGGGTTGAACGCAAGCAGCAGCGTTTCCGGATGGGCGTGGCGCCAGCTCCCCCAGCTTCCCTGGGTCGACGCCGTCAGCTGCAGAGCCTCTCCTGCTAGAGGTCCAGCCAGAGCCTGACCGGTGAGATGACTCCACAAGCTGCCCGTCTGGTGGTCGTACATCACGAGCGAATTCCGCACAAGGAGCCCAGAAACGCCGAAGGTCAGCGTTCGATCACCGACCTTGCGGGCATACACGATGCCCGTGTAGCAAAGCGGTCACCAGGTGACGGCGATGGCCCGATCGCCAAGCTGGTCGTTGACGATCTCAACTCGGCTTAAAAGCGGTATCGGATAAGCCTTCGCGTCGGCGCCCTCCGAGACACCGATCACTGGCAGGCGGTCTGGCACCCAGCCGGCCTCGCCGGACGCTATGAATCTGGGAGCATCGATGGCTTTGATCTTGTCGCGGGGCACCTGGTATCCAATCTCGTCGGCCGACAGCGGGTCGGGAGCTTGGACACTCGGATAGTCGCGCCCTGCGATCTGCTGCGAACCAGTCATCAGAGAGGGCGCAGCGGTACTGGTGAGGTAGAGAGCGCCGATTGCCGACAGCACGGCCACAGACCCGGCGAGGGCCCACGTCCTGAGGTTGATTCGCATCTGATGTCTCCTTGATTCCAACACCTCATCGACCCTCAAATTCCGGGCGGAATACCTGCTCCAGGAAGGTGTTGTGCATGAGAGTGGTCTGGTGAGTCAGTGGCGCAGCGGCATACTGCTTACCGCTGTCCTGTCTATCGTCGCGGTCGCGGGCGTCCTCGGCTACCGGCACATTGAATCTGTCCAAGGACAAACTGCCACAACCCTTCAATTGGCCCGGCTCGACGGGCCTGGAAGCAGCCGGCTCGCTGACTGGCATGGAACCCCGATGGTGGTCAATCTTTTTGCGTCGTGGTGCCCGGCCTGCCTGACCGAGATGCCCGCTTTTGAACGGGCATCCCATGACTATGCCGGGCAGGTGATCATCGTCGGAGTTGACAGCCAGGACACTCCCACCGATGGACTCAGACTTGCTCGCCAATTGGGGGTCACCTACCCACTGCTGGTCGACACCAGTCACGCGGATCTCTATGCGGTGCTGCATGGCCAAGGAATGCCGGTGACAGCGTTCATTGGTCGCGATGGCACGGTCAGGCGTGTCTACGGCGGAGAGCTCGATGAGGCGCTGCTGCGCCAATTGATCGATCAACTGCTTCAGACATGAATCAGATCGCCGTGGATTCGATCGCCGCCGCGGTTTGCCGCGTCACAGAGGACAACGTGCCGAGGCGTTGGAATCGAGGAGGCAGGTTGGTGTTCCACTAAGTGAGGCCTTTGACCGTTCCAACCGTGGTGACCACACGCAAGCGAGATGCCGACTACGTCTTCTTTGAGCTGACCCGCAGCATATGCCCGGACTGCCGGCGCCCCCTCGACGCTCAGATCCTGCTTCGGAACAGCAAGGTCTACATGCGCAAACGTTGCCCGGAACACGGGCAGTTCGAGGCCCTTGTGTACTCCGATGCCGAGGCCTACGTCCGCAACGCGCGGTACAACAAGCCGGGCACCATTCCCCTCGCCTTCAGCAGCGAGGTTAGCCGCGGCTGCCCCTTTGACTGCGGATTGTGCCCCGAGCACCAGCAGCATGTTTGTCTCGGAATCATCGAGATCAACAGCGCCTGCAACATGGACTGCCCTCTCTGTTTCGCCACCGCAGGTCCGGGCTTCAACCTGACGTTAGAAGAGGTCGAGGAGATACTCGACCACCTGGTTGAGACCGAAGGCAGCCCACAGGTGGTCCAGCTCTCGGGAGGCGAGCCGAGCATCCACCCTCAGATCGTTCCCATGCTGCGCGCCGCCAAGTCGCGTGGAATCGACCACGTCATGCTCAACACCAACGGAAAGCGGATTGCCCGCGACGACCGCTTCCTGGCCGAACTCGCCGAGGTGCGCCCGTCAATCTATTTCCAGTTCGACGGGTTCGAAGAGAGAACCTATGAAGTGCTGCGAGGAGAGCCCGGAATCCTGTCCGAAAAGCTGGCCGCGCTGGACCGTCTGGCAAGCATCGACCTCGACGTGGTCCTCGTCGCGGCGGTCGAGCGCGGCGTCAATGAGCACGAGGTCGGACACCTGGTCAAATTCGGGCTCCAGCATCCCGCTGTGCGTGGGATCAACTTCCAGCCCGCCTTTCACGCCGGCCGGCACGTCGTCCACGATCCGTTGCAGCGGATGACCATTCCCGATGTCGTCCGCGGCATCGAGGAGCAGACTCAGGGACTCTTTCGCGCGGACGACTTCGTGCCTGTGCCCTGCTGCTTTCCCACCTGCAATTCGGTGACCTATGCCTTCCTCGACGGCGAGAACGTCGTGTCGCTGCCTCGGGTCCTCAACGTCGACGATTACCTTGACTACATCACCAACCGGGTCGTGCCGGATCTGGGTACCGAGGTGCGGCAGGCTCTTGAAGGCCTGTGGTCGTCCTCGGCAGTGCCCGGTGGTGAGAGAGCAGCAACCGATTTCGCATTCACGTGCAGCTCCTGTGACCTCTCGACGCTGGCTCCGCGCGACATCGCGAAGCGCATGTTCATGCTGATGCTTCAGGACTTCATGGATCCCTGGACCTTCAACCAGAAGAACCTGATGAAATGCTGCAAGGAGTTTCTGCTGCCGGGCGGGCATCAGATTCCGTTTTGCGCATACAACACGGTCGGCTACCGAGAGCAGGCGCGCGAGCAGCTGGTCACGAGGGACCGCGAACGCCGACGCGCAAGGCGTGAGGGCCGGCATTTCCAGCCCGCACCTCTGAGCTTCGACTTCAGCTCAAGGTGAGGATGCACGAGGTCACCGGCGAGCAAATCAAGTCTTGCTGTGCCGCAGCGTATGGCAGCGATTGGGCGCACCTGTTGATCGGCGACTCGATGCATCCCGGTGGTGTCGAGCTCACTGAGCGACTGGGAGACCTGCTCGAGTTGAATCCGGGATCGAGGGTGCTTGACGTGGCTTCGGGGCGGGGTGCCTCCGGGTTGACATTGGCGCGGAGGTTTGGCTGCCAGGTCACAGGCATCGACCTCAGCCCAGTATGCGTCGAGGCCGCGCGACACGAAGCGAGTCGGTCTGGCCTGGTCGATCAGGCCAGGTTCGAGATCGGCGACGCGGAGACGCTGGGCTTCGACGACGGCGAGTTCGACGCCGTGATCTGCGAGTGCGCGTTCTGCACCTTTCCCGACAAGTTCAATGCGGCGCTGGGGATGGCTCGAGCGCTGAAGCCTGGTGGGCGGCTTGGGCTGAGCGATCTCGTCCGCAGACGCGAGCTTCCGCCAGAGCTGCAGACGCTCGCCGGATGGGTTGCCTGCATGGCCGATGCCATGGCTGAGTCCGACTACATCGACTGCCTCGAGACCGCCGGCTTCCGTCTACAAGACTTCGAGGTCCACGACGACGCTTTGACCGATCTCCTACAACGAATCAGAGGGCGCCTCTTCGCTGCGACGGTTCTAGCCAGGATCGGCGCGATCGATATCCCAGCGGCCGACCTAGATCAAGCCACTGAAATCGCTAGAGCAGCGGAGTCGGCCGTACGAAGTGGGAGCCTGGGATACGTCCTGATGAAGGCGGTCAAAAAATCAGACGGGGAGGAAAGCTGACCCTACCGTCACCTCTGTCGTGGGGACGGAGTCGTCGGTTTCGCCGGTACCCGATCGAGAAATACGACGCTCACGCATCGATAGCAGGTAATGGCTGGACAGTCCGGCCGATCGCAAAACGCGCACGTCTCGATTTCGGTTCCGCACCTTGAACACTTCCTAGCCGTGGTCGTCTGCATCCTCATTTCTCCTCGCCTGCAACTCGAACCGCGTCGCTCTGTAAAAGCAACCCAACGAGCCGGCCGTCCGAGGTCGTGATCGGGGAGCTTTCGAGCATATGCTTGGTCATGGTCTCGGCCATTTCCTTGACGCTGACGTAGGGCCGAAAAGTGCTCGGGCCAGGCCGCATGGCCTGCTCCATCCGAAGTTCGGGATCCTTGTCGAGCTCCTTCGACCTCAACAGGCCAAAGACCACATGCTCCTTGTTGATTACGACGACGGCATCCCAACCCGCCGCCCGCACACGCTCGCGAACGTCGCCAAGCCTCTCATCCAGTCCGGCGGTCGGCACATCGCGACGTGAAACCTCACCCGCTCTTGGATGGGCCGCATTGGTTCCTTCGGTGCGCAGCCCTGCGGCCATCCAGTCCAACTTGCCAGCTACGTAGTCGTAGACCTCGCCGAACCCCAAGCTCTCGAGCCGCCACGCGGCCCTGGGCGACAAGTCTCAAGCCGCATCCCAGCAGTAAACGATGACCGGACGGGTGCGGTCGAGCGTGGCGACGGCATCGGTTTCGAGGCGCCGAAGCGGAAGGTTGATGGCGCCCGGAAGGTGATCCTCCTCGTACTCGTCCGCCGGCAGCACCTCCACGAGCTGCGCGCCGCGCTCGACGAGCTCCTTGAGTTGATTCCGGTCGATCTCGGTCGGCATCCCGATCACCTCTCTTCGTTACGTGTCCGTTCGGGTAAGGCTGATGTTCATCCACCTGAAGTGTTGTGATCCGCGTCACGTTTCGGTGGCGCCGTCATTCGCATGATGGTCTGAATAACACTGCACGGAGGATCGTTCAAGAGCCATGAGACCCGACATTCAGCCTGGTGGACGCTTTCCCGATTACGAACTGCCCGACCATACCGGCAGACGGCGAAGACTCTCTGAGATACAAGGCGACGACCCGATGATTCTCGTTCTGTCCCGCGGCCACTTCTGCCCCAAGGACCGTCAGCAGCACCGGTTACTGGTCGAGCTCGAGCCCGAGATCGACGTGGCCTACACCAAGCTGGTGACGATCTCGACAGATGGTCTGCTCGAGTTGAATGAGATGCGCCAGGGGGTCGGTGCGCACTGGCCATTCCTTTCCGATTCACAGCGCCGAATCCAGAAAGACCTGGACATTCAGGAGTACACCGACCCGCACCACGATCCAATGATCCCCTATACGTTTGTCCTCGAACCCGGCCTTGTAATTCACAGCATCTACAACGGTTACTGGTACTGGGGTCGGCCCGGCGCTGATGACCTGCGCCGCGACCTGCGGGATGTGACCATGAAGATCAGACTTGACTGGGATCTCGGCAAGCCGGGAATGCGCGAGGCGTGGGAGCGCGGCGACAAGAGCGCGTTCTGGCCCTATGGCCGATCTATGAAAGAGGTGCTCGCCAAGAGCGCGTAACCGCGGGGAGGCATCGCGCAGCAGGCCACGTTATTCAGGGCCTCGCTCGGAATCTCGCGTGGCGGAGACGGCCTCGGTCACTTGGTCCGCTCTACGATGTTCGCCGTGGATCTGGATCGCCCGCCGGAGGAGTTCGATAAGAGCCGCCCTCCAAGCGCGGAGCAGATGGCCGCCCAGCGCGCGCTAACCACGGGGACGTTCAGACGCTGGAGCGGTGTATCGCCGAGCATCATGAGGTCGAGCGACTACACGGACGCGAAGGGCACGCGGAGCACGATCCGGATGCGCCCCGCCTTCATCCGCTACAGCGCCGCGGAGCACCTGGTGCTTTGGGGAATCCCGGACGAGGGCCACTGGGAGGAGCTGCGCCTGGACCGCATCGATTCGGCGCGCGACACCGGCCAGGAGTTCAGTCCCACCTGGTAGACGGCGGAACCGCCGAGCCGACCAGGGAGAAGCGCGACACCAGCGCGACCGGCCAGGCGATGGAGTTCCGGATCTGGACCATGCTCATCGAGCAGTCTCGTGGAGCGCTGCACGCGTT
>Ga0207646_10003908_pt1 | contig 16543 bp, 14 predicted proteins | sample KBSK5502metaG_FD_184343 | JGI IMG/M metagenome (GOLD analysis project Ga0207646, IMG submission 184343) | Corn, switchgrass and miscanthus rhizosphere microbial communities from Kellogg Biological Station, Michigan, USA - KBS K5-50-2 metaG... | ecosystem: Host-associated > Plants > Roots >... | reverse complement strand
TCGTCTCCACTGTCTCGCTCTTGCTCGTCAAGAGGAGCTTTAACGCCAGCACAAGCGAGAAGCAAAGAGAACCATTTCATAGTACGTGACTGTTGCCCTGACGGAAAAAAGTCGTCGCCCCATATGATAAGGAGTGAGCGACAAAGGCACTCGCAAAAAATTGTCCTTCCTACGCCAATTCTCCGGCTCTGTTAGCCCTGCCTACACGGTAGGCGTCAGGCTCCCTGCGGGTGTGGGTAATGTGGGCAGCGCGGCAGTAGGCAGGCTCGTGGGATTGATGGGAATGATCTTGATCTGCGACGCGCTGCCAGGCAGCGTGTTGCTGTCACCAAACGTGGTGTGAATGGAGATCGAGACCGAGTTCGCATCCACGCCCGGTTGCTGCCGGAGGTAAGCGCGTGCATCAGCAAGCGTCATGCCTTTGATGTGATTCAGGATGGCTTGTAATTGGATAGACAGATACTGGTATTTCTCGATGCCAGCCGCCGCAACCTTCATCGTCGCCATGCCCAGATCGGTCACCGCTTCAACCACTGGCCGGCTTATCTGTACCGTGGAGTTCATGAGGGTCGTATTTGGCCCCAGTTCCTGCGCCAGCAACATTTGCGCCAGTTGCTGCGCGTCCATGTCGTTGATGTACTCTACGCTCCCCTGCTCCGTAAGCGTCACGGTGACCGTTCTGCTCACCGTACCGATATCTGGATTGCTCGATGCTGAGACGTCGGTAAACTGCTTCGACCCGATTTCGGTGGCATGAAGAGCCCGAAGCTGGCTGTCCATTTGCGTGGAAAGTTGCGCGATGAGCGATTGCCGCAGTTGAGAGGACAGGTTCTCCACGCCGTCGGGGGTGACTACCTGCCTGCACCGGAAGGAGAAAAACTGGTTACACTGCTGGTCCGACGTTTGCTCCGTCTGCGAGCCGGTCAAGTTATCGACCTTCGCGTAGGCGGGAACAGATGAGGTGGCAACATCGATACCGGTCTGTGATGGCTGAGCCGTGATGGTGTACACCTGTTGGAGCGCTTGTACCCGCGGGCTAATATTGACGCTGGCCGAAACAACCAGTGGAAATGCAAAATAGATCACGCCCGCCATGACGAACAGCACGACGACGGTCAAGAGCGGGATGGCCACAAACAGTGGCTTTTTTTTGCGGCTACGGCCTCTGCGGGCAGGCTGCTTGCCAACGGGAACAGGTATTGAGCTACCGGCGGCAGCGGGCTTCTGTCTCTCCTGCGAGTTCACGCCAGCACCCATCCCCAGATGCGCGTAGGCAATGTCCATAGTGGGTGCGACATAATCCACTTCACCAAATGCCTCATCCTTCTGCGCCGTAGGTAGATCTCCCGTATCCCGCAGAATGCGCACTTCGAGTATGTTCTCCGCGTGAAGGGGTTGAGGAGACACGACCGCCGGGGGTGGCAATACGATTGACCCAGGGGCAGGGAGAACTGCAGGCGCATGTAGTGCCTGGCACGCCTGCTCAAAGGCGTGCAGGACGCCGGCGGCGCTGGCATAGCGATCTCCGGGATTCGCTGCCATGCAGCGCTGGACAACGGCTTCGAGGGGTGCCGGAAGCGATCCGGAAGCGGGAGCTTCTCCTCCTGGAAGACGCCCGGTGAGCATCTGATACAGGATGACGCCGAGCGAGTAGATGTCGTTGCTTGAAGCGGTAATGCCATTGAGGCGTTCAGGGGCCATATAGGCGAGGGTGCCCATCTCCTGATCTGCCGGCGTCAATGGCGGACTGGCAGCCGCGCCCTGTTTCGTGGCAATTCCAAAGTCGATGAGGCGCATATAGACCTGCTCGGTCGCTTCCTCGTTGTCGAGCAGGATATTGCTCGGCTTGAGGTCGCGGTGAACCACGCCCCGGCGATGGATGTATGCTACCGCCCGCACCAGCGCGGTGAAGAGTTGCTGCACCTCCGCCACCGGCAGGGGCCCAGCGTGCAGGCGCTGATCCAGCGTACCGCCGGAGATGTACGGCGTCACCAGGAAGAGCCTGTCCTCGACCTCGCCAAATTCAAACAGGGGCAGAATATGGTCGTGTTTGAGGTGCGAGCTGACTTCAGCCTCGCGGAAAAAACGCGCACGCGCTAGCGGGTCACGCGACAGGTCATCACGGATAATCTTGACCGCCACCTCGCGATTAAAGGCGGTGCGCTGGTGAGCAAGGTAGACTTCGCCCATGCCGCCCATATCGATGCGCCGGATCAGGTCATAGTTGCCGAATTGCCGCTTTCCCTGGTGATGCCCCCCACTCGTCAAATCGTGTTGTTCTTTCATCGATTTTCCGTCAGAAGCCATGCGCGCCCACCCTATTTAACAGACGTTAAAACAGCAGGACAACTGCTCAGGTGGTGATTCCTATTGGATACCTCAGCAGTTACGGCTTTTTTTTGCTAGACATGTACCTGTTACATCCCGGTATCTCAATATGATAGCCGACAATTATCAAAAATAGTGCAAGGAAGTGTAAAATAATTGTGAAGAGGCCTGCGCTGGCTCCTACTGCTCTTGACAATTGCCGGGCCTATAATGTATTGTTTGTTATAACATATTACTGTTAGTAACAATTACTGTTAGTAACAATCATTTTTTGAGCAGACACTGGAGATCAATGTCAGAAACAAACGATTACGAGCAGAAGCAAGCACTGCTCAATGAGCAGTTGGAACGGTTTCTTGCCACCTTCTCGGACATGCGCAAAGTGATGGGGGCGGGCTTCAAGCATGCGCACCAGCATGGGTTTGGCACGACGCAGTTCATGGTCTTGGGGTTGATTGAGAGGGCCCAGGCCACCGATGGAGAAGCCTGCACCATCAGCGGCATCGCCGGAAGCCTGGGGATCGACCCCGCGACGGTAGTTCGCACCGTTGATAGCCTCGAAAAGCGCGGGCTGATCGAGCGCAGGCGAGACCGGCAGGACCGCCGCCAGGTCTTTGTTGAATTCACGGATGCGGGCCGCGCTGCACGCCTGGAAGCGCATCAGCAATTCATCGAGCGCATACGAGCGATTTTTCTGTCCATGAGCGCGGAGGGGCGCGCTTCGCTGCTGAGCGGATTGGAAGAATTTGCGCGGGTAGGGCTGGAGGTGCGTGCGGAGCAGGAACGGGAACCGGAAAAGCACATGTCGTACCTATAAATTACGTCTGTTTTTCCCTTGACAAAATACGATATATCGTTATACTGAGGAAGAGAATACGATATATCGGTAATTAAAATGGAGATGAATAAGCATGATCAAATTGCTGCGGTTTATGAAACCGTATCGGGCGATACTCGTGCTTGTTGTGGTACTCGCCTTTGCGCAAGCCATAGCAAACCTGTACCTGCCCACCTTGTTTGCGAATATTGTCGATAACGGGATTGTAAAAGGCGATACCGGCTACATTTGGCGAACTGGCGGCATTATGTTGCTGATAACTTTCGGGGGAACCGTTGCTGCGGTCGTCGGCATTTTCTATTCTTCCCAGGTGGCGACCGGCTTTGGCAAAATCATCCGCGCCAAGTTGTTTACCCACGTGGCACAATTTTCGCTGCACGAGTTCGACAGCGTAAGCACCTCCTCGCTGATTACCCGCACCACCAATGATACGACGCAGGTGCAGCAGGTGATGATCCTTGTGCTGAATATGCTGATCACTGCCCCATTCACGTTGATTGCCGGGATTATTCTGGCGCTCAACCAGGATGTGGGGCTCGCCTGGATTCTGGTGGTGGCAATTCCCATTCTTGTGGCCTCCATCGTGCTCCTTATGAGCAAGGCCATCCCGCTGTTCCGTATTATGCAGAAGAAGCTGGATAAGCTCAATCTCATCCTTGATGAAGGTCTGACCGGGGTGCGCGTGGTCCGGGCGTTTGATCGTCAGAAGTACGAGGAGCAGCGCTTCGACGAGGCCAACCTGGATTTGACCAATGTTTCCATCAGGGTGAACAGGCTCGTGGCATCGCTCATGCCGATTATGATGCTGGTCCTGAACATTTCCAGCATTGCTATTCTCTGGTTCGGCGCTATCCGCATCAATAATGGACAAATGCAGGTGGGAGCGCTCATCGCTTTCCTGCAATATGCCATGCTGATTCTGTTCGCTCTGCTGATGATCTCGATGATGTTCATTATGCTCCCGCGTGCCGCGGCCTCCGCGGATAGAATTAACGAAGTGCTGGAGATCGAGCCCGAAATCAAAGATGCCGACCAGGTGAAGCGGGCCGACAAGCAAAAGGGGTATGTGGAGTTCCAAAATGTGACCTTCAGCTATCCTGGTGCGGAAGAGCCCGCGCTCTCCCACATTTCTTTCAGCGCTGCCCCTGGCGAGGTAACGGCCATCATCGGCGGCACCGGCTCAGGCAAATCGACGCTGGTGAGCCTGATCCCGCGCTTTTACGATATCGACAGCGGTCACCTCCTGGTTGACGGCGTAGATGTGCGCGAGATGGCGCAGGAGCATTTGCGCTCGAAAATGGGTTTTGTGCCGCAAAAGGCAGTCCTCTTTTCGGGAACGGTTGCGGAAAATATCCGCTACGGCAAGGAGGATGCAACGGACGAAGAGGTGAGGCATGCCGCCGATGTCGCGCAGGCCACCGAGTTTATCTCGGAGATGAAAGATGGCTTTGATTCGGTGATTGCCCAGGGCGGGACGAACGTTTCGGGTGGCCAGAAGCAGCGCCTCTCGATCGCGCGCGCCCTGGTGAGAAAGCCGGAAATCTACGTGTTTGACGACACTTTCTCGGCGTTAGACTTTAAAACCGATGCCAGGCTACGAGCGGCGCTCAAGCAAGAAACCCTCGACGCTACCGTGCTCATCGTGGCCCAGAGGGTCAACACAGTCATGGATGCTGATCAGATTATCGTCTTAGAGGAGGGGAGAATTGCCGGAATCGGCACCCATCGAGAGCTGATGAGGTCCAACGAGGTCTACCGCGAAATCGTGTCATCACAGCTTTCATTAGAAGAAATTGATCTTATTCCGACCGGCAACGGACTGCGTCCTAGCTCCGCTCAGCCGGTCGGAGAGGTAGTAATTGCGGAGGAAATCGCATGAGTGTAGAGCGCAGAGAACAGAGACCTGGCGGCATGCAGGCCGGCCCGATGGGCAGAGGCGGATGGGGCGCTATGGGCATGCCGGTGCAAAAAGCCAAGGATTTTCAAGGCACGGCCAGGCGTTTGCTTGGCTACTTCCTACCGCAAAAATTTCTCTTGATGATCGTGCTTGGTACGGCAATCATCGGCACCGTGTTCAACGTTGTTGGTCCGAAGATCCTGGGATTGGCGACCACCAAGCTCTTCGAGGGATTATTGCTGAAGTTTCGAGGTGTGCCAGGCGCTTCAGTTGATTTCAATTACATCGCGCACGTCTTGCTGATTTTGCTGGGGTTATACATCGTCAGCTCCATCTTCATCTACATTCAGCAGTATGTGATGGCAGGTGTGGCGCAAAGAACGATGTACCGGCTGCGCAGGGAAGTGGATGAAAAGATTTCGCGTCTGCCGCTGAAGTACTTTGACTCGCGCACGCACGGGGAAATCATGAGCCGCGCAGTCAACGATATGGATAACCTCAGCACCACGCTCCAGCAGAGCATTACACAGTTGATCACCTCGGTGGTGACGCTGCTGGGCGTGATCGTGCTGATGCTGACGATCAGCCCGCTCCTCAGCTTGATTGTCGTGCTGACCCTCCCGCTGAGTTTGTTCGTCACCGTGGGGATTGCGAAACGCTCGCAAAACTACTTCAGGAGACAGCAAAGAGCGCTTGGAGAACTCAATGGCCATGTCGAGGAAATGTACACGGGCCACAAGATCGTGAAAGCATTTGGGCGCGAAGGGCAGTCTGTTGCCGAATTTAACGAGCGCAACGAGCAACTGTATAACGCTGGCTGGAGAGCGCAGTTCGTTTCCGGCATTATCATGCCGCTGATGAGGTTTATTGGCAATATTGGCTATGTCTTTGTGGCTGTGGTCGGCGGCATCATGGTCACGAGAGGGGCGATTGCGATTGGGGATGTCCAGGCCTTTATTCAGTACGCCCAGCAGTTTACCCAGCCGATCATCCAGCTGGCCAATTTCGCCAATGTGATTCAATCGGCGATGGCGTCGGCGGAGCGCATCTTTGAACTGCTCGATGAACAGGAGGAGGTCCCGGAGGCAGCGGATGCCAAAGTTATTGAGCATCCAGATGGCGAGGTCAAGTTCGAGCATGTCAAGTTCGGCTACTCACCGGACAATATTCTCATGGAGGATATGAATATCGATGTCCAGCCGGGACAGATGATCGCCATTGTCGGCCCGACCGGCGCCGGCAAGACCACCCTGGTCAACCTACTGATGCGTTTCTATGACGTCAACAGCGGCAGAATTCTGGTGGATGGTGTGGAGATTAGGGAAATCAAGCGCGGGGCGTTACGCCGCACGTTTGGTATGGTGCTGCAGGACACCTGGCTCTTCAACGGGACGATACACGACAATATCGCCTATGGCCGGGAGGGAGCCACGGAAGAAGAGATCATCCGTGCGGCGAAGGCGGCAAACGCCAACCACTTTATTCGCACGTTGCCAGGTGGTTATAATACCGTTCTGAACGAGGATGCGACCAACATCTCGCAGGGGCAAAGGCAGTTGTTGACCATTGCCCGCGCGTTCCTGGCCAATCCAGAGATCCTGATTCTGGATGAAGCCACCAGCAGCGTCGATACCCGAACGGAGATGCAGATCCAGAAGGCGATGGCCGGGCTGATGAGGGGTAGAACAAGTTTTGTGATTGCTCACCGGCTCTCCACTATTCGGGATGCAGACCTGATCCTGGTCATGAATCATGGGACGATCGTCGAGAAGGGTACCCACGAGGAGCTGCTCGCGAAGAATGGCTTTTATGCCGACCTGTATAACAGCCAGTTTACCGGTCGAACCCTCCTGGAGGAAGCGGTCTAACGACTCTATAAAAAGTCAATCCACAGGCTCGACCTGCACGCCTGGCTTCTCCAGCTGCAAGCTGATGATGCCAGCCATCACCAGCACTCCCCCGGTGATCTGCAGCAGGTCGAGCGATTGGCCGAGCCAGACGTAGGCGATGAGCCCGGCGGAAACCAGTTCGAGCATGCTAGCGATGCCGACACGGGTGGCGTCAAGGCGGCGCAGGGAGCCAAGCGTCAGCGAGAATGGGATCGCCATACCGACGATGCCGACCAGGAAGATCAGCAAGAGGCGATGCGGCGCCCAGGTGCTGGTGGGAATCACCCAGGGAGGCTGGACACAGAGCCAGAAGGCGCCGGCGATGAGCGCACCGTAGGCCGTCGCGGTAATCGATGGCAAGTCGCGACCGACGCGGCGGCCTAACAAGAGATAGGCCATAAAGGCCAGGACGGAGAGACAGGCAAAGAGCAGGCCGAGTCTGTCCAGGCCGCTGAAGTTCTGTCTCCAGAGGCCGGTCAGGAGCATGATGCCCCCGAAGGTGAGGAGGATGGCAGCGATGACATAGAGCGAGGGCAGCTTTCGTCGCCACACCGCTTCCCCAAGCGCCATCCACGCAGGCGCGCTGAATTGGATGACCAGCGCGATGGCTATAGGAAGGCGGCTGATCGAGACGAAGTAGGTATAGGTCACCATGGCCAGGGAGAGACCAAAGGCGATCATCCAACCCCAGGTGCGGCGCGGCAGCTTCAGGCCACCACGCCAGCCGGCAACCATGATCAGCAGCAGGCAGATGCCACCGATGAGCATGCGGCACTCGACGAGGGTGACCGGCGTCACGCCCCCGTCGAACAGCAGGCGCGAGAGGTTCCCGTTGACCCCGAAGAGCGCCGACGCGGTCAGAACCATGGCGTAGCCGGTGAGCCGGTCTTTACTGGGTCGCCGCTTGTTCGATGGACTCTTCTCCTGCATGTGTCATTGCCCTTTCTCATTGTTCTTGTTCTAATAATTGGCGCACTGCTCGCGCATATGCCTACCATTGTGGCACGAGAGGCTGCACCCTCCTGTTATTGTAGCAGAGTATGTTCACTGCTGTCCTGGCGACATAAAGATCCTCTTGCAAACTGCACTCATTGAGGTTACAATTAGAGTGGAGGGAAAACGTATGAGTGTAGGAATTTCACGCGGTCCCGGATGGTTTCCAGTGGCGGTGCAGGCGCTGGTGGTACTCGCTGAGTCAGATGGACTGTGCTCAAGCAGCACGATGGCTCAGGACCTCCACGCGCACGCTGTCTTCGTGCGGCGCGTACTGACCCAACTGGTCCGCGCTAACCTGGTCCAGGCACGCGAAGGGCGCGACGGGGGCTATCGCCTTGCCCGCTCAGCCGAGCAAATGACGCTCGCCGAGGTCTATCAGGCTGTTCGATCGGCAGGTCAATCAGAGGACGCGGCTTCAAACCCCGGTGTGAACGCACGGGTCCAGGCGACCCTGGACGAAATCGAAGCCGAAGCCGAACAACGCCTGCTTGAAGTGCTCGGGCATTATACCCTTGCCTCCGTCCTGGAGCGCGTCGGGGTCGCGCGTAGCTCTTCGTAAGCCAGCGCGCCTGTCCACCAATCCTTTTCCCGTAACTGTACTTGACATTTTTACAGTTATCGTCTAGACTGCAATCAAGAAGATTGCAGTCTTCTGGAACCTTTCCGAAATGGCAGCAGTTCCAGACAGACGATAGAGAAAGGAACAATTGTATGGCGATCACACTGAGTTTGGGATTACTTCTTCTCCGCCTGGTAGCCGGACTGACGCTGGCCGTCCACGGAGCGCAAAGGTTTGGCTGGTTTGGAGGTTTTGGGTTCACTAAGGCGGCACAGGGGATGCAGAAACAGGGATTCAACCCGGCCTGGTTTTGGACCAGCCTGATGATTCTCGGTGAGTTCGGAGGCGGCCTTTCCCTGGCGTTTGGGTTCTTGACACCCCTGGGAGCAGCAGGGGCCATAGGCGCAATGTCCATGGCGATTGTCAAAGTCCATTGGAAGCATGGTTTCTGGAACAGGGATCATGGTCTGGAGTTTCCGCTCCAGTTGCTCGCCTCAAGCCTGGCTATCGGACTCATGGGACCGGGAAGCTATTCGCTAGATACGCTTTTTGGGATTGCCCTCCCGGAGGTGCTGCTGTTCGGCGTGCTGGCCGTCGCCGCTTTGCTCGTCGATGTCATCGGGCTCCTCATAAGCCGCCCGGCTGCGGTCGCGCAAGCTGAGGTCAAGTCCCCCGCTTCCTAGCGCATACTCAAGAGACCAGTTCGGTAATGAAAGTCTCTCTTTGGTGCAGCGGGTAACAGAGCGATACAACAGACACAAGCGATACAACTGATACAAACGACACAACTGATACAAACCCGATTGGAAAGACACTGGCAAAGGAGAACCCTCCTGCCGGGGTGGAAACGTCCGTATGACGCATGCCCAGAAATCCAAAGGAGTGTAGGATGAAAACGATCAATCGCGAAGAGTTGAAGCAGAAATTGGACCGCAAGGAAGACTTCCGCCTGGTGATGGCGCTGGCAGAGTGGGCGTACCAGGCGAAGCATATTCCCGGTTCCATCAACTTCGCCACCACGCGGGAGGCGCTGCAAGCGCTCAACAGAGAGGACGAGATCGTCGTGTACTGTTCCGACGAAAGCTGCATCGCGAGTAAAGCCCTCGGCCAACTCCTGGAGCGTAACGGCTATACCCATGTGATGCATTACGCGGGCGGCCTGGCGGATTGGGAGCAAGCAGGCTATCCGTTGGAGGGCGAGTGGGTCAAGAAGAAAGAGAGTTGAAGATATGATGGAAGCAGCTGTGCGCGAGCAACTCCTGCGCATCTATGCTGAAACCAGGACCATCGCGGTGGTCGGGGCCTCGGCTGATGAGTCGAAGGCAGCGCACCAGATCCCGCGCTACCTGCAAAGCCAGGGCTACCGGATCCTGCCGGTGAACCCGCGTGGTGGTGAGCTCTTCGGAGAGCCGGTGTTCCGCTCGCTGGCTGAGGTTGACGTGCCCGTGGACGTGGTGGAGGTGTTCCGCCCGGCCCAGGAAGCTCCCGAGATCGCGCGGCAGGCCATCGCGATCGGAGCAAAAGTGCTCTGGCTCCAGCTGGGGATCGTCTCGGAGGAGGCCCGGCGAATAGCCGAAGCAGCAGGGCTGACCGTCGTCATGAACCGGTGTATGGGGGCCACCCATGCGCTGCTCGGCCTGGGGCCCGGACCCCACGCCTCGATCGATGCCTGAGCCGGCAAAAGGACCAGCATGCTGGTGACGATGCTCACGACGCTTCCTCCTTAGACTATTGAATGGAGAGCTTTTCAAATGCCTGGGTGACGAACCATCTGTGTCTTTCTCGCATGGTTCTTTCGGTGGGGTCGTCTAGACCCCATTGGGCAAGTTGAGCAACTGGTCGCAAAGCGGCGCAGAGATCCCAATACGGTAGGTGTGTGAAATCGATGGTGGTCATGGATTGATACTGGTGAGTGAAGCTCTGCATGGCGTCGAGTCCGAATGCCCACAGGATCTCGAGTCGACTATTGGCAACATCAGCGAGTGGGTCTCCTAACGCCGCGTCCTCCCAGTCGATGACCGCCACAAGCTGTCCATCCCTCCATAAGATATTGCCTGGCCAAAAATCTCCATGCAGCAAGACCGATGTATTCCGCTGAGGGAATGGCCAGACTGCCTCCAAAGCATCCCGAATGTGCCCTTCGTCTAGTGATTCATCCACTTCGGCCGGTCGTGCTCGTAACTTCTGGGCAGAGATGTTTGCTTGTTGAGGCAGAAAGGACACATCCAGCTGCGAGCCATCGACCTGGTGAATCCTGGACAGATGTGTGGCGAGCTGAAGGAGGAGGTCGGGCAAATCAGAGGGTGCGAATTCCGGTTTACCCTCGATGTATTCAATGACGAGGTAGGGCGTGGAGAAAATCTCGCCGGATTGATCGAGGTGATAAGGCGCCGGCGTGGCCAATCCTACGGAGTGCAAGAGTTGCAAGAGCTTGAATTCGTCTGCTGCTACATGCGGGTTGTGTTTGAGGTCCACCTCCCCATGCTGACGGACAATCATTTTTTGCGTGTGGCCATCAGGTCGCAGCGTCTCAAGCGCCGTCACCCGTGCTGAGACCCCTCCTTTCAACTCCCATGTGCGAAGCAGCTTGCTTTGGGGATCAAGCTTGTGAACCACTTGTTCAAACGTTGTGTCTTCTTTTGCTTCTGTCATCGACTCCCCTGATATTTTTAGCCTTATCCCCACTTGAGCCACAGCAGGGCATTATAGAGCTGCACCTGCCACACCTTCCAGGAATGATAACCATTCTGAATATCGAGACGGTACAGTATATGCAGGCCCTTGAGTTCTTGCACAAATTGTAAGGCGTCTGTATAGTAGGGCTGATCTTTCGTCGCCGCACCTATGTACATGTGCAGCTTCCATGCCGCCTTATCGTCGGGCAATACATCGATAGGACTGTTCGTCCGAATATAGGACGCATTCTTTCCCCAGACACTCCCTTCAGCGCGATAGTAGCCTCCCAGCGAGATCACAAAGCCGAAGACATCGGGATGATGCAAGGCAATGTTCATTGCTCCGAAACCTCCCATCGAAAGGCCACCCATACCCCGGTAGGCTGGCTCAGCAATGGTACGATACTTCGCATCGACGTACCTGACCAGGTCGACCGCCACGTAAGTCTCCATGAGTTGGCGCCCATCGCCGCTATTCCCCCACTCGCTCGTCTGCCCTTGCCGCCCATTGCCATCCGGTAGAATCATGATCAGTTCGGGAATCTTTCCCTGCGCAAGCAGCGTATCGGCGGATTGATCTGCCTTGCCCGCAGAAAACCAATCGATATCTTTCCCCGGCGAGCCATGCAAAAGATACAGCGTGGGATAACGCCTGGTGCGCCCCTGCGCCGTGTTATAGGATGGCGGGAGATAGATCAGAAATGGCTTCTTTTGTCCGCTGAGCGTAGGACTGACCACGCTGTCTTGCACGATGGTCCCATGCGCCAGCACACCACTCCGAATGGTCGGGAACGTATGCAGGCCAATATCCGGCGAATACAGAAACAGTTCCCCAGAACCACCTGCCAACACGAGCAAGACCACCATCATGGCAACTCCCAGCCAGGAGCGAAGCGTCCCCACAACCGTCTCTGAACGCGTAGCACCCTGTTCCGCTGTCTTTTTGAACACCGGGGATGACGCTCGTCTAGAGCGTTGCCAGGCAAACTTCAAGAGCCGGTACAGAGGGTCGAGCAACACCTCGCTCAGTGCCACGCCCACGGCCGCCCCAACAAAGGCGCTGAGCAACGCCAGAGCCATCATGGTAACAGATGTGTGGATCAATGCACCTGCATCGAGAGGTTCCAGGTGCCCTCCTGGATCACGTACGGGCTGCTGTTCAAGCTGAATAAAGCCAACAAGATAGCCGAACCAGAAGACGATCCCACCTCCCACTATCGCCCCTATCCTTTGCCGCCCGAAGACTGCCCCCACGAGGGCAGCCCCTGCCGCCATGAAAAGCGCGGCAATCAGTTGGGCACGCAGGGGATCAAGGCCAACATCAACGAGGAGAGCGATCAGTCCGCCAAGAAGGGAACCGTTGAAGAGCAGCACCCCACTAAGTAACGAGACAAGGAATGCAATGAGAAAGAGGATGGTAGGCAAACGTCTCTCCAGGAGAGAGCGTTTTAGGGACGTGCATACAGATCTCTTCATCAGCTCATTCCTCTGACGGGTGACGATGAAACTTCTATGATAATTACGCCCCTTTTCTCTCGTACCTCACTCCTTCCAAAGGGATTCATATATCATATGACATATTTTGTCAAGTAACATGACTTAAACACACAGGGAGTCGTCACTCTGCCAGTTGTCTGATGACGGAGCGGGCCAGGGATTGTTTGTGGACTTCGTCCGGGCCATCGGCGATGTGCAGGATGCGTCCCCCTACCCACATCTCGGCCAGTGGGAAATCATCGCTGAGTCCTCCCCCACCAAAGACTTGTATTGCCCGGTTGGTGACATTCGTCAGCACTTCAGGAGCGACGATCTTAATCATGGCGATCATATCCTGCGCCGCTTTCTTGCCCAGCGTGTCCATCGCCCAGGCCGCTTTGAGCGTCAGGAGGCGGGCTTGCTCAATTTCCATGTACGAGTCGGCGATCCACTGCCGGACGACCCCTTGCTCGGAGAGAGGTTTGCCGAAGGCAACACGCCGTGTGGCGCGCTGGCACATCAGCTCAAGGGCGCGTTGTGCCGCCCCAATCGAGCGCATGCAGTGGTGAATGCGGCCAGGTCCCAGCCGGGCCTGGGCAATGGCGAAACCTGAACCTTCCTCGCCCAAAAGGTTCGTTGCCGGGACGCGCACATTGTCGAAGTGAACTTCGCAGTGGCTTTCGTTCGCCATGTAGCCCATCGTGCTGAGTCCACGTATCACCCTCACGCCAGGGGTGTCCTTGGGCACGAGCATCATACTTTGCTGGCGGTATCTATCCGGGCTGCCGGGGGCGGTTTTGCCCATCACAATGAAGATGGCACAGCGAGGGCGACCTGCCCCCGTGGCCCACCATTTGCGGCCATCAAGCACGTACTCATCTCCCTCGCGCCGCATCGTCAATTGAATGTTCGTGGCATCCGAACTGGCAACGTCTGGTTCGGTCATGGCGAAGGAAGAGCGGGTCTCGCCATTTAAAAGGGGCACAAGCCAACGCTCTTTCTGCTCCGGCGTGCCGAACTGGGCCAGGATCTCCATATTCCCCGTGTCGGGGGCGGAGCAGTTAAACACCTCGGAGGACCACAGCACCCGGCCCATGATTTCGGCCAGGGGCGCGTACTCGAGGTTGGTCAGTCCCGCACCATACTCGTGATCTGGCAGAAACAGATTCCAGAGTCCTTCCGCCCTGGCTTTCACCTTCAATTCGTCAATGATCTCGGCGTGGTGAAAGGGGTTGCCAGAGGCTTCGATTTGTGCGCGAGGAACGTTTTCGTTGGGATAGATAAAGCGGTCCATGAAGGCCAGCAGCCGTCTCCGCCACTTTTCAACCGTTTCAGAGTAGGTAAAGTCCACTGAATTCCTCCTTCCAGAGAGAACGACACCGACCGAAGAATCTCGGTAGCTATTGCAAATATACCACGGAATTGATAAAATTACAATATATTACCGATCAACCTGAAAAATTTGATATTTTATCATTGACATCTCGGGAGAGATTGGGTAGAATTGAACTGACGAACAGTTCCCAACTGGGACATAGACATTTGGAGAGCATGCCTGTCACCCTGAGCGCAGCGAAGGGTCTGGCTCGCCGGACGCAGAGATCCTTCGCTGCGCTCAGGATGACAGCCCGGACCCCGCTCATGTCCGCTCACGGGAAGCCTTCTCTCCAAATGTCTGCCGGGGACATCGCATAGAAGGAGGGTATTAGGGTTGATGGATGCGCAGAATGCTGAGCAGACAATGAATACCAATAGCCATCACGAAGGAGGCGGTAGCAGAAACATACCGGTCGATGCAGCTATGCTTGAGAAGGAGGAGCTTGGCCAACCCGCGCGCAGTCTTTTGCATCATCTGCGGCAAGACCTCCTGTTGCTCTCCCCCGCGGAAAGGCAGATTGGGGAATACGTCCTGGCGCACCCGCGCCAGGTGCTGCGCCTGCCGACGGATCAATTAGCCAAAGAGATCGGGGTCAGCCAGGGGACGCTCTCGAATTTCAGCCAGGCGCTGGGCTACAGCGGCTTCAAGGCATTTCGCCTCGACCTGGCGGCAGAAGTGAATGCACCACTGCACCTGGATCACGCGGCCATTGCGCGCGGCGATACGCTGCAGGACATCGCGAACAAAGCGATCAGCGCCGACATCGATGCGCTGCTGACGACCTTGCGCAGCCTGGAACTGGGCGATATGGAAAAAACCATCGAGGCCATCCAGCAGGCCCGGCGCGTCGACTTGTACGCCAACGGCATTTCGTCGTCCGTGGCGCTCGATGCCTTCAACCGCTTCTTGAGCCTTGGCCTGAGTGTGAACTGGTTACCCGATATCTCCAATCAGATGACCTCTGCGGCGCTGTTGACCAGCCAGGATGTTGCGCTGGCCTTCTCGTACGCCGGTGAGACGAGGGCGACGGTGAAGGCGCTCGGCCTGGCGCACCAGCAGGGTGCGACCACGATCGCTGTGACCGGCAATCCGCACTCTTCCCTGGCCCGCTATGCGGATATCAAACTCGTCGTCACCCCACGCGAACCCACGGCGTTCCGCCGGAATCTGCGTATTTCGGCGCGCATCTCGATGCTTGGCCTGGTGGACATCATCTACCTGGGACTTTTCAACGCATTAGACGATGCGGCTTTGGACAAACTGGAACGCATTTTGCAGATCAGCAGCCGGGCGGATGAGCAATCAACCAGGCCTGCTCGTGATTGAAAAACGTATCTTTCGACGAGGAGGGTCCCATGACAAGCGAAAAGAGCGCGTCAAATGCGACTTTAGACGCCGTATCACACCAGTTTATCGAAACCAATGGCCTGCGCATGCACCTCGCCGAGCAGGGAACTGGCCCCCTCGTGCTCCTCTGCCACGGCTTCCCTGAGCTTTGGAATGCCTGGCGGTACCAATTCCCCGCGCTGAGCGAGGCCGGCTACCGCGTCGTCGCCCCCGACCTGCGTGGATATGGCCAGACCGACCAACCCGATAATGTCGAAGTCTATACGCTTCTCCATCTCGTTGGCGACTTGATCGGCGTGCTGGACGTACTCGGTGAACAGCGGGCGATTCTTGTCGGACACGATTGGGGTGCTGCCCTCGCCTGGCATGCTGCCCTTCTGCGTCCTGACCGCTTTCCGGTCCTGATCTGCATGAGTGCCCCCTACGTTCCCCGTGGCCCTCTCCACGGGACGAGAGCGACGCTTCCACCCACACAGGCATGGAAGCAGGTCTGGGGGGATCAGTGCTTTTACCAGTCCTATTTCCAGCGGCCCGGTGTCGCCGAAGCCGAGGTCGAACGCGACGTCCGTACAACCATGCGCCGCCTCTTGTACGGGCTTTCGGGCGATGCCCCCTCTTCTGAACGCTGGCATCCCATCTTGCCCGATCCGCAGGCGGGCGCACTCAACTCGGCTGGCAACCCCACCACCTTGCCCTCCTGGCTCACCGAGGCAGATATCGATATGTACACGGCCGAGTTCGGGCGCACGGGCTTTCGCGGGGGATTGAACTGGTACCGCAATATTGATCGCAACTGGGAGCTTCTCGCCCCCTACAGCGGAGCCAGCGTCACACAGCCCACTCTTTTCCTATGGGGCGACCGGGACCCCACCTTTGAGGTCGCGGGCATGAGCAAGTGGGTCGAACGCATGCCGCAATTCGTCCCCAACCTCCATCGGGTAAGCTTCCAGGGCTGCGGCCACTGGATACAACAGGAACGCGCCTCAGAAGTCAACGCGGCGATACTGGCATTCCTGCAGCAGGAAGGTTTATACCTGGCGTTCTGATATAAGGGTCAGGGGCTAATGCCATAGCGCTGGAGGATGGCCTGGGCAGAGCCGAGATGAGAGGGAAGGCGCTGGAGGCGCAAGCCACTCAAGACGGCCAGTTCGGCGAGATGA
>Ga0207646_10003907_pt1 | contig 16544 bp, 15 predicted proteins | sample KBSK5502metaG_FD_184343 | JGI IMG/M metagenome (GOLD analysis project Ga0207646, IMG submission 184343) | Corn, switchgrass and miscanthus rhizosphere microbial communities from Kellogg Biological Station, Michigan, USA - KBS K5-50-2 metaG... | ecosystem: Host-associated > Plants > Roots >... | reverse complement strand
GATCACGGTGCCCTCTCCGGTCCTGGGCGCAGGCTTCGGCTGAGGCGCGGAAGCAGATCCTGCAGGCGCCGCCGGGATCACCGCCATTCCGGCGCCGGTCACCCGTACCTTGAAGACCTCACCGTCGACCTCGACGTCGAACTCCGCGGTGGTGCTGGGCGCGGCCGCTGGCGCCACCGGCGGGGGATCGGCGGCCGCCGAGGCGGGCGGCGGGTCGGGAGTCACCGCGGCGGGAGCCGGCGCCGAGGTCTTCCTGGCCGGCCGCTTCTCATCTCCGCGCCGGTGATACGCCGGCGCGAGGTTCGGAAACAGCAGCTGGATGAGCACCGCGTCGTCGGTTGGCTCCTGGCCCATCTTGCGTACCTGCGCGCGGGCCATCTCGACCTGCGGTTCCAGCAGGTCCGCCGGCCGGATCGTGATGGGCTCTTCGCGCCCGAGCACCAGTCGCCGAAGCTCCGGATCCGCGGCCACCGGGGGCCGGCCGTACAGGCCCTGCAGGTAGTCCTTCAGCTCCTGCGTCACGGTCGCGTAGCGCTCGCCGCCGATCACGTTGTAGACGGCCTGCGTGGCGATCATCTGCCGCACGGGCGCCACCAGCGGCGGATAGCCGAGCTCGAGGCGAACCCGATTGGCCTCGTCGAGCACCTCGGATATGCGCGCGCCGGCCTCGTGCGATCCGAGCTGCCGGTAGATGTCCTCGAGCATGAGCCCCGGCATGCGGTAGCGAAGGATGTCGGCGTCGATCCGATCCGCGACCGGGCTGACGTCGGCCTGGTGTAAGCGCTTCAACGCCTCGAGCGCGTTGTTCGCCTCCCACATCCGGTCGAGGTCGAGCCCGGTGTCGTACTCGCCTCCCTGTAATGCGGCGACGACGCTCTCGGCAGCGGGCTGGGAAGTGCCCCACGCAAGCGGCGACATCGCGACGTCGAGAACATCCGCGCCGGCTTCGACCGCTGCCATGTACGCCATCGGCGCCATGCCGCTCGAGCAATGCGAGTGCACGTCGACCGGGATCTTCACCGTCTGCTTGAGCGCCGCCACCAGCTCCCATGTCGCCTGCGGGCTCAGCAGTCCGGACGTGTCCTTGATGACGACCTCGTGGCAGCCCATGTTGGCGAGACCTTTCGCCAGCGAGCACCAGCCCTCGATGTTGTGCGCGGGCGAGATGGCGTAACACAGCGCTCCCTGCGCGCGCTTCTTCGCCTTGAGCACCGCCGCGATCGCGGTCTCCATGTTGCGCAGGTCGTTCAGCGGATCGAAAACGCGGAACACGTCGACGCCGCAGGCCGCGGCGTGCTTGACGAAGAGCTCGACCGTGTCGTCGGCGAAGTTGCGGTTGGCGACGAGGTTCTGGCCGCGGATCAGCGCCTGGATCGGAGTTTCGGGCGTTGCTTTCGCAAGGCGGCGCACGAATTCCCACGGATCCTCGCCGCGCCGCACCTGCGTCTCGAACGTCGCGCCGCCGAACGCCTCCATGGCCGCGAAGCCGACGCCGTCCATCATCGCGGCGATGGGCACGATCTCATCGCCGGTCAGCGCGCCGCTGAGCAGCGACTGGTTGCCGTCGCGAAAGGTCGTGTCGACGAGGCGCAGCCCCGCCTTCTTTTTCTTCTTCACGGACCCGCGAGCGCCTTCCGCTTCTCCAGGTGGCGCTTCTGGACGCCGGCGTCGGTGACGCCGATGATTCGTGCCGCCAGCCACGCCGCGTTCTTGGCGCCGGCCTCGCCGATGGCCACGGTCGCGACCGGGATGCCGGCGGGCATCTGGACGATCGAGTAGAGCGAGTCGACGCCGCCGAGGTGCTGCGTTGGCATGGGCACGCCGATCACCGGCAGGTCGGTCCACGCCGCAACCACGCCCGGAAGATGAGCGGCGCCCCCGGCCGCTGCGATGACGACTTTCAGCCCGCGCTCGCGCGCGCTCGTCGCCCACTCCATGACACCGCGTGGATTGCGGTGCGCGGAGCAGACAGTGACCTCGTTCTCGATCCCCAGCTCGTCCAGGACTTTGACGCACGACTCCATGAGCGGCAGGTCGGATTTGGAGCCGAGGATGACGCCTACGACTGGCTTCACTACACAGCCTCCAGGGCGATGTCGTTGCGGAAGAAGGCTCCCTGGAATCGTACCTGCCGGGCCCCGGACAGCGCCGTCGCGCGGGCCTCCGCCACCGTGTCGCCCAACGCGACCGCGGTGACGACCCGCCCGCCGTCGGTGACGAGCCCGCGCTCGGTGTCGAAGCGAGTGCCGCCATGGAAGACCAGCACGCCGCGCGGCATGTCCGCCAGGCCGTGGATGGGATACCCGGTGCGAATGGCTGCGTCATCGGGATAGTTGGCGGACGCCACCACGATGCCGACGCATGCGCGCTTGCTCCAGCGAAGGTCGGGATGGTCGGCCAGCCCTCCCTTGGCCGCCGAAAGCGCGAGGGCGACGAAGTCCGACTCCAGCCGGGGCAACACCACCTGCGACTCGGGGTCGCCAAACCGGGCGTTGAACTCGAGCGTGCGCACGCCGTCCTTGGTCAGCATGACGCCCGCGTACAGGACGCCTCGAAACTCGTCGCCGTTCGCTGCCATCGCGCGTACCGCAGGGCGCAGGACCGTGTTGACGACATCGTCCACGACCTGGCCGTCCACCGCGAGCGGCGGCGAGTAAGCGCCCATGCCGCCGGTGTTCGGCCCGGTGTCGCCATCGCCCGCGCGCTTGAAGTCCCGCGCCGGCGCCAGCGCGATCACCTCGGTGCCGTCGGTGACGCCGAGCACCGACAGCTCGGCGCCATCGAGCCGCTCCTCGACGACGACAGTCGCGCCGCTTTTACCGAAGCGGTTCTCGACGAGCATCGCGTCGATGGCGGCGTCCGATTCATCTGCGCTTCCACATACGATCACGCCCTTGCCGCGCGCGAGGCCATCGGCCTTCACCGCCACGCGCCCATCACGCTTACGCGCCCACGCCTTGGCCGGCGCCGGCATGGTGAAGGTCTCGAAGTCGGCGGTGGGGATTCCGGCATCCCGCATCAGTGACTTGGCGAAGGCCTTGCTGGTCTCGATGCGGCCTGCGCCGCGATTGGGCCCGAACACGTTGAAGCCCGCGTCGCGCAGCGCGTCGCCCAGGCCCGCGTCGACCGCCGCCTCCGGACCGAGCACCACCAGCCCGAAGCGCTCGTGCTTGGCGAACCGCACCATGCGCACGACGTCTGTGGCGGCGATCGGCACGTTGCGCGCCATGCCGCCCGTGCCCCCGTTGCCCGGCGCGCAGAAGACGCGCTCGACCAGGTCCGACTGCACGCACTTCCATACCAGCGCGTGCTCGCGCGCGCCCGCCCCGACGACGAGGACCTTCATCGCTGCTAGAGGTTAGATGGACCCCGCGAAGCCACGTATCGCGACACTGGCACGATCCGCTCCGCCGCCGGTGTGATGATCTGGTTGGCGTCGCCCCAGTCGACGGCCTCATTGGTTCGATTCCAGTAGCGGTGTCCCGTTGCACGCCAGGTGCCGTCAGCACGGCGCAGGTGCTGGAGGTGCTCCAGCGCGGCGGCCGCTCGCTTGTCCTTGGCGAGGCCGAGCATCCCGACCGCACGAAGACCGTGAAAGAAGTCGTAGTGCCAGTAGTGCGGCCAGTGGATGTGCATCCACTCGGGTTTTATCGGCGCGCCGGTGCGGCTCGATTTGAACAGCTCGTGCTGGAGGAGGAGCTCGCCAGCGGCCTGGGCCGCATCCCACGCACGCGCGTCTTTCGTCTCGCGGTGGTACTCGACCAGGCCCCAGATGGGAGCGAGGCTTTCGTGGAACGACGAATGTGTCGCCTCGGGATTCAGGTCGCAGTTCCACCCGCCGTCGGGCCACTGCGACCGGAGCAGAACTTCGACTAGAAGCTTGACGCGCTTGTCGCGGTGCTTGCCAAGGCGCGAGGCGACAGCGAGCGCGTTTCCTTCCTTCGATGCGTGCCGCCGTTCGCGGCCGGCGATGACGAGCGGCTCGTCAGGTGTCGCGATCCAGTCCAGGACGTGGTCTGCCGCCCGGTTGGCCTCGAGGCTGGTGCGCGGCACGCCCAGCTCGATCAAAGAGACGAGGCGCCAGTGCGCTCCTTTCCACTTGGAGTACGGATGGACGCCGAATCCGCCGTCGGCTTGCTGTCCGGCCAAAAGCCCGGCGATCCTCGACCGGCGCCACTCATGGTCTATCGCCGGATGCTTACTCCCACTCGATGGTGCCGGGCGGCTTGGAGGTGATGTCGAACACCACGCGGTTGACGCCCTTCACCTCGTTGACGATGCGATTGCTGATGCGCGCGAGCACCTCGTACGGCACCCGGGCCCAGTCTGCTGTCATCGCGTCTTCGCTCGTCACCACCCGCACCGCGACCACGTTCGCGTACGTTCGGTAGTCGCCCATCACGCCCACGGTCTCGAGCGGCGTGAGCACCGCGAACGACTGCCAGACCTGCCGGTACAGGCCGAAATGCTTGATCTCGTCGACCACGACCCAATCGGCGTTGCGCAGGATCTCGAGGCGCTCGGCCGTGACCTCGCCGAGGCACCGGATCGAAAGCCCCGGCCCTGGGAACGGCTGGCGGAACACCATCTCCTCGGGCATTCCGAGCTCCTGCCCGACCGCGCGGACCTCGTCCTTGAACAGGTAGCGCAGCGGCTCGATGAGCTGGAAGCGGAGGCCGGGCGGGAGGCCGCCCACGTTGTGGTGGGTCTTGATCTTCACGGCCGTCGAAGCGACGTCCGGCGCCGTCGACTCGATGACGTCGGGGTACAGCGTGCCCTGGGCGAGGAAGTCGATGCGGCCCATCGCCTTCGCCTCGGCCTCGAACACCGTTATGAACTCGCGCCCTACGATGCGGCGCTTCTCCTCGGGATCGATGACGCCCTTCAGCGCCTGCAGGAAGCGCTCGGCCGCGTCGACGTAGCGGATGTTCATGTCGAGGTTGCCGTGCATCACCGCGAGCACCCGCTCGGGCTCCTCTTTGCGGAGCAGGCCGTTGTTGACGAAGACGCAGGTCAGCTGATCGCCAACGGCGCGGTGCACGAGCGTCGCCGCCACCGCCGAGTCGACGCCGCCGGACAGCGCGCAGATGACACGGCCGCCGCCCACCTGGGCGCGGATGGTCTCGGTCGCCTCGGCGATGAAAGAGCCCGCGTTCCACGTCGGCTCGCAGCGGCAGACGCGATACAGGAAGTTGCGCAGCACCTCGCGGCCGCTGGGCGTGTGTACGACCTCGGGATGGAACTGGATGCCGTACACGCCGCGATCGTCGGCAAACGCAGCCACCGGCGAGTTGCCGCTCGATGCGAGCGAGTGGAAGCCCGGCGGCAGCTGCGTGACATGGTCGCCGTGGCTCATCCACACGGGGAGCTCGCCTTCGAGGCCCTCGAACAGCCCGTCCGCCTGGCGCACCGAGAGCAGGGCGGGGCCGTACTCGCGGGCCGCGCCCGGGTCGACCTTGCCGCCCAGGTGATGGGCGATGAGCTGCATGCCGTAGCAGATGCCCAGCACCGGGACGCCCGAGCGCAGCGCCTCCGGGTCGACCTGCGGCGCGCCGGGCTCGTAGACGCTGGCGGGTCCACCCGACAGGATGAGGCCGGCCGGCTGCCGGCGCTTCAGCTCCTCCCAGGGCGTGGTGCCCGGGACAAGCTCGCAGTAGACATTCGCTTCCCGCACGCGGCGCGCGATCAGCTGGCTGTACTGCGAACCGAAATCGAGCACGAGGACCGTCTGGCGTCCTTGCGCGTTCTTCGCCTCCGGCCGTGCGTGCGGGGCCGTGGCGGTCTTGGTCAGCTCAGGACTTCCCCATGCCGACGTGCTGGGCCTGCTGCAAGGCCTTGCCCTCCGACGTGATCGAGGGGGCGATCACCATCTCGACGTGCTGGAACTCGGCGATGTCGCGCGCGCCGCAAACGCCGAGCGCGGAGCGCAGCGCGCCGGCGAAGTTCTGCGAGCCGTCGTCCACGCGTGCGGGACCGAGCAGGATCTCTTGGAGCGTGGCCCGCGTGCCGACGTGCACCCGCGTGCCGCGCGGCAGGTTCGGGTCTGGAGTCGCCATGCCCCAGTTGAAGCCCTTCGACGCGGACTCCTCGGCGCCGGCGAAGGGAGTGCCGATCATCACCGCGTCCGCGCCGGACGCGAACGCCTTGCAAACGTCGGCGCCGATGCGCATGCCGCCGTCGGTTATCACCGCCACGCGCATGCCGCCGCGGCGCATGTGCTCGTCGCGAGCGGCGGCCACGTCGGCCGTCGCCGTGACCTGCGGCACCCCGACCCCGAGCACGCCCCGCGTCGTGCACGCGGCGCCAGGCCCCACGCCGACCAGGATGCCGGCGATCCCAGTCTCCATGAGCTCGAGCGCTGTGTCGTACTGCACGCAGTTGCCGACGACCACAGGGATGTCGCACGCGCGAACCAGCTCTTCGAACGACAGCTGGTGGTAGGACCGTGACGAATGGCGCGCGGTCAGGACGGTGCCCTGGACGACGAACACGTCGGCTCCGGCCTCTTGCGCGATTCGTGCGCGCTCCTCGGCTCGCGCCGGCACGCTCGAGACTGCGCAAGCAACGCCCGCGTCCTTTATCTGCTTGATGCGCTCTGTGATGAGCTTCGGCTTGACCGGCTCGCGATACGCCTCTTTGAGCACTGCGTTGACGGTCGACCTGTCCGCGGCGGCGATCTTCTCGATGACGGGGCGTGAGTCCTCGTACCGCGTGTGCACGCCGTCGAGGTTGAGGACCGCGACTCCGCCGAGGCGGCCCATCGCGATCGCGAAGTCCACGTCGACCACACCGTCCATCGCCGAAGCCCAGAACGGGAGCGCGAGCTTGAAGCGCTCGCCCATCGAGAAGGTGATGTCGACCTCGTCGGGGTTGAGCGTGACGCCGCCCGGAACGAGCGCGACCTCGTCGAAGCCGTAGGCGCGACGCGCGTACCGTCCTACGCCGATCTGAAGGCCAGACTGCTCCCCGGGAAGGGTCTCTCGGGTTGCGATCGGGCTCTGCTTCAGGGTGTGTTTACTCCAATGGATGAGGCGGCACACGAATTATACGGAATGCCATCACCACATATCCTTGTGCTGTCGTGTATCGAACGCTCGAGTACCTGCGCGGAATCTCCGACGACGACGTGAGAAGGCTGCGCGCGCGTGGGATCAGGCACACGAACCAGCTGCTGCACCGCACCTCGCTCGCCATCGACCGCGACCGGCTTTCGAGGCGCACGGGCATCTCGCCCGACCGGCTGTACGAGTTCGCGAACCAGTGCACGCTGCTCGAGGTGTCGGGGATGGATCGGTGCCTGCCGGTGATCCGGCGCCTCGGCATCAACTCGATGAAGGCGCTGCGCGCGCAGGACGCAAAGGAGCTGCACGCGAAGGTCGCGGACGCGGTAGGACTCGCCGGCGCGCCGTCTTTCTCAGATGTCGAGTACTGGATCAGCCAGGCGACCGCGCTCGACATCGTCGAAGATCCCGAGCCAGTGGCCGTGCGCTCGGTGATCGACTAGCTCTCACGCGCCTCGGCGATTTGTGCACAAAAGCACGATATCCCGGCCGGAAAAGGTGCTTTTGCGCACAAACGAGGGATTCGACGCTGAGCTAGAGGAACACTCCCCGGCGCAGCTTCAGGTTGTCGTAGACGCCTTCCTGGATCGTGTCGCGCACCTTGTCTGACAGCGCCATGACCAGGTTCTGGTCATCGGCGGCGTCACGCGGATACCCCTCCACGAGCACCGGCTCGTGGAACTGGATGCGCCACTTGCTCGGCAGCGGGATCATGCCGAGCGGGCCAAGCCACGGCCAGAACGGGGTGACAGGAAAGTAAGGCAGGCCCATCAGCTTGGCCAGCGCCGGGACGTCGGCGATCATCGGGTAGATCTCCTCGGCGCCGACGACGGACACGGGGACGATCGGCGCGCCCGCGCGGATCGCGGTGGAGACGAAACCACCGCGGCCGAACCGCCGCAGCTTGTAACGGTCCGCGTAAGGCTTGCCAGTGCCGCGCACGCCTTCGGGAAAGACGAGGACCAGCTGGTCCAGCTCGAGCAGGCGGCGCGTGTCGTCGGGATGGCCGACGGTCTGGCCCGTGCGGCGCAGGAACCAGCTCAGGAACGGCATGCCCATGAAGAGGCTCGCGACCAGGGCACGCGCATGGCGCGGGTGCGGGTGCTCGGCGAAAAGGGCGGTCTTGATCATGGTGGCGTCCCAGGGCAGCACGCCGGCGTGATTGGCGACCAGCAGGGCCCGCCCGCTTGACGGCACGTTCTCCATGCCGATCGTCTCGACGCGCCAGTAGTCGCGGTACAGGGCCTTGAAGAGCGGCAGGAACGACTCCGTCCACTCGGCGTCGAACCCGAAGTCGTCGACGACGTAGTTGGCTCCGCGCTTCGCGAGCTGCTGCTGCTGATACGCGAACCGCACCAGCTCCATCACGCGGTTCATGTCGATGATTTCGCGTCCGGTGAGATCGCGCAGGCGCGTCGACAGCTCGCTCAGTCCCTGGATCGCGTACATCGGGGCGTTGCGCCGCAGCCGGCGCACGGCGCGCGGCATTCGCATGCGAGGCGCGGCCGCCACGACCTTCGCCTCTCGGCTGTTGCGCCGGCGCTGGCGCGGCGCCTCCGTGTAGACGGCGGCGGGGTCGCGGCTCACCGGCCGGCCGTCAGGGCCGCGTGCCCCGCTCCGTTGCGCCGCTCGCGCTTGCGACGCTGCAGGTAGCGCTGCAGCTCGTACTCCTGCGGAGGCGAAGGCGCCTCGATGACCTCATCCGATTTGCCGTGCGCGAACAGGTCGATCGCGCCGCGGCTGGAGTGCGCAGGCTTCCACGCGAACTCCTGCTGCAGCCGCGCACAGTCGACAACAGAGCCGAACATCAACACCTCCGCGACGTGCGACGGCACGCGGACGCCGGTCGTGGAGCGGATCGCCAGGCGCGACGCCCACAGGGCGTACGCCGGAAGCAGAGGAACGGATCGCGCGCCCATGATCGCGATCGCCTGGCTCAGCAGCACCACGCCGTCGCCCGCGACATTGAACACGCCCTCCTGCCTGCCCATGGCGGCGAGCGCGATGGCCTCGGCGGCGTCCTCTTCCGCGAGCAGCTGCAGTCGCGGGTCGAAGCCGGCGAAGGTGGGCACGAGTGGCTGCGATAGATAGCGGCCGAGCGACGTCTCGCGCGTGACCCGATAGCCGAGGCGCAGTCGGGCGACGCGGCACTCGGGATTGCGCAGCGCGAAGTCGTGCGACAGCTGCTCGAGCTCGATCAGGTCTCGTGTGATCGGCGACTCGCCCCGGCTGAGCGACGCCATCTCCTCGGCCAGCACCGATGGATAGTCGGGCCGCGCCCCGTACACGGCCTGGCTCGACTTGACCACCAATCGGCGCACAGGGCTTGAAGGTCCGGCGCAACCGGCGAGCACGTTCATCGTGCCGATGACGTTGGTCTCGTGGGTCACGCGGTCCTCGCGACCGGAGTCGACGATCACGGCCAGGTGCACGACTGTGTCGATGCGCAGCCGGCGCACGAGCTTGCCGATCACGGACTGGCGCGTGTCGGCGTGCACGAAATCCATGTCCTCGTTGGCCGACACGGGGTCGTCGACGTCGCAGCCGAAAAGCGACGGCACCTGCGGGGCGAGCCGGCGCGCAACCTCGGCGCCGAGCGGATTGGAGACCCCCGTGATCAAAACACGGGAGGGAGAGGGAGGGGTCACCCCCCGATTATGGGTATATCCCTCGAACGCTCGTGGCGTTGGCCACGCGCTGCACTGCCAGAGCGTACGCGGCCAGCCGCATGTCGATGTGCTTGTTCACGGACGTGTGGAGGATCTCGTAGAACGCGCGGGTGATCACGTGGTGCAGCTTGGTGTTGATCTCCTCCTCCTCCCAGAAGAAGGCCTGCAGGTCCTGCACCCACTCGAAGTAGGACACGATCACCCCGCCGGCGTTGGCGATGATGTCAGGCACCACGAAGACGCCGCGCTCGTGGAGGACGGGATCAGCCTCGGGGCTGATGGCGGCGTTGGCGCCTTCGGTGATGAGCCGCGCCCGGATGCGGCTCGCGTTCTGCTCGTTGATCTGGTCCTCGATGGCGGCCGGCACCAGCACGGTCACCGGCAGCTCCAGCAGCTGATCGTTTCCGATGGCGTCCGCCTTCTTGAATCCGACCACGCTGCCGCGCACCTGGCGGTGCTCTTCGAGGGCGGCCAGGTCGAGGCCCTTCGGGTTGTGCACCGCGCCTTTGGAATCGCCGATGGCGACGATGGTCAGCCCGGCCTCGGACAGCAGGTTGGCCGCCGACCGGCCGACCTTGCCGTAGCCCTGGATCGCAACGGTGGGCGTCTGATCCTCGAAGTGCAGGTACTTGAGCGCCTCGAGCGTCAGGTACGTCGCCCCTCGCCCAGGCGCGTCGACGCGGCCCTCGGACCCGCCCACGTCGACCGGCTTGCCGGTCACCGACGCGGTGACCGAGTGACCCGCATGCATCGAGATCGTGTCCATGATCCAGGCCATCACCTGCGGGCTCGTCCCGACATCGGGGGCTGGGATGTCCTTCTCGGGGCCGATCAGGAGCGCGATCTCCGTGGCGTACCGCCGCGTGAGGTGCTCGAGCTCCGTCAGCGAAAGCTTGGTCGGATCGACGCGAACCGCTCCCTTGGAGCCGCCATAGGGTATGCCGACCGCGGCGCACTTCCAGGTCATGAGCATCGCCAGGGCCTTGACGAGCTCGAGGTTCACATCGGGGTGGTAGCGGATGCCGCCCTTCGCAGGGCCTCGGCTGATGTTGTGCTGGACGCGCCAGCCGGTGAAGACGTGCACCGAGCCGTCGTCCATGCGCACCGGGAAGTGGACCGTGAGCTCGCGCTTTACTTCGCGGAGCGAGCGCCGGATGTCGTCGGACAGGCCGATGACGTCGGCTGCGACATCAAAACGCCGCTGGGCGGTCTCGTAAGCCGACACCCTCGTTTCGACCGCCATACGTGCTGACCCACAATACTCCAGGGGCACCACAGTGCTGTAGCGCAAAGCCCCCAGAATTGACGCGGGAATGGGGCGCACTCAACCTCTCAGCACCGCGCTTCTCGCTCTGGTCGCGCTTGCGGTCGGGTTTCTGCTGGCCGGCCAGGTCAAGGCGCAGCTGCTGACCCCGTCCAACCAGGTTGGTCGCAACCAGGCGCTCATCCGCAGCGTCCAGGACCTCGAGCGCACGAACCAGGCCGATCGGGCCAACATCGAGGCGCTGCGCGCCGAGATCGACGCGCTGGAAGTCCAGGCTGCGGGCCAGTCGCAGACGACGCAGGGTCTCCAGAACCAGGTTGCCGACCTGCGCGCCCATGCCGGCCTGACCCCGCTGCACGGGCCGGGCGTGGAGGTCGACCTGAGCAGCGGCCCGCCAGGCTCGGATCCCACCGGTCAGGACCGCAACCTGATCACGTACCAGGACGTCCAGGACCTGGTCAACCTACTGTTTGCGGCCGGCGCCGAAGGCGTGGCGGTGAGCGGCCGGCGGATCACCCCGCTGAGCGCGTTGAGCGGGTCGGAAGGCGAGGTCATCGTCGACCAGGGCCCGCCGCTCTTCTCACCGATCAAGATCGTCGCGGTCGGCGACCGCAACGGCATGGAGGCCGCGCTCGGCGACCCCAACAGCGTGCCCAGCCTGCGGATCAGGGAGGTTCAGTTCCAGCTCACGCTGCGCGTGAGCGGAGCGCCCGACGAGTCGCTGCCCGCGTTCGACGGGAGCCTGGAGGCGCCCCATGTCGGCCCGGCCTAGCTCGCCCCGCCGCTCCCGCCAGCGCTCGCGCTCGTCGGCGGGCCCGGTGGCCGTGTGGGTCATCGCGCTGCTGGTCGCGCTCGTGGCGACCGTGCAGCTTCGCAGCCAGGCGGAGGTGGAGAGAAGCCTCGTCGAGGCCGACCCCGCAACGCTCGCCTTCTCGATCGACCAGCTCAGCCGGTCCAACGACGCGCTGGAGGCGCAGATCAACGACCTCGCGCAGCGGAAGTCGAAGCTGCAGTCAGGCGGCAGCACGGCTGCAGACCAGGCGCTGCAAACCGAGCTGGACCAGCTGCGCATCCTCGAAGGCCTGGTGCCAGTTCGCGGGCCGGGCGTGGTGCTGGTGATCGACGCGTCAGGGCTGACGGCGCTGGATCTTCAGGACGCGCTGAACAACCTGGCCGCGGGAGGCGCCGAGGCGATGGCCGTCAACGACCAGCGCGTCGTGACGGGGGTGCCCATTCTGCAAACCGCGGGCGGGGTCACCGTCGGTGGCACGCTCACGCCGCCGCCGTGGACCATCGTCGCCATCGGTGACACCAACCGCCTCGCCGAGACGGCTGACGCGATGACGCAGCAGCTCCGCGGCGACCGGCGGGTGCGTCAGGCGACGTACCGCGTCGAGTCGGACATCGTGATCCGCGCCGTGGTCACCGAGCGGCCCTTCGTCTACGGGGCGCCTTAACAGCTGGAGGCGCGGGGAAGGACAGATGTCCTCCCCCGCGGAACCCCCACCTCTCCCGGCGGCGCCTGGCAGGCGCCCGGAAGGTGCACGCTGGGTGACGGCCGGGATGAACCCGGCCTAGCGGCCACGCTTGGGCGCTTTCAAATGCTTGGGAGCGCGTCCGTTCGCTCGCTTCAGCTCTGCGGAAAGCTTGTTGATGCGCTCGTCGAGGCGATCGATGTCGCGCCGGGTCGGCAGCTTGAGGCGCTGCAGCGTGCGCTCGATGGCCTCATCGACGATCCCCTCGAGATTGCCGCGGCGCTTCTCGACCTCGGACACGAGATCGCCGGGCACGTTGAGCGTCTTGCGCACGTAATCGAGCAGAGCCTGGCCGCGGTCGTGGATGGCATCGGCGCCGGCGTCGACCAGGCGCTGCGGCCCCCGTTTCTCTTCCGTCAGGACGATCTGCGACAGCACCACCTGCGTGATGTCGCCGCCGGTGTCGCGGTCGACGACGCGGATGTCGTTTCCGGCGCGAACCAGGTCCGCGAGGTCGTCAAGCGTCACGTACTTGCTCGTGCGCGTGTCGTAGAGCTTGCGGTTCGCGTACTTCTTGATAAGGTGGCGTTCAGGCCCGGGAGACATGGTTGGGGCCGATTCTAACGCGCTGCGTTATAGGGGTCGACACCAGGAGGTGCTTATGCCAGCCCGACGAAAACCGTCATCTCGATCCCGGCTCAACCAGGCCGTCAAGGCCGGCAGGAAGGCGCTTCGCCAGGCAGAGAAGCGGATTCCTCCCGACCTGCGGCGGCAGATCGAGCGGGGCATCAAAGACGGACAGAAGAGGTTTGACGCCACGGTCAAGGACGTCCGCGCACGCGTCAGCAAGGCCACCGCACCGGGCGAGATCGACCGCGCGCTCAAGCGGTTCAGCGGGCTGAGCAAGCAGTTCGAGGGCCTGGCGCGGACGCTCAGCGCGCGCGCCGCGGCGGCCACGCGAGGCACGGCTCCGCGACGCACCACAACTCGACGGACCGCGACCCGGCGCGCGGCAACAACCTCGCGCAAGCCCGCCGCGCGCAAACCCGCCGCGCGCAAGCCGGCCACACCGCGACGTCCGCGCCGGAGAGCCACGCCGGCCATCGTGACCGCGCCGCCCGCGGTGCCCGAGGCGCCGGGTTCCGGGGATACCTAGAGGGAGCCAGAGACGATGACTCCGCCCAGCAGCACGGCCTGCGGGCGGAGTCGGTCCCACTCGGCCTGGGGTCGGGTCAGCGGGTCGGGCGCATAGACCTGCAGGTCGGCCAGCATGCCCGGCTCGAGCGTGCCCTTGACCGCCTCTTCGAAGCTCGCGTACGCGCCGCCCGCCGTGTAAGCACGCAGCGCATCGAGAACGGGGATGCCGTTGACCTCGTCCTCGACCGCGGCCCGGATCCCCGCCCAGGGGTTCGGGTCGGGGGTGACCGGCAGGTCCGAGCTGAACGCGACGTGCACGCCGGCGCGGGCCAGCGCCCGGTGTGGAGCGAAGTCCTCGCGGGCCACGTCGGGAAAGACGCCAGGCGCGATCTGCGGCGCCCGCACCGCAAGCGGCTGCATCACCGCGACCATCCGCAGCCGCGCCAGCCTCCGCCGGAGGTCGGGCGGGCAGATCGTGCAGTGCTCCACGCGATGGCGCAAGCCGCGGGAGCCCGCCCCCTCCACCGCGTCGCACATCGCCTCGATTGCGCCATCCCCGATGGCGTGCGCCGCCACCTGAAGGCCCGCGTCCGAGGCTCGCTTCACCAGATCGTTGAGCTCGTCAGGCGGGGTCCGCCACAAGCCCCCACCAGAGCGCATCACCACGCGCTCGGCGCCACCGTCGACGAACACCTTGATCGGGCCCGCGCGCACGACATCGCCGCCGAAACCCGCTTGCACGCCGAGACGTGACGCAGCCTCGAGGAGCTCCCACGAGAGGAACTCGTTGACGCGCAAGTGGAGCTCGCCGTCCATCGCTAGCCGCTCGAAGCTGAACAGGTCGTCGGCGAAACCACGGTTGACGGCGGCGCCGACCGAGGTGATGCCCCGCGACAGAAGCAGCTTCTGCGCCAGCAGGATTGCCTGGCGCCGGCGCTTGCGATCCGGAAGGGGCTGGACGTCGGCGACCATCCGCATCGCCGCCTCCTGCAGCAGGCCGTTCGGCGTGCCGTCGGGATCGTGGCCGATCCGGCCGCCAGGCGGATCAGGCGTCGAGGCCGTGATCCCAGCCGCCTGCAGCGCGGCGGTATTGGCCACGCGCGAGTGACCACCGCGCTCGTCGATGAACGCCGGGCGCGAGCCGGTGGCCTCGTCGAGCTCGAGCCGGTGCGGCGGTCGCTTCTCAGCCAGCGCGCTCGCTCGGTAGCCCATGCCCTGCTGCCATTCGCCCGACTCGAGGCGGCGGCCGTGCGCACGCAGCCGCTCGACGATGTCCGCAACATCCTTCGCCGGCCCCAGGTCCGCGCCGAACCGTGTGAGTCCGTAGTAGACGACGTGCGCGTGCGCGTCGTTGAACCCGGGGAGGACGGCGGCGCCACGCAGCGCCACCACCCGCGTGCGCGGGCCTCGCAGCGCCATGAGCTCGGCTCCACCGGCCGCCAGGACCCGGCTTCCGGCGACTGCAAGGTGGCTGCACGCTTTCAGGCCGCCGCCCAGCGTGCGCACGACCCCGCCGGCGAGGATCAGATCCGCTTTCACCGCGCGGATACAGTAGACGCGTGGCGGTGATCGACCTTCGCTCCGACACGGTGACCAAGCCGACGCCGGAGATGCGTCATGCCATGGTGAGCTCGCCCCTCGGCGACGACGTGTTCGGCGACGACCCGATGGTCAACAAGCTCGAAGAGATGTCCATGGAGCGCATGGGCAAGGAGGCGGCGGTGTTCGTTGCCAGCGGGACGATGGGCAACGTCCTCGGCGTGGCCGTCAACGCTCAGCACGGCCAGGAGCTGATCGCCGACGCCGACTCGCACGTCTTTATCTATGAGGGCGCGGGCAGCGCGGCCATCAGCGGCGTGCAGGTCCACCCGGTCGCCACGACTCGTGGCGTGATGTCGCCGCAGCAGATTCGGGCCGCGACCAACCCGAGGGACGACTATCACTACGCACTGAGCGCCGCGGTCAGCTTCGAGGACACGCAGAACCGCCATGGCGGCGTGGTGTGGCCGCTCGAGGACCTGCGCGCCGCCTACAAGGCCGCGCGCGAGCTTGGGCTGCGCGTGCACCTCGACGGCGCGCGCGTCTTCAACGCGGCGGTCGCCCAGGGCATCGACGTCGCCGAGATCGCCGCGTGCTGCGACACGTTGACGTTCTGCCTGTCGAAGGGCCTTGGCTGTCCGGCGGGAAGCGTGTTTCTCGGCAGTAAGGAAGCGGTCGACGAGGCGCGCCGGTGGCGCAAGCGACTGGGCGGCGGCATGCGCCAGGCCGGCGTGCTCGCGGCGGCCGGCGTGGTGGCGCTCGAGACGATGGTGGACCGGCTTGCCGACGACCACGCGAACGCGCGCACGCTCGCCGAGGGCCTGGCTGAGCTGCCGGGCATCACGTGCGACCTGTCGCGCGTGGAGACCAACCTCGTGTACTTCGACGTGAAGGGCATGACCGGGCTGGAGTTCGAGGACGAGTGCCGCAAGCGAGACCTGCTGGGCGGCGCGACCGACGAGCACACGGTGCGGTTCGTGACGCACGAGGGCATCACGTCGCAGGACATTCAATCGGCCCTGAAGATCTGCTCCGACCTACTCAACTGAGTTAGTTGACCAGCGCGGTCGGGGTGGTCGAGCTTCGCTCGACCACGACTCCAGTTTGTGTTTTCGCGCGGGCGTGGCTTGGCACCGGACGCGATTACCGCTCCGGAGGGAGAGCAGGGGCGCGAATCCGGCCGGCACTTCCGGCGAGTCGCATCGTTGTCTACGGCCGTTGAGCGCCTCGATGAGAGGGAACCGGGCGGTTCCCTCTCATAACAAGCTGGCGAGGAGCTTGGTGTCGATGTTGCCGCCGCTGACGACGGCGACTGTCACGGGTCCCGGCTCCAGCTGCTCCAGGGCCGCGTAGGCCAGGGCGCCTGCGCCTTCGGCGACCACCTTCGCCGCCGCGGCGA
>Ga0207646_10003906_pt1 | contig 16548 bp, 19 predicted proteins | sample KBSK5502metaG_FD_184343 | JGI IMG/M metagenome (GOLD analysis project Ga0207646, IMG submission 184343) | Corn, switchgrass and miscanthus rhizosphere microbial communities from Kellogg Biological Station, Michigan, USA - KBS K5-50-2 metaG... | ecosystem: Host-associated > Plants > Roots >... | reverse complement strand
AACGAAGACGGCAAGAAGGTGGATTTCACCGTCAAGAAAGGAGACAAGGTTCTCATTTCGAAATACGGCGGCACCGAAATCAAAATCGATGGCGATACTTTCCTGATTATGCGCGAGGACGACATCCTCGGCATCATCGGATAAGGAAACCAAGAATGATGAAGATGGAATTAATCTGGAAGCCAGGAAGCCATGAAGGAGTTCTTAATTTGAAATCCTTTGACGCTTTTTCCTGGGTTCCTGGTTTCCAAATTCATCTGTCTCAACATTTAAACAACTCAACAACTCAACAACTCAACTAAAAAACTATGGCAGCTAAACAATTACAATTCGATGAAGCAGCGCGGCACACCTTGCTGCGCGGAGTCGAGAAACTGGCGCGGGCCGTCAAGGCCACGCTCGGACCGAGCGGTCGCAACGTTATTCTCGACAAGAAATTCGGCAGTCCGACGATCACCAAGGATGGTGTGACGGTCGCGAAAGAGATCGAGCTTGAAGATCCGTATGAAAATATGGGTGCGCAGCTCGTTCGCGAAGTCGCTTCCAAAACTTCGGACGTCGCGGGCGACGGCACGACCACGGCGACCGTTCTCGCGGAATCAATTTACCGCGAAGGTCTCCGTAACGTCACCGCCGGCGCCAACCCGACGTCGTTGCAACGCGGCATCATGAAAGCCGTCGAGGCAATCGTCGAGGAGCTGAAAAAAATCTCCAAGAAAGTGAGCGATCGCACCGAGATCGCGCAGGTCGCGACCGTTTCGGCCAACTGGGATAAGACGATCGGCGAGATCATCGCCGACGCCATGGACAAAGTCGGCAAGGACGGCACGATCACAGTCGAGGAAGCGAAATCGATCGAGACCACACTGGAAGTGGTCGAGGGGATGCAGTTCGATAAAGGTTATCTGTCGCCCTACTTCGTGACCAACGCGGAGGATATGGAGGCGATCCTCGAGAATCCGCACATCCTCATTTACGAGAAGAAAATCTCGAGCTTGAAGGACATGCTCCCGTTGCTCGAGAAAGTCGCGAAAGCCGGACGTCCGCTGCTCATCATCGCGGAAGACGTGGAAGGCGAAGCGCTCGCGACCTTGGTCGTGAACAAACTGCGCGGCACATTGCAAGTCTGCGCGGTCAAAGCTCCGGGCTTCGGCGATCGCCGGAAGGCGATGCTGGAAGACATCGCGGTCTTGACCGGCGGCAAAATGATTAGCGAAGACCTCGGGATCAAGCTCGAGAACATCAAGCTCGAAGATTTGGGCAAAGCGAAGCGCGTAACCATCGACAAGGAAAACACGACCATCGTCGAAGGCACGGGCAAGAACGCCGACATCCAGGGCCGGGTCGCCCAGATCCGTCGTCAGATTGAGGAGACGACCAGCGATTACGATCGCGAGAAACTCCAGGAGCGCCTGGCGAAACTCGCGGGCGGTGTTGCCGTCATCAATGTCGGCGCAGCGACCGAGACCGAGATGAAAGAAAAGAAGGCGCGCGTCGAAGACGCCTTGCACGCCACGCGTGCCGCGGTCGAGGAAGGCATCGTCGCGGGTGGCGGTGTCGCCTTTATCCGCGCCCAGAAATCACTCGAGAACATGCGGGGCCTCGACGCCGATGAAAAAGTCGGTGTCCAGATCGTGCGTCGCGCGATCGAAGAGCCGATGCGGCAACTGGCCGACAACGCCGGCGCGGAAGGCGCGCTCATTGTCGAGGAAGTGAAGAAGCGCAAAGGCAACGAAGGCTACGACGTGGCCAAAGGTGAATATGTCGATCTGGTAAAGGCCGGCATCGTCGATCCAACCAAGGTCACGCGTACGGCGTTGCAAAACGCGGCGTCGATCGCGGGCCTGTTGCTCACGACCGAAGCATTGGTGACGGAGGTTCCTGAAAAGGAAAAAGCTCCGGCAATGCCACCGGGCGGAATGGGCGGCATGGATTACTAAGAAGCCGAACAAAAATGTGAAATACAGCAGCCGGAGTCGAAAGGCTCCGGCTGTTTTGGTTTAATATGTCGGAGCCCCAAGATTTTCGTGCCGGCTGTGAGTTTTACACAACAGTCGCGCTAAAGGCCGCCGAAGATCTGCGAAAGGCGTTGCCGATAGATGAGGTCTCATTTCGAGGGACCGGACCGGCGCTTTGGCAAGATCCTAAGCCAGCTTTCATCTACAGGGTCTTAGATGAAGTTCAGAAGGCTGGAATCAGCATTAAAGACTGGAGCGAAAAGCTTGCGGAGAACGAAAGCAAACCAGAGCACACTGATCACATCATTCGGTTAGTCACGCAGTGGCAGCAAGACGAGCAAAGTTTCCGCGCCCGAAAACTGTCCGAAATTCTAGTCGACTTGATCTGCTTCTCTCAGACAAATGAACCAGAATATTATCGAGATTACCTGCGACTCACTGAGCTTAATTCAACCGTTCGCTCTCTTCAGGATCAGGAGGAGTTTTTTGGATTCAGGCGACGCAATACAGAATACTACGTCGACTGGATCGAGCGGGACATTCGCTCTGCCGAGAAAAATGGCCTGGATGGTTCCAAACGGTGGTACCTGAAAGAGCCGACCTCATTCCAAGATAAGTGGAAAACACGAGGCGTCCGATTCTCATCGTTCAGGCAAAGGTACATTCGCATCCTGGATATTGCGATGCCGCAGGAGCTAACGATCATCGGCAAATCATATGTGCATGCGTATAACATGTCGTCGGACGTGCATTTCACCGCGCACGATATCAGTTCAGATTTCGATCCCGACGATATCTACTCGGGTATTGATCGAGTCGGGCTGCTTTGTTACGCGATCGTAATTCGTTGCCAATATTTGTTGGGTTTGGTTCCAGAGGGCATCAACGCGACGATACGGAAGATGCACGACGAGAATACCGAACCCGCTCGGCTGATCGGGCGCTTGAAAGAAGAAGTGGCTGAAGTTGGCGATTTTGTATGGGCTGAAGGTTTCGTCTGCCGCGTATTGGAGATTCGAAAAAGTAAGTATGGCTACACCAATTATCGGCTGAAATATGTCGAGAGACCTCCAATCCCAGAGATTCCTGAGGACTACTATGCTGGCGGCGAAATCCGACTAGTCGCCAAGAACTCGTACGGTGAGGAAGCTTTGCGTCAGCTACAAACCGATCCAAAGGTAGACGAGAAAACTCGCGAGTATTTTTCGAACATGTCTCCCGAAAAACGTGAGCAGTTGATCGGTGAAGCCGTGTCTCGGCTGTGGCGACTTCAGCAGAAAATCTTGGCTGATGCGCGCGCGAGTACGGAGGCCGGCGACACGGCGCCAGTACGTAGGAATGAGAGTTGACGATGTTCGGTCCATTGTTGAGGCGGCATCAGCAAGTCACGCTCTAAAGCGTGGTGGGCCAGCCTATCTTGCCGGCTTTGTACACGCTTTCACAACTGTCTATCCGGTTAAGCGATGGAAGAAATTCTTCAGGAAAAGTTCTTTCTTCCGGATGAGTCGCATTACAATGAGAAGGCATTCTGCCAAAGTGCGTCCGAACTCACTGTTGCCAATCACATTTACCGCCAGCGCGTCAGCGACTTTGCGGTGGATAAACAGGTGAATCCAAAGAATAAGAAGGATGTCGATGTGGCATATCGAGTGCGAGCGACGCATGTCGCTCTGGATGTCAAATGCCCTGACGAGTCCGCGACTGTTCCACCTGTCACAACGCCCGGCACACAGCCGATATTGTCTCTGATTACAGCCGGCCGAGTTCCACATCACGTGCAGCAGCTGGGCGATCTTAAAGAACAAATTGAAAGCTCCGGCGCTGCGACTGTTGTGCTCGGAAGAAATCGGGACCTTGCGCTCAAGGATTGCTTGATTTCCGCAAACGCCAAATTTTCTCCAGATTCCTCCGTCGACAATCTGAACATTCTTTTTGTTGCAGCAGGGTACGTCGGGAAAATGAGCGAGTGGTATATGAATCTATTCGCTCCTCAGGGATTATTTACCTCAGAGCCACTTCATCCGTCGGAAGAGTTCGAGCTCGTCGATGTAGTTATTCTATCCAATTTGAAATACTGGCATGAGCATGCGGCGGCTGATCACGATTGGGCACTTCAAAGAGTTCTGCTCGTACCATTTACGAATCCACATCGCAGATCGTCGTGTGTGAGAGATGCCTGCAGCCAAGGGTTGAGCGTATTTCCTCACTTCTTCGACCGTTTCAACGCGTTCGACGATCCAGCCAAAGACGACGTACCGGATTACGTTCTCGAACCGCTGAAGCTTCTTCACTTCATTAATCAAGGACTAACCGAGGAGGAGCTCGATCGCTATTTTCCAATTCGGTTGTATCCGCTCGGTAAGGCCGCGATTGAGGCGGCTAGAAAATAAACCAACCCACCTGATTGGAACTCCGTTAACATTCCGGAAGGCAGACGCGGGGTCGTATCTAAACATTTGACATTCATCCTTGTGCGCGACGCAGCCCGTTGAAAAGTTCGAGCCGGACTGTCCGCGACTGATTGCTCGCCGCGCCCTGCGAACGTTATTTAGACAAAATTCCCATTGGGCGACGTCACTTCTGGAATGGCCAGAGCATGCAATCGCAGTCTGATTTTGGTTCTCGTTGGATCAGTTCTCTCGGTCGCACTGTTCGGCTGCAATCGCCCTGCCACGACGACCGAGGAAGTAATCGACTTGAATACAAAGGCAATGGGCGGCCGTGCGGCGATCGAAGCGATTCGCTCAATCGAAGTGGGTCTTCATATCAGCGACCCGGGTTCTGAAGTCGATGGAATTTACTACGCGGCGCGGCCCGGTCGGATGCGGATCGATGTTTCCGTAGCAGGCAAACATGTTTTCACGGAGGCGTTCGAGGGGCAGCACGGTTGGGAATGGAACGGCAAGGAATCAAAACCCGCTTCGACGCAGGCAACCGCCGCTCTTCAGCACGGAGTTGAGCTCCCGGGAAAGCTTTTTTTTGGGTTGCATCAACTCCGGCAGCGGGGCCATCAGGTCGAACTCGTTGGAAGGGAAAAGATTGAAGGGATCAATTACTACGCGCTTGCTGTGACCTTGAAGGACGGATATCGCACAACGCTCTACGTCGACCCGACGACCTGGTTAATTACGCGGCGTCGTGACTTTCGTCCGCTGCACGTGGATATCGATCCGACTCCAACGACGATCGAGCAGCGAAGCTCAGATTTTCGTACGATATCTGGCGTGCGATTCGCCTTCGCCGGCTCGGAAACCGATCTCAAAACTGGCAAGGTGCTCGAAACCTCGCAGATCAAGAGTATCAAGATCAATCCACCGATAGATCCGTTATTTTTTGAAAAACTCTGAAAGTCGAATCTGGAAACCAGGAATCCAAGAGAGTTGAATTAGGAAAGCAGGAACGCAGGAAGTCGGAAGTCGAAGCCGGACTGGCGGTAATCCGAAGCATTGAATCTGGAGACCATGAAACCAGGAGGATCAATTAAGTAATTATTGTTTGCGGGTTCGGTCTCGGTTTCGTGGCTTCCTGATTAAAAATCTGTTCTTCTCTGCGTGGCCTTCGTGTCCTCTGTGATGAAGTAATGGGTCGCGTTTGCTGAACGGGCAAGGAGAGTGACCAGTGATCAGTGACGAGTGACGAGTTGAGAAGCAGAAAAATCACGCCAGTTATTCCTGGCTTCATGGTTTCCTGATTAATCCGTGAAAATCCGTGTCATCCGTGGTTCGGAAAGGAGTTCTTGCTTCCTACTTGTTTCGCGTAGGACATGCGGCTAGGTTTCGCGTCCATTCGCGTTAAGAGTTCATGGAAAGTTACGTTTCGAATTTGATGGCCGAAGTGAAGGCCAAAAACCCGGGTGAATCAGAGTTTCATCAGGCGGTTCAGGAAGTGGTCGAGTCGCTTACGCTGGTGCTGGATCGAAATCCGCGGTATCGGAAAGCGAAAATCCTCGAGCGCATCATTGAACCCGAGCGCGTGATCATGTTCCGGGTGCCGTGGCAGGACGACGCTGGCGAGATTCATGTCAACCGCGGGTTCCGGGTGCAAATGAACAGCGCGATCGGCCCCTACAAAGGCGGATTGCGATTTCATCCAACGGTCAATCTTGGCATTCTGAAATTTCTCGCGTTCGAACAAGTCTTTAAAAACGCGTTGACCACGTTGCCGATGGGCGGCGGCAAAGGCGGTTCCGATTTCGATCCGCACGGAAAAAGCGACGCCGAGGTGACGCGGTTTTGTCAGGCGTTCATGTGCGAACTCTGGCGCCACATCGGCCCGGAGACGGACGTGCCTGCGGGCGACATCGGCGTCGGCGCGCGCGAGATCGGATTTTTGTTCGGAATGTACAAGCGTCTCAAGAACGAGTTCACCGGCGTGATGACGGGCAAAGGTCTCACCTGGGGCGGCTCAGTGATTCGACCGGAAGCGACCGGTTACGGCGCGGTTTATTTCGCCGAAGAAATGCTCAAAACGCGCAAAGAAGATTTGAAAGGCAAAACCGCGCTCGTTTCGGGCAGCGGCAACGTCTCGCAATACACGGTTGAGAAATTAATTTCGTTGGGCGCGAAGCCGGTCACGATGTCCGATTCCACTGGTTACATTTTTGATGAAGCGGGAATCACGCGAGAAAAACTGGCCTTCGTGATGGACCTGAAGAACGTCCGGCGCGGCCGAATTTCCGAGTACGCGGACAAATTCAAAGGAGCGGTGTTCACGCCGGTGAATCCGAAGCTCGATCACAATCCGCTCTGGAATCACAAGGCGGAGTGCGCGTTCCCGAGCGCGACCCAGAACGAGATCAACGGCAAGGACGCAGCCAATCTTTTGAAGAACGGTGTTTATGTTGTCTCCGAAGGCGCCAACATGCCGACGGCGATCGATGGCGTGAATCAGTTCCTCCACGCCAAAATTCTTTTCGGTCCGGGTAAAGCGGCGAATGCCGGTGGCGTCGCGACTTCAGGACTGGAGATGGCACAGAACAGCATGCGGGTGAGATGGACACGCGAAGAAGTCGACGCCCGACTGTTCAACATCATGAAAACGATCCACGAAGTTTGCGCGCGCACCGCCGAAAAATACGGCACGCCCGGCAATTACGTGAACGGCGCGAACATCGCCGGTTTCGTTAAAGTCGCCGACGCGATGTTGGACCAGGGCCTGGTCTGATTCTTCCTGTCATTCCGAGCGGAAGTCGAGGAATCTGTGACTATTTCTGTTTGTGTCACGCGACTACGATTTCTGGGTATACGTCATGACGAATCAGACTGATTCTGTCCTGTATATCGGAATGACCAACGATCTTTCACGACGCGTAACCGAGCACCGGTCGGGCGAGGTTCCAGGATTCACCGCAGATTACCGGTGTCACAAGCTCGTTTACTGGGAGCATTATTCCGATGTGGAGGAGGCAATTGCGCGCGAAAAGCAGCTGAAGAGATGGTCCCGCAAAAAGAAGGTTGAGTTAATCGATCGAATCAATCCTCGCTGGTTTGATCTGTTTGACGAGATATCCGGAAATATCTAGAGATGTCTCGACTTCGCTCGACATGACAAACACTGCGCGCGCGTCGATGTTTGATCGTTCTATTACTTTATGAGCGCGAAGTATCCAAAGAGCCCAAACGAGGAAACGAAGGGGATGGTTTATTTCGCGCGGATGCTGGACAAGATCCGGCTCCACGCGCGCGGCGAGCTACACCAGGATTATCATAAGAACCTTGGCGCAATGAGAGCGGCGGACGGCGCGTGCTGTAATTTTTTGCGTGTGCATTATCGCGACCTTCGCGAGCGGGTGTTGCAAGGCGGGAGCGACGAAGAAATTCTGGAATGGTGCTACGAAAAGGGGCGCCCGCTCAACGAGGGCGACATCGTGGTCTGGAACGGGTTTGCCTCTAAACTTGGCTGGCGCGATTTTATGACGCCGCGGTTTCAAGAATTAAAGGAAGCGCAAGGCGTGGCCGATCGCCAAGATATCGCCTGTGTTCCCGATTTGATGGATTTCGAAGAAGGCCGGCTCAAATAGCGCGGAGCTACGAGCGAGGAGCAACGAGTGGGAAAATTCCTATCAGCATTGTTTTGCGCCTCGTGGCTAGTAGCTCCTGGCTCCTGGCTGTGGGCCGGCGATGCGGTCGCAATCGGATACGCCGATTCGAAATGAGATTACCAGTCTGGCTGGTTTCGACGTCGCTGATTTTATTTTCGATTTGTTCGAACGGGCAGAATGAAACGGAGCCCAAGCAATTAGCTGCTGGAAACTCCGTCAGGGTATTTGGCGCGAACCTTCATTATGTCGATGCTGGATCAGGCTCGGTCGTGGTGTTGCTACACGGTTTGGCTGACGACGTTGGAGTTTGGGAATCAGTCACACCGGCGTTGGCGGCGAAGCACCGTGTCATCGCGCTTGATCAAATCGGCTTCGGCCGTTCTGACAAGCCGTTGCTAGGTTATCGGGCTGGCACGTTCGTTGATTTTCTCGCTGGGTTTCTTAACGAGCTCAAAATTGATCGCGCATCGCTGGTCGGGAATTCATTGGGTGGCTGGATCGCGGCAGATCTAGCATTAACGCATCCGGAGCGAATCGACCGGCTTGTTCTGTGTGACGCAGCAGGTTACGCGGCCGTGACGAAAACGATGGATCCGCGCGCTTTGAGGGCGCTGCGTCTGGCTAGCCGCGAAGATATTCATTATCTCGGGCCGCTGACATTTCACGACAAGCGCTTTTATGAAGATGTCGATCTTGCATTTAAACAGCGAGTGACCGCCGGAGACGGCTACACGATCAATCAGCTTCTCGACTCGATGATCCGCGGCGAAGATGTTCTGGACGGCCGACTTGGCGCGATCCATAAACCGACGCTCATTGTGTGGGGCCGCGAAGATAAACTCATCCCACTCAATTTCGCCGAGCGATTTCACAAAGAGATAACGGGTTCTCGATTGGAGGTAATCGACAACTGCGGGCACATGCCTCACGTTGAATGTGCCGACAAATTTAACCACGCATTGCTGAAATTCTTCGGTGACGAACAATGAAGATCTCGGTCTTGCTCATTTTGTTTATTTTTGCGGCTCAACTTTTCAGCCTGAGCGCGCAGACGTCGTCGCCGGTTGAAGGATCGACAACGACGCCAACGCCGACAGCTACGCCAAATGTTTTCTCAAATCAGACGCTGAGTGAGCTCAAACGTTTGCAACAAGCGGCTCTAAGCAGCGATTACGCGTATCGGCAGGTTGCGCATTTGGCGGACAACATCGGGCCGCGCTTGAGCGGATCGGCCCAGGCCGCGAAAGCGGTCGAGTACGTCGCGGGCGAATTGAAAGCGATCGGCTGCGAAGTGGAGCTGGAGAAAGTAATGGTGCCGCATTGGGTGCGCGGCGAAGAAACCGCGGCGCTGGTGCAGTTTCCCGGGCAGGCCGAGAATACGATTCAGAAAATTCTCCTCTGCGCGCTCGGCGCAAGCGTTGCAACGCCGAACGAAGGAATTACTGCGGATGTCGTCGCGGTAAAGAACTTCGACGAACTGAAAGCGATGAGGCGCGATAAGGTCGCGGGAAAAATCGTGCTGTTCAATTATCCGCTCGACAAACAAATGGCGGCGGAAGGTCGCGGCGGCGAAGCGTACGGCGAAGCGGTTGTTTATCGCAGTGACGGACCGAGCGCAGCGGCACGACAAGGCGCAGTCGCCTGTTTGATTCGTTCAGTTGGCGGCGCCGATTACCGGATCCCGCACACGGGACAAACAAAATATGCGGATGACGCGCCAAAAATTCCGGCAGGCGCGGTCACGGCGGAGGACGCAGACCTGATTGTCGATCTTGTGAAACAAGGACCGGTGAAAATGAAATTGGTTCTGACGCCGCAGACTTTGCCTGACGTGGAAAGCGCAAACGTCATCGGCGACATCAAAGGCAGCGAACATCCGGAACAAGTCGTGATCGTTTCCGGCCATCTCGATTCATGGGACCTGGGAACCGGCGCGATCGACGATGGCGCCGGCGTCGCGGTTTCGATGGAAGCGGCAAACCTGATCCAGAAACTGCGTTTGAAACCGAAGCGCACAATCCGCGTGATCGCATGGATGAACGAAGAGAACGGTCTCGCCGGTTCGAAGCAGTACGCAAAAGATCACGAGAAAGATTGGGCGAACCATTTCGCGACCATGGAGACGGACGGCGGCGCCGATCACCCGATCGGGCTCAACATCAAAGCAAAACCGGAAGTGAAAGCGATGCTCAAACCGATCGGCGCGATTTTGCAGGAATCAGGCGCGGGGATGCTGGCACTCTCCGAACATGCCGGCGCCGACATTGAGCCGATGGAAAAGGCGGGGGTTCCGGCGTTCGCGCCGATTCAGGACAGCCGCTTCTACTTTAATTATCATCACACCGCGGCGGATACGCTGGACAAAATCGTGCAGAAAGAATTGGCGGAGAATTCCGCGGTCGTCGCGGTGTTCGCCTACGCAATGGCGAACTCAGAGCAGCCGCTGCCGCGATAACTCCTGGAGGGATGCGCGCCGTCGCGTCCCATTAATTTAGGGGCACGACAGCGCGTGCCCCTCCATTGTTCCTTCCGGCTCGCGGAATCCGGCGCGATTTGGTAAAGGTGGTGCGTGAATCTGGAAACGATCAACGCGCTTGCACAATTGGTTGCGGCGATCGGCGTGATCGCGTCGCTTTTTTATCTCGCGGTGCAAATTCGTCAGAATACGCGATCCCAGCGGTCGATCGTGGTTGATTCACTTACTCAGTCGCTGATCAATCTGCTCGGTCCACAAGCTTCCGACGCCGATCTGACGCGCGCCTTTGCCTCTGCCACCGAAGACTGGTACGGCGCGGCCGAAGCAGATCGCCTCCGGGCGGTAACCGTCCTGTTCACCCTATTCAAACTTTTCGAGAACGCGTGGTTTCAAAAACGCCAAGGGACGCTAGACGCGCAGCAGTGGGAAGGATGGGATGCCTACGCTCGAATGTACTTTCACCTGCCGGGAGTGAAAACGTGGTGGCAATTGCGGCGGGCGGCTTTCGCGCACGGCTTCCGCAATTATATCGAAACGAGCCGGCCTATCGCCGAAATGACTCCGCTCAGCGAAATTATTCGGGGCAAACCGTAACCGTCGCATGGAAGGAGCGTTTCCAAATCGCGCCGAAGCCGGCCGAGTGCTTGCTCAAAAGCTGACACAGTACGCCGGGCGTGAGGATGTGATCGTGCTTGGTTTGCCGCGAGGCGGTGTGCCGGTGGCTTACGAAGTTGCCCAATCACTTCGTCTTCCGCTCGATGTTTTCATCGTCCGCAAACTTGGCGTGCCAGGATTTGAAGAACTCGCCGTCGGCGCGATCGCCTCCGGCGGCGTGCGAGTGCTGAATGAAGACGTCGCCCGCGCGTTGCCGAACGTCGATGAGATCATTGAATCGGTGACCGCGAAGGAAACGGCTGAATTACAACGACGCGAACAAAGTTACCGCGATGGAAGGCCCGCGCCGGAACTGCGGGATAAAACGATCATTCTTGTCGATGATGGATTGGCGACCGGCGCGACGATGCGGGCCGCCGTCAAAGCGCTGCGGCAACGCGGCGCCGCCAAGATTGTGGTCGCGGTCCCGGTCGGTCCGCCGGATACGTGCCGCGAGTTCGAAGATGAGGCCGACGAAGTCATTTGCGCGAGCGCGCCGGAATTTTTTCAGGCGGTTGGACAGTACTACGAAGACTTCTCGCAGACGAGCGACGAAGAAGTACGCGAACTGTTAGCGCGCGCTGCGCAAAGAGGTTGATGAACTTGGCGATGAGCGAAGTCCGGATTCCTGCCGGTGACGCGACCCTTGATGGGAATTTGACGATTGTTCGCCGCGGCGAATCCGTCCCTCGGCGGATCGATCAAACGAAGGCACTGATCCTTTTCGCGCACGGGAGCGGTAGCAGCCGGCACAGCCCGAGGAATCAATTGGTTGCTCGCGCGTTGAACAGCGCTGGGCTTGGAACTTTACTCTTTGATTTGCTGACGCCGGAAGAGGAATCGGTCGATCTTTACACGCGCGAGCATCGATTCGACATCGGCTTACTCGCGGAGCGGCTTGTTCTCGCGACCAAATGGGCGAAGCAGCAAAAGCAAACGCAGGATTTGCGCATCGGTTACTTTGGATCAAGCACCGGCGGAGGCGCGGCGTTAGTCGCGGCGGCTGAATTGCCGGACGAGGTCGGCGCGGTTGTCTCACGCGGCGGTCGACCAGATTTGGCCGGCGCCGCATTACCAAAAGTAAAAGCGCCGACGCTGCTCATTGTCGGTGGCGAAGATCATGTCGTGATCGACTTGAACGAGCAAGCGCGCGCGCAAATGAAATGCGAGTGCAAGATCGACATCGTGCCGGGCGCGACGCATTTGTTCGAAGAACCGGGTGCGCTCGAACAAGTCGCTAAACTGGCGGGCGATTGGTTTCTTGGCCACATCGGTCTCGTCTGATTGCGCAGGCGAATTTGATTCGTTATTCCGGCGATGTTTCGGGAGCGGCGGGAGAAACGCCTGCCGGTCGTTGCCGATGTTGAAACCACCGGCGCCGCCGTTCCTCCATTTGTTTCAACCGCTCCTGCTGTTCCGGCGTAAGAATTGGCGCGATCTCGCGGTGCGCTTCAGCAATCGTTTCGCGGACGCGGCGGCCAGTGTCGCCTCGAATTTCTTCGAGCTGCGCGCCCGTTTTTTCGATGATCGGCGAAATTTTGGTCAACTGTTCGTCAGTCAACCGAAGTTGCCATTGTAAACGGTTTCGCATCGCCTGAGCGACCAGACCGTGACGATGCGGACCGAAAAGGAAGCGATGCGCCGTGGCCGCGCTCACGAACACGCCAGTGGCACCGCCGGCCAGAAAAACGAGGACGAAACCGGCGATCAATTTCCATTTCAGCGCGCTATTCATGGCCCAACCTCATCTTGAATGACTGAATCGGCGATGGCGAACTCGTTACCGGACGCCGCAATCGCGTCACCATTCCGGTTAAACTCGAGATAGGCGCCGGCAGTCGCGAAAACGATCACGGCCGCGGCGGCGAACGCGACACGGCGCAAGAGTGCCCTGAAAACCGCGCCATTTCCGTTTCGGCGCGAAAGCGCGACCACGCGGGTGTCGAAGCCAAACGGCATTTCGATCGGCGCCTCGTCTTTTGCCTGCGCCGCGGAGCGCAGCAACCGATCAAGATCGACATCGCGCGCCACGCCAGAGGTCCGAGCCGGACTGGCATTATCCGAAGGCGGGTTCATAGATTTATTCCCGCCGACATTCTTGTGAGTTGGGTTTTCATTTTTTGCCGGGCCCGAAACGCGCGCACTTTGATCGCAGCCACGCCCATTCCCGTGATCTTGTGAATTTCTTCCACCGAACGGCCCTGCAAGTAAAGCAAATCGATGATGAGACGTTCGACCGGCTTGAGCAGTTGAAGCAAATGTTCGACCAACTGACGCGAGGCCAATTGCCGGTCCGGGCCAAGTTCGTCGGAAGAAGCGGCCAGGTTTTCTACCACGGCCTGTTCCTCTTCACTTAAATCGGCGTGACGCAGTTCCGGGCGCACTTTCTCGGCTTCGATCTGGCTAAGGCAGGTGTTGACGGCGATGCGCGAGACCCAGTGCTCGAGCGGCACTCTGCCGGAAAACTGAGAGAGCTTTTGAAAGACCTTAATGAAAATCATTTGGCAAAGATCCTCTTCACTAGTTCGTCGCGGTCGATGCGAGCGGACCATTTTCGCGACAAGCGGATAGAGACGGCGAACCAGTTCGCGAGCCGCTTCATCATCCTGCCGCAGCGCGGCCTGAACCAGCTCAGCAGCGTCGTGATCATCCATGTCGTCGTCGAGATCGTGTCCACACTACTGACAATGACGGGCGTGGAGGCTTTGCGGTTACAAATTTCATTGGCCGAAGCAGATAAAAATTAAATGTAACCGATGCGGCGGGTGCGCGGTCACGAATTATGAACAGTGCGAATCATGCAAATGAAAACAAATATGAAACGAAACATACTTACACTCGCCGCCGTCGTCGCAATCGCGCTCGCCGGCTACGCTTTTGCCGAACCCCAGGGCGGATTTGGCGGATGCCACGGTGGCTGGCACGGTCAGGGATTTGCGATGGGGCATTTGACCAAGGCGCTGAACCTGACACCGGATCAGCAGTCCAAGGTCCAACCGCTCATCGATCAAGCCCGGCCGCAGATCATCGCGATTCACAAAGACGCGATGGAAAAGACGCACGCGATCCTTGACAAAACGATGTCGCAGATCCGTCCGATTCTGACGCCGGACCAGCAAAAGAAATTCGACGCCCTGCAAAAGGCGCGGCAGGACATGCGCAACGCGATGCAGGAAATGCACGCTGCAATGACGCAATGACTTCAGGGTCATAGGGAGGAAGACGGCGGCTGGAAACGGTTCGCCGCCGTTTCGCTTTTTCTTTCTGTAGCGGCCGCCGTCTCGGCGGCTTTCGGCGCGCGGGGAATTGCCGCTGAGGACAGCGGCCTCTACAGTTCCAAGAAAAGCGCGTGAAATTCTTTCATTCACTTCGAATCGAACCCTTCCTCGACAAGATCGACAACCGGCGGTTACGCGAGATTCAGCAGCGGTATGCGGGCTCGAGCGATCGATACGCAAAGTATGCCGACGTCGAACACTGGCTGAAGATCAACCTCCCGCGCGTTCAAAATCTCAGTTTGGATCGCTCGGCGCCGAAATCGATTCTCGATCTCGGATGCGGCGCAGGTTTTTTTCTCTTTCTGGCCAAACAATTTGGTAACGCCTGTGTCGGACTGGATGTCGGTGACTTTCCGCTTTCCAACGAACTGATTGGAGTCTTTGGCTTGGAGCGCGTGACCTGGAAGATCCGGGCGTTTCAGCCGTTGCCAGATTTCGGGCGCAAGTTTGATTTGATCACCGCTTTCTCCGCCGCCTTTAATCGTACTGAAGATGAGTCACGAGGTTGGAATGCAGAAGAGTGGAAATTCTTTCTGGATGACCTGGATCGACATCTCACGCCGGCCGGCGGAATCTTGCTCGAGATCAACTCCGGTAAAGACAAGCGTTACTTTCCGTTCGAAATCCGCGACTTGTTTTTAAAGCGCGGCGCGCGGGTGGAGGGCGAGCGCGTGTTCTTCGGGAGCTAACCCCGCCGCTTTCGCAAGGAAAAGAGAAAAAGCACAACCGCGAGCGTTGCCAGGACGCCTGCGACTACGAATCCGGCCGTCGAAATTTCCATGCGATGATGGAAATTCATTTTCATCCGCGCGGCCAGGCCAAGCAGGAAGAAAAGAAGCGCGGTATAAATCAAAATCACGCTGATCCCCTTTTCGTCATCCGCTTTCATCAATAAGCTATTGGCAATTGCATCCGCGATTCCGCCCTAAAATTCAAGCGTTGCTATTTGCCTGACTGGTTCGAAACTGGCCGAGCAATCTTTGCCTTCGATGTTCAATCCGAGCTCGCCCAGCAACGCAAGATCGACATCGACCTCGGGATTTTTTGCGGTGAGAAGTTTATCGCCAAAGAAAATGGAATTGGCGCCGGCAAAAAAGCAAAGCGCCTGACCTTCGCGTGAAATCCGAGTGCGTCCGGCCGCGAGCCGCACCCGCGATTTCGGCAGCGCGAGTCGCGCGACGGCGATCAACCTGACGAGCTCGAAAATATCGACCGGCGGCTGATTTTCGAGCAGCGTCCCGCGCTGCGGCATCAAACAATTGATCGGCACGCTCTGCGGTTGCGGATCGAGTTCGCTCAAAATTTCGATCATTCGCAATCGATCGTCTTCCGATTCGCCCATCCCGATGATTCCGCCGCTGCAAACCGACATCCCGCTCGCTTGCACCGCCGCGATTGTATTGAGCCGGTCTTGAAACGAATGTGTGCTTACGATCTCCGGATAAAATTCGGGTGAAGAGTCGATGTTGTGATTGTAAGCGGTGACGCCGGCAGCTTTCAGCTTGCGCGCTTCCGCTGGGCCGATCTCGCCAAGCGTGACGCAAACTTCCATGCCGAGCGCGCCAACTTCGCGAACGATCTCGAGCACGCGCTCAAATTTTTCGGTGCTGTCGCGGACACCGCGCCAGGCCGCGCCCATGCAGAAGCGGGTGGCGCCTTGAGCACTTGCGCGCTTCGCAACATCGACAACCCGCTCGATCGGCAATAAGTCTTCGCGCTCCACGTCGGTGGAATAGTGCGCGCTCTGGGCGCAATAGGCGCAATCTTCACTGCAGCCGCCGGTTTTGATGCTGAGCAGACTGCACCGCTGCACTTCTTCACCACGCCAATGTGCGAGATGAATTTCGCGGCTCTGAGAGATGAGATCGAAAAACGGTTGATGGTAGAGCGCCGATAATTCAACGAATTTCATAACCCGCGGAGAACACAATCTGCCCGGAGAAATAGTGAGAGATTCCTCGACTTCGCTCGGAATGACAACAGCGGAAATCCGAAAATTAGTTTGTCTTGGTCGGCAGCTTCTCCGGCGCCGTTACCCATTTGCCGCCGGGCGAAGTGAGGATCGGCAATTCTTCCATCATGAACTGGGTCTTACCGAGCGCGCCGATCATCTTGGTGCCGGTGGCGCGGTACCACCACTCG
>Ga0207646_10003902_pt1 | contig 16555 bp, 12 predicted proteins | sample KBSK5502metaG_FD_184343 | JGI IMG/M metagenome (GOLD analysis project Ga0207646, IMG submission 184343) | Corn, switchgrass and miscanthus rhizosphere microbial communities from Kellogg Biological Station, Michigan, USA - KBS K5-50-2 metaG... | ecosystem: Host-associated > Plants > Roots >... | reverse complement strand
GCCGCCCTCGAGGATGTGGCAACGGTCCGCAGGATTGGGCTCGGGCCGTTACCGCTGCACGCGATCACCGAGCTCGTGCAGGAAGAGCGGCTGGCCAAGACGATTGCCGAGGAGACCGACGGCACGCCAATGGCGGTTTCGGAAACGTTGCGGCTCCTCGGTAGCGAGGGGATCATCGAGCCCGGACCTGGCGGCCGCTGGCGCACGGTCGCGCCCGACGGGGGCGAACGGAGCAGGGCAGTGGTCCGAGCGGGCCAGCGAGAGGCCATCCGCAGGCGTGTCGACCGCCTTACTCCGCGGTACCGCGCAGTCCTCCAGTTGCTCGCGATCGTTGGTCGTGAAGTCCCTGCCAGACTGCTGGCTCGCGCAGTCGGGACCAGCCAGCGGCAGGTGCTCGAGGCGCTCGACCTCCTCACGCGGATCGACCTGGCCGCTGCCGGGGATGGTGGCTGGGGGGTGAGCCACGACCTGATTGGGGAGGCGGTGGTCGAGAGATTGCGGCCGGGCGAGCGGACGCAGCTGCACGCTATGTTGGCCGAGGCGCTGTCGCTCGAGGCGGGTGACCCGGCTGCGATCGCGCACCACCAACTTCTGGCCGGCGACCCGGAGCAGGCGGCGGTCTCCCTTGCCCGTGCGGCTCAGTCCAATCTCGACCTCTTTGCGCACGTCGAGGCTGGGCGTCTTGCCGAGGAGGGCCTGGCTACCAACCCCGGCCGCGGGCCACGCGGCGAACTGCTCGCGGTGCGTGCCGAGGTTCGGACCCGCTCCGGGAATCTAGCGGCGGCAAGAGACGACCTCAGGGCTCTGCTGGTGCTTCAGGATCCGGGTCCGGATCGTTCCCGGGTGCTCACCAAAATGGCGAGGCTAGCGTCAGGGTCCGAAGACTACGCCGTGGCCGCGGATCTGGTCGAGCTCGCTCTCGCCGAGGCAGCGGAAGACGACCGGACCCGGGCCGAGGCACTCACGACGGGAGCGATCGTCGCCATGAACCTGAACGACTTGGAGCGCGCCGAAGCGCGCTTCGAAGAGGCGCTTCGGGCGTTCCAGCGGGTGGGCGATGCGCGGGGCGCGGCGGACATTCTGGACGGGCGCGCCATGGCGGCATGGGCGGCCGGGCGAATCCGCGAAGCCACCGAGGCGATGGATCATGTCGCCCGGCTCTTCGCACACGCCGGCGAGCTGCTCCGGGTCGGCTTCCCGCGCGCCTCGCGGGGGACGCTGCTGCATTGGATGGCCAGGCCCGAAGAGGGGGTCGCAGACGCCGACGAAGCGCTCGAGCTAGAACGCAGTCTGGGCAACGTCGATGGCGAGTGCTATGCGCTGTGCAGCCGCAGTGGGACCCTGCTCGGGCTGGGGCGGGCGCCGGAGGCGCTCTCTGACGCCACGGATGCCCTGGCCCTTGCTCGGCAACTGCGGCATCGCGAGTGGATCGCCTATGCACACTGGAATGTTGGACAAGCCAAGCTCGAGCTGGGTGATCTGCGGGGGGCCGAGGCAGCCTTCGCCTCAGGCCTGGAGACAGCTCACCACATCCCAATCTTCGCCTCCGAGAACGCGTCCGGCATAGCGATCGCACTGATCCGGCAGGGCAAGGTCGACGCCGCCCGGCACCACCTGAATCGCGCCTTTGCCGAGGGGCCGCCTCAGTCCCTCTACCACGGCCGTCTGGCGGCCGCCGAACTGGCGGTCGCGGCCAAGGACCCGAATGCGGAGCGAGTCATCGACGATGCCATCTCGAGGGCTGAGCAGGGCGGGCATCTGCTAAGCATCCGGCGCCTTGGTGAACTGGCTGCACGTCTGTAGGCCGAGGCCGCAATCAAACTGCAAGGCCGGCGCAGACGATATGAGCGCGATCTCGGAGCTAGGACGGCGCTTCGAGCACCCCGGGGCCGACGTCCCAGAGGTCGAGTCGGGGGTCGGCGTGCTCCTACGACTGTCCCACCCTGCGCCCTTTGCCAGGCCCATCAAGAAGGAGATCGGCATGAAAAGGGTCCTCCGTCCCGTGGTGATCGTCTTCGCGGCGATGTTGATAGCCTCGCCAGGCCAGGCCGTTGCTGGGATGCTGGTCCCGTTTAGCGCGACCTACCACGAGCAGGTGACGTTCTCCCCATGTGGGGCCACTGTCGTGTGCGTGCATGCACGAGGAGTCGGGCTGGCGACGCATCTCGGCGCCGGTGCCGATGTGAACGATGCCGGCACCGTCGATTTTGCGACGGCTCCCTGCGCAACGGTTCAGACCCCCTTTGCCTCGTTCATCGGCGCGAACGGCGACACCATCACGGTGAGCTTGTCGGGGACCGGGTGTCCGACGAGCGTATTCGGCCTCGACCTTCTGAACGGCACGTACATCGTGACCGGCGGAACCGGGAGGTTTGCCGGGGCCAAAGGAGGGGGCTCGGCCGTCGGTGTCTCTCAGCTCGACACGTCTTGCTTCTGCCGCGCCACGACAACGCTCACCTTCACGGGCGACGTGACATCTCCGGGATCACTCAATTGAGAGGGCTGGGTCGGGGTGCTGCCATGTGCTTTGGATCCCGCCATGCCCATTGGGCGATGGAGCAGTGTCCCGAGGCGACGGGCTGACCAGCAAGCGGACGGGACAAGGCCTACCCAGACGGTGGATTGACTCCTCCTACCCGCCGTGCTCAGTGTCACGCCACCCCCCGATCGCTAGCCGTTCGAGTGCCGTCGTGCTCGTGCCATTCCCCGTCGGCTCCGGTGCCCTTTTGATCGCGGCCTTGCAGTCCGCGCACATCTTCCGATTGCGAGCTGGGTGATCGCGTTCGACACCGCACGAAAGCTCCGGGTGCTTGCGAGATGGCCAAGAGTTCGAGCATCGTGGATTAGCCAGACCATTCTCCCCACGGTGGGCAATCTCATCGAACGCTCATGGCACTGCGGGTTGCATGCTCGGCGCGCAGCGGTCAGGCCGGCTGAGTGTCGTGCCGCGCGAGGATCTCGCCCATCACCCTGCGGTCGATCGGAGTATCTCCTGGGAAGGCCTCCGCCAGCTCCTCAAAGAATCGCTCACGTCCTGGCCCTGAGTCGATCTGGAGGTATCGACATGGTTCGGTACCCGGATTGGCGAAGGTGTGCGCGAGACCTCTGGGTGAGAACGCGCAGGTGTCCGGCCCTCCTCGCACGAGCTCATCACCGATCTTGAGCTCCAGCTCTCCGTCGAGCACGTAGAAAGCGTGGTCAGTGTCCTCGTGGAGATGGGGTGGAACCCCGCCGAAGCCTGGCGGCAGCGTGGACTCAGTGATCTCGAAGCGACCCCGTGTTTCGGCGCCCCTGACCTTCAACACGATGGGGGAGCCGCCGACGCGATATGTCTTGCCCTCTCCGGGGGCGAGCACGAACGCTCCTTCGGCAGTCTTCATCTCGAAATCCTCCTCATTGCCTGACCAGGGTCTTTCTGCATGGTCAGGAGCCCTCGCCGTCGTGTCGTCCGTACCTGTACGGAAACCTGGGCGCTGCTTCAGACGCCGAGGTACCGCGCGCGCCGGACGAGGTCGAGCTTCGACTCGACGCCCAGCTTCGCGTAGGCGCGGGCCAGGTGGGTCTCAACGGTCCGTTCGCCGATAAAGAGCAGTCTTCCAATCTGTGCGGCGGTGTAGCCTTCGGCCGACAGCCGGACGACGTCCAGCTCGCGCGGGGTCAGCGCCTCCACTCCTCCCGCGAACCGATGCTCCCGGTTCGGCAGGCGGCCGGTGACGAAGCGCTCGACCTCGTCGAGGAGGCTGTCGGCTTCGCCGATCCACGGCCAATGGTCCGTGCCCTCTAGTTCCACTAACTGCGCGCCGGGGATCTGCGAGGCGAGGTAGCGGGAGTGATCGACGTTGACCCAGGGATCCGCCTTGCGGTGGAGGATGAGGACGGGCAACCGGAGTCCGCTCAGCAGCGGGCGGATGTCCACGCCGGCGTTCAGCTGCATCATCTCGCGGACCCTTCCGGGGCTGGCCGAGAGCCGGAGATACCGCGTGAACCACCTGCGGTAGACGTCGTCGCCCCTGAGGGTGGGGTTGCGCATCTCAGCGCCATCGAGCCAAGTCGACTGTACCTCGGCCACCGTGCGCTCCAGCTCGTCCCGGCTCCAGCCCCGTGGGTAGTCGTCGGAGCGCGTCCCTTTGGCGAAGGCTCCGAACGTCGCAAGCGAGCGGACCCTGTGGGGGTGAGCCGCCGCGAAGCATATGCACGCAGCGCCGCCTTCTGAGGAACCGAAGAGCGTGGGCTGGTTGCAGTCCGCGGCATCGAGAACGGCCAGCAGGTCGTCCACCCGGTCCTGGGCCGAGGGCGGTCCAGGACCGCCGTCGGACATCCCGATCCCGCGCTTATCGAAAAGGATCAGCCGGCTGAACGAGGCGAGGCGCCGGAGAAAGCGCGCGAGGCGGGGATCCTCCCAGGCAGCGTCGAGATGGGAGACGAATCCGGGCACGAAGACAAGGTCGACGGGTCCTTCCCCGACCACCTGATACGCCAGGTTCAACGTGCCGCTCTTGGCATACCGGATTGGTGCGACCATCGCGCCACCAATCTACCCCGCGTCCCGGAAGCATCGTGTCCGCGGATGCTTCGTGTCCGCGGATGCTTCGCGATCCGCGGCGCCGAACAGCCACTTACAACCGGCTGGATCCTGGTAGAGAGAAATAGAACAGGTGTTCGTGGCGCGCCCGACCGGATTCGAACCTGCGACCTTCGGCTCCGGAGGCCGACGCTCTATCCACTGAGCAACAGATGCGCGCGGCCCCCTCATTCGGGTCCGCGCTCAGTTAGAGGGTCGACTTCTTGTTTGAAGGTCTGCCCAGACCGATCGGTCGGTGGAGACTCGAGTTCGTGCCTTCGTCGTCAAGACTTGGAGGACTGAGCCGTGAGTGAGCTTCTTGGGATCGCGCGCTTCAAGTTTCGCGAGGGCAAGCGCGAGGAGTACCGGTGAGCCGAGCTCAGAGCTCAGATCGAAGTTGGCTGGCAGCGAACGCCGGTTGTCTTCAGCCTTACCGGTCCACCTAGCCACCGCTCGCCGGCTCGGGCAGGGAAGGGGCGCGCAGTCCAGGGGCGACCAGGCTTAGACGAGACCGTCGACGGGTCGGTGTCTCGATCCGCGCCGAGATCCGTGGTGAAGCGACCGCGATGGCTCGAGGGCACGTGCGGCTGATGGAACGTCAGGCATGCGCTCGATCAAGGCCAGGAAGATGGGCACCAGTTCTGGGTCGAACTGTCGGCCGGCGTTTCGGCCGATCTCCTCGAGACAGCGCTCGAGATCCCAGGCGGGCTTGTACGGTCGATCGCTGAGCAGCGCGTCGAAGACGTCCACCAGCCGCACAATTCGGGCCGACAGCGGAATCCCCTCACCACGCAGGCCGTCCGGGTAACCGCTGCCATCCCAATTCTCGTGATGCGAGCGGCAGATGACTCTGGCACGCTCGAACGCGCTGGATCCACCGAGGATCTCCGCGCCCCAGATCGTGTGCCGCCGCATGATCGACCACTCCTCGTCGTCGAGGGCGCCGGGCTTCAAGAGAATCCGGTCCGGAACGTGGAGCTTGCCGACGTCGTGGAGCATGGCTGCGAAGCCGAAGTCAGCGACCGTGTCCTCAGGCATGCCGACGGACCGCGCCAGACGCGCGGACAGGTCGCCGACACGGGCGACGTGTTCCCCCGTGTGCTCGTCCTTGGCCTCGGCGGCCCGAGCGAGAACGAGGACAGCCTCGCGTTCGGCGGACCGCGTCGCTTCGAGCTGCCGATCGAGGGCCCGCGCCCGTCGTCGGGCCAGTCGGCCCGCCGTCCACGGCACCAGCGAGGCGCCGAGGAGGTAGATGAAGGCGTACACCGGGTCGGTCGGATTCACGCCCAATCGGTGGTTGATCAGGAACGGGACGAGGAGGGCGCCTGGGATCACCGCACCGAGCGATGCCCGGAACCCGTGGACGATCGCAAAGCCGGCCACCAACAGCGTGAAGAGCAGCCCGATCTGGTGGTAGTAGTCCTGGAACATCCATCCGAGCATTGCGACGAGGCAGGCATCGAAGAACGCGAAACCCGCCGCGACGGTCGTTCTCCGCCCGATCACGAAGAAGGAGCCGGAAATCACGGCCGCCGCGACGCACGCCATCGCCCCGAACGGCAACCAGAGCTCCAACGGCACCCTCGCAATCAGGAGGGATGGGCCGAAGAAGCCAACCGCGACGATCGCGATGAATGCCACCACTCGGCGGAAATCGTCGGGACTCGGGCCGCCCGAGGCGGTCGTCGGCGGCACGATGAGCCGCTCGCCGTTCCTGATGAGACGGCGCAGGGTCAGCCGCGCTCGGAGGTATCGGCGCAGCGGCCGCTTCGCGATGATGGGTCGGCGCTCGCTCGTTTGTGTTGTCCTCGTCCGCGGGCGATGGGAGGGGCGGTGGCTGCCCTACCTCCGGTGCGGGTCCGGGCACACGGTATGCCGCCGACGGGCGAGCAAGCCATCCCCCGACCGGGCCATGACGGACGGCTCCGTCTCACAACTGCGGCGGCGGGATCGACGGACCGGCCCCTCAGCTCGCGAGAGCCGATCGGGTCGACTCCAGGCGTATATGCAAGATGTCCGAAGGACGAGCAGGGCGTACCTTGCGTGTGGCCCTGCCTGCTGCCGGTGTTCTCGGCAGGTCGTCGCCATGACTCCGGGAGACCGCTCGATGTGCGCGATGAAGGGCTATCGTCGGCCGGAACTGCTCGCGGATCCAGACTGGCTCTGGGAGCATCGCGACGACCCGAACGTCCGAGTGGTCGACTGCGCGACAAGCGACGCGTACGACCGGGCTCACATCCCTGGCGCCGTCCGCGTACCCGGCCACCCATGGTTGAAGACGGAGCCCGATCCGTACTCCCACATGAACGAGCCGCTTCACGTGATCGGTCCGGATGATTTCGCTTCGGCCATGGGCGAGATCGGCGTCTCGAACGACACAACCGTCGTCGCATACGACAGCGTCAGGCATCAATTCGCCACCCGTCTGTGGTGGGTGCTCGCGTATTACGGCCATCGCAAGGCGAAGGTGCTCGACGGCGGATTCCACCGCTGGCTCACAGAAGGCCGCCCGGTAAGCGACGCGGTTCCTGAGGTCAATGCTGTTTCATTCGTCCCGAGTCTCGACGAGGCGCAGATCGTTCGGATCGACGAACTCCTGGCTCGATACGACGAGTTGGGCGTTCAGGTCGTCAACGCACTGGGTCCCAACTTCTACTCGGGGCGTTCGGACCCGTTCAGCAACAAGCGCGTCGGGCACATCCCTGGTTCGATCAACCTCCCATTCACCGAGGTCCTCACAAACCAGGACCCTCCCGTTCTCAAGTCCGCTGCCGACCTCGCCTCGCTCGTCGCCACCGCCGGTCTCCGCCCGGATCAGGAGACGATCGTCCACTGCCAGGCCGGGATCGCCACCACGCTCGACGTCTTTTCCTTGACACTCCTCGGCTGGGACCGCGTACGCTGCTACGACGCTGCGATGGGGGAATGGGCGAACCGCGACGACACGCCTCTGGTCGTCGGTGAGGGCACTCGGAAGCAGACGAGTTGAGGCCATCCGGATCTTTGTCGGGTTCCACCTCGTCGGCAGAGGTAGCGGCGAACATCGCAAGGAACAATTCGTCCTTCTCTAGTAGGAGGCAGCAGGACCGTTCCGTCCGGAGGTTCGTCGCCCTCAGGATCCCCCGAACCGGCCGGGGGTCGTCCCCAGGAACCGCTTGAACCGGTGGGTCAGGTGCGCCTGGTCGTGGAAGCCGACCTCGGCCGCGACGTCCGCGAGGGGCTGTCCCGCGAGGATTCGGTCGCGGGCGGCCCCAAGGCGCCGGCCGAGGACGTACGCGTGCGGCGCGATCCCGAACGCTTCGCGGAACTGGCGCGTCATCCGTGTCGGGGAGGCACCGACCGCCTCGGCCGCGGCCGCCAGTGTGACGCGCTCGAACAGGTGAGCATCGAGGTGCGCGCGGAATTGCTCGGCGATCTCGCGACGGGGGATCGTCGGCGTGTCGCGGACCGCCTCGCCGAATGACGCGCGGATCCGCTCCGCGATGAAATGGAGGCGAGTCTCCGCCTCGAGCGCGTCGTCGACGCAGGCGAGCGCGTCGTGGAGGGCGGAGACCGGGCGCCGGAGCGATGGGTCGGGCAATACCGGGCGATCGACGGCCGGGCCGATGAGGTGTTCGCCGAAGATGGACGTCTCGAGGTAGATGACCCGCTTCCGATAGCCACTCGGCGCGGCCGTTCGACCGTCGTGCGCGACGTGCGGCGGGAGGATGGACACCATCGACCGCTCAGCACTGTGGTCGTGCCGGTCGAGGTGGTAGCGAATCGTTCCCTCGTCGACGACAAACAGCGTCCACACGTCGTGCGTGTGCAGCGGGTAGTTGTGATCGGCGAAGCGCGCGTGGAGCACCTCGCGGATCCCCGAGATCCGCGGCTTCCAGGCCCGGATCTCGACGGATGCCGCCGGCGCGTCCATCGCAGGATCGTACAAGACGAGCCGATGCCGACCGCCTAGCGTCATCGGCGATGACGCAGCTTCTCGCCCTCGTCGGTTTCTCGTTCGTGAGCTCCTTCACGCCGGGCCCCAACAACATCCTGCTCTGGGCGTCGGGTGCGACCTTCGGCTTCTGGCGCACGCTGCCGCACGTCATCGGGACGGCGCTCGGCCTCGGGGCGATGGCGCTGGCGGCGGCCGCCGGGCTCGCCGCCGTTGTCGTGGCCGTGCCCGAGCTCGCCTTTGCCATGCGGCTCGGCGGATCCGCGTACCTGCTCTATCTCGCCTGGCAGATCGGACGTTCGAGAAGGCTCCAATCGGCGGCCCTCGCCCGGCCGCTCGGGGTACGCGGCGGCGCGACATTCCAGCTCCTCAACCCGAAGGCCTGGATCTTCGCGCTCGGCGCTGTCACGACGTTCCGCCCGACAGACCTGCCGCCCGCCACCGGCAGCGCGTTCGTCGCCCTTGTGATGATGCTGGTGATCGTGCCCACGGCGGCTGCTTGGGCCGGCGCCGGCGGTGCGATGAGCCGGCTCATGAGCGGGGAGCGGTCGCATCGGATCGTGAGAATTACCCTCGCCGTCATGGTGATATTCACGGTGGCGCTCGTCTGGCTCTAGGAACCGGATCGAAATGGAGGATGGACGATCGCAAAGCCGGCCACCAACAGCGTGAAGAGCAGCCCGATCTGGTGGTACGGGTACAAGCACACGCCAGGCCGCTGATGGGTCAGCAAGCCATCCCCCCGACCGGGCCATGACGGACGGCCGGCCGGTTTCTTGGCCGCAGGCTCCCTGATCTGGGCGCGAGGGAGCGTGATCTGTTGTTCGCTCGAACGTGCGGAGCCTACGCCAGAGACTCAGCTGCCTCGGAGGGGCCGGTCGTCGCCGAGCCGTACACCCAGCGCTTCACCGTCTCGACGATCGCGAGGTACGCGACCACGAACGTCGTCAGCGCGATCCAGAACAGGGGCGGTAGCGGAGTAAAACCAAGCAGCGTCGCCACCGGTGAGACGGGCAGGAGGATCGCAATCGCCACCGCCGCCAGCGCGGCACCGACCAGCGGACGGCTTGGGCGACTCCGCCAGAACGGGCTCCGCCGCGTGCGGATCGCGAAGATGACGAGGACCTGCGTCGCCAGCGACTCGACGAACCAGCCGGTGTGGAACTCGGGTTCGCTGGCATGGAGCACGAGCAGCAGGAACCCGAACGTGGCGTAGTCGAAGATCGAGCTGATCGGTCCGAACACGAGCATGAATCGCTCGATGCCGCCGATGTCCCAGCGCGCCGGCTCGTCCTCCGTCTCCGGATCGATGTCGTCCGAGGGGATCGCTGTCTGCGATGCGTCGTAGATGAGGTTGTTGAGGAGGATCTGGCTGGGCAGCATCGGCAGGAACGGGAGGAACAGCGCCGCCCCCGCCATGCTGAGCATGTTGCCGAAGTTCGAGCTGATCCCCATGCGGATGTACTTGAGCGTGTTGGCGAACGTGCGCCGACCCTCCCGCACGCCCTGGGCGATGGCGGCGAGGCTCGGCCGGAGGAGGACGATGTCGGCCGCCGCGCGAGCGACGTCCGTGCCGTTGTCGACGCTGATCCCGACGTCGGCATGGTGCAGCGGTGGAGCGTCGTTGATGCCATCGCCCAAGTAGCCGACGACCGCGCCGCGCTCCTGGAGGGCGCGGATGACGCGCAGCTTCTGATCGGGGTCGACGCGCGCGAAGATCGTCGTGCGTACCGCTCGCGCCGAGAAGGCGGTGTGGCTCAGCGCCCGGATCTCGTCTCCGGTCAGCACGCCCTCCACCGTCAGGCCCACCCGGTCGGCGACGGCCCGCGCGACGACCTCACTGTCGCCGGTCACAACCTTGAGGGCGACGCCGAGTGTCCGCAGGTCCGCCAGAGTCGTCCCGATGTCGGCCTTGGGCGGATCGCTGAACAGGAGGAGGCCTTCGAACACCAGCGCAGTTTCCGAGCCCGACTGGAGAGATGTGGGCGGGACGTCGGTTCGACTCCCGACGGCCACCGCGCGATCGCCATCCGCTGCCGCCGCGGCTATGAGCTCTGTGATGCGGGCGCGACGCTCGTCGTCGATCGGGACGATGTGGTCGTCGGTATGGACGCTCGTCGACCGCTCCAGGATCGCCTCGGGGGCGCCTTTCGTGATCAGGAGCGGACTGCCGTCCGGTTTGGCGACCAGGACCCCGAGACACCGTCGCTGGAAGTCGAAGGGCAGCTCGCCGATCTTCCGGTAGTCACTCAGGTCTCCCGGGCCGGCACCCGTCGCCAGGAGGGCCATGTCGAGCGGGTTCGTGAAGCCGGTCTGGAAGTGACTGTTCAGCCAGGCGAGGGCGAGTGCGTCGGGTGCGTCGTGCCCATCGGCTCGTACCGCACGCTCGAACGTCAGCTTCCCCTCGGTCAGGGTGCCGGTCTTGTCGGTGCACAGGATGGTCATGCTGCCGAGGTTCTGGATCGCGGGCAGGCGCTTGACCAACACGCCGCTCCGCGCGAGAGCCCGGGCACCCCGACTGAGATTGATCGTGACAATCGCCGGGAGGAGTTCAGGCGTCAGGCCCACCGCCAGCGCGATCGCGAATAGGAGCGACTCGACCAGCGGGCGCTGGAGGGCGACGTCGGCCGCGAAGACTCCAACGACGAGCAGGAGGATCACGCGCGAGACGAGAAGGCCGAAGCGGCGCACGCCGCGCTCGAAGTCGTTGCGCGGCGCGCGCTCGATGAGTCGACGGGCGATGAGACCGTAGGTCGTCTGCGCACCAGTCGCCGTCAGCTCGACCTGGCCCAAGCCGCTGACGACGCTGGTTCCGAAGAAGACGAAGGCCTCGCGGTCGCCGTCCCTCTTCGGATCTACTGTGCCTTCGCGGGCTGCCTTGAGAGATGGAGCTGATTCACCGGTCAGGGCCGATTCGTCGACGTACAGGTGGTTCGCCGCCACGAGCCGGCCGTCCGCCGGCACGATGTCGCCCGCGTTGAGCACGACAATATCGCCCCGGACGAGGTCGCGAGCCGGGATGTCCTGCTCGGCGCCGTCGCGGATCACCGATGCGCGTAAGGCTAGCCGCGCGCGGAGGGCTGCGACCGCGTTCTCGGAGCGCGCCTCCTGAACGAACCCGAGAGCGGCCGACAGGACGACGATGACGAGGATGATCCCGGCATCGACTTGGTCGCCGACGGCGATGGCCACGACGCTTGCGGCGATGAGCAGGACGACCAGCGGGCTTGCGATCTGGCCCAGCAGGATGGCGGCCAGCGACCGGCGGCCGTGCTCTTCGATCGTGTTCGGGCCTTCCGCCCGCAAGCGCTCGACCGCGGCCGTGGTCGTGAGGCCAACCGCCGCGGGCCTCGTTGTGCTTTGCGCGACCCCAGGCTCCGACATTTGTCGACCGGCCCTCGTGACGGCCGAGATCCAGCCCGGCCGCGAGCATCATGCGGCTTCCGGTCGGCTAGCGGCCCGGGGCCGATCGGAGGCTCCAGGTCGATCCCGCTTGGGTCCGTGGCCCGGAACTGGCCAGGTCGGCGAGTGCTACACCCGAACTCCGATCTGCGTGCCGGCGGCGAACATGACCGCGGCCGCAATGCCACCCAGCAGGACCTGCCGGAATACGGTGCGTACCGGGTTTCGCCGGGTCAGCCCGCTCGTCTTTGTCAGGTAGTTTGGCAAACAGCAGCGACTCGGCGACGAGGCTATCCCAATCGCGAATCCGGCTGACGGGGATCGTCACCCACTCCTTCATGACCCGCCCATCGCGTCGAGGGTCGAAGGGTTCCGCCAAGCCAGAAGCGATCAGTTCGTCGACGCGTCGCCTCGGGAGCTTCACCACGAGGCCGCCTCGAGCGAGCATCGCGAAGATCCTGGCCCTCCACCGGAGGCCTGGGGTCGCGCCGAAGCCGGTCCCCTGGGTGACCTCTGGATCGTCGAGCAGACCTTGGCCGATCTTCGTGAACACTCGCGCTTGAGGTTCGGACTCCCGATCCGCTCGCGGCTGAACATCCTTGCGATCCTGCACGAGCGACAACCTCGTCGTTGCGGTCCGGCGCTCGGCGCGAAGCCGGCCTCTCGGAGTCCGGCCGTGTCGTGGATCTGACGCAGCCGTCCGGTGCGCCGGTCCGATCCGGAGAAACAGAACAGGCGTTCAAAGCGCGCCCGACAGGAGTCACACGTTCGCGTACCCACTCGGCCAGGCTGATTCCAATTCAGGATGCCGACAATTGGATCGCGGCCGTGCCGAGTAGCGCGTGATCCAGCGTCAGACGACGTGAATCGGGTTTGCCAGCCGGTCTTCGAACTCAGCCCGGCATCTCGCGCCGCCTGAATCCGGGAGTGTCAGGCGAACACTCCCAGAAGAGTCAAACGCACGACCGAATTCGTTAACTAGTTGCGCGCGCGGGCCGGCGAAGGCTTGGAATCAGGAACGGGCCGCCATCATGACGGCCCGTTCGGCTGAAATCTGACGAGCTACGAGGGTTCGACCGGCCTACGCAGCCTCCGGCATCCCCTCGACGGCGTCCGTCGCCTCGTCCTCCGTGCCGGCAATCGCTGGGCGATGAACCCGCAGGACGGTCCAGGCGACGACGATCGCCCCGACCATCAGGGCCGCCGCGAAGGTCATCGCCAGTTGCGAGCCACCGGTCAGGGCGGTCGCGCCGTCGGCTCCGGCCACGGACAGGGCGGTGCCGCGACTGGTCGCGATCGATGCCATCGCCGCGAGACCGAGCGAGCCGCCCACCATCCGCGTCGTGTTCACCAGGCCGGACGCCAGGCCGGCATCGCCGCTGGTGGCGCCGGACATCGCCAGTCCGACGATCGATGGGAACGCTAGCCCGGCGCCGATCCCGATGAGGAACAGCGATGGGGCGACATCCACGAGGTAGCTCGCGTTGACGGGGAGCCGGGCGAACCACAGCATCGCAACGAGCAGAAGCGTCAGGCTGGCCCGCAGGACGGCGCGCGGTCCGAAGCGCGTGATCAGCGGCTCCGCGAAGGCAAAGGACATCACGCCGATGCTCAGGCTGATCGGCAGGAAGCCGAGCCCGATCGAGAGGGCGTCGAAGCCGAGGACCCGCTCGAGGTACAGGCTGCCGATGAAGAACGTGCCGAAGAAGCCGGCGACCAGCAGGAGCATCACGGCGTTCGCGCCCGTGACGGCCCGCGAGCTGAAGATCCGCAGTGGCAGCAACGGGTTGGCGGTCCGGGCCTCGCGCACGACGAATGCCACGAGGGCAAGCGCCGCGGCCGCGCCGCCGGCGAGCGTCTCGATCGACGTCCAGCCGACGTTGCTCGTCCGGATGATCGTGAGGACGCCGAGCATCAGCGCGCCGGTCACGAGGATCGCGCCGAGTGCGTCGGCGCCCTCGCCGAGCCCGATGCCCTCGTCGTCCTCGATCAGGCGCAGGGCGAGAATGCCCGTGACGATTCCGATCGGCAGGTTGACGAAGAAGATCCAGTGCCAGTTGAGGGCTTCGGTCAGGACGCCCCCGGCGAGCAGTCCGATCGACGCCCCGGCCGAGGCCACGAAGCTGTAGAGGCTGATCGCCCGTGTGCGCTCGCGCGCCTCGGCGAACATCGTGACGATCATCCCGAGGATGACGGCGGAGGTCATCGCGCCGCCGATGCCCTGGATGAACCGGGCCACGATGAGGGTCTCGCCGCTGACGCTGATGCCGCACGCGAACGACGCGAGCGTGAAGACCGTCAGGCCGAGGAGGAAGATCCGGCGGCGGCCGACGAGGTCGCCGAGGCGACCGGCCAGAAGCAGGACGCCACCGAAGGCGATGAGGTAGGCGTTGACGACCCAGGCGAGGCTCGACTGGCTGAAGCCGAGGTCGCGCTGGATGGCCGGCAGGGCGACGTTCACGATCGTCGCGTCGAGCACGATCATGAGTGTTCCGGCGCACAGGACCGCAAGGGCGAGCCAGCGGTCGTCGCGCGCCGCGGGCAGGGCGGGGGATGCGGAGAGCATCAAGTCGGGGCTCCTCTGGAGTCGGTTGGGTTCGAGGCCGGTCGGGCCCGACCGGCGTTTGCGAAGGTGATAGGATTGGGCCAGATCCGGAGATCGCCTCCGGTTATTTGCCGTACTATACGGAGGCAGTCTCCGTTTAGCAAGTACCCCGATGGAAACGACACCAACCAGCGACCTTCCCCCGTTCGCGACGGCTGTGCGCGCCAGGCGCGCCGATGCCCGGCGCAACATCGAGCGTCTGATCGCCGCCGCCCGCGAGGCGTTCGCCGCCCACGGCCCGAATGCATCGCTCGACGACATCGCCCGGGCCGCAGGGGTTGGCGCGGGCACCCTGTACCGCCACTTCCCGACGCGGCTCGCGCTGTTCGAGGCGGTCTACCGCGACAACGTCGAGCGCCTCTGTGCCGACGGAGAGCGGCTCGCCGCGACCGAATCGCCCGCAGACGCGCTGATCGACTGGCTCCAGGGGTTCGTCACCGTCGTCTCACAGAAGCGGGGCCTCGCCGCGGCGCTGACCGAGGAGGGCCGGGCGAGCGAGTTCTTCACCGAATGCCACTCGATGATCAATGCAACCGGTGCAGGACTGCTCGATCGCGCGAAGGCGGCCGGCGCGGTGCGCGACGACGTCCCGCTCGGCGATCTGCTGAAGATGGCGAAGGCGTTCGCGCACGCAGCTGAGACCTCGCCAGAGGGGCCGGCCCTCGCGGAGCGCCTCCTCGTCCTTTCGATGGATGGGCTTCGTCCGCGGGCGTAGGAGTCACCGCGGCCCGGTCCCGCCGCGTGGCACTTCGTCCCTGCGGGGTGGCGCGCCCGACAGGATCCGAACGCGCGGATGCCCTACGTCTTCGAATCCCGATCGAGCGATCTCCACCTCGTCGGCCTGACCGCGACGACCGCGAGGATCGCGGCAGCGGTGCCAACGAAGAAGAACGATTGCCCGGGCGCCTCGCCGGCCGTCTTGACCCAGACGTCCCAGGTCGTGGCCGCAGGGATCGCGAGGATCGCCGCGGAGGCGGCTGCAAGCAAGGCGCCGATGTTGACCCCGATCCGAAGGCCGCGGCCGGCGGCTGCGATCGCCGGATGTCGCCGCCAATCGTCCGCGACGAGCGGCGGGACTCGCCAGATGTAGGCGACGACGTGGATGGCGATCATCGGGAACCAGATCACCGCGCTGATGGCGTGCAGCGCGAGGAACATGCCAGGCCGAGCCGGACCCGTGATCACGAGCCCGAGGCCGCTTCCGAAGAGCACCAAGGTCGTCGCGACGAGGAGGGGCGCCAGCAGCCGCAGCCCAGATGCGGGCGGCCCCCTTCGGACGAAGGCGGGTATTCCCGTGTAGTAGCGGAGAAATCGCCAGCCAGTGCTGCCGAGCTTGATGGCCAGCGGTCCAACGATCAGAACACCGACGTAGATGTGGGCGGCCATGAACGCGCGCAGGACTGGCGTTGTCGCGATCTCGACAGCGATCGGAACCACGAGCACCGCGCCGGCCAATGCCGTCAGCCGCTCGTTGCCGGCGACTCCGGGATCAGCACCGCGAGTCGATGTCCCGCCTCCGGCCTCCTCGGCGATGCCCTCGGTTCCGTCGGGAGGCGTCACGCCGTGCCTCCTCTTGGCGGGGGCGGCGAGAGATCACCCGTTGGCACCTGATCGCTGGAGCCCTTTTGAACTCCAGAGCAACAGTGGTCGGGCTGCACCGCGATATTTCCCCTAGGAGACAACTGGGCTGAGGAGACAATTGCGATGAAAGCGATTGTGGTAACGGATCAGGCCGCTGGACCGGCTGGGATGACGTTGGTGGAGCGGCCGGAGCCGCCGGCAGCGATCAACGATGTCATCGTTGAGATTCACGCGTCGGGGTTCGTACCGACAGAGGCGGGATGGTCGTCGACCTGGACCGATCGCGCCGGCCGTGACCGCGCGCCGTCGATCCTTGGGCACGAGCTGGCCGGGGTCGTCACCTCTCTCGGCTATGGCACGACGGGGTTGTCGGTGGGCCAGCGGGTCTTCGGCCTCGCGGACTGGCATCGGGATGGGACCCTGGCGGAGTATGTGGCGATCGAGGCGCGCAACCTCGCGCCGCTGCCGGGTG
>Ga0207646_10003900_pt1 | contig 16558 bp, 6 predicted proteins | sample KBSK5502metaG_FD_184343 | JGI IMG/M metagenome (GOLD analysis project Ga0207646, IMG submission 184343) | Corn, switchgrass and miscanthus rhizosphere microbial communities from Kellogg Biological Station, Michigan, USA - KBS K5-50-2 metaG... | ecosystem: Host-associated > Plants > Roots >... | reverse complement strand
CCACACCCGTTGACCTGCGTCAGCCGGATCTGTTCGTGGAAGCCGACATCAGCACGGCCAACGGTGCGGAGAAGGTCGTTGACTACGTGCGAGATCGCCTCGGCGGCGTCGACATTCTGGTCAACAATGTCGGTGGGTCTTCAGCGCCGGGCGGAGGCTTCGCCGCACTCGCTGACGAGCATTGGCAGGACGCGTTGAACCAGAACCTGCTTGCCGCGGTCCGTCTCGACCGTGGGCTGCTTCCGTTGATGCTGAAGCAGGGCGCCGGTGTGATCATCCACATCTCATCCATCCAGCGGCGCCTCCCGCTGTTTGAGGCGACGCTCGCGTACGCAGCCGCGAAGGCGGCCCTCAGCAACTACAGCAAGGGTCTCTCGAATGAGGTCGGACCGAAGGGCGTTCGGGTGGTGAGTGTCGCGCCGGGATTCATAGAGACCACTGCCGCAACAGCGCTGATCGACAGACTTGCGGCGAACTCCGGCACAGATCGGAATACGGCGCGCCAGGAACTGATAAGGTCACTCGGCGGAATCCCGCTCGGCCGTCCCGGCTGGCCGGCAGAGGTGGCCGATCTGGTCGCCTTCCTCGCTTCTGATCGCGCAGCATCGATTACCGGAAGCGAGTATGTCATCGACGGGGGCACTATCCCCACGGTCTGACGTCTCGGACGTTGAAAGAGCTGTGTGTGCATGCCCCCGAGGAAGCCGGCCGTGCGCTTCACGCGATCCGAGCCGCGGCGGGCACCGCCAAGCAGATGCCCTCGGCAAGCAACGGCTTGGAGGCCGAAGGAGAGGCACGATGAACATTGCAGAACCCGCGTGTCTTCTCCGCCCTTTCCAAAGCATACGCGCCGAGCAACGGGAGTGGCGGTGGCGGTCACGTTGGTAATGTACCGCCCTTCCCTCGACTCATCGCCGCCGCCCTTGTTGTCTCGGTATTGGTTGTTCCTGCAATCGTCGTATACGTGTCAGTGAAGCGCCAGCGAATATACGACGACGCCTACGAGAGATGCATGCAGGTTTCGCCCGCGGGAGCGGCGGGCTTTGCAATGGGCTTCCCGGAGGGCTTCCCACGACACGACGTCGAGGGTGTAATCGGGAAGCCCATTGCGGTTCAGAACGTGGATGACGACAATGTTATGGCAGTCTACGAGTACGTCGGCCGCCATGACAAGTCCCACATGTACCGGATGGAGATTGTGTATGGTCCGGGCGATACCATCATCGAGTCGTATCCCGAGCGGGATAGTCGCCGGCCAGTCCAAGGGGGCTGAGAGGGGTGCGCTGACAAAGCTGATCGGGAATTACGACGAGTGAGGCGAGCGGGTGACCTGACGATCCCGCCGGCGCTGCTGCTGCGGGCGGATCAGGCGATCGAGTAGCGACCACAGGAGGTAAGCGTGAAACACGACGCAAACCCGCGACAACACAACGCCGGGCCCTTAGGCACCGCATCGGTGCATCGGCCCATCCCGCCCTGCGTTGGAACCAGCCTGGAACCGAGACCGAGGGACCAGGTCGGCTCCATGAGACTTGACCAGCGTGCTTGTTACACCCAGCCCTACACGGTCGTCCGTGTAGGAATTACGCGGCGACTACGTCCCACCGGCTCCGACGGCTGCACCAGGCTCCGAGAAGTAGGTAAGTTTCAAGGCGTCGGCTAGCGCCCAAGCCGGTGGCACGTGACTTGCCTCTTCGCGTGGATTGCCTCTATGGATACCGCCGGGTGGACGGGCGACCTCACCTCCTCCGTCGGGCGTTTCCGCCAGCTGCTCCGGGCGCTGGGTTACTTCCGGCCTGACGCTGGGCGGATAGCCCTTAGCTTGGGTCTGTTGCTCCTCGGCATCGGTCTCAACCTGCTCAAACCCTGGCCCCTGGCGCTCCTGGTCGACAGCGTCCTGGGGAGCAAGCCGTACCCCGGATGGCTGCCCGATGAGGCACGGGCCTGGGGACAGCCCGCCCAGCTCACCGCCATCGTCGCGGCGTCGCTCGCGCTTCATCTGATCCACGCCGCCGCATGCGCCGGGCACGCGTACCTCTCGATCGGCGTGGGGCTCCGCGGCCTGCGGCGGGTCCGCGATGACGTCTTCGGCTGGCTCCAGCGCCTCTCGCTGCGCTATCACCACGGCAACGAGGCGGGGGACATCATCTTCCGGGCCGGGACGGACACGTGCGCCTTTCAGATCCTGTACCTGCAGGGGTTGCTGACGTTCATCAGCGCTACCGGCACGCTCCTGTTCATGGCGGTTGCGATGGCCCAGCTGAACCTGCGCCTCGCCGCGGTGGCCCTCGTCGCGGTGCCGATCCTGCTGCTGTCGATCAAAGTCTTCGGGCGGGCGATGCGGGTGCGGGGCACGGCCGCCCAGCAGGCGGAGAGCAAGGTCTACTCGCTCATCCACCAGGGGATCACCGCCCTGCCGCTGATTCAGAGCCATGCGCGCGAGGACCACGAGCGGCAGCGCTTCACGACGCACACCGAAGCGGCGCGGCAGCAGAAGATGGCGCAGCAGGGTCTCGAGGTCTTCTATTGGGGCTCGATCTCGGTGATCCTGAGCGCGTGCACGCTCGGGGTGACCTGGGTGGGCGCTCAGCAGGTGCTGGCCGCGAACCTGACGGTGGGGGAATTGCTTGTTTTTCTCGCCTACGTCGCCCAGCTCTTCGACCCGCTCCATCAGCTCTCGCAGGTCGGCGCCACGCTGTCGAGCGCGAGCGCGAGCACCCGGCGGGTGTTCGAGATCCTGGACACGCCCGAGGAGGTGAAGGATCGCCCGGAGGCTCGCCGTGCCTGCCAGGGACGGGACCTCGATGGAGCGGCAGACCTGCCCACGTCGGCCGACAACATGTTCGCCGCCGGTGGCGCGCCCGCCGGGTCCCCGTGCCCGCCGCTCCCGGTCTACGGCAACGTCACCTACGACGACGTCTCCTTCGGGTATGAGATCTCGCGGCCCGTGCTGCGCCAGATCAGCTTCAAACTTCTGGCGGGCACGTCGACCGCAATCATTGGCCCGAGCGGTGCCGGCAAGACGACGCTGTTGAACCTGCTGCCGCGGTTCTTCGACCCCGTGAGCGGCGCGGTGTTGCTGGAAGGCGTGGACCTGCGCGACCTCCGCCTGGAGGACCTGCGGGCGCAGATCGCCCTGGTCCTGCAGGAGCCGATCATCCTGCCCACCACCGTGGCCGAGAACATCTCCTACGGGAAGCCCCAGGCGACGATGGAGGAGATCGAGGCCGCCGCGCACGCCGCCCGTGCCGACGAGCTCATCGAGAAGCTGCCCCAGCACTATCGAACGGTCATCGGGGACGGGGGCGCGCGCTTGAGTGTCGGCGAGAAGCAGCGGATCAACCTGGCCCGGGCATTCCTGAAGGACGCGCCGATCTTATTGATGGACGAGCCGACGAGCGCGCTCGACGTGGAGAGCGAGGCCCAGGTCGTGGCCAGCCTCTTCGCGCTGATGCGCGGGCGCACGACGTTGATGGTCGCCCACCGGCTCACCACGATCCGGCGGGTCGACAAGATCCTGGTCGTGGACAACGGCCGCGTGACCGAGACGGGCGCCCCCGAAGACCTCCTCGCCGAGCAGGGCTACTACGCGCGAGTCGTCGGCGGCCAGCTGGCGCTCTAGGGCCTCACCGCACGCCCCGCTCGCGCTCAGCGGCGCCGCGCTCTCTCTGCTGGCGTTCCCGCTCCAGCGCGGCCTGTTGGCGCAGCCATCTCGTTCGCTCTTTCTCCGCTGCCTCGATCCGGGCGACCTTCTCGAGCACGCCCGACCGCGGCACGCGCGTGGTCGTTGTCTCGGCAACCTCGATCGCCCTCGTCAGGTTCGCACTGGTCCTCTCGAGGTTCTTCTGCAAGGTCGCGATGGACTCGCGGAGCTTCTTCCGTTCCGCCCCTTCCGTTCCCCACTCGCTGATGACGATGTCAAGATACTCGCCCTGCTCTCTGTACACGTCGATCAATGCTCTCGCGTCACCGGACGCCTTCTCGGCGGCCTCGGCCAGGCTCCTGGCCTTGCCGCCGCCCTTCAGGGAACCCTTGATTCCGGCGATCCGATCCCTGGTGATCTTGTCCGCGCGCTTCTCCTGATCCGCCGGAACCCCGCGCTCCCTTGCCTCGATGTCGGCGATCCGCTTGGCATGAGTCCTGAGCTTGTTGTCGTAGCTCTCACGCATGTTCTCCCACTCGCCGGCGAGCCCGTCCGGGACCGTGATCAGCGATAGCAGAAGGCAGGCCATCATGGTGCGGAGCCATCGTCTCCCGGTGGAGTCCTGGCGCATCGCCCGCCTCATTTGAGGTTACTGACCTTGCCCTGAATGGTGTCGAGCCGGTTCGCCAGCTCCTTGAGCTGCCCGGCCAGACTCTCCGAGAGCTGGCGCATGGTCTCTTCCAGCCTTGCCGAGCTCGCGGACAGCTCCTGACTGGCCGTCGCCACCTTCCGAATGCCGGTCGCGTTCTCGACATTCAATTCGTGATTGAGCCAGCCGAGCTGGGCCGTCTGCAGCATGAACTTGCGTACGGCCGCCAGATCCTCGGAGAGCGAGGTCAAGGCGGTCTGCATGTCCGCGCGCGCGTCCGCCCCCCGCTTCGTCGCCGCGATCGACTCGGCGAGCTCGCGTTGTACGATGCCCAATTGCTCCTCGAAGCGCCGGTACGCGTCGCGGAGTTGGACCTGTTGTTGCAGGACGTCCCGGGTTACGGTCTCGGGAGCCTTGGGTACGTCCGCTCGATGCACGAAGGTGAGCACCGGCGGCACCGACACGCGACCTGTCTCGCCGTCCGGCGACGCGATGTAACGCGACCAGGCATCGGCCGAACTGTCGCCAGGCAGGACGATCAGGCGGCCATCCTTGGCGTCGAGAAAGGCCAGGGCGCCCACATTCCCGGATTGGCCGATGGCGGCGTGTATGGCGGCGGCGTGGGACGCGAGAGCTCGGTCGCGGTCCTTGATGGCCCCCGCCTGCGTCTCCGGCATCAGCGAGTGGCTCGCGCACCCGACGACCACCACCCCGAGGCTCATGAGAGCCAGACCCGAGCCCAGCACGTGCGGGGCTCCCCGCCGTATGCGTTCGAGCAGCACGAGTAGCAGTTGGCGCATCGCTGAGCTCTCCGTCGCCTAAGGGTGAACTGTCAGGAGATTGGCCATCCGGGTCTCCGCTGCGAAGCGGGGTGGAGAGGAGGAGGCCCGGACGGACACCCATAAGAATGCCCGGACGACAACCCGGAGTCGAGGCCAGATATGGCGCGGGTGCTGACCCAGCGGGAGCGGCCCGCCTCGGTGGCTGCGGGGGTATGCGTGAGAGATCACCGCCTTGGCCTCACCCGTGCTCGCGGGCGCCGCCGCCCCGGCCGGCGCATCCTTCTCGGCTATTCCCGACGAGTCCTGTAAAATCTCCACGTGAGATCTCACTATGGATCATTGCCACCAAGTATTTCAAGCGAATGCCCTTCGACGGCTCACGACCCCGGCGGAGCGCTGTAGTATCCCTTTGACGCTGCGCTGTCGCTTCGAGAGGGATCGCCGCGGGTCGGAGACGCAACAAACGGAGTCTCCAGTGGCAGCTCGTGGGTAGCAATCGGAACAGGGACGAGGAGCTCCGGAACTCTGCCATTGGCGATCGCCAGGGCCGAAACGGCCATGGCGCGGGCGCTCCCCACCCCAACCCTTCCGTGGGTCCGGCCGGAATCAGCCTGCGCCGAACGCTTTCCAGCGCGTGGGCCATGATCGGCCCGTACTGGTTCTCGGAGGACCGGTGGGCGGCCCGGGGGCTCCTGCTCGCCGTCGTGCTCCTCACGCTCGGCATGGTGTACCTCACGGTTCTCTTGAATCAGTGGAACAACGCCTTCTACAGCGCGCTCCAGGACAAGGACCTGGTGGCCTTTCGCGGGCAGCTATTCCGCGTCACGTGGCTGATCGGCATCTTCATCGTCCTTGCCGTGTACCAGGTTTATCTCAACCAGATGCTCGAGATTCGCTGGCGACGCTGGCTGACCGACCGCTACCTCCGAGCCTGGCTGGCCGATGGTGCCTACTATCGGATGCAGCTCGTGTCGCATGAGACCGATAACCCGGATCAGCGCATCGCGGAAGATGTGACCCTCCTCGCCGCCCACACACTCGGCCTCTTCACCGGGGGCTTGCGCGCGATCGTCACGCTGGTGACCTTCGTGGCGATCCTCTGGGGGCTGTCCGGAACGCTCATCGTTCCGGTGGGCGGGTCCTCCCTCACCATACCCGGCTACATAGTCTGGGTGGCCGTTCTGTACGCGATCGCCGGCACTTGGCTGACCGACTGGCTCGGCCGCCCGCTCGTCCGGCTGAATTTCGATCGGCAGCGGTACGAAGCCGACTTCCGGTTCAGCCTCGTCCGCTTCCGCGAGAACACCGAGGGCGTGGCCCTGTACCGCGGCGAGACGGACGAGTTCCGCGGCTTTCGCGAACGGTTCGAGGCTGTAGTGGGCAACTGGTGGGGCATCATGCGCCGGCAGAAGCGGATGGCCTACTTCACGAACGGCTACGGGCTGGGAGCGTGGATTGTCCCGTCGATTGTCGCGGCGCCCCGCTACTTCCGGGGTGAGATCGGGCTCGGCGGCCTCATGCAGACGACCCAAGCCTTCCAGCAGGTCCAGGATGCGCTCAGCTTCTTCATCCAGTCGTACAAGGAGATCGCGGCTTGGAGTGCCGTGGTCGAGCGACTCTCCGGGTTCGAGCGCGCGCTCGAGCACGTGCGCCGGCAGTCGACCGATAGCGGCGTCCGGGTCGCCGCGGGGCGCCCCACGCACCTGACCGTGGAAGGAGTCGATCTCTATCTCCCCGGTGGCCAGCCGCTCATGGCGAACATCAACCTCTCACTCCGGCAAGGGGACACCGTGCTCTTGGGTGGCGCGTCGGGCTCGGGAAAGAGCACGCTCGTCCGTGCCATCGCCGGGATCTGGCCGTTCGGACGTGGCGAGATCCATGTGCCGCAGGGTGCCCGCGTCCTCTTTCTCCCGCAGCGGCCGTACCTGCCGATCGGGGTGCTCCGGGACGTGGTGAGCTATCCGATGCCCGCGGGCGGTGTGGACGACAAGACGCTGCGCGAGGCGCTCGAGGCGGTGGACCTCAAGGAGCTCACCGGGCGTCTCGACGAGGCCGCCCACTGGGCGCTCCAGCTCTCCCCCGGCGAGCAGCAGCGCATGGCCTTCGCGCGGGCCCTGGTCCAAAAGCCCGACTGGCTCTTTCTCGACGAGGCGACCTCGGCGCTGGACGAGGCGACGGAGGCGCGCCTCTATCGGCTGGTGCGCGAGCGGCTCCCGGAGACGACGGTATTCAGCATCGGCCATCGGGCGACGCTGGGTCCCTTCCATGCGCGCCGGCTCATGGTAGAGCCCAGGGCAAACGGCCCCGCCTCCATCGTGGAACTGCCCGCTGCCCCTGCCGGCGCATAAGCCGGACAAACGGCTCAGTGCAGGATCCGTCATGGCTCCCGGTGTCATGTGGCCTCCCTGTATGGATGGAGGCACGCCTGGAGTCGGCCTGGTCGGCGTCGGCGCGGGGGGGAAACGCTAAATGCCGCGAGCGGGGGAGCGACTCAGGGGAGCGGCGGGATGCAAAGGCGCCGCCTTGGCCTCCAATCGGGTCGTGCCGGACCGCCGGCGAGTGAACACGGGCGCGGCCAAGCACACCGTCACCAAGAGCGCGAGGGCGGCGGCGGTGCCGCCGACCACCGCTCCGGCATGGGCAATGCCGGCCAAGCCGGTGGGGACTACTCCACCGGCCACACCGAGCCCGATCAAGCCGATTGCGGTTCTCATGAGCTATGCTAGCGGTTCGGCTGCGGGGCCAGCAATTGGACCTAGGTCTAATAGGCTCGCCGTCCCTCGCCGCAAAACCTGACTGATGGGATCGACAGCAAGCGCGATGCCAGCCCCGCTACGCGGGCCATCTAGCGAAGATGTCGCATCACTGCGTGTGCCCGCTGGCAGCTCCCTTCCATGGAGGGGTAAAATTTACCAGGTCACTTCTTCCCCGCGGGCCCTCGTTCGATGACGCTCTTCGGCCCCGAGCCCATTCGCGGCGAGCTCCTCAGCGCCGAGCGACTGGAACAACTCGCCGAGTCCTTCGCCCGCCACCGCGTCTCGGACCGTGAGAGCGCCAGTGCCGCCCTCCTCGCCCGCGTCAAGGACAACGGACGGGTGCTCCTCCGGTACTACCGGGCCCTCGCCGCCGTCATCCACGAAGAGCGCGCCACGATGCCCGCCGCGGAGTGGCTGGTGGACAACTTCTACATCGTAGAGGACGTCCTCAACGAAGTCCGCACCGATCTTCCCCCCGGGTTCTACCGAGAGCTTCCCACCCTCATCGAAGGCCCGCTGCGGGAGGTGCCGCGCGCGGTGGGGCTGGCCTGGACCTACATCGAGCACACCGACAGCCGTTTCGAGCCCGCCTCCCTCCGTCGCTTCGTCGGGGCCTTCCAGCGGGTCGAGCCGCTCCTCATCTCCGAGCTCTGGGCGGTGCCCATCGCGCTGCGGCTCACGATGATCGAGAACCTCCGGCGGCTGACCGAGGAGATCGTCGAGGGGCGCGCCGCCCGCCTCGAGGCAGATCGGTTCGCCGACATCCTCCTCGGCCAGGGTGGACGGCCGGCGGATCCCCAGGCCTTCGCGCGCCTGGGCGACGAGGTGCTCACGTCCGCCTATGCGGTGCAGCTCGTCCAGCGCCTGCGAGACCAGGACCCCAACACCACGCCGGCGCTGGCCTGGCTCGAGAAGCGGCTCGCCGCCGCCGGCACGCCGGCCGAGGAGCTGGTGCGCGCCGAGTACCAGCGCCAGGGGGCCGCCAATGTGACGGTGCGGAACATCATCACCAGCCTCCGCGTGATGAAGACCTTCGACTGGCGGGCCTTCTTCGAGAGCGTGAGCCTGGTGGACCGGATCCTGCGCGCAGAGAGCGAGTTCGGCGCCATGGACTTCGCCACCCGCGACCGCTACCGCAAGGCCGTCGAGGACCTGGCGCGCGGCTCGGGGCGGAGCGAGATGGAGGTCGCGCGCGCCGCGCTGGGCCTGGCCCGCGCGCATGCGCCGGACGTGGAGGATCCCGGCTACTACTTGATCTCACGGGGACGGTCGCGGCTCGAGGAGGCCCTCGGCTATCGACTGCGGCTTCGCCAGCATCTCGTCCGCGCCTATGTCGCCTCCGCGACGTGGAGCTATCTCGGGAGCATCGCCATCGTGACGGCGTCCTTCCTCTGCCTGCCGCTCCTCTACACCGGGGAGCAGGGGATCGCCACCGGCCTGCTGGTGGCGCTGGCCGCCTTCGCCCTCTTCCCCGCCTCTGACGTGGCCATCGCGCTGGTGAACCGTGCGGTGATGGAGGTATTTCCCCCGCGCGCCTTGCCACGGCTGGCCCTCGTCGGAGGCGTACCGTCCCGCTTCAAGACCCTGGTGGCGGTGCCGACACTCCTCACCACCGAGGCGCAGATCGCCGAGCAAGTGCGCCACCTCGGCATCCACTACCTGGCCAACGCGGAGGGGCACCTTACCTTCGCGATCCTCTCCGACTGGACCGACGCTGACGCCGCCACCGTGTCCGGCGACGAGCACCTGCTCACCGCCGCGCAAGCCGGCATCGACGAGCTCAATCGCCAGCACGGCCCTACCGAGGATGGCGAGCCGCGATTCCACCTCCTTCACCGCCGGCGCGTGTGGAGCGAGGGCGAGGGCCGTTGGATCGGCTGGGAGCGAAAGCGCGGAAAGCTCCATGAGCTGAACCGGCTGCTCCGCGGCGCGACGGACACGACCTACATCGCCACCGGCCCCGCCCCCCTGCGGCCGCCGACGGGCGTGCGGTTCGTGATCACCCTGGATGCCGATACCCAGCTCCCCCGGGGGGCGGCGGCTCGCCTCGTCGGGACGCTCGCGCATCCCCTCAACCGGCCACGGCTCGATCCCGACGAGCAGCGCGTCGTCGGGGGGTACGGGATCCTCCAGCCGCGCATCGCGCCGACCATGCCCGCCGAGCGCGAGAGCTCGCTCTTCCAGCGCATCTCGGCGGGGCCCGCCGGCATCGACCCGTACGCCTCCGCCATCTCGGACGTGTACCAGGACCTCTTCGGCGAGGGCTCGTACACGGGCAAGGGCATCTACGACGTGGACGCCTTCGAGACGGCGCTCGCCGGCCGCGTGCCGGAGGGCGCGCTGCTGAGCCACGACCTCTTCGAGGGCCTGTTCGCGCGGGTGGGCCTGGTGACGGACATCGAGCTGTTCGAGGAGTTCCCGGCGCGCTACGAGGTCGCGGCCTCCCGCCAGCACCGCTGGGCGCGGGGCGACTGGCAGCTCCTGCCCTGGCTGCTCCGCGGCACGGCGGGGACCAGGGCGACGCGGGCCCGCATCGGCCCCATCGGGCGCTGGAAGATGCTCGACAACCTGCGCCGGACCCTGTCCGCGCCATGCGCCTTCATGACCCTGCTCGTCGCGTGGATGCTGCCGGGCGGCGCGCCCGGGGTCTGGACCAAGCTCGTCCTCCTCTCCCTGGCGCTCCCCGCGCTGGTGCCCGTCACCACCGACGTACTGCCGAAGCGCCCGGGCATCTCCAAGCGCGTCTACATCCGTTCCATCGTGGGAAGCCTCGCGCTGGCCGGTGCGCACATCGGGCTCGCCCTCACCCTCCTCGCCCATCAGGCCTGGCTGATGGGCGACGCCGTGCTGCGGACCGTGTGGCGTCTCGTCACGCGCCGCCGGCTGCTCGAATGGGTATCGGCCGCGCAGGTGAAGTCCAGCTCGAGCCTCGACCTCGCCCAGGTCTATGGGCGCATGTGGGGCGCAGTGGCGCTGGCGGTGATCGCCGGGGTGGTGGCGGCATGGGGCACCCGGCAGGCCTGGTCCATGGCCTTCCCCTTGGTGGCCCTCTGGCTTCTCTCGCCCGGACTGGCCCGCTGGCTCAGCCTCCCCCCGTCCGCCCGCCCCGCCGAGGAGCTGCTGCATGAGGAGCTCGACGTGCTGAGGTCGGTCGCGCGGCGGAGCTGGCGCTTCTTCGAGGTCTTCGTCGGCCCCGCGGACCACGCGCTGCCGCCCGACAACTTCCAGGAGGATCCCCGTCCGGTGGTCGCCCACCGGACTTCCCCGACCAACGTGGGTCTGTATCTGCTCTCGGCGACGTCCGCGCGCGATCTCGGCTGGATCGGCACGCTCGATCTGACCGACCGGCTTGGCCACACCCTGGCGACCATGGAGCAGCTCGAGCGGTTCCGCGGACATTTCTACAACTGGTACGACACGCAGAGCCTGCGCCCGCTCGAGCCACGCTACGTATCCACCGTGGACAGCGGCAACCTGGCTGGCCATCTGGGCGTGGTCGCCACCGCGCTCCGGGAACGGACGCGGCGCCCGCTCGTGGACCTCCGGGTGGGACAGGGGATCGACGACGCCCTCATGCTCCTCGGCGAGTCTCTTTCGCGCGCGCACGAGGACGCGGTGCCCGCCGTCGCGGAGCTCCAGGCGACGGTGGACGGGCTCCGCGCCGCGCTCGTCGCCGAGCCCACCACCGCCCCGGCGTGGGCCGGCCACCTGCGGGAGCTGGCCGCCGCCGCCGATCCGTTGACCGAACTCGTTGCCGCCCTCGACGACGCGCGACGCGGCGACGCCGCCGCCTGGGTCGAGACGCTGCAGTCGACGATCGCAAGCCACCGGCGCGATCTGGACGCGCTCGCCCCCTGGGCGGAAACCCTCGAGGAGGTGATCGCGACGCTGCCCGCCGAGGTGATGGCTAGCCTGCCCGCGGCGGGCCGGCTGCTCGGTGCCATGCCCTCCCTCGGGGAAGTGCCGGCGCTGGCCGGCACGGCGGCGCGCGAGCTCGCCGCCCTCGTCGAGGCCCCGGCCGATGCCATGGCCGGTCCGCGCCTGGATCGTGGGCGCCTGGTGAAGACCGTGGAGGCGCTCGAGCGCTCGGCCCTCGACGGCGCGGCCGCCGCCCGCCGTCTCGAGGAGGTGGCGGGGGCGGCGCTGGCCTTCGGCGAGGCGATGGACTTCACCTTCCTCTTCGACGAGACCCGGCAGCTCTTCACCATCGGCTATCGCGTGGCCGACGGCGTCATCGACGAAGGGCGCTACGATCTCCTCGCATCGGAGGCGCGGCTGACGAGCTTCCTCGCGGTGGCGCGCGGTGAGGTGCCGCCGGAGCACTGGTTCCGGCTCGGACGGCCGATGACCCCGGTGGAGCTCGGTGCTGCGCTCGTCTCCTGGTCGGGGTCGATGTTCGAGTACCTCATGCCCGCGCTGGTGATGCGGGCCCCCGAGGGAAGTCTCCTCGACCGGACTTGCCGGCTGGTCGTCAAGCGCCAGATCGCCTATGGCGCTTCCAACGGTGTGCCCTGGGGTATCTCCGAGTCCGCCTACAGCGTGCGCGATCTGGACCTGACCTATCAGTATTCCGCTTTCGGGGTGCCCGGGCTCGGCCTCGAGCGTGGATTGGGGGAGGACCTCGTGGTCGCCCCGTACGCGACCGCCCTCGCCGCCATGGTGGACGCTCCCGCAGCGGCGCGGAACTTCGTCGAGCTCGCAGGGCTGGGCGGACGGGGCGTGCATGGCTACTACGAGGCGCTGGACTTCACGCGCTCCCGCCTGCCCGAGGGCGCGCGCGTCGTGGTGGTCCGCGCCTACATGGCGCATCACCAGGGGATGACGGTGACGGCGTTGGCCAACGTGCTCCTGGGTGGGCTCACGCGCGAGCGCTTCCACGGCGAGCCCATCGTCGAGGCCACCGAGCTCCTCTTGCACGAGCGCGCGCCGCGCGACGTGCCGGTGTCCCGGCCGCGGGGAGAGGAGGTGCGGGCGCCCGGCCATCTTCGCGAGCCGGCGGTCCCGGCCGCCCGCCGCTTCACGTCGCCCGCCGATCCGCTGCCGCGGACGCATCTCCTGTCCAACGGGCGCTACGTGGTGATGATGACGGCTGCCGGTGCGGGCTATAGCCTGTGCGGACCCCTCGCCGTCACGCGCTGGAGAGAGGACGCCACCCGGGATGCCTGGGGCTCCTTCATCTTCTTGCGCGACGCTCGGAGCGGGGAGGTATGGTCAGCGGGTCATCAACCCTCGGGGGTGGAGGCGGAGACCTACCAGGCGACCTTCCTCGAGGACCGGGCCGAGATCCGCCGGCACGACGGCACCATCATGAGCACCCTCGAAGTACTCGTCTCGCCCGAGGACGACGCCGAGATCCGTCGGATCTCGCTCATCAATCTGGGCAGCGAGTCGCGCGAGATCGAAGTCACCTCCTATGCCGAGCTCGTGCTCGCGCCCCTGCGGGCGGATGCCGCGCATCCGGTCTTTTCCAACCTCTTCGTGCAGACGGAAGCGTTGCCGGAGCTCGACACCCTCCTCGCCACGCGCTCGCCCCGCAGCCTCGAGGAGGAGCGCGTCTGGGCCGCCCACGTGATGGCGGTGGATGGAACGAGCGTGGGGGGCTCGCAGCACGAGACGGACCGCTCCCGTTTCCTGGGGCGGGGCCGCGGGATCCGCACCCCGATGTCGATGATCGAGGGCCGGCCGCTCTCCAATACCTCGGGGGCCGTGCTGGACCCGATCTTCAGCCTGCGGCGGCGGCTCAGCCTGGCGCCGGGTGCCAGCGCGCGCATCGTGTTCTCCACCCTGCTCGCGACCTCGCGGCCGGCCGCCCTGCTCATGGCCGACAAGTACCGCGATCCGGCCACCTTCGAGCGGATCGCGACCCTGGCCTGGACCCAGGCGCAGGTGCAGCTCCATCACCTGGGCATCGGCGCGGAGGAGGCGCACCTCTTCCAGCAGCTGGCCAACCGCATCCTCTATGCCGACCCGGGCATGCGCGCGCCCGCCGCCGTCCTCATGCGCAACACGCTCGGGCCGGCCGCGCTCTGGGCGCACCGGATCTCCGGCGATCTGCCCATCGTGCTCGTTCGCATCGACGAGGTGGAGGACCGCGGCATCGTCCGCCAGCTCCTGCGCGCGCACGAGTACTGGCGGCTGAAGGGGCTCGCGGTGGATCTCGTCATCCTCAACGAGAAGCCGCCGTCGTATCTTCAGGATCTCCAGACGGCGCTCGAGGGGCTGGTCCGATCGGGCCGGCCCGCCCTCGGCGCCACCCAGGGGGGCTCGGTCTTTGTGCTGCGCGGTGACCTCCTGTCTCCCGGCGAGCGCGATTGCTTGAGCGCGGCGGCGCGCGTCATCCTCCTGAGCCGCCAGGGCAGCCTCGCCGAGCAGGTAGCGCGCGCCGAGCGGCCCGCGCCCGCGCGCCGGCGCGACCGGCGCCCCTCGCCCGCGGGGCGGGCCGCGCCCGAGCCGCTGCCGCCGCGCCCCGCGTGGGAGTTCGACAATGGGCTGGGCGGCTTCGTCGAGGACGGCCGCGAATACATGATCGCGCTCGGCGAGGGCCAGTGGACGCCCGCCCCGTGGATCAACGTGATCGCCAACGAGCGCCTGGGCTTCCAGGTCTCGGAATGCGGCGCCGGTTACACCTGGGCGGAGAATAGCCGGGAGAACCAGCTCACGCCCTGGTCGAACGACCCGGTCACCGACCCCCCGAGCGAGACCATCTATCTGCGCGACGACGACACCGGAGACCTCTGGGGGCCGACCGCCCTGCCCATCCGCGAGGAGGCCTGGCCCTATCACTGTCGTCACGGGCAGGGATACAGCCGCTTCACGCATCGCTCCCATGGCATCGAGCTCGAGCTTCTCCAGTACGTGCCCCTCGAGGATCCCGTGAAGATCAGCCGCCTCCGGGTCGCGAACCGGTCGACCAGGGCGCGGCACCTCACCGTCACCGCGTATGTCGAGTGGGTGCTCGGTTCCTCGCGCTCCACCAACGCGTCGTTCGTCGTCACCGGGCTCTGCGAGCGCACCGGGGCCCTGCTCGCCCGGAACGCCTGGACCCACGACTTCCCCGGGCGGGTCGCGTTTCTCGACCTGCGGGGGAAGCAGACAGGCTGGACCGGCGACCGCACCGAGATCTTGGGACGGAACGGCACCCTCGACCATCCGGAGGCGCTCGAACGAGGTCAGCCCCTCTCGGGGCGGGTGGGCGCCGGGCTCGATCCCTGCGGGGCGCTCCAGGAGACGCTCACCCTGGCCGCGGGAGAGGAGGCGGAGGTCGTCGTCTTCCTCGGCCAGGGCGAGTCCGAGACCGCGGCCCAGGCCCTCATCGCGCGCTATCGGGATGCCCACCTCGACGCCGTGTTCGAGACGGTGACCACCCGCTGGGACGATCTCGTCGGGGCGGTCCAGGTGAAGACCCCCGACCGCTCCCTGGACGTCATGCTCAATCGCTGGCTTCTCTACCAGGCGCTCGCGTGCCGGTTCTGGGCCCGGGCCGGTTTCTACCAGGCGGGCGGGGCCTATGGCTTCCGGGACCAGCTCCAGGACGCGATGGCCCTGACCGTGGCCGCCCGCGACATCACGCGCGCGCATCTCGTCCGCGCCGCCTCGCGACAGTTCCCCGAGGGCGATGTCCAGCACTGGTGGCATCCGCCCTCGGGCCGCGGCGTCCGCACCCGCATCTCGGATGACCTCCTCTGGCTGCCCTACGTTGTCGCGCACTACGTGGACGTCACCGGCGACCGGAGCGTGCTCGATGAGGAGGCTCCCTTCCTCGATGGCCCGCGTCTCGGCGATGATCAGGTCGAGGCCTACTTCGAGCCCGGCGTCTCCGCCGAGCGCGCCTCGGTGTTCGAGCACGGAGCCCGGGCCATTGATCGCAGCCTGGCCGTGGGCGCGCATGGGCTGCCCCTCATGGGCTCGGGCGATTGGAACGACGGCATGAACCGCGTCGGGCCCAAGGGGCGCGGTGAGAGCGTCTGGCTCGGCTGGTTCCTCTTCGCCACCCTTGGACAGTGGGCGCCGATCGCGGCGGCGCGCGGCGAGAGCGCGCGGGCCGAGCGCTGGAGCGCCCATGCCGTCGCGCTGCACCGGGCGCTCGAGGCCCATGGCTGGGATGGCGACTGGTACCGGCGGGCCTACTTCGACGACGGCACCCCCCTCGGCTCGGCGGAAAACGCGGAGTGCCGCATCGACTCCATCGCGCAGTCCTGGGCCGTCCTCTCGGGAGCGGCCGACCCCGCTCGCGCCGCCCGGGCCATGGGCGCGGTCGAGGAGTACCTCGTCCGGCGCGAGCAGGCGCTCGTACTCCTCTTCACCCCGCCCTTCGCTCGTCCGCGTCACGATCCCGGCTATATCCGGGCCTACCCGCCCGGCATCCGGGAAAACGGGGGCCAGTACACGCATGGCGCCATCTGGGCCATCATGGCGTTCGCCGCGCTCGGCGACGGCGACCGGGTGGGGGAGCTCTTCTCAATCCTCAATCCCGTCAACCACACCAGCACTCGCGCCGGCCTCTATCGCTATCGGGTCGAACCCTATGTCGTCGCGGCCGACGTCTACGCCGAGGCCCCCCATATTGGCCGCGGCGGCTGGACGTGGTATACGGGCTCGGCGGGCTGGATGTACCGGGCGGGCATCGAGTGGCTACTCGGCTTCCGGCTACGGGGAGCCGCGCTCTTCATCGATCCCTGCATCCCTCGGGCCTGGGTCGGCTTCTCCGTTCGCTTCCGCTATCACGCGT
>Ga0207646_10003897_pt1 | contig 16564 bp, 14 predicted proteins | sample KBSK5502metaG_FD_184343 | JGI IMG/M metagenome (GOLD analysis project Ga0207646, IMG submission 184343) | Corn, switchgrass and miscanthus rhizosphere microbial communities from Kellogg Biological Station, Michigan, USA - KBS K5-50-2 metaG... | ecosystem: Host-associated > Plants > Roots >... | reverse complement strand
GGCAGGTCGCTCAGGAGCGCGTCAAGAGCGGCATCGATGGCCCCGTAGACGTCCCGGATAGCCGAGCGCAAGGCGGGCGGAGCGGAGGCAGCGCTGCAAGGCCGCCCCCTCAGCACCGGCCCGTGTTGATGCGGCCGTCTCCGGTGTAGAGAAAGATCGGGCGGTTGTACTCCTTGTCGAGCCGAAGCGCGGTGCGAATGTCGGTAACCCAGCCGATCTCGTCGAACCGCTTGTCCGGAGCAGTCGGCTGCCGTTCCACCACCGTCTTCTCGACCCAGTCAACGACCTTGGCATCAGATTGTTCCGCTCGTGGCACAACCCGAGACGGCCGCACCACCCAGCAGAACGCCAGCGATCACCCCGCTGTAACGCAAGCTTTTCCGTCCGAGCATAGACGATCCCGACGTCGGTCAAGACCCGGGCGACAACATATTGGCGGCCTCGAGCCAAGTGCGAGTAACCGCCACCCCCGCCGGCAGGTCGTAACGAGGCCTCCAGCCGAGCAGAGTGCGCGCACGCTCGTTGGAGAACGCGATCCGCATGCACTCCCGCGTCACGCGGCCCGGGTCTGGCCAGGACACCCCGGAACGTGCTGTTTCTCCGTCACGCGTAGGCGGTCCTTCCCTGCGATCCTTCAACGCAGTCAGACGATCGCGCGGCAGAACACTCTTCACGAGTCGCTTCCCGCCCGTGATGAGGGTACGGAACATGGCCACCGAGGAGAGGTGCCGGTGGAACTCGGCTGACGTAGCGAGTCGACTGAGCGCCGCGATGTCACTCTTGAACGTCGGCCGCTGGGACGCCCAGTACCGCTGGACTTCTTCCGAGCTGAGGCTGATGATGCGCGGCACCGGCACCACCATTTGCGCGAAGGCGAGATTGAACTCCCGCCAGGTGACCGCGTTATCGGCGGTGATGAAAAATGCGGACCCGATGCCCTCGTTGCTCTCGATCGCCGTGAGGATCGCGTCGCACACGTCATCGACATAGACGGCATTGCAGATGCCCCGCCCCTCGTCGAGCATGGTGAACACACCCTGATCGCGGGCGGCCTCGACGATGGAGGTTACGAACGGTCCGTACGGCCCGTACACGATGGTAGGCCGAAGAATGACAGCGGGGAGGCCGTCTCCGATCGCGTGCTGAATCACCAACTCGGCTTGCGCCTTCAAGTTCGAGTATTCCTGTCCCGGGTACCGTCCGATCCGTGCAGTCGCTTCGTGCGCGGCTTCCGGACCGGGATCAGCGCCGTGCACGGCGATCGAGCTGATGTGAACGAGACGTTTGATCCGCGCCTTGTTGCAGGCTCGAACCAAGGTCCGCGTTTGCGGGCCTTCCGAGTACGCAAGATGCACCACCGTATCGCAGCCGACCAGAGCCCGGTCGAGGCTGCCGGAGTCGTCGAGGTCACCACCCACCATCTCCGCGCCAAGTCTCGCGATTCGGGGCGCGTGAGTGAAGTTACGCACCAGCACGCGATAAGGGAGCTTGTAGTCGAGCGCGAGTCGCTCGCACAAGCGGGAGCCGATGAAGCCGGTGCCTCCGGTCAACAAGATCTTCGACGGGTTCATCGCGCCGGGTCGAGGCTCAACCATGGTTGACTCAGCTGGCGCCGAACGGAATAGGCCGTCTCGATGACGCGCAGCGCGCGGATCGCCGAGCGGGCGGTTACGAATGGTTTGCGACGCTCTGCCACGGCGGCCACAAAGTCGACGAGTTGATCGCGAAACGGGTCGGTGGGCGGGCGGCCGGGGGTCCAGCCGTCCCGATAGATGTCCATCACGACCGGTTGTCCAGCCGCCATCTTCCGCACGGTGACGAGGTCGGCCGCGGCTGGGGAGGCGATGGCCGAGCCGTCTTTGCCCCGGACCCGAAGGCCGTTACGCTTGAGGTCGGTCCAACTGAAAGAGAACCGCACCGGCACCTTCCGGCCATTCATGACCACCGAGGCCCGCAATTCCGCATTTGCCTCAACACCTCCGTAGGAGTCGTCCGCATACTCGATATCCGAGAGGTCGCCAAAGAGCCATACGATGGCGTCGACCATGTGGATACCGGTATCGAAGAGCACGCCGCCGGCTGTGCTCTGCCGGCTGAAATAGGCCGCCGACTCCATCGGCCAGTCCAGCGGACCTCCGAACTCCGCCGTGATCTCCTCGACGTCACCGATGAAGCCATCGAGCACGAGTCTTCGAAGGAGCGGAAGGTTGGGCAGGAAACGACACCACTGCGCGACCGTCAGTTGCCGCTGATTCTTCGTGGCGGCCTCGATCATGCGTTCGGCCTCGGCGGAGGAGCTGGCCAGCGGCTTCTCGCAACAGACGTCGATTCCCATCTCGAGAAGCCGGATCGAGACCGCCGCGTGATGGCGCGGAGTGACCGCAACCAGGGCCGCGTCAGCGCGCCCAGCGAGCGTATCCAGTTTGTCCGTGACCGCTGCACCCAATCGGAACTGGCTCCGGAGCCGCTCGGCGTGCTGCGGATTGAGATCGCAGAGCGCCGAGACCGTGATGTTCTCGAGGCCGGCTAGCGCCGGCAGGTGGTAGTGGCGTACCACTGCTCCACAGCCCACGATCGCTAGGCGAATCACGTCATTCATCATTCAGGATGGCGAGCATTTGAGCCGGGATACCCAAGCAAGTATACTATCCCTGCGGTCGATCGAACGATGCACACTGTTCGCCAAACGCGTGATCTTTCAGTGGTAATCCCTACGTATAATCGTAGCGGCGCGCTACCCCGTGCGCTCGACAGCCTCGTTTGCCAAGACCTCGACCCTCAACGGTACGAGATCGTCGTCGTGGATAACAACTCGACCGATCACACCCGCGAGGTGGTGGAAGCATTCGTGGGAAGGACCCCTAGGGTTCGCTACGTCTTCGAGCCGCGGCAGGGCGTCGCGTACGCCCGTAATACGGGCATTCTTACGGCAGTAGCCCCGGTCGTCGCTTTTACGGATGACGATGTGCGGGTCGCGAAGGACTGGGCCACCACCATCCTGGCGGTTCTGGCAACCCATCCAGAGGCTGCCTGCGTCGGCGGTAAGGTTCTACCCAACTGGCAGGGCCCCTGGCCAACCTGGCTCACCCGCGAACACTGGGCCCCCCTGGCCGTCCTGGACTATGGCGAGACGCCGCTCGATATCACCGCGGAGAGGCGCCTCTGCCTGATCACCGCTAACGTGGCGTACCGACGGGAGGTGCTTGACCGGCTCGGGATGTTCGCGACGCACATGGCCTGGCTGTCGGATCACGAGATACTGGTGCGTCTCTGGCACACGGGCGGCCAGGGTCTCTACTGCCCGGAGCTGACGGCAACCGCCGATATTGTCCCCGAGCGCATGGCTCGCCGTTATCACCGCCGCTGGCACCGCCGCCACGGGCGCTTCGCCGCTCTCATGCACGACGAGAATTTCGAGCGAACAAAGGTCGGCTGCTTGTTCGGAGTACCGGCACACCTCTATCGACAGGCCGCGACCCACTTCGCGGGCTGGCTCGCCCAGACCCTGCGTCGGAACCCCGCCAAGGCCTTTAGCCATGAGGTCGGCCTGTGGTCCTGCGCTGGCTTCTTCGCCGCTCGGTGGCGCGAGTCCCTGACCCGTCACGACGCCCCTTCCCGCTCGGGGACTTGAGGCGCGCCCGCAGCCTCCATCCACATAGCGAAATCTCGGTGCGCGTTCTCTTCCTGTCGGAATATTGCCCCTTCGATCTCCGCACCGATGTATTTGGCGTTTTCAAGCGGATGCGGATGCTCCTGGAGGCCGTCAAGACTTTCGGAGACCTCGACGTCCTGTTCTTCGCCCAGCTCGGCGTGGACACGTCCCCGGCCGTCGCCCGGCGGCTCGAGGATTCACTCGAGGCTGCCTGGGGTCTCCGCATCAACGCGTTTATCCGCGCCCAGGAAATAGCAAATCCGCGGCCGATCCGAACGCGCGTGCCGTTCTGGATCCGATGCCTCAGTCGCGGAGCGGTCACCTACGACACCCGGCTCTCCCTCAACAACAGCCACGAGCCGTCGCTGCAGGCCCTCACCCAGTGTCTCGATCGTGAGCCCGACCTGATCTTCGCCTTCCGGCTTGGCAGCATGGCTCCCCTGATGATGCAGCTCGACCGTCCGCTGGCGCCCATCTTCTTCGATCTCGATGATGCCGAGCACGTGAAGGCGATGCGTACCGCCCAGGGTATTCCAGGCCTGACGCCACGGGCTCGGGCCTACGCCGCGGTCCCCGTCCTATGGTGGAGTGAATACCGCGCGATGGCGCTCGCCCGGCGGACCTTCGTCTCCTCGAATCGCGACGTCGACCGCTTCGCGCGATTCCCTCGGTCGGCCCATCGTGTCCTCGTCCCGAACGCGGTGGTCATACCCTCGCCCGAGCCCTCCCCTCCCGAAGCGACCTTGCTCTATCTCGGACCCTATCTCTACGGGCCCAACGTCGAGGCGGCGGAGTACCTCATCCGGGAGATCTGGCCCCAGGTGAGAGTGCGCCGGCCCGATGCGCGACTCCTGATCGCGGGCGCCGAACCCGAGCGGATCCCCTCCCACGCCTCACCCCCACCGGGCGTGGAGTTTCTCGGCTTCGTCCCCGATCTTGCCGCCCTCTATCGCCGTACACGCCTGGTCTGCTGCCCGATCCGGGTTGGGGCCGGCACTCGGTTCAAGATCTTGGAGGCGGCCGCCCACGGCAAGCCGATCGTGTCCACGACGGTAGGGGCCGAGGGCATCGAGTTCCGAGATGGCCAGGAGATCCTTCTGCGGAATGACGCCGCATCCTTCGCGACGGCATGCCTTCAGGTCCTCGCCGATTCCTCTCTCGCCAGACGTCTAGGGGCGGCCGCCCGCGAAGTGGTCAGGGAGCGCTACGATCGGGATGTAGTCATAGCCGCCGTCAGGAAGGCCCTCATGGCGATCCTCGAGGCTCCATGAGCGACAGGCAAAGATTGCCGACTTCAACTGTGCGGCCTTATACTGACGCGGATGCAGATTCCTCAACTGCGGGCAAATCGGGGCCTACCGGCACTCGCACGTATGTCCGGAATTACTTACGCACTCTGACGGCCCCGACCGAGCCTCCGAAGCAGCGTTGACCTAACCTATGGCTCCGACCGTCAGCGTTGTCATCACCACGTACAACCAGGCGCCGTACATTGCTGCCACGATCGCGAGTGTCCTTGATCAGACCTATCGCGATTTTGAGATCATCCTCGTCGATGACGGGTCCACGGACAGCACAGCGACCAAAATCTCTCCCTACCGCGACCGTCTCGCTTACATTCGACAACGGAACCGCGGCGTACCCGCAGCTCGAAACGTCGGCATCAGTCACGCAAGTGGTCGCATGATTGCATTTTTAGACGGAGACGACCTCTGGGAGGCCGAAAAGCTTCAGAAGCAAATGGAAGCGGTCGCTGCACAACCGGGTTCCGGGTTGGTTGTCACTGACGGTGTCGAATTTGCTCCAGACTGCATCCTCCGCACTTCCCTCATGAATCCGTCCATCGTTCCATTGCTCGCGGGTCGCGATTTTATCACTCTTCGCTGCTATGAGGAACTGATCCGTGGGAACCTTATCACGTCGACCTCACAGGTAATGGTGCCTAGAACTGTGATCGATCGCGTTGGTCTCTCGGATGAGCGGTTCCCGATCTCGAGCGATTGGGATCTCTATCTCCGAATTGCAGCGGTGAGTGATGTGACCTTTCTGAGTCAGAAACTCGTGCGCTATCGATACCTCGCCACAAGCGCGTCTGGCCCAAGGCATCTCCGCCAATTCCGCTGGGGCCTCGATGTCACTGGCATTCTGCGGAAGCACGTACGGCTCGCAACGCGCGACATGCGCCCACTTGTCCGGATCGAACTCGCTCGGCACACCCGCGCGATCGCAGAGGAGGCCTATTACTACAGCTTGGACACCGACCGCCGCTGGGGACGGCGTTATCTTTTCAATGTGCTCCTCGCGAACCCAACCTCACTTTCCACATCAGCATATCTGCTCGCCATGTGTGCGCCGCGGTTTCTTACCAGGCGATTCGGGCGGGTCATGCGCCGCGTTCTCGGTTGGCGCTGATGCCATCCCGTCTGAAGGGAACAAGGCTTGGAATTGACGAGAGTCATGAAGCCCCGGCCACTGCTTCAGAAGCACTGTCACGTCTGTGCTACGCCCAATGAAAATCGCCATCTGGCATAACCTTCCAAGCGGGGGCGGTAAGCGAGCACTTTACTACCATGCCCGCGGTCTGGTGCAACGCGGGCATGTTGTCGAGGCGTGGTGCCCGCCAACGGCGGACGAGACCTATCTGCCGCTCCGCGAATTCATTCCTGAGCACATCGTGCCCTTCCACTGGAAGCCGGTCTCCGAGCAACATCGGGCCGCGCGCGTAGTGGCGCCCTATCGGAATATCATCACGAAGCTTCGAGCGATGGATCACCATTGTCGGGACTGTGCTGAACACATCACTCGGGGCGGCTACGATGTGCTCTTCGGCAACTCGTGCAGGTTCTTCAATGCGGCATCGATCGGCCGCCACGTCCGTATCCCCAGAGCCCTATACCTCCAGGAGCCGTACCGAGCGCTCTACGAGGCACTGCCCGAGTTGCCGTGGCTCGCCCTTGCAGACCCGCCGGACGGCCGGAGGTCGATTCGATATCTCAAACGGTTCATCGGTAATCTTGTCGAAGTTCAGGGGCTCCGGGTTCAAGCTCGAGAGGAGGTCGTGAACGCTCGCGCCTTCCAGGTCATTCTCGTTAACTCGTTCTTTAGCCGCGAGAGCATGCTTCGCGCCTACGGTCTCGAGACCGAGGTCTGCTATTTAGGCATCGATACGAATCTCTTCGTCAATCAGCGGCGCCCCAGAGGCACATTCGTTGCCGGGTTGGGGAAAATTGTTCCTCACAAGCGAGTCGAGCTGATCATCACCGCCATCGGACGCGTACCTTCACCTCGCCCGGACCTTGTTTGGATCGCCAACGCAGCGAACGAGTCACATCTACAGAATCTGGAGCAGCTTGCCCTGCAACTGGGTGTCCGCTTCAGGGCTGAGGTGGGGATCAGCGACAAGGAAGTGGTCGATATACTTAATCGCGCTGCCATGCTGGTCTACGCACCCCGGCTGGAGCCGTTTGGCTTGGCGCCCCTCGAGGCGAACGCGTGCGGCTTGCCGGTGGTGGCTGTCGCCGAAGGGGGAGTCCGCGAGACCGTCATCGATGGCGTGAATGGCCTCCTAGTCGAAGACCACCCCGACGCCATTGCGCATGCGATTCAGCGTCTCCTGCACAATCCCACGTACGCTTCACAGCTCGGGGATACTGGCTCCGAGCTGGTTTCTCGTCGCTGGTCTCTCAGCGCATCGATCGACCGTCTCGAGCAGAAGCTGATCCAAGTTGCGAAATCGGGCCGCTCCGACCAATCCGCTACCCTCGAAGCATGAGCCCTATCCCACCGTTCCTCCGCACTACGGCAAAACGTATCGCGCAATGTATCCCCAAGGTCGCCGCGACCATGACCACCCAATACAAGGATCGCCCTGCGCCCCAGTTCGTGCCACCCGGACATTTTTACTCGCCGATCCCCTCGCTCGATGAGGTACAACGGGATCACGTTCGCATCTTTGGCTCTCCACCTCGTTCCTTGGTCGGGATTACTCTCAACGAGAGCCGCCAACTAGAGCTACTAGGTGAATTTCGACCCTACTACGCAGAACTCTCCTTTCCCGAGCGCAAGACCCCTGGCCACCGGTACTTCTACGAGAACTCTTACTATTCGTACTCGGACGCGATCCTCCTCTACTGCATGATCCGTCATCTCCAACCCAAGCGGCTCATCGAGATCGGATCCGGACACTCGTCGTGCGTCACGCTCGACACGAACGAGCGCTTCTTCGGTGGAAGCATCCAGTGCACCTTTATCGAACCCTACCCCGACCGGCTATTGTCCCTCCTCAACCCGGACGATCGACCGCGGATCGAAATTGTTCAGCAGCGGCTCCAGGACGTTCCGCTCGATCGTTTCCGAGAATTGCAAGCACGCGATATCCTGTTCATCGATTCCACGCATGTGGCAAAAATCGGGAGCGACGTAAACCACATCCTCTCCGAGGTACTCCCCAACTTAAAGCCGGACGTCTACATTCACTTCCACGACATCTTTTATCCGTTTGAATACCCACCCGAGTGGGTGTATGCCGGGCGTGCATGGACCGAGGCTTATATGCTCCGCGCCTTCCTCGCCTTTAGCACAGCTTTCGAGATTGTGCTCTTCAACACCTTCCTTGAATACTTTTACCGAGACGAATTCGAACAACATATGCCGCTGTGCCTTCGAAACCCAGGAGGAAGTCTCTGGGTTCGTCGTCGTTCGTCAGCTTGCTCCGACGGTACGATTCCATGCGCACCCGGTGGATGAATGCGTCGCCGGAGACCGCACCGTCGCACAGACCAGGCCGTCTATGAAAAGGCCTTGGGGGGCGATATTGACCAGGTCCTGATACTCCACTACGTCCCGCCTCGTCTAGGAGATCAACGCCGTAACACGCTCCTTGCGCTGGTTTCGATATCGCTGTGCCAGACGATTCATGTTCAGAGCCCTGCCCTCTACGAACCTGGTCAGGCCCACGAGCGTCTAGCAGCGATTGACCCGATGCAGTCGTCAGGTGGTCGACCCGGGCCAACAGTTCGGACCGCCGGGGCACCTACCCACCCATCCCGTCTCTCGACGACGTAAGGCACGACCAGGCTCGCGTTTTCGCGAAACCTTGTCGTCGAGCCTGATTGCCGTATACTTCGTTGTAGGTGAGAGAAGCGTCTGATCCCGTATCTGGAGACACATTTCCGAACATGGCCAAGGATCTTGACGAGGGTGTCGCCACTGCGAGCGAGGTCTTGTCCGAAGGATTCGGTATTTCTGGCTCGCCTCCGCCACAGCTACCGACCACGGTGATCGAGCCGTCACGGGGTTGGGTGCCCCTGAGACTCAGCCAACTCTGGGAATACCGGGAGGTTCTCTACTTCCTGGTCTGGCGAGACATCAAAGTTCGCTACCGCCAGACCCTCATCGGGGTGACGTGGGCCATCATCCAGCCGTTCATGACGATGGTCGTTTTCACCGTCTTTTTCGGCAGGCTCGCCAAGATGCCCTCTGATGGGACCCCCTACCCCCTCTTTGCCTTCGCAGCGCTTGTACCCTGGACCTTTTTTGCCAATGGACTGACTCTCTCGGCCAACAGCCTCGTCCATAGTGGTCACCTGATCACCAAGGTCTACTTCCCGAGGCTCCTGGTCCCTACGGCGCGCGTCCTGACCGGGCTACCCGACTTTGTCGTGTCATTCCTCGTCTTGCTGGGAATGATCTGGTGGTACGGACTGCTCCAAAGTCGGCCTGCTCTCATGTGGCTTCCAGCTCTCGCGCTGCTTGCCTTCGTGACTGCTCTGGGCGTTGGCCTGTGGCTCTCCGCTCTCAACGTTCAGTACCGTGACATCCAGCACGCTGTGCCGTTCGCCGTCCAGCTCTGGCTCTTCGCCACCCCTATCGCCTACCCATCAAGCCTCCTGCCCGGGTCCTGGCGCACGGTTTACGGCCTCAACCCCATGGTCGGCGTCGTAGAGGGGTTTCGTTGGACACTCCTGGGCAGCGGAAGCGCACCTGGCCCCATGCTCGCAGCGTCGGCGCTGGCTGCGCTGGTCATCCTGGTTACCGGTGCCTTCTTCTTCCGTCGTGTCGAACGCACCTTCGCGGATGTCGTCTGAGCGCCACCCTACCCTGCTCCTCTCAAGACCATGACCGATATCGCGGTTCGCGTTGATAACCTCGGCAAGCGCTATCGAATCGGAACACGCCGCGAAGCTGACCAACTCCTGCTGAGGGAGGTCATCTCCAGTCTTGCGGCAACCCCCTTCACCAAGCTTACCGGTGTCGCCCGCCGCTTCTGGACCCGTTACGCCGGCGGCGCGGGGCCCGTTCCGCCAGACCCGAACGACCTCTGGGCTCTCCGCCACCTCTCCTTCGAGGTCCCTCGCGGTCAGATTCTCGGCATCATCGGTCCCAACGGCGCCGGCAAGAGCACGCTACTCAAGATCCTTTCGCGCATCACCGAGCCGACCGAGGGTCGCGTCGAGCTCAAAGGCCGCGTGGGCTCCCTGCTCGAGGTGGGAACCGGCTTCCATCCCGAGCTTACAGGTCGCGAGAACATCTATCTCAGCGCCGCCCTCCTCGGCATGCGGAAGGCGGACATTGATCGCAATCTGGATGAGATTATTGCCTTCGCCGAGATCGAGAAGTTTGTCGATACTCCCGTGAAGCACTACTCGAGTGGAATGTACGTCCGTCTCGCCTTCTCGGTCGCCGCCCATCTCGAACCCGAGATTCTGATCATCGACGAGGTCCTCGCCGTCGGTGACGCTGCCTTTCAACGCAAATGCCTCAACAAGATGGAGGACGTCAAGCAGCATGGCCGGACCATCCTCTTTGTCTCCCACAACATGCAGCCGATCGCTCGGTTGTGCCAACGCGCCATCCTGATTTCCGGAGGCGCGATTCTGAAGGACGGCCCTGCGGTCGACGTAGCAAGCGCTTATCTAGCGACCAGTCTTAGCACCAACGCCGAACGGGCTTGGCCGCACCCGAGCACGTCCCCAGGCGACCATGTTGCGCGCCTCAGGCGCCTGCGCGTGCACGACGAGACGGGCAACACCACCGAGACAATCGATATCCGCCAGCCGATCGGGATCGAGATGACATATGATGTTCTTGACTCGGGCCATCTGCTCTGGCCCCTTCTCATCTTCTACGACGGGACCGGGCTCTGTCTCTTCGCTACGCTGGAACTCGCTCCAGAATGGCGTGGTCGGCCCCGACCGGCCGGCCGCTACGTCAGCACTGCATGGATTCCGGGAAACCAGCTTGCCGCAGGGGTGGTTCTCGTGGACGCCGCACTAAAGTCGGACCCTCCCCCCCGCACCCACTTCCTCGAGAGGCATGCCGCCGCATTCCACATTGTCGACACTCCGGATGGCAATTCCGCCCGTGGCGATTGGGTCGGAGATGTTCCCGGCGTCGTCCGGCCACTTCTGACGTGGAACAGTACCTATCAGGGACAAGTGAAACCTGAGGAGGAGCCTCAGGACGGCTAGCCATCACGGTTGAGAGACTAGAGCCGAATGCAAGAAGGGTCACCCCGACAGGCCCCTCAGCCACGCTTAACCCGGTCCCTTCCTCCCGATCCACCGTACGAAGCGCTTGAGCGTTGCCGCACCCTTTATCGCCAACACCAGGAGCGCGTCCAGCGCGAGCACGACTCGCCGGTGAATGCCTGTGGCTTCGTACGGGCCTGAGCGGCCCTCCAGCACGCTCACGACCACGGCGAGGAAGGCCTGCCGAGTCTCGCGCACGTGGCACACCGCCACGTACTCCCCACACATTTTCCACATGTACCGCAGCTTCCATAGCAGGCATCCGCGAGAGGGGCGGTGCGCAGCAGCGAACAGGTATCGATTCCTGAAGTAGTAGAAGCGGATCGCCGGATTCGCGAAGCCCCCTGTGCTCCTGTGTACCTTGTGCCAAGCTCGCGCTTGTAACACAACGGCGTTCGTCCAGCCGCGGCGCGCGGCACGGACCGACCAGTCGGCATCCTCGAAGTATAAAAAATACCGCTCATCCAGCAGTCCGATGTCGCGGATCGTTGCCGCCCGGACCAGCAGCGAACAACCGTTAAGCCACTCGCTCCGGACGATGCCCGCCTCGACAGGTAAGTCCCGCGAATCATGTGGAACGTCGCCGCTCTCCCAGTCGATGACGCCGCCGTCCCAGTAGATCTCGGTCGGCCGATCGTAATAAAACACTCTCGGCGTCGCCATGCCAATTCGACAGTCGGCTTCCACAGCTGCAACCAGGCTGCGCACGCAATCCGGTGCCACGACGGCGTCATTGTTAAGCAGAAGGACGTACGCTGCACCTGCGTCAATTGCGCGCCTCAATCCCACGTTGTTGCCCCCACCATAGCCAAAGTTCCCTGGGTTCCGCAGGACGCGGAGGCCGGGATATCTCTCCTGCAACACGGCGCTCGGATCCTCCTGGCTACCATTGTCCACGACCCAAACTGCAAGATTCGGATAGTCCGAGCCCTGCACGGAGTCGACACATTCGAGCGTGTCGGACACGTTATTCCAGTTGAGCACAAGCACGACCACGAAGGGGCGCTGTTCGGATCCAGTGGGCCGACCGACCGGTCCCGCCGCTTCTTGACTGCCAGGCGAATACTCGGTCACAAAACGCTCACGTGTTCCCCAGCACGTACCTCAACAAGAGGACCGGAGGTCTCCCGTAAGCACTGTGCGCCGAGACTTCCGGGTCTTTCGGCTCCGCGGCTCGATGCGCTACGCTCTCGAGAAGGTTGAGGACCGTGAAGCCTCTCGTACGGATACGCATTGAACTGGTTACTCTCGAATGGAGAGAGCATGCTCTGCGCGGCGAGCCAGCCGCTCTTCGTGGACGACTCGACGTCCCGTCCGTCGGTGACTACCGCGTCCAGCCTCATGACGGGAGACGGCAGCCAGCAGCCTGACGGGGATAGCGGACGCGGGTAACTCGACGGCGGAGGAGACCATTCCCGACTCGACATGCACCCCGCAGACGCCGAGGCGGTGGGAGGGAGCCGCCAGTTCTAAGGGCCCACTTGAGCACTTCATATGCCCATGCGCCAGAGTACCAGACGGCCGGTACCGTCTCCGCTAAAACAAGTATGCCGTCGTCATCCTCGCATCTCTAGCGTCCTGCTCCAATGTCAGTGCCTCGAGACTGGCGATGAGATCTGCGCGTGCTCGTCCCCACTTTACTGGCTGCGCGTGCCCCAACGCAGCTCGGCGGCACCGTCCTCTCCGTGCTGAGGTTCGGCTGGTTCTGTATCGGAGCCAGGGGCCACGTGGATCGCTGGCAATCGTGGCCGCGACGAACGCCATCGGGATCGTGCGCAAGGCAGGCGCCCCGAGAGCGCCGCTTCAACGTCTGTCGGCAAGAATGTCAATCACGAGCGCCCCCACGAGGCCCTCGACGAAGACACTCGGGCGGCCTCCTATACGCCCTCGCCACGCCCGCTGCCCGACCGGCTGCCGCCGCTCGAATCTCCGGATCCCTTCGAGGTCCGCTAGGTCATCGCGAACGGTTGCATTCGTGGAAAGGCCGCTGGATGGGCACAGTCGGGCTCGTATGAGTTGACTACCGCATCGCGGCCGCTCCGTCACCGCTCTTGAGGTCCATCTTCTTTGCCTCCATCATCTCTCGCCGACGCCGGTGGGCGATCGCCCTGCTGAGGTCGGACGCGCGCCACAGAAGAAGCTTTACCGACGCGGGAGAGGAAGGTTACTCTAAGCGTGTGCCCAACATGAAGCTATCCGGGCCCTGCGCGGCGCGGACCTGGCCGGACGACGAGGCTGAAAGAAACCGCATGTGGGAAGCCCTCGGTCGGCACTTCTTCAGGGACTATGGTGATTCCGATGACACCGTTCTCGATATCCAGGGGGTCAGTGGTAACCGCAGTTCCCTGCCGAGGGAAGTAATCGACGTCGTCTTTCCGAGCAACTTCTTCAACCATCACCTCCCTGTGACGGAGCGATCTTTCGTCGAGGCGCTCCATCTCGCCGGGCTGAGGCCTATCGAGTCCGGCCTCGGCTCCTCGCGGTCGTCGCCCTGAAGCTCTGGGCGGCGACTGGCTCGCGGAACTTGGCGCGCATTCGTCCCGTGTGGTCGTTCGCACTGCTGATCGCGTCGTCCATTGTCGCCGCTGTCTCGATGAGCCGCGGCTTCCGAATCATGGCGACGACGCCTGGCCTCGATCCCTCGTGGGTGTACGGCTTCAACTACGCGTCGGTCCATGGCCTGCGCTGGGGTGGTGATTTCATCTCGACCTACGGCCCATACGGGTACGCGCTCTTGACGATGGACGTGGGAGACGTGGTGATACGCAAGATCGCCTTCACCCTCGTGTTGGCGACTCTCACTGCGGTCGCCGCCGCCGTGTACCTCTGGTCGGCACCTGGGCTACGACCCAGAGCGCGACTCAGCCTTCTGGTAGTACTCGTCTATTTGTGCACAGTCCAGGCTGAGGAGTACCAGTGGTTGGTGTCCCTCCTCCTCGTGCTTCTCGTTGGCGTCCACGGTAGCGGTTGGAGGAGTCTTATCCCCTATGCTGTCGCCGCGCTGCTGGCCGGGTTTTATGTCCTCATGAAATTCAGCCTCGGCGTCGGGGCGCTGCTGGCCGTGGCAGGTAGCTGCTTTCTGACCCGGCGACCGTTGGTGATCGCTTGTCGATCGCTTGTGACCCTGTGTGCCGTCACGATAGGGTTTCTGAGCGGCTGGGTTGCGTATGGGGGCGGCTTTCACGACATCGGAAGATTTCTGACCACTGGGTGGGAGGTGAGCCAGGGCTATTCCTCCACGATGAGCTGGGCCTTGGACCGCTGGTGGATCGGCGGAGCGAGCTTCCTGATCTGGTTTCTCCTGCTGATCCTTTGGGTTCTGTTTCAGCGAGGCCCCCGAACGCTGCTGTCCGCGGCAGTCCTGGTGCTCCCGCTCTTCGTCGCCTGGAAACACTCGATGGTTCGCCAGCACACCCACGTCACCGTTCTGATTACATTTGGGATCTTTGTCATGTTCATCCTCCTTGTGGATGCGCTGAGCGAGTGGAGGTGGCGGAGCACCCTCCCCGTCCTCGGCATCCTGCTCATCCCGCTTGCTATCCCTTGGTACAGCCTGCCATCAGGATGGCGGGAATGGTATCGGGCGCGGGAGAAAGGCCCTTGTACGGCCCGCCCTTGGGCGGCTTCACTCGAGGACAAGCTATCCGTCCCGCTCAGGTTCTGTGGATTGTGGGATCTGGCCAAGCTGCGCCATCTCGCAGCCTACCGGGACGGCCTGGCACAGGAATCGAAGGCTGCGCTCCGAGAGGAGATGCTGCCAGAGTCGATGCGCTCGATCATCGGCAGCGGATCAGTCGATGTGTACCCGTGGGAAGTTAGCTATGTACCGGCCAACGGGCTCCGCTGGTCCAACCGGCCGTTGCCCGGATCTTTCAGTGCATACACCCCCGTCCTGGACGACCTTAACGTGGCATTCTTCAATTCAAACCGGAGACCGCAGTACCTGCTCTGGCATACCATTCCGCGGGGCGATGCTCCGGTGGAGAGCATTGATCTCCGCCACGTCTTTTGGGACGAGCCCGGTACGCTTCGAGCGATTCTCGACTCGTACGACGTGATCGAGACGCAGCCGAATATCATCCTGCTGGGAGCTCGAGCCCGCCCCCGCTTCACGCCGCCTCAACCGCTTGAGACCCTGAGAGTGCGATGGAATACGTGGACCCAGGTGCCGCAAGTTGCCGGAGTACTACTGGCGAACGCGTCGATCGAACGGTCGGCGACCATGCGCGCGCTTCGGACCGTGTTCCGCGAAAACGCCGTCTTTCTATCCCTGCGCTTCAGCTCGGGAGAAGAGGTGAGCTTCCGGATCGCCCCCGATAACGCGGCGCAAGGTCTGTGGCTGAGCCCATTCCCGGAAACAGTCGACGACCTGCACACGCTGCTGCGACGCGGGGCTGCGCGGCGGGTGGTCGCCGTGCGATTTAGCGCCGGGCGATTTGCGAGCTTTTACCAGCCCATCGTGGTGTCCTGGCTTCAGCTGACGCCAGCGGGTGGGACATGGGCCGAGCGCAGTAGATGAGGCAGCCGCCGCTGAGTCTCGCGGCCACCCTCCGGCTCGAGCCCCTCGCGGGCGATAGGGTCTCGATCCGCAGGGTTCGCGTGGGCGATCCGCTCGAGGTAATCGCCCTGGCCCGAAGCCCAGCCGCTGACACTGTTCGCTTACACGTGGTACGATGCAGCTCCGAGAGGCCGGAGCTTTGGTCGTGGGTTCGTGTACTACGGGCAGTTGAAATCGGGGCCGGTCGATTCCGCCACCGTCGTTCCCCACTACCGGGTTCTCACCCCGGCAGCGCGTGCCCGGTTACCGTTCTCCCTGGGGCAGTCCGTCACGGTACGGGCTTTCACCTCCGCATTCTGGCACGTCGAAGCATCTCGACCGGAAGTGACCGAGACCACCCTGGTCGACGCCATATTCCCTTTTGCCCGACGTTCCGGGAATTCGCCCGGGGCGGGTGGACAGGTTGATGCGGCGGCGCCATCGGCCATGATCGGCGCCTGCCAAATCGGCGACGAGCGGGCCGACGGTGGGGTGCATTTCGCTTTCCGCGGTTCCGACCGGGCCGCAGAAGAAGGTGGCACTCGCCGCCGAAAGGACAACAACGTCCCAGCCCTCCAGCGTCGCGCGTACGGTCCCCGCGACGACGAATACCTGTTCTCACGACTCTCACTGCATGCTGCCGACGCGGTGACCCCGCCGCGATTCCGAAATGTGCCTGAAAGTGCCAAGACGACTTGCCTAAATGCCTTCTTGAAACCACTACGATGACTTACTTGCCGATCAGCCTCTTCTTCCCCGTCTACAAAGACGAGGCCACCGTCGAAATCATGGTGGAGAAGGCGCTGAAGTTCCTCCAAGGTCTTGGCGTAGAACACGAGATTATCA
>Ga0207646_10003895_pt1 | contig 16566 bp, 14 predicted proteins | sample KBSK5502metaG_FD_184343 | JGI IMG/M metagenome (GOLD analysis project Ga0207646, IMG submission 184343) | Corn, switchgrass and miscanthus rhizosphere microbial communities from Kellogg Biological Station, Michigan, USA - KBS K5-50-2 metaG... | ecosystem: Host-associated > Plants > Roots >... | reverse complement strand
CCGGTGAACGGCGGTGCGCCCACGAGCATCTCGTAGAGCACGCATGCCAGGCTGTACTGGTCGCTGCGACCGTCGATCTCAGTCGCGCCGGTCGCCTGTTCCGGGCTCATGTACGCCGGCGTCCCGATGATCGTGCCGGTCTGGGTGAGGTGCCGGCTTTGGTCGGCGGCGCTCACCGCGCGCGCGATACCGAAGTCCGTCACTACGGCGGTGCCGCCCGACAGCATGATGTTCTCGGGCTTGATGTCGCGGTGCACGACTCCGCGGCTGTGCGCATATGCCAGCGCGCCCGCCACCTCGGTGGCAATCCGGATCGCGTCGTCCTGCGGGAGCTGCTTTTCGCGCGTCAGGCGGTCGCGGAGGGATTCCCCCTCGACGTACGGCATGACGTAATAGAGGAAGCCCGCCGCCGCGCCGGAGTCGTACAGGGGCAGAATATGGGGGTGTTGTAATCGCGCGGCGATTTCGATCTCGCGCAGGAAGCGCTCGGGCCCGAGCGCCGCCGTGAGCTCCGCGTGGAGCACCTTGATCGCCACCGACCGATGGTGCTTCAGGTCCTCCGCGAGGAACACCGTCGCCATGCCCCCCCGACCCAGTTCCCGCTCGACCGCGTAGCGGTCAGCGAGGGCTTCACGGAGAGACTCGAGCAGATCGGGCACAGGATGTCGGGGCCTAGCTTACAACGCGCCCCAGCCCCCCGCCAGCATGCCGGCGCTGTGCCGCCGCTCTTGTCCTGCCACGGCTCGTTCCCCTATTTGTAGCGGTCGCATGACCCATCCAGCGCCGGTTCGCCCTTCGCCCGTTCCGAGCATCAGCCGGCTCTTCGCCGCGGCGTTCCTCGCCATCGCGGTCGCCGGTCTGGCGGACCGCGTCGCCATCTGGCGCAGCGCGCGACGCACCCAGGCCGACATGATCGAGCTGAGCCAGCGCCTCGAGCAGCTGGCCCGCCTCTCTCCCTCGCCCGCCCTCGAGCCCGAGATCGTGGCCATCCGGGAGCTCGCCGCCGAAGTCGGCGACAACGCGATCCAGGCGGCGGCCCAGACGACGGTGATCTTCGTGATCGTGCTCGTGGTGCTCGGCGTCGGGCTCTGGTACAACCGTCGGCGCCTCGCGACCCCGTTCGCCCACGTCGTCGGGGCGCTCCAGCGGGTGGCGGCGGGTCACTACGACGAGCGACTCGATGAGGACCAGCCCGAGGAGTTCGGCATGATCGCGCACGGCGTGAACCAGATGGCGGCGGCGCTCAGCTGGCGGGAGCGGATGCAGGATCAGGCCGGGCGGCTGCTCACCGCGCTGAACGCGCCGCCGCGCGAGGCGACCGCAGGGGGAAGCTTCGGTCCCGCGCTCGACGTGATCGCGGGGGCGACCGGCGCGCCCGCGCTGGCCCTGTACCAGCCGCAGTACGACACCAACGAATGGGGGCCGACGGCGGTGCGCCGCGCCACCGCCCGGCCGCTATCTCGCGACGTCGTGCGCCAGCTGGTCGGTGACACGGTCACGGTCATCTACTATGGAAGCGCCGCGGCGGGGCCGGTGCGGACGCAGCTGCAGCTCGCCACGGCGGACGCCGATGCGGCCGGGGGGCTGGCGCTCGCCCCCCTGCGCTCTCAGGGTCGGCTCGTGGGCTTGCTCGTCGCAACCGTGCCCGGAGAACTCTCCGCCGACGCGCGCGTCGCGCTCGAGCACGCGGCGCCGAACCTGGCCATTGCGTGCGAGCGCGAGTCCGCGCACCAGCATACTCGCCGCCTGGCCGTGGAGGTGCGCCACGCCGCGCAGCGCCTCGAGTCGCAGAACGCAGAGCTCGAGGATCAGCACCGGGAGCTGTCCCGCCTCAACGCCGAGCTCGACCAGGCCGGCAAACTCAAGGACCAGTTCCTCGCGAACGTGTCGCACGAGCTTCGCACACCTTTGAATAGCGTGATCGGGTTCAGCGACTTACTCCTGACGATGGCGACGCCGGAGAGCCCCCTCACCGAGACGCAGCGGGACTACCTAGAGACCATCGCGCGCAACGGCCGCCACCTGCTCGAGCTCATCAACGAGTTGCTCGACCTGTCGAAGATCGCGGCCGGCCGGATGGAGCTCCGGCTCGAGCCGCTGGAGCTGGCCGCGCTGCTTCAAGAGGCCGCCGGCACCGTCCGTGCCCAGCTCGAAGCCCGGCGGCACACGCTCGTGATCGAGCCTTCGGCCGATCACCTCGTCGTCACGGCGGACCGGGGACGCCTCCGCCAGGTGCTTCTCAACCTGCTTTCCAATGCCATCAAGTTCTCGACCGATGGCGGGCGCGTCACGCTCAGCGCGCGGGTCGAGGACTCTGGCGCCGTGCGGGTGGCCGTGAGCGACACCGGCATCGGGATTGCCCCGGCGGATCAGCGAAAGCTGTTTCAGGAGTTCGTGCAGGTCGACGCGAGCGAGAGCCGCCGCTACGAAGGGACGGGCCTCGGCCTCGCGCTCTCGAAACGCCTGGTCGAGCTGCACGGCGGCACCATCGGCGTGGATTCGGAGCTCGGCAAGGGCAGCACCTTCTGGTTCACCCTGCGGCGGGCCGAAAGCGGGCCGGAGCATCCGTGATGGCAACGATCGTGGTGGTGGAGGATCAGCCCGACAACCTGAAGCTCATCACGGCCCTACTGACCATGAAGGGCCATCGCGTCGTCGGACTGACGTCGGGCGAGCCCCTGGTCGCCACGCTGCTAGCTGAGCAGCCTCCCCCCAGGCTGGTCCTGCTCGACATCCAGTTGCCCGGGCGTGACGGCTACAGCGTGCTGGCTGACGTGAAACGAATCGAGGGCGACCACCCGTGGAAGGTCGTCGCCCTCACTGCCCACGCCATGCCGGGCGACCGGGAGAAAACGCTGGCCGCCGGGTTCGACGACTATCTCTCCAAACCGATCGACGTACGCACGTTCCCGGACGAAGTGGCTAGACTGCTTTCTTCATCCTGATCGAGCCGTTTACGGTCTTGAGGTGAACGTCGCGGCCGCCCCGACCGAGCGTCGCGTGGATGTTCCGTCCCGCGAACTTGCCGTTCACCGTGAGCGGATAGTCGGTCGTGATGGAGCCATTCACGGTCGTCGCTTCTACGTCGGCGTCGAGTTGCCCGGGGAGCTCGGCGGTGACCGAGCCGTTGATCGTGCCGGCGGAGACCCCGCCCGTGTCTCCGAACGCCTCCATGCGAACCCGCACATCGCCGTTGATCGCCTCCGCCTTCACCGGGCCCTTCGCCGTGACGACATCCACGTCGCCGCTCATCGTGAAGACCACGAGTGGGCCACGTGCTCCCGCGACGTGCACGTCGCCCACCATCGTGTTGGCGCCGAGGCCCGCATTGCGCGGCAGCCGCACGGTGAAGTCCACAGCCACATCGTTGTGACGCGCCCCTCGGAGTTGCATGTCACGTTGACCCGGGCCGCAAGCGGTGTCGTTGTCCCACACCGCGCAGACGGCAACGCCGCCTTCGTAGGGCACGGCGACGAGGCGCACACTCGCGGTGTCGGAGGAGCGGTAGGACTTCACGGCGGTTACCTGTAGCGAGTCGCCTTTGGCCGGCTCGACGGTCACCGAGCCGCGAGTGTTCCGGATCCACACCCAGTGGTTCGCGCCGAGCTTGGACCGGTACGCCCATGTTGCCCCGGTCGAGCGACCCGGCCCGCCGTCGTCGCGAGCGAACTCGCTCCGCAGGTCGCGCAGTGCCATTGGGAGCTCGTTCATCACCCCGTGGCGCACCCGACCCGCAACGTGGTGCACGAAAAAACCGATCGCGAGTACGGCGCAGAACAACGCCGCCCCGCGAATGATCTCTTTGCGCCAGGTGTCCCAGAATGCGCTCACGGCCCCTCCCTCCAGCGGATAGGCTCCATACTGGCAGGTCCTACGGCAGTTGGCGAGATGGGGTTTCGGGCGGGCGATGGCGCCGGACGGAGCGGCGCCCCCATCGAACGTTCAGGAAACGGCGCGGAACCTGGTCGGTTGTGCCTCGCTACACCGCACGGTCGGCCTGCTCAGGACTTTACCCTGGGATGCCGAGGCCCGCGCACTACCGCCGCGGGACTCAACCGTTACGGGATCGAGTACGCCGCCGTACCACACCCCATCGAGCGGATTGGTGGCGGGGACCACAGTGGCTGGCTCGGTTGCCGGCTGACGACCCGCTCCCAACGAGGACACGGCGATCTGAGCCGCGTAGCCATAGCCGGTGGTGAGAAGAATGCCGAGCAGCAAAGCGTAAACGCGCATTGAGTGCCTCCCTGACTACAGGTCTTTACCGCACGCTTCGACCTGTAAGACGTACGGAGGCCCCAATTGGTTGCACCGGGGATGTCAGAGGGCTGTCAGCCAGCTTCCGACCAGGCCACGTCGAACTCCTCACCGCACCGCCGGCAGGACATGCGGCGCGGCCGTCCCGCGAGCGATTGTCGCTCACGACAGCTCGGACAGACTGCGTAGCGGTCGGCGCAGCCCTCGGGGAGGCGCACAGCATCGCTCGGCCGAGGGACCACGCTCCACCTGCGAGGCGGTCGCTCGATCACCTGCAGGAACGCGGACGGGATCTCGAGCAGGCGGCCACCGACCTCCAGGACCGCCCGAAGCGGGTCGAGCCGTGCGATGCGGTACCACGCGCCGCGGCGGAGCTTCACGTTCAAGTCGGCCTGCAAACGAGCCCACAGTCCAGCCATGGCCTCACCTCGGTGCGCGCAGCGCACCTCATTGTTTCCAAAAGGGACGCCCGCCGTCAAGCCCCCCCTAACGGACCCCTGACGCTGCGGGCGCAACCTTCGGTTGCCTCTCCACGTCTTACGTGTGGAAGACCGGGGGACGCCGTCCCGCGACTCTCCGCCCCGGATGTGGCCGCACGATGGCCGATAGCCTACGCACCGGAGGTGGATCCGTGGTTTTCTCGCTCCTCGACTTCACGCGAAAGACCCGCAGCCAGGGATTGCTCCGCGTCGGTTTGACCTCGCTCGTAATCCATACCGCGATGATCGGAGGCGTGGTGTACGCAACACTGCACGCCGCTCCGAGCGACACCCGCGTCAGCATGGACACAACGGTCGTGCTCCTCGCACCCCAGCAGCAGAAACCTCTTGATCCGCCGCCGGTACAGCTCGCCGACGCGCTCAAAGGGTTTCAGACCGTCGCCGTGCCGGCGCAGATTCCGACTGACATTCCACCGGTGGACCTGCAACAGCGGTTCGATCCCAAGGATTATTCCGGTAGTGGCATCGAGGGCGGGCGCGCCAACGGTATCGTGGTCAGCGGGAGTGAGGTGTACGCGGAAGCGCTCGTCGAGGAGCGCCCCGAATTGCTTTCTGCCCCTCCCCCGATCTATCCCCAACTCTTGAAGCAGGCGGGAATCCAGGGTCGCGTGATCCTGCACGCGATCGTCGATACAACGGGCCGGGTCGAACCCGCGTCCGTCAGGATCATCAAGAGCCCCAGCCCCGCGTTCGACCAACCCACCAAGGACTGGGTTCTGAAGGCTCTATTCCGTCCGGCCCGGCTGCACGGTCGAGGCGTGCGCGTGTTTATCAACCTGCCGGTCGATTACTCGCTCACGCGATCGTCCGGGTCGCCGTAGAAAGTCGCCTCTCAAGGGACTTAAGGAGGTCCTTCACCGTGCGGGTTGTGGCTCCGTGGCACCCGTCCCACTATCATTATTTTGGGTACACGACGCCCGGGGTCAACGCCCCACAGGCGGAGGTAGACCTGTGGTTCTCACGCTCCTCGAATCCAGGTGGAAGACCGGTTGCGCGTCGCTCGCGATCCATTCTGCGATGATCGCCGGGGTCGTGTACGCGACGCTCCACGCCACCCCGCCCGACGACCAGATCAGGATGGACACGAGGGTGGTACTGCTCGCACCTCAGGAGCAGCAGAACGCGCCCGACCCGCCGCCGGTGCCGCTTGCCGACGCGCTCCAGGGGTTTCAGACCGTCGCCGTATCGGCGCAGATCCCTACCGACATGCCTCCAGTGGACCTCCAGCAGCGCTTCGATCCCAAGGATTACTCCGGTAGTGGCGCCGAAGGCAGCCGGGCCAGCGACATGGTGGAGAGCGGGAATGAGGTGTATGCGGAGGGGTTGGTGGAGGAGAGGCCGGCACTGCTGTCGGCCCCGGCACCGGTCTATCCCGCGCTCTTGAAACAGGCGGGGATTCAGGGCCGGGTGATCCTGCCGGCCGTCATCGATACGACGGGGCGGGTTGAGCCCGCGTCGGTCAGGATCATGAAGAGCTCCCACCCGGCGTTCGACCAACCCACCAAGGACTGGATCCTCAAGGCTCTGTTCCGGCCGGCCCGGTTGCATGGGCGGGGCGTGCGCGTGTCCATCAACCTGGTCGTCGACTACTCGATCACGCCGTCGTCGGGCTCGCACTCGATCGCGACGTGGTCGGGCTCGCCGTAGTGCCGAGGGCAGGACCTCCTAGAGACATCCCTCGCGCTTCACCCACACGAGCTCCCCCGCTCGTTTCCGCGCCGCCCAGACCGCATCCGCAGATCCGACATCGGGCCGTCCCACCACAAGCAGTCCGCCCTCGCTCAGGGCGTTCTTAAGGTTCTCAATACCTCGCGCGATCTGTTCCGGGGAGAAGTAGTTCCGTTGTAGCAGGTTGAAGCACAGAATCAAATCGTAGACCTCTTCGACACCTACGAACACGTCTGCCTTCTCCACGCGCAGCACATGTTCTCTCAGCTGGGCCTCGACCTCCGGGTGAATGAGGACGATCGGCACTCTGTGGTAGTCTCCGGAGTAGGAGTATCGCCGTTTCAGATACCACGACACGAGGTCCACGGGTGAGAGCAGGACCCTCGTGAGGTAGCTATAGTCCTCACCCCTCACGTGGGCACGATGGATGGCGAAGAAGCGCGTTTTGAACTTCACCTGAAGCAACTCAGAATCCTCGTCGAAGATGCACTGTCTATCAGTGTCGTACTGGATGTGCTGGAATAAATCCGCGAGCACGTACCTGTCTACGGGGTAGCGTCGCCGCAGCAATGCCAGGCAGTCCAAGCTGGCAATACCCGTCGACGATGGAATGTCGAGGACACGGAGGGGGGATTGCTTGACCCGGCACGCGTCGTCGGCCAGAACCTTTTCGAGAATGCGAGTCGTCCTCCCCCGATAGGTGCTCTTCGCCACGCCGTTCCTCATGATGAGGGCGGCGAGGATCGCGTCGAATTGGGCGTCGAGTTCACGCCTCCGAACCTCGGAGCTCTGCGAGTACTCTTGCTTCAAGTGGAGGAAGTTACCGGCGAAGTTGCTCTGCGCGTGCATGCCGCGGTAAGTCGCCACGTAGCTCAGGACGTACGGTAGGCCCGTCCAGTTTGCCGCCCAATACACCCGCCTCCGGAGGCTCGGAGGCAACCGCTGCCACAACCCGCGTAAGCGAGCCAACATTTCCCAGCTGAACCCTTCACGAAGCGATTGTTCTCCTGGGGGAGCACGAACCATGCCCGAGGGAGGTGCGCGGGCGCGGCATTAAGATCTTCCCTAGAGCGGCGTTAAGGCTCACGTAGAGCGCCGTTAAGATCCCAGCAAGAAGCGAGGATTCGCTCGCGGCAAGATGTAGTTGCATCGCGACAGGGGCGTGGCGAGGAATCGCTTCGATACAGATGCCGAGGGCAGGACTCGAACCTGCACGGGGGTTGCCCCCCAAGGGATTTTAAGTCCCTTGCGTCTACCGATTTCGCCACCCCGGCTGGATTAAAATACCCGCTCGCGTCGCACGCCGCCCGACGGATGCACCACGTCGATCGCCGGCTCGCGTCCGTACGCCGCAGCGAATGCACGCCGAATCTCGCGCATTACCTTCGCCTCATTCTTTCCGGTTCTGCCTCTGCCCTTCCCCAGCAGCACGAGGACCGCGCCGCCCCATCCCGCGCCCGTGAGTCGCGCGCCGAGCGCACCCGCCCGCCGCGCCGCGGCCACGATCGTGTCGAGCTCGGGCGTGCTGCAGGCGTAGAGCCGTCGGCAGGATTCGTGGGACTCGTAGAGCAGCGCGCCGAAGCGCGTCAGGTGGCCTCGGGCGAGCAGCTGCGCGCCGAACCGAGCGCGCGCGGTTTCGCCGATCACGTGCAGCGCCCGGGAGCGAAGCGGCTCGGGGAGCGCCCGTTTGAGGCGTGGCAGCCAGGCCGCGGGCCAGCTCGCGAGCCAGCGAAGCTCCGGCAATTCGAGCGTGAGCCGGGCAACGGCCGCCTCGCATTCGGCCCGTCGCTCGTTGAGGGCGCCCGCGGCGAGCTCCCGCCGTAGTCCCGAGTCCACGAGCAGCAGGCGGCCACGGATCGGGATGTGGCGCGCCGCGAGCGAAGCGCACTCGAGCAGCAGCGCCCGACCCGGTCGCGCGAGCGCCGCGCTCATCTGATCCATGATGCCGCAGCGCACGCCGACGTAATCGTGCTCGGCACGAAACGCCACGCCTGCCAGTTGGCGGGCCTGGAGGCGGGTGCCCCCGAGCAGGCTGAGCGCATGGGCCGCAGCCACCGTCAGCGCGGCGGACGACGCGAGACCCGCGGCGACCGGCACGTCGCTCGTCACCGCGATGCGGGCCCCGCCCTCGAGCGGTGCCGCGCCCAGGGCGACGAGCTCGTGCATCACCCCCGCGAGATACGCACCCCAGCCCGCCGCTCGCCCTTCCCGATAGTCGGTCAGCGCGACATGCCCGTCCCGCGTCGAGACCATCTCCAGGACACCCGCTTCCGCCGGGCCGACGGCGACGCACGTGCGTGCCGCGCACGCCACCGGGAGCACGGGACCGCCATTGTAATCGGTGTGCTCACCGATCAGGTTGACGCGGCCCGGCGCCGAGGCGGCGGCGCGCGGCGCTACGCCGAAGGTCGCGCGGAACAGCGCTGACGCGTTGCGACGCATGGGTTTGACAAGGATTGGGGCGAATGCTACCGTTGGCCAGCCTGTTCCACCATCTCGCAAAGCCACCCGGAGACAACGTATGCGGCGGTCCCTGCGGTACGCACTGGTCTTGTTCGCCGGGTTTCCGGCCCTGCTCGGAGCTCAAGGCTTCGGGATCTACGAGCAAGGAGCCTGCGCGATGGGGCGCGCCGGCACCGGCGTGGCGGCGCCATGCAGCGATGGCTCCGCTATCTTCTTCAATCCGGCGGGCTTGGCGGGCCTGAAGGGAGGGCGTGCCACCATCGGCGTCACCCTGCTCGACGTTCAGGGCGGCTTCACCGACGACATCTTCCAGCAGACGTCGAAGCTCGACGACCCGCTCCTCGCGATCCCGCAGATCTACGTGGCGTACGGAGTTACGCCCAAGCTGGGGGTTGGTATCGGGCTGTTCGCGCCATACGGTCTCCAGACGCGCTGGCCCCTCTCCTTCGACGGGAGGTTCGCCGGATACGACAACATCCTGCGGTCGGTTTACCTGCAGCCGACCGTGGCGTACCAGGTGACGCCGTGGCTGTCGCTGGCTGGTGGTCTCGATGTCGTCTTCGGTAAGGTGGAATTGAACCAGCGCCTCGACCTGGCGACCGCGCCTGTGCCTACGGCCCTCGGCGTTCCCCCGGGCACCCTGTTCGGCCAGTTCGGGATCGCCCCCGGGACCGACTTCGCTGACACGCACCTTGAGGCATCGAAGACCACCGTAGCTGGGCACTTTGGCGCGCTCTTCAAGGTCAATGATCGGCTCTCCCTCGGCGCCCGCTTCATGACCCAGGCCAAGTTCGACTATTCGGGGACCGCGAGCTTCACGCAGGTGCTCACCGGCGTCGTCGTGCCCGCGGACCTCACAGTGGGGTCGCTGACGATTCCGGCCGGCTGTCCCATCGACGCGCTCCTGACAGCACCGGCGGTATCCTGCGGCGGGATCGGTCTGAACCTCTTCAACGCGTCGGCCGGCGTGTTCCGGTCCCAGCCGGTCACCACCACGATCAAGAACCCGTCGCAGATGGCGCTCGGAGTGGCCTACAACGTGGCGAGCGGCTGGACGCTGCTCGGGGACTACCAGTACACGTGGTGGGACTCGTTCAACGAGCTCGACATCGTCTTTCCCCAGGACGCCACCGGCGCCCTCAGCCGAAAGTTGTTCGAGCGCTACGACGGCACGAGCGGCTTCCGCTTCGCCGCTGAGTGGATCAAGGACGCGAAGTGGACGTTCCGTGGCGGGTATCTCCATCATGGTGGCGCGGCTCCCGCGGAAACGGTGACACCCCTGTTGCCGGAGGGACGGCGCAACGAGTTCACGGCGGGCACGACGGTGAAGCTCGGCCGCGCCCTCACCGCGGACCTGGCGTACCAGTACATCCGACAGAACGACCGGCGCGGCCGGACCCGCGAGCCGCTTGTCGGTGCGGCGACGACTGGGATGAACAACGGCCTGTACAACTTCCACGCGCACCTGTTCGGGGTGTCGCTTGGCTACGCGTTCTAGGGGAGCCCTGACGATGACGCACCGTCGTATTCTCGTCGCCAGCGGCTTGAGCCTCGCGCTCCTGACCGCGGCGTGCCATCAAGATGAGCTCTTCAGCCCGCTGCCACCCCAGTACGCGGGTGGTGCGATGTTCCAGCGGTATGTCGCCATGGGGAACAGCATCACCGCCGGAGTGCAATCGGGCGGCATCAATGACTCCACCCAGCGGCAGTCATACGCCGTGCTGGTTGCGGCGGCGATGGGTGGGGACCCGTTTTATTATCCGAGACTCAACCCCCCCGGATGTCCGCCGCCGTACACGAACATTTTCACCGGGGCACGGGTGGGTGGTGCCGGCGTCACGGGAGCTACCTGCCTGTTCCGGAGCGCCAACATCCCGCCGTACGTGAGCGACGTCGCGGTGCCGGGCGCGGAAACCGTCGACATGCTCGTCAACGGCCCGCCGCCAACCGCCAACTCGAATCCCCTGACCCAGTTGTTCCTCGGCGGGCGCACGCAAGTCCGAGCGATGATGGACGCCCGTCCGACGTTCGTGAGCGTGTGGGTCGGGAACAACGACGTGCTTGGCGCCGCCGAGGTGGGCGACACCACGCTGGTCACCGACACGGCCGCGTTCCGCACGAGCTACTCCCAGGCGCTGGACTCGATCCAGGCGACGGGCGCGAGCGCGATCCTGATCGCGGTGGGGCTGGGTCACTTTGCCAATAACGTGGCGGTGCCGTTCTTCTCGCGCGGCACAACGTGGTACGGCCTGTGGGCGAGCGGCGCGTTTGCGGCACAGGCGCCACTCTTTACCGTCGCGGCCAACTGCGCGCCGCCGCGTGGCGACACGGTGCTGGTCTCGTTCCCCTATGGCTTCGGGCTCCTCGCAGCGGGCGCGAGCACGGCCACGACGCTCGATTGCACGGCACCCCCCGTGATCGAGCCTGCCGAGACGAGGTTCTTCGCGCTACTTCAGCTCCGTTACAACGCGATTATCCAGGCACAAGCCACGGCGCGTGGATGGGCGTTCACCGACAGCGTGAATTTCACGCTGGACTCGCTTGCGGCATTGCCCAACCAGTTTGCACCATTCCCGAATGCGCCTGCACCATGTAGCAGCTCACCCTTCGGGCTCGCGTTCAGCTGCGACGGGATCCATCCGAACCAGGCGACGCAGCAGAAGATTGCTCGGAAGATCGTGCGGGCGATCAACGCCAAATACGGCTCGGCCATTCCCGCCGTTCCCTGAGCACGAACTCCACCCGTGTCACGGGGTAGCGAACACGGCATCCGCCATCCGGCGGGTGCCGTTTTGCTGATGCGAACCCTGCGTTTGGCTCTCGCGCTCGTGAGCCCCGCCGTCACCGGCGGGGCTAGGCTTGCCGCCCAGGCCGTCGAGCGCACCGACGTCCCCGCCCGTGGCGTGCTGCGCGTGACCTTCGACCCGCGCATCATGACCTGGAACGACGAGTTCACCGACGCGGGACGCCTGAAGCTCGGGGCCCCGCTCACGGGAGACACGGTCGGCGGCCGCTACATCCCCGTCGTGGCGCGGCTCGAGCAGAACGTGCGCGTCGCGAGCGGGCTCGCGGGCTTCGTGGCGAGCCTCGGTGCGGGCCTGTTCAACGTGCGCCAAGAGCGGCGCACCTACCCCACGACCGCCGAGCTCGGTATCACCAATCGCCTCTCGGTGAGTCTCATGGTACCGATGGTGCGGGTGCAGACGCGGGCGTCGCTGCAGCTTTCGAACAGAGGTGCCAACCTCGGTGTGAACCCGCTGGTGGCGAACACGCTGGGAGTCCGCGGGACGGACTCGGCGTTCTTCGCGCAATTCGACACCGCGCTGGCCCGGCTCGACCAACAGGCCGCGGGATGTGCACTGCCTCCGTCCCCGTGTGCGGCGAGGGATAGCTCGGCGCGGTGGCGTGGCGTGCGCGATGCACTGCACGGCGCCGTGTACGGTGCGGGGCAGACCGGCTCGCCGTTCCTGCCGCTCGACACGTCGACCGCCGGCAGGGCCATCGACAGCGCGGTCGCGCGGATCCAGCAACGCTTGAACCTGACGTTCGGGATCGGCGGGTTCGATACCACCGTGGCGCTCGCACAGGACACGCTCAGCGGCGCCGCGTTCGAGCAGATCCTCCTCAGCCCCGATCCGAACGGGTTCGGCTATGTCAGCGTGCCGTTTCACCGCAACTTCCGCTACCGGTTGGGCGATGTGGAGCTGGCGGCCAAATACCGGCTGGTGTCCGGAGCGCACTACGCCGCCGCCCTCCAAGCGCTAGTCCGTCTGCCGACGGGAGCGAAGGATTCGGCCAACGAACTGCTCATCCAGAACATCGGCGACCACCAGCTGGACCTCGAAGGACGGCTGACGCAGGAGCTGTCGGTCGGACCGCTCTGGCTCAATGTGGCGATCCGCGCGGCGACGCAGCGGCCGGGGACGCGGGTACGCCGGGTCGCGCCGTGGGACGCGTTTTTGGTCCCGGCCGCGGCCACGGCGGACCTGCGGTGGGATCCTGGAGACTACGTCGGAGTGGATGTCGCGCCGCTGGTGCGCCTCGCGCCGGAATTCGCGGTCGGGTTCACGGCGGGCTACTTCTCCAAGCAGCGCGATCACTACGCGTTTCAATCGCCGCAGGACTCGGTCGCGCTCGCGACTCGCATGGGATTCCCGACGCCGGCCAGCGTGCTCGACGAAGGTACCGGGCAACGCTGGCTCCGCCTCGGATTTGCGATGACGTACCACGCGCCGGGCGTCGAAGGCGGATTCTCGATCGAGCAGACCGTCAGCGGCGCTGGGATCGTCCCCGCGGTGACCGTCTATCGGCTGGTCCTGCGGGTGACGCGGAAGCTTTTCTAAGCAGCTCGGCGGCGTGGCTGAGGGCGGTGCGCATATCGGGGTCGCCCAGCATGCGGGCGAGCTCACGCGTGCGCGCCTCGCCCGTGACGACCTGCACGTCACTCGTCGCGATCCCGCCTCGCGCCCCCTTCGCTACCACCAGGTGATGATCCGCGTAGGCACCGATCTGTGGCAGATGCGTGATCACGAGCGCCTGGCGACCCCCCGGCGTTACCTGCGCTACTGTCGCAAGCGCCTCCCCGACCCGGGCACCCACCTCACCCCCGATGCCCTGATCCACCTCGTCGAATACCAGCGTTGGGACGGCGTCGTGCTGCGCCAGCACGACTTTCAGCGCCAACATCAGCCGTGACAACTCGCCTCCTGATGCCACCTTCGCGAGCGGTCGTGGCTCGAGACCGACGTTCAGCTGAACTTCGAAGACGACGTCCTCTGCTCCCTGGGAGCGGGGAGCTGAGAGCGGTACCAGGCGTGCCGCGAACCGGCCTCCCTGCATCCCGAGCGCGGGGAGCAGCTCGTTCACGGCCTTCGCCAGCTGTGTGGCGCCTTTGGTCCGCTTGGCCGTGAGCGCCGAGCAGGCGCGTGCGAAGTCCGCAGCGGCCGTCTCGCGCAGGGCCGCGATCTGCCGCAGGTCCAGGTCGGCGGTATCGAGCAGCTCGAGCTCGCGGGCGGCGCGATCGCGGGTTGCGAGCACGTCGGGGAGCGCCGGACCGTACTTCTGGGTGAGGCGGAACAGCACGTCGCGTCGCTGCTCGACTGCGCCGAGTCGTTGCGGGTCGCTCTCGATCGTGGCCGCGTAGTCTCGCGCCGATTGGGCGAGCTCTTGCACGTGCGCGAATGCGCCGTCGAGGAGCTCATGCCACTTGGCCACAGAGGGATCGAGCCGTGCGAGGGTCCCGAACACTTTGGCCGCGCGGGAGAGGCCGGCGGTGTCGAGCGCCTGTTCGAGCTCGCGCGACAGGCGGCCCAGCTCGTCGGCGTGGGCGAGGCGTTTCGCTTCGATCTCCAGGGACTCTACTTCGCCGGTCTGAGGTGCGGCGCGCTCGATTTCGTCCACTACATGTCGCAGGTAGTCCGCCTTGCGGCGCACGTCCTCGCGTCGGGCCGTGAGCTCCTGCTCGCGACGCTCGAGCTCGTGCAGGCGCTCGTGCGCATCGCGTACTGCGGTCCGCTCCAGCGCGGCGTCGGCGTACGCGTCGAGCATGTCGCGTTGGGCGTCGGGGCGCAGCAGGGATTGGGTCTCGTGCTGGCCGTGGAGGTCCACGAGGAGCGCGCCGAGCTGTGCCAGAACGCTGACCGTCGTGGGGCTGCCGTTGACCCAGGCGCGGGAGCGTCCCTCCCCGGAGATCTCACGCTTCAGGACGAGCCGGCCGTCTTCGGGCTCCACTCCGAGGGCGGTAAAGGACGGTAGAAGGCGGGAGAGGGCGGTAGAGGTGAATTCGAAGGCACCTTCGATTGCTGTCTTCTGCGCGCCCGGGCGAACGACATCACTCGACGCGCGCTCGCCGAGGAGGAGGGCGAGCGCGTCGACCAGCATGGACTTCCCAGCGCCAGTCTCGCCCGTCAGGACATTGAGGCCGGGGGAGAGGGGGAGCGTGACATCGGCGATGACGGCGAGGTCGCGGACGCGCAGCTCCGTGAGCACTACTTACGCTCGCGGTCGGAGAGATCGCCCCACTGCAGCTTCTTGCGCATACGCGCGAAGAAGCCCTCGGGCCCGAGCCGAACCAGGAGCACCGGATGCGCGGCGCGTTTGACGACCAGCCGCTCACCGGTGCCCATGGTGGTGCCGACCTGCCCGTCGAAGGAGACGAGGAAATCCTCGGTCCACGGCGGAATCGGCTCGACCGTGATGGCGGCGGTCGAGGGCACGACCAGCGGCCGGACGGACAGGGTGTGCGGGCAGATGGCCGCCACGACAATGGCGTCCACGCTCGGAACGACGATCGGTCCGCCCGCCGACAGCGCGTACGCCGTGGAGCCGGTCGGCGTGGCCACCACGATCCCGTCCGCCGAGTACTGCCCGACCTCGTCGCCGTCGACCGACACGCGAAGCCGGATCACGCGTGCCACGCCGCCCTTGTGCACCACCGCGTCGTTCAACACGATGGGCTCGGCGCGACTCCGACCCTGCTTGTCCTCGATGAACGGCGCCAAGGCGAGACGCGACTCGGTGGCGTAGGCCTGGCGCACGAGGGCGTCGAGCGCCCAGTCGAGCGTCTGCGAGGTAGCGGTGGTCAGGAAGCCGACCCGACCGAGGTTTACTCCCAGGATCGGTGTATGGGCGCCGTTGAGCGTCCGGGCCCCGCGCAACAGGGTCCCGTCGCCCCCCAGGGTGATGAGGCAGTCGAGTTGCGGCGCGCGGTGGAGCGGCGGGGGCGCAGGCTCGGGCCAGAGCGGCCCGATTTCCTCCTCGGTGTACAGGGTGACCCCGACCCGGGGCGCGACCTGCGCGAGATGCGCGAGGATGTTCTTGAGATCGCGGTAGCTGGGGTTGCCGACGACCCCGACGTTCATGAGTGGGTGAGCGATTGCTCCGCGGCCAACGCGCGTACCCGCGCCGCGATCCCGACGCCGGTGAGACCCACCTCTGCAAGCTGCTGTGCGCGGGGCGCATGCTCGTACGTGCGGTCGGGGACTCCGAGCGGGACGACGCGGGTTTCCGGGGCGACGGTCTGCACCAGGCCGGCGAGAAAGGCGCCGAACCCGTTGGTGACGGTGCCATCCTCTACGGTGACGAGCAGCCGGTGGTCGTGCAGCAGCGCGTCGAGCAGGTCGCGATCGACCGGTTTCAGAAATCGACAGTTCACCACCGTGACCTCGATCCCCTCGGCCGCGAGCTCCTCCGCGGCCGCCAGCGCCGGCTGGCACATCGCCCCCACCGCGAGCAGGGCGCATTCGCGCCCTTTGCGGAGTACGTCCCACGTGCCGTAGCGGATGGGCGCCACCTCAGCGGCCGGGGGCGTCTCGCCCGGCGCCTTGTCGCGGGGGTACCGCAGCGAGAACGGCCCGGCCGTGTGCTCGAGCGCGCAGCGCAGCAATCCGATGAGCTCGGCGCCGTCCTTCGGCGCGGTGACCGTCATGTGCGGCACGGCGAGCAGGTAGGCGATGTCGTACAGGCCCATGTGCGTCTGCCCATCCTCGCCCACCATGCCGGCGCGGTCGAGGCAGAAAATCACGGGCAGCTGCTGGATCGCGATGTCGTGGATGATGCTATCGTAGGCGCGCTGCAGGAACGTCGAGTAGATCGCGACCACGGGCCGGATGCCCTGCGTAGCGAGGCCCCCGGCGAACGTCGTGGCGTGCGCCTCGGCGATGCCGACGTCGAAGAAACG
>Ga0207646_10003894_pt1 | contig 16566 bp, 15 predicted proteins | sample KBSK5502metaG_FD_184343 | JGI IMG/M metagenome (GOLD analysis project Ga0207646, IMG submission 184343) | Corn, switchgrass and miscanthus rhizosphere microbial communities from Kellogg Biological Station, Michigan, USA - KBS K5-50-2 metaG... | ecosystem: Host-associated > Plants > Roots >... | reverse complement strand
GATGATGTGCTGGCGTACGCCGAACTGCACATCGAACAGGGCCCCGTGCTGGAAGCAGAAGGCCTCTCGGTCGGGGTTGTGACCGCCATCAACGGCGCCAACCGCTTGCTGATCGAAATCGATGGCATGGCGGGCCATGCCGGCACGGTGCCGATGAATCTGCGCCAAGACGCGCTGGCCGCCGCCGCTGAATGCGTGCTGGCGATCGAGCGGCGCTGTGCCACCGTTCCGGAGCTGGTGGGTACCGTGGGCAAGCTCGAGACGCTGCCCGGGGCGACCAACGTTATCCCCGGCAAGGTGTTCTTCACCATCGACGTCCGCTCGCCGCGCGACGCCGAGCGGCTCGCCGCGGTGACGGACGTCAAGGAGGCGATGCAAGCAATTTGCGGGCGACGGAAGGTCACGCTGAAAATAAATCCCACCCACGAAGGCAAGACGGCCGCCTGCGCGCCGTGGCTGAGGGCGCAAATTGGCAGCGCGATTGCCGCGGAAGGGCTGCCGGTGCGCGAGCTCTCGAGCGGAGCCGGTCACGACGGCATGGCGCTCGTCGATCTGACCGATATCGGCATGTTGTTCGTGCGCTGCAAGGGGGGCATCAGCCATAACCCCGCGGAAGCGATCACGCTCGAGGACGCGGACACGGGCGCACGGGTATTCCTGCGCTTCATCGAAAACTTCAGGCCTGCCAACGCTGGCGCGTGAAGTGAACACGCAGGCGACGCCGCAGATGAGTGCTTACGAAGACCTCGGGCGTTGGATCGACGCCCATCATCCGCAGCAGATCGAGTTCCTGCGCGAGATCGTCAAGGTGCCTTCGGACACCCCCCCCGGCGACAACGCACCGGCGGCCGAGAAAGCCGCGGCGCTGCTGACGGCCATGAGCTTCGACGTCGAGCGCCACCCCGTGCCCGATGATTTCCTTCGCGGATACGGTATGCGCAGCGTGACCAATCTGATCGTGCGTCAGCGCTTCGGGTCGGGCGGGCCGACCGTCGCGCTCAACGCGCACGGCGACGTCGTGCCTCCCGGCGAGGGGTGGACCAAGCCCCCCTACGGAGGCGTGATCGAGGGTGGCCGCATGTACGGGCGCGGTGTCGCCGTTTCGAAGTCCGACATTGCGACGTACACGTACGCACTCGCGGCCCTACGCGCGCACGCCGCGAGTGGCGCCGCGCTTAACGGAGCCGTGGAGCTCCATTTCACGTACGACGAGGAATTCGGGGGCTTGGCCGGACCGGGCTGGCTTCTCGAGCACAAGCTTACCCGTCCCGACTTTGCGATCGCCGCGAGCTTCAGCTACGCCGTCGTGACGGCGCACAACGGGTGCCTGCAGCTCGAGGTAACCGTGCATGGCAAGTCCGGGCACGGCGCGATGCCGGAAAGCGGCCGCGATGCTTTTCGTGCGGGCACCGCGATCCTGAACGCGATCTATGCCGAAGCCGACGCGCTCAAGGCGAAGAAGTCGAACGTACGCGGCATCGACCATCCGACGATGATCGTCGGGCTGATCAACGGCGGAATCAACACGAATGTCGTGCCGGATCGGCTCACGCTGCGCCTGGATCGCCGGATGATTCCGGAAGAGAATCCTGCCGAAGTCGAGGCGCGCCTGCGGTCGCTGATCGAGCGCGCCGCCGTGGGTCACGACGGCATTCACGTCGAGATCAGGCGCCTGCTGCTCGCAAATGCGCTGAAACCGCTCCCAGGGCATAAAAAGCTGGTCGAGGCGATACGCCGACACGCGCAGCGCGCGTTCGGCGAGGACATTTCGGCCGTCGGCGTGCCCCTCTACGCCGACGCGCGCCTCTATGGCGAGCACGGTGTGCCGATCGTCATGTATGGCGCCGGTCCGCGGACCATCGCCGAATCGAATGCCAAGCAGCCGGACGAGAACCTGCTGCTCGAGGATCTGCGACGCGCGACACATGTCGTTGCGTCCACCGTATACGACCTGCTGCAGAAGTGATCGTGGCCTCGCGCGGGAAAACGCAAGGTCACGTTCCGCCTGAAAGATCGCGCGTGCTGGCGATGACCGGCGTGGGCCTCTGCCGGGCAGGGCACTGCTTGCCGGTGTAGGATGAACGCGTCAACCGGGGGAGCCGACATGACTATTCCAAACGCCTCGCCGTCGCTTTACAACGAAGACCTCGCACCGGCAACCGAACGCAAGTGGGGAGCCTTCAGCATCTTCAACGTCTGGACGTCCGACGTCCACAGCTTGTGGGGATACTACCTTGCCGCGAGCCTGTTCCTGCTCTGCGGCAACTTCCTGAACTTCATCATCGCCATCGGCCTCGGGTCGCTGGTCATTTTCTTTCTGATGAACCTCGTGGGATACGCGGGCGTCAGAACCGGCGTCCCATATCCGGTGCTGGCGCGCTCTTCGTTCGGCATCTGGGGTGCGAACGTGCCCGCGCTGGTGCGCGCGGTCGTGGCCTGCTTCTGGTACGGCGCGCAAACAGCCGCCGCGTCGGGTGCCATCGTGGCGCTGCTCACGCGCTCGGAAGGCATCATGGCGTTCCACAAGAGCATTCATTTTCTCGGCCATTCGGGGCTGGAAGTGATCTGCTTCGTGATCATTTGGGCGTTGCAGCTCCTGATCATCCAGCGCGGCATGGAAACGGTGCGCAGATTCCAGGATTGGGCGGGACCCGCGGTCTGGGTCATGATGCTTATTCTCGCCATCTACCTTCTCGTAAAGGCGGGAAGCTTCTCCTTCGGCAGCGGGATTCCGCGGGACGTGCTGCTCGAAAAGACCAAGGATGCGGGCATCCCCGGCGAGCCCGGCTCCATCGCCTCGCTGGGAGCCGTCGCGGCGACCTGGATCACCTATTTCGCTGCGCTGTACCTCAATTTCTGCGACTTCTCGCGGTATGCGCGCGACGAAGCGGCCGTGCGCAAGGGCAACATCTGGGGCTTGCCGGTCAATCTCATCCTCTTCACTCTCGTTGCCGGCGTGACCACCACTGCGGCCTTCACGGTGTACGGCGAAGTGCTGCTGCACCCCGATCAGATTTCGGCCAAGTTCGACAGCTGGTTCCTGGCGCTGCTCGCGGCGCTGACGTTCGCCGTCGCGACGCTCGGCATCAATGTCGTGGCCAACTTCGTCTCGCCCGCGTTCGATTTTGCGAATGTGTTTCCCAGGCTGATCACCTTCAAGAGGGGTGGATACATCGCGGCGCTCATCGCGCTCGTGCTGTATCCGTTTGCGCCTTGGGAGGGTGGCGCGGCTGCGTTCGTCGGCGGCATCGGCGCCACGATGGGGCCGATCTTCGGCGTGATGATGGTGGACTATTACCTGATCAGCAAAGGCGCCGTGAACGTCAACGCGCTCTACCAGGAGGATGGCCAATACAGGTACCAGAACGGTTGGCACGTGTCCGCCTTTATCGCGGCGGGCATCGGTGCGCTGTTCTCGAGCATCCTGCCGAATTTCACGACCATGCTGCCGTCGTGGTGGGGCGTTTATGGCTGGTTCTTCGGCGTCGCCATCGGAGGGGGCGTCTACTATGTGCTGCGCTCCGCATTCGCGACGAAGGCGCGAGACACGGCCGGAAATCGCGTAGGCTAACCAACAGCTCTTGCCGGCGTACATCCGCCAGCATGGCCTTCACGTAAGGGCGATTGCGAAATCCGGCGCAGGGATTGCGTCGTCTGGACCCGTGCAACAGACGTCTCGCGCCCGGCAAGCGCCGCACGAGCGGGCTTGCCGGCGCGATTCCGCTGCTGCAGGTTACTACTTCTTACCCGCGCCTCGGGTGACGTCCGCCAGCAGCTTATTGCCGCCCTTGTTGCGCGCGGTCATCCGAACGAGGATGTCCGGTGGCAGTGTCCCCTTCTTGTTGTAGTAGGTCTCGTTCCAGTCGTTGGAAATCGCGATCACGGTTCCGTCGAGATTGAGCCCACCGTAGAGGCCTTTGGCGCGGCTGAACGAAACGAAATCGGCAACGACATCGGACTTGGCGCCGGCGCCGATCGGTCCCGCAGCCACGCTGGCGTCCCCGCCCAGCTTAACCGAGGGGGCCAGCAGCGAGTTCAGGCCTTTTTCGGTCATGACCAGCGTCACGACCTCGGACACCGAAACGCCGGCCTGAAAGCCGACGCTCGCCGTCGCCAGGGTGTAGAACGCGGGACCGGCCCATTTGCCGGTCTTCTCGTCGCGGGCAACGGTCACCGCGCGACCGCCCGATCCGCCGAAGATGAATCCGGCCTTGACGACCTCGGGCGCGATCATGACCGCCTTGGCACGGCCGATGTTCTGTTGCAGCCAGGTCATATCGGGGTCGCGCAGGAAGTTCGACAGCGTCTTGTCGGCGCGATCGACGAGCTTCTGCTGTTCGCTCTGCGCCAGCGCGCCGCCCGCGCTCGCGAACAATAACGACGCGCCAAAGCCCAGCAAGAGTCGGGTCATGCTCTTATGCAACATGGTTCACTCCATTTGTCGTGACGACAGGCCCTTCGCCCGGACCGACATTATATGCCTCGGCCGATCGACCCTGCGCTCCACTAGCGTAACAGTTCCACGCCGGAATCCGTTACGCGCACCCGGTCGCCGATGCGCAGGCCCGTCGGCGCCGCCTGACGGATTGTCGCCCAGCTGCCATCGTCGTACTTGACGCCGATCTGATACACCACCTGCGATTGCGACTTCTCGATCCTATTGCCCGCATAAGCGCCGCCCAGCGCACCGACGACAGTCGCGACCGTCCGGCCCGTGCCGCCGCCGACAAGGCTGCCGAGGCCGCCGCCGACCAAGCCACCGACGATGAGGCCCGCGCCGCTGGGATCCTTCTGCTCGACGACTTCCCGCAGCGATTCCACCGTGCCGGTCCGCGCCGGCGGCGGGCTCTGGACGACCTGATACGTCGGCTGTGGGCCGCAGCCTGTCAGCGAAACCATCGCGGCCAGCGTCGCAGCTGCAAAAGCGCCAGGGACAAGGCGTTGCATCAGCAGCACCATGATTCGACCTCCGTTCACTCGGGAATTGCGTTCAGGAGATACATTGCCGCGAGCAAGCCGCTCGGGCGACCCAGCGGGCCTAACCACTTCGCGAAAATCTGATCGATCTCCCCGGAAAGGTAGACCTGAGTCAACGCGCGATTTACTTCGAAGCGAAACGCCGAATCGTTGCGCGGCAGCATGAATGCGTAGGGCTCGAACGAGAGATCCTCGGCGAGCAGCGCGAAAAGCTTAGGATCCTTCGCCTGCGCCGCCAGGCCGACCAGCTTGATCTTGTCGCTCGCGAACGCGGCGACCGTGCCCGATTCGAGCAGCGCCACGCCCTCGACACCGTCTTTCACCTGCACGATCTTGGCGTTGATGAGCCGATCCTTCAGCATCGCGTCCACCCGCTTTTCGGTCGTCGTGCCGGTAGTGACCGCGATCGATTTACCGGCGAGATCACCGAAGCCGTTGACGGTGGAATCGGCCCGCACGAGGAAGCCGCCGCCGTCGACGAAGATGAGATTGCTGAAATCGACGTCTTTCATCCGTGACTGGGATTGCGTCGTGTTTGCACACTCGAGATCCGCGTTGCCGCTCGCGACCATCGCTACGCGGTTGGGAACCGTGTCGACGACCCAGTTGATGGCGAGCGCCGGCACGCCGATGGCGCGGCCGATGCCGGTGATCACGCGCTTGCACAGATCGATCGAATAGCCGGCGGGCTGATTGTTCTTTTCGAGGTAAGAAAACGGCAGCGAGTCGGCCGAGAAGGCGACAGTGATCGACTTCGCAGCCTTGATCTTGGAGAGCGTGTCCGGTGCCCGCTGCGCAAGCGCGATCAGGGGCAGGAGGCCGGACAGGAAGACGGCGAGCAGGGATAAACGTTTCACGCAACACCTCGAGCCGTGGCGAAGGAAGCGGCGAGACCCATCGCGCCCGCCGCTGCGGTGTCTATGGATGGCCGCCGCACGCAGCCGATTATAGCGCTCGGCTGTTTCTCACGCGTGAGCGCGCGCCTCGCCATGCTAAACTCTCGCGAGCTTTGCCGAGCGCGAGCCTCGCGCGTCGGCGGACAACATTCACAGGGGAGAACGAGCTTGGCTCGCAGTCGCGCCGTCCGCATGCGGGCTTGCGTCGCGGCATGCCTGATCCTCGTTGCCGGCGCCGTCGCTCACGCTGCCGAGCCATCGCGCACGCTCGAGAGGATCAAGGCCGACGGAACGCTGCGCCTGGGTTACCGCTCCGGCGCCGCCCCGTTCTCGTTCAAGGAGCGCGACGGCAGCGTGCGTGGCTACAGCGCGGAGCTGTGCACCCGCGTCGCGGCGTCGATCCAGAAGCGCCTCGGACTCTCTACGCTGAAGATCGACTGGACAGCTCTCGATGCCGCCGACCGCCTCGACGCGGTCGCTCGGGGCAAGGTCGACATAGAATGCGGCACGACGACGATCAGCCTGTCGCGCTACGAGCAGGTCGATTTCAGCCTGCCGATCTTCGTCGATGGCGGCAGCGTCCTTACTGCGGTCGCATCCAAGCTCGATCGCTTCGCCGATCTCGGCGGACGCCGGATCGCCGTGATTTCGGGCACGACGACCGAAAGCGCGCTCAAGCGCCAGTTGGGCGTCATCGGCGCCAAAGCGGAGCTGGTGCCCGTGAACGACGGCTTCGAGGGCTTCGCGCTGCTGACCCAGGGCAAGGTCGACGGCTACGCCGGCGACCGGATCGTTCTCGTCGCGTTGCGCGCAGCGAGCGCCGATGCCGCGCGATGGCAGCTTCTCGACAACGATTTTTCGTTCGAACCGTATGCGCTGGTCGTGCGGCGCGACGATGCCGATTTCCGCCTGGAGGTGAACCGCGCCCTGGTCGATCTCTACCGCAGCGGCGAGATCGACACGATCTTCTATCGCTGGCTGGCCGCGCTGGGCCAGCCAGGTCCGTTGCTGAACGCGATGTTCTACCTAAGCACTTTGCCGGAATGACGCCTGCGTGCGCCAAGTTCTTCGCTTTCGCGCTGGCGCTCGCCGTGTTGCCGGTCACGGCGCAGTCCCCGCGGCCGGCTGCAGCCGCGAGTGGCGAGTGCGATCGCTGCGGCAAGATCGAATCGATACGCCCGGTGACCGCAAAGGATCTATGGACGCCCTTGGGCAGCGTATCGACGACGCCGCTGGGCGAGGGAACGGCCGCTACGCCGTCGGGCGTCACCATGTACCAGATCGGAAAGGGATTCTCCAAGCAGGGAACCGTGGTCATCGGCGCGGCGGGCGGCGCCGCGTACCGCGCGCGCCCTTCCGAGCTCAATGTCAAGCGCTGGGAAATCGTCGTGCGCATGGACGACGGTGGCGCGCGATCGGTCGCGCAGAACTACGAGCCGATGTTGCGCGAGGGCGACCGGGTCCGAGTGATGGGCAATCAGCTCGAGCTCATCCAGTGAACGCCGTCGCTGCGGCCGCGCCGGACACGCCGATCGCGCGGGCGACGTTATCCCTCGCCGACGGCGCCGACGGCAGCCTGATCCTCGTGCTCGGCGGCAGGCTCGACGCGTATTCGATCGCCGATGTCTGGACGCGGGCGCGCGCTGCCGTCGCGGCGGCGCCGACCCGGCGCATCGTCGTCGACGCCTCGGCCGTCGACTATTGCGACGGCGGAGGCGTGGCGATGCTCGTCGATCTGCTGCGCGAGCCGCGCGCTGCGGACGCCGCCATTTCGGTAAGGGGCCTGCGGCCCGAATTTCAGAGGCTGCTCGATCAATTCGATCTTTCCGTGCTTGCCGAGCCGGCCCACGCGCCGCCGGTGCGCATCAACGCGATCGAAGAGATCGGACGCGCGGCGGCGCAGCTAGGTCGCGACATGCGCACGCAGATCGTCTTCATCGGCGAGACCTCCGCCGCGCTCTGGTACGCGTTCACCCATCCGCACCGGGTCCGGTGGAAGGACGTGTGGTACACCTGCGAGCAGGTCGGCGCCAACGCCCTGCCGATCGTGGCGCTGATCTCGTTCCTGCTCGGCGTCATTCTCGCGTTTCAGGCGGCGGTGCCGATGCGGCAGTTCGGCGCGGAAATCTTCGTTGCCGATCTGGTCGGACTGGCGATCGTGCGCGAACTGGGCGTGCTGATGACCGCGATCCTGCTCGCGGGCCGATCCGGCGCGGCGTTTGCCGCCGAGATCGGCACCATGAAGGTCAACGAGGAATTGAACGCGTTGACGACGATGGGCCTCGACCCGGTGCGGTTCCTCGTCGTGACTCGTATTATCGCGGCGGTGCTGATGGTCCCGCTGCTGTCGCTGTTCGCGGATCTGATCGGCGTCCTGGCGGGGGGCTTGACGATGCTGTCGTTCAACATCCCCATCGTCACGTATCTCAAGGAGGTGGACAGCATCGTCGACCTCAAGGACGTCCTCGCAGGGCTGGTCAAGACGCCGGTGTTCGCGATTCTCATCGCCGGGATCGGCTGCCTGCGCGGCCTGCAGACGCAGACCGGCGCGAGCGCGGTGGGCATCTCCGCGACGCGTGCCGTCGTCTCGGGCATCGTGCTGCTGGTCGTGGTCGATGGCATTTTCGCCGTCATCTACTATATCCTCGACATATGAGTCCCGTGACCTCCGCCGATCCGATCGTTCGTGTCGAGGGGCTCACCGCCGGCTACGCGGACGTCGTGCTGCTGAAGGACGTCAGCTTCACGATCGACCGCGGCGAGGTGTTCGTCATTCTCGGCGGCTCCGGATCCGGCAAGAGCACGCTCTTGAAGCACATGATCGGGCTCTATGAGCCGATGGCGGGGCACGTCTTCATCGACGGCGACGACATCGTGACTGCGGAAGGCGAAGCACGGAACGCGATCCTGAAGAAGATCGGCGTCATGTATCAGAGCGGTGCGCTGTTCGGATCGATGACGCTCCTCGAAAACGTGCGGTTGCCGCTCGAGGAATACACGACGCTGCCGCTGGCGGCGATGGACCTGATCGCACGGATGAAGCTGGAGTTGGTCGGCCTCGAAGCCTTTTCCGGGCACATGCCCTCCGAGATCAGCGGCGGGATGCAGAAGCGCGCAGCGATCGCGCGGGCGATGGCGCTCGATCCCAATATCCTGTTCCTCGACGAACCCTCGGCGGGCCTGGACCCGATCACGTCGGCCGAGCTCGACGCGCTCATCCGGCGGCTGGCCGAGAGCCTGCACATCACGTTCGTGATCGTCACGCACGAGCTTGCCAGCATCTACGCCATCGCCGATCGCGTCATCATGGTCGACAAGCGCGCCCAGGGCATCATCGCCCAAGGCGATCCGCGCGTGTTGCGGGACACCAGCGACAATCCATGGGTGCGCCAGTTCTTCCGGCGCGAGGCGGAACTGGCGACGGAGGCTGCGTAAATGAGCGCGCAGGCGAACAACTTCAAACTGGGACTGTTCGTCATCGGCGCCACGGTCGCGCTGGTGCTATTGCTGCTCATCGTCGGATCGGGCCGATGGTTCCAGTCGAAGACGATCATCGAGACTTATTTCAACGAGTCGGTGCAGGGCCTCGACATCGGTTCCAAGGTGAAATACCGCGGCGTCAGCGTGGGCGAGGTCACGCGCATCGGTTTCACCTACAACAAGTACCAGCAGGACAAGCCTCCCGCCGACCGGCTGCGCTACGTCTTGGTCGAAGCGACCATTCTGGGACGCCTCATCGGCACCAAGGCCGGCGGCGAGATCACTCGGCCCGAGACGGTGCACATGGAGATCGAAAAGGGATTGCGCATCCGGCTTGCGCCGCAAGGCATCACGGGAACCAACTACCTGGAGATCGATTACGCCGACCCCAAGACCAATCCCGAGCTGCCCATCTCGTGGGAGCCGGACCACGTCTACATCCCGAGCACGCAGTCGACGTTCACGCAATTCTTCTCCGCGGCGGGCGAGGTCGTCGAGAAGCTGCAGCACCTCGACCTCGACGGCGTCGTGACCCGCTTGAACCGCCTGCTCGACACGACCAACGAGCGCGTAGCAGGGGTCGACGCCGCGAAGATATCCGAATCGACGACACGCGTCCTGGCCAAGGTCGACAGCAAGCTCGATCAGCTTCACGTCGATCAGATCTCGAAGGAAAGCACGGCGCTACTGGCCGAGCTGCGGCAGACCAATCAGAAGCTCGGCGCGATCGTGGATGATCCCTCCTGGAAGAAGATTCCGACCGATGCGAGCGCCGCCGCGGCCCAGGCGCGCAAGCTCTTCGAGGATCCCAATCTGCCCAAGGCACTGGCGCACCTCGAGGGCACGCTGGCTCGTCTCGACCGCGTCCTTGGCGGCACCGAGTCCGACTTGAGGAAAACGCTCGATAACGTGCGCCAGATCACCGACAACCTGCGCGACCTTACCGAGGAAGCCAAGCAGAATCCATCGCGACTTATCCGCGGCGCGCCGCCCCCGCCGGCGAGAGGGACCCAACAGTGAATCCACCCGCTTCGTTCTCGCGCCGGCGCGTGCTGTCGTCGGTGGCCGCGCTGCTCGTCAGCGCCTGTTCGCAGCCGGCGCCGCTGAAATCCACTTTCATCCTGGAGCCGACGCGTCCTGCGGGAGCGGCCGCCGCAGCGAAAAGCGCGTCGCTCAAGGTCGGGGCAGTCTCGGTAGCGGGTCCTTTCCGGAGTCGGTCGCTCGTCTATCGTGAGGGCGATCTCAAGTACGAGGCCGATTTCTACAACGAGTTTCTGATCGCGCCTGCGGCAATGATCGGCGAAGCGACCGCTGCGTGGCTTGCAGCCGCTGGCGTGTATCAAACCGTGCTGCCGCCCTCCAGCACCCTTGACGGCGATCACCTGCTCGAAATGTTCGTCACCGAATTCTATGGCGACTTGCGCGATTCGGCGAAACCCGCGGCGGTCGTGACGATCAAATTCTTTCTCACCGATTCGTACGCTGCCGCGGGCGCGTTTCGCTGGACCGGCGAGCTCAAGTCGCGACGGGACGTTACTTCGCGATCGGCCGATGTGCTGGTTCAGGGTCTGAACGCGGCGCTCTCCGACGTCCTCGAGCAACTTGCCACCGCGCTGCGCGCGCTGCCGGTCAAATAGCCGTCGGCTCGGCGCAGCCGTGGAATCGGCAACGATGGGGCCCAAGCGCGCCCGACCCAAGGATCGCGCGCCGCAACTCGCGCAGCTCAGAGTACCGTCCGACGAGTCGCTGCCCGCGTTGGGTAGCTACGCGAGCCTCATCTGGAGGCTGGCGACGCAACACCTGAAGGAGGCGCCCGTGAGACCCGGCAGCTCCTTGCAAGAATTCAAGATCATCTGCGAATTCATGCGGCTCTACGCAACGCTGCGGTTCTATCAGCTCGCTTTGCTGCTCGGCACCACCGGAGCGATCGTCACCGCGTTGCTCACGTCAACGACCATTCACGCGTCGCTTGCCTTGGCCACCACGCTCAAGATCGGCGGCGTTGCGGTTGCCGCCGCACTTACCGTAATGGAGTTTCGCGCGTCATCGTATTGGCATCACATGCGCGACCGCGCGAATATCCTTTGCGTTGCGCTGGGGTACGAGCCCTTCCCGGCATCGTCGCGATGGAGTCCCTTGACGACGAGCGGCGCAGGGTTTTATCTACACGTATTGATCACGGCCCTATGGGTGACGAGCCTGTTCATCCGCTTCGTTCCGCCGACGTAACCAGGCAAGACTTACGCCGCTCCATCTCATCGCGGAAGGGAAAGCCGTTCAGCGCAGCGTCAATCGGCGTGCTCGCCGTTTGTTACGCGACCAAGCGCGCGGTGAGGTCGTGCTCGGTGCTGCCGGTGATTTTCACGCGGACGAACGAGCCCGCGGCGAGGCTTCCACCGTCTTCGATCGCGACAACGCCGTCGATCTCGGGGGCGTCGGCGGCGCTGCGCGCGATAGCGCGCCCGTCCGCGATCGAGTCGACCAGGACGTCAAGCGTTCGTCCGATCCGCGTGCGGAGACGGCGTGCACTGACCTGCGCCTGCGCAGCCATGAACCGCTCGCGGCGCTCTTCCTTGATCGCGTCCGGAACGTGGTCGGGCAGCTCATTCGCGGCGGCGCCGTCGACCGGCGAATAGGCGAAACACCCCACGCGATCGAGCTCCGCCGCCTCGAGAAAGGCCAGCAAGTCATCGAACTCGGTCTGCGTTTCGCCGGGGAAGCCAACGATGAACGTCGAGCGAATGGTGAGATCCGGGCACATCGACCGCCAGGCACGAATCCGGTCGAGATTATCCTGCGCATTTGCCGGCCGCTTCATCAGTTTGAGAATGCGCTGGCTCGCGTGCTGGAACGGTACGTCCAGGTACGGCAGCAACCGCCCCTCCGCCATCAGCGGAATGACCTCGTCGACGTGCGGATAGGGATAGACGTAGTGCAAACGCACCCACGCGCCGTGCTCTTCCGCGAGCTCGCCCAAGGCGCGCGCAAGCTCGGTCATCCGCGTCCTGACCGGTCGCCCGCGCCAGAAGCCGGTGCGGTACCGGATATCGACGCCGTAGGCGCTCGTGTCCTGTGAGATCACCAGCAGCTCCCGGACGCCGGATTTGAGCAGGTTCTCCGCTTCGTTCATCACCTCACCGAGCGGCCGGCTCACCAGATCGCCGCGCATCGACGGAATGATGCAAAACGTGCAGCGGTGGTTGCAGCCTTCCGCGATCTTGAGGTAGGCATAGTGCTTCGGCGTGAGCTTGATTCCCTGCGGCGGAACGAGATCGGCGAACGGATCGTGCGGCCTCGGCAGTTGCGCATGCACCGCGTTCATCACCTCGGTCGTTGCGTGCGGCCCGGTGACCGCGAGGACTTTCGGATGCGCGATCTTGACGAAGGCGCCGCCGTCCTTGGCGCCAAGGCAACCGGTGACGATCACCTTGCCGTTTTCGGCAAGCGCCTCGCCGATCGCAGACAGCGATTCCTCGACTGCCGCGTCGATGAAGCCGCAAGTATTGACGACGACGAGATCGGCGCCCGCGTACGTCGGCGCGATTGCATAACCCTCCGCGCGCAGCCGGGTGAGGATTTGCTCCGAGTCGACGAGTGCTTTCGGGCAGCCGAGCGAGACGAATCCGACGCGTGACGCGGCTGCGGCTGGACGCTTCATAGGATGGTTGGGAAACCGGGTTGCGCGCTGCGGGAAATCGCTACGCTGCAATGCAGCTTGTGCGGTGCTTCAGCATTACGGCCCGGATCAGCGCTTCTTGTCCTCTTCGTCCGACGCCTGGGTCGTCCCGAAGTTCGTGAAGGGAAACGCGGTGAACAGCCCCCGCGTCTGATCCTGCATCCGCTGTTGCATGTCCATGAACAGCTTCGCGCTCTGCTCGAGGTAATTGCCGAGCATGCCCTGCATCGCGGGCGCCTGCATCTGCAGGAACTGCTTCCAAAGGTCCGGAGTGAGCATCATCTTGTCGCCGTAGATCTGCTTCGCCTGGTCCTGCAGCTTCTGCTGGATGGTGAGAAACGCCTTGACGTTCTGCTCCATGTAATTGCCCATGATCCCCTGCAGAGCGTTGCCGTAGAAACGGATCATCTGCGCGAGCATTTCGCTGGAGAACATCGGCAAACCTGCGGACTCCTCCTCGAGGATGATCTGCAGCAGGATGCTCCGGGTCAGGTCGTCGCCGGACTTGGCGTCGATGACTTGAAAGTCGATGTGTTCGAGCACCATCTGCTTTACATCCGCCAGCGTGATGTAACCGCTGTTGGCGGTGTCGTAGAGACGGCGGTTCGGGTACTTCTTGATCGCACGAATGGACTTGTTCATGCCCGGCTCCAGCAAGGGGTCGAATATTATAACTTACTGATTTATTTGAGCGTTTGATTTCCTTGATCGACCGGTCCAAAGGCGCGTGCTGCATCGCACCAAAAAGTCCTTGACAGCGGCTGATTGCACCTCTAGAATTTGGTTTGTGCGGTGCAGCAAAACAGAGGGTTGAGAGAAGGTTTGAACCCCGGGCAGGTGGTCAGAAACATGCGCCCAGACCCTCCGCAGCCGGACGTTTATTTGGATAGAACCTACCTCGACTGAAAGGATGATCATGTACAACGGAACGGAACAATTCGCTGAAATCAACAAGGCCGGGTATGACAATGCGATCAAGCTGGCCTCGCTGTCGCTGGAAAAGGCCGAGCGCCTGACCAAGCTCAATCTCCAGGCGGCCAAGGTCGCGCTGGAACAAGGCGTATACAGTGCCAACGCCGTCGCCGGCGTGAAGGATGTGCAAGAGTTCTTCACGCTTCGCGCCAAGCTGGCCGAAGCCGGTGTCCAAAACGCGCTGGGCTACTCGCGCGGCATCTACGAAATCGCTTCGGAAGCGCAAGCCGATTTCTCGGCGCTCGCCGAGGAAGCTTGGGCTTCGTACACCAAGGGTGTCGCTGCCTGGGTGGAAAAGGCAACGAAGAACGCGCCCGCGGGCTCGGACGTCGCGGTGACGGCCCTCAAGTCGACGGTCGCGGCCACAACGGCTGCTTTCGATCAGCTGTCCAAGGCGACCAAGCAAGTCGTCAGCTTCGCCGACGCATCGGTCCGCGCGGCGACGGCGAATGCGGCCTCGGCTGCCAAGACAACGACCAAGGGTCGCAAGGCTGCGTAAGGAATTATCCGAGGAGAATGACGGGAACTTGAAACCGGAGGTACTGTCTCTATATTGGTTTTGATGGCTCCTTCTGTATCATTTTCCTCCTCCTAAATGATACAGCCTCAGCCCCGGCAGCAATGCCGGGGTTTTTTTTGTTGATGCGCAAAGCGCGTTAGGGAAAGGGGCGCCAGACTTCAGCACCCCTTGCCGGGAGCAACGGGACAGCGGAGCTATGGCGCGATGACGCTCTTGGCGCCGCCCGTGAGTGTCAAGACATGTAGGCCCGTGTCGGCGCGGTCCACGATATAGATGTAGCCGCGATCATCCGTTGCAACATTATTGGTTTGAATCGCAATCTTGCATGTCGTCGGATCCGCGTTATTCGTGCAGCGATAGTCGGTGCTGGCCGTGGTTGCAGGGATGTAGAAGGCCACCTCCGCGGGGTTGAAAGGATCACGAACATCGATCGCCCGCACTCCCGCATTGAAATAGGAGATAAAGACGATCTTCTGATAGAACGGCGGACCGAATTCCTCGTTGGTGGCATGGGGACCAAATCGGCCACCTCGATCGCAGAACTCGCCATCCGCCTCCGGTACCTGGATGTTCGTCATCGACTGCGGCCGCGTTCCCGTTTCCCCTGGTACGCCCTCGGTGACATCCACCGTGTATGTCAGGTTGCGGGGTCCCGTGCACTCGTTGTTTGTCTCCTCCGAGGTCACCACCACAAAGTCGCGAACGGTACCCTCTGCATTCGGTTCGAATTCGGCGATGGTGATTTTACCGATGGGGAAGCTGGTGTGTGCCCCATTGAAGGGGATCATATTCCAGCGCCCAACCTCCGCAGTCGTGAAATCAGTGCAGCTCGAACCGCATGCAACACCAGTGCCCCAGGGCGGAGGCAGCAGCTTGGTGCGATCGACGACCTGCATGACGCCATTCGAACTGGTGCCGTACGCGAAATAGACTCGGTCAGGCGTGGCGCCAGTCAATGAGACGGGACCGCCCGCGGGGCCGGTCGAGATGGGTCCGTGAATGGACGGCACGGCGGTGAAGTGCGGTGGAATGACGCCGCCCGGCTGCTGCCCGTCGAGCGCCCAATCCCGGAGAAAGACGGGACTTGCTGGATTTCCCAGGTCAAAGATAATGATGTGGTTGCCTGGTCGCCATCCTGCCGCGGTGTCGGTCGAGCGTCTGCCGACGATGTAGGCGATGCCGGTGTCGCATTCCCACCAGTTCTTGTGGGTCCCAGCAAGGCTTCCGATGACCGGGTTACCACCCGCGACCGTACGCACGCCGACAGGATTACTCGGGTCCGTCGTGTCCCAGATTTCGTGGGCGGAATTGGCGTAAGACCGGAGCATGTACACCTTGTTGTTGTGAATCGGCAACGTGCTTCCGTCGCAGACGCGCACCATCTGAGCACCGCCATTGGTGGGGGTCGCAGGTGGGGTCACAGGTGTGCCGACCGGGATGTGAGCAAGAAACACCGGATTCTGCGGGTCAGTAACGTCAACGAGCGATGTGCCATTTGGCTCGTTCTTGCCAGTGAGGGGATTGAATGAGGGCAAGGGATTCCCTGTCACCGGGTTTGTCGCCAGTGCATGATGGCCGGCATAGAGGATGTACCGATTGCCCTGCTTGTGAACGGTTGGCTGGTACGTCGAGCGCGCCTGGAGGTCGTTAACGCCTACTAGGTCCATATTCCTGTGCTCGGCGGCATTGGCTAGCCTGTTGCCCTGCGATGGTTGCTGGTTGCCGGCGTCGGCGATTCCCGGCACGAACAGGCAGAACCCTGCAGCGAAGGGAAGACAGTTCGCGATCGCTCGCACATTCACCACTCTCGCGGCCCCTGGGATTGCTAGATCTTCCGTCCGCTTCACAAACTTATTTAGTGTCATGGATTCCTCCTCGAGCCGCGATGATGTGGGGGATGCTCCGGTTCACGACGTCAACGTTGCAAACGCCCGCTTGTTGTTCCGGACGTGGCTTACTGCGCGAGCGGGATTTTGTCCTGACTTGCGGTAATATTTCGTGCACAACGTACGAAATATGCGTACTAACCTACAAATGTAATCATG
>Ga0207646_10003892_pt1 | contig 16568 bp, 13 predicted proteins | sample KBSK5502metaG_FD_184343 | JGI IMG/M metagenome (GOLD analysis project Ga0207646, IMG submission 184343) | Corn, switchgrass and miscanthus rhizosphere microbial communities from Kellogg Biological Station, Michigan, USA - KBS K5-50-2 metaG... | ecosystem: Host-associated > Plants > Roots >... | reverse complement strand
TGACGATCCGGTCGTTGCCGCCCAACAGGTAGATCTGCACTTCATGGGTCTCGCGCTTGTGGAGCGTGCGGCGGAAGAAAGGCTCGCCCACCGGCTTGCCGTCCGGGCCCTGAGGCCACGCCTGGACGAGCGTGTCGCCGCCGTCGAGCCGCTTGATCTCAACGTACTCCGGACCGCTCGTCAGGTACACCTTCACCTTGTCGGCGATGTGCGCGTAGAAGGCCGCGGCTCCCTCGGGCAGCCGGTCGCGCCGGCCCTTGAGGTCGTGGATGAGCCGCGCGCCGTCGATCTTGAAGTACTCGGGCGGCATGCGGCGGGCGGCTCTCTCGATCACGTCGTCGGTGATCTGGGCCTTGAGCTCGAGCGCCACCTCCTTCCAGACCGGGCGCTCGAGGCCGGCCAGGAGCTCGCGGTCCTGATCCCGGCCGTTCCAGACGAAACCGGCCATCCCGGGGTAGTGGTCACCATAGTTCTGGAGGATGGGAACGCGGGGGCGGGCGAGAACTAGAATCAGGCCCTCATAGCGGCAGAAGGCCTGGTCCCGGTCGTCCGGGATGGGCTGCCACTGGTCCTTCTCCGGGAGCTTCGCCCAGCGCCACTGGTCCCGGTGCCGATCGAAGTCGCCGATCATGATGTCCAGCAGTCGCGCCTTCAGCAGCGCGCGGGCGTCGGCCCGATCCTTCGGGTCCGTCTCGATCCGCTTGTAGAACGCGTCGTGCTTGAGGACCTCCGTTGCGCCCTGGAACCCCGGGTTCCTGTCGGACCGTCCCTGCGGATACTCGTAGACCTGGCCGACGAGGCCCGCGAACTCCTTGCGGAACTCACCCAACGCCGGGTCGTCGGGCATGACCATGAGAAGCTGCTCCGTGCGCAGGATTCCCGCCGCCTTCATCAGCTCGTCCACGACGAAGAAGGCCGCGGGATGGTTGGCCGCGATCTGGTCCTGCACGAGGCTCCGCGCCCAGGTGTCGCGCAGGTCCTCGGGAAGGATGGTGGTGGGGTCCTTGTCGATCCCGCGGAAGGTGTAGTCCCGGTCATCCGCTCCCTTCATGGCGAGGCCCTTGGTCTCCTGTCCGCCGACGCGCATGACGGGCTTGAGCCCGCCGGCGAAGTGCTGGAGATCCAGGACCTCGACCTGGATCGATGCGGTCCACAAGGGCCGATAGTCGGTTCCCCAGAGCCAGCGGTGAAACGGGCCGGCGTGGTACTCCGGCCCGACGACGACGGTCCGGGCGGTGCCGCCGGCGGCGCTCGCCTCGTCGTCGGCGCGGCCGAGCCCGGGCACGGCCGCGATCAACAGGCCGGCCACCGCCAGCGCACGCTGGACACGCTCTCGTGAATGAGTCGTCCTACCACTCATGTTTCCCCCTCCGCCTGCCACGATCCGGTTACAGACCCGTGACCGTTATCGGCGAGTCGTTCGCGCAGCGCCGGGACGACGCGGGTACCAATTGCCTCGATGGCTCCCATGATTTTCACATGAGGTAGCGAGGCCGCGTTCATCTGAAAATTGATGCGGGAGATGCCGCCCAGCGCTTCGTTGTATCGAACGATCTTCTCGACCACTTCATCGGGATCGCCAATCAGCAGCGCGCCTTCTGGCCCTCGCTGAACGTCAAAATGCGCTCGTGTCACGGCAGGCCATCCCCGCTCCTTCCCGACGTCGGTGACGGCGCGAGCGTAGCCGGGAAAGAAATCATCGGCGGCCTCTTGCGTCGTCGCGGCCACATAGCCCAGGGCATGCACCCCGACCTTCAATCGATCGAGTGAGTGCCCGGAACGCCTGCCCATCTCCCGGTAGAGGTCGATGAGAGGCCGGAAGCGCCGCAGCTCACCACCGATGATTGCAACCATCAAAGGGAGGCCAAGCGTGCCGGCGCGAGCGAACGATTGAGGCGTCCCCCCGACACCCAGCCATATCGGCAAGGGCTGCTGCACGGGCCTCGGATAGACGCCCTGGCCCGTCAGAGCAGGCCGATATCTGCCGGACCAGTGGACGTGCTCGTTCTCACGGATCTTCAGGAGCAGATCGAGCTTCTCGGCAAAGAGCGAGTCGTAGTCCTCGAGTCGGAGGCCGAACAGCGGAAAGGACTCGATGAACGAGCCCCGGCCGACAACCATCTCTGCCCGGCCCTGCGAAAGAAGGTCGAGGGTGGCGAAGTTCTGGAACACACGCACAGGGTCGGCTGAGCTCAAGACCGTGACCGCACTCGTGAGACGTATCCGGCGCGTTCGTGCCGCCGCCGCGCCGAGAATGACCGCCGGCGCGGAATCGAGGAACTCCCGTCGGTGATGCTCGCCGACCCCAAATGCGTCCAGGCCCACCTGATCGGCGTGTTCGATCTGTTCGACCAGGTTGCGCAGACGCTCAGACGTGTCGACGGCCCGGCTGCCCTCGTCGAATGCCGCGGCGAAGCTGTCGAGGCCAATTTGCATTCTTCGGTACCTCCTGGCAAGACGGCTGCCAGCGGCATGCCGTTGATTCGAATGAGCTCGGCCGAGCTGCAAATGCCGAACCTTCGGCAATTGCTCAAACGTCGGCGCGCGGTCCGTGGTGCTGACGCGCGACAGCGGACCTCAGCCGGTCGAAGGGCAGAGCTACCGCGTCAACGAGGCCCAGCCAGGGGGCCGCGCGCGTCGAAAGAAGTCGTCACTGTCCGTTGCGAGGCTATAATCCGCGGATGGCACGCGCGGGGAATAGTTCCGAAGAGGCTCGGCAGGCACCGGACATTCGCCTTGTGGTCGACACGATCCCCGTGCTGGCGTGGTCGGCTCGTTCGGACGGGTCCGCCGACTTCTTCAATCAGCGCTGGTTGGACTATACCGGCCTGTCTAAGGACCAAGCGCTGGATTCGGGCTGGAAGATCGCGATCCATCCAGACGATCTCGCCCCCATGATGCAGACGTTCCAAGAAGCCGTACACTCGGGAGAGGCGTTCGAGGTGGAAGGCAGGCTCCGCCGCCGCGACGGCGCATTTCGCTGGTTTCTCTTCCGCGGCAATCCTTTGCTGGACGAGTCCGGAAGAGTCGTCAAATGGTACGGGACGAACATCGATCTCGAAGAGCGGAAACGTGCCGAGGAGGCCCTCAGGTCGAACGAGCAGAGCCTTCGCCGGATGGTCGACAGCATTCCCGGGTTTGTGTGCACCTTGAATGCCGCGGGCGAGGTCGAGCTCCTCAACCGTCAACTCTTGGAGTATTTCGGGAAGACCCCCGAGGAATTGAAGAATTGGGCCACCGGTGACGCGGTCCATCCGGATGACCTTCCCCGCGTGATCGACGCGTGGAGGCGTTCCGTCGAAACAGGGGAACCCTACGCTCTTGAGCTCCGCCAGCGGCGTGCCGATGGCGTATACCGCTGGTTCCAGTCTCGCGCGCTCCCCGCGCGTGACACCGAAGGTCGTATCACGGGCTGGTACATGTTGTTGACCGACATTGACGACCGCAAGCGCGCCGAGGATGTCCTCCGGTCGAATGAGCAGAGTCTGCGCCTCGTCGTCGACAGCATTCCCGGCTTTGTAGCTACCTTGAGTGCGGGAGGCGAGCTCGAGCTTGTCAACCGCCAGACCTTGGACTATTTCGGCCAGACGCCCGAGGAATTGAAGAACTGGGCCGCCAACGGCGCTGTCCATCCGGATGATGCTGCTCGCATGAGCGAGGCCTGGAGGCACTCGATCGAAACTGGACAGCCGCTTGATCTCGAGAATCGTAGCCGGCGGGCCGATGGCGCGTACCGATGGTTTCAGGTGCGATGGCGTCCGCAGCGTGATGCCAAAGGCCGCATTGTCCGTTGGTATAGCCTGGCGACGGATATCGACGAACGCAAGCGCGCCGAGGATGAGTTAGAGAAGGCTTTCGAAGAGATCAAGCGGCTAAAAGACCGCCTCCATGACGAGAACGTGGTCCTCAGGGAGCAAATCGATCAGGCCTTCATGTTCGAGGAGATCGTGGGCTCATCTCCCGCCCTGAAGACCGTCCTTTCCAGCATCGTGAAGGTCGCTCCCACCGACTCTACAGTGCTGATCACGGGCGAGACCGGTACCGGGAAGGAACTGATCGCGCGCGCCATTCATAAGGCTTCGCAACGTGCTGGTCACGCCTTCGTTAGCGTGAATTGCGCCGCGATTCCTTCTTCCCTCATCGCCTCGGAGCTCTTTGGCCACGAGAAGGGGGCCTTCACGGGCGCCCTGCAGCAGCGCCGGGGACGCTTCGAACTCGCCCACTCCGGCACCATTTTTCTCGACGAGGTCGGCGACCTTCCCGCCGAGACGCAGATTGCGCTGCTGCGCGTGCTCCAGGAACACCAATTTGAACGAGTCGGAGGGAACCGGCTCATTCCGGCCGACGTTCGCGTGATTGCCGCGACGAACCGCGATTTGTCAGCGGCGATCGCGGCCGGCACGTTTCGTGCCGACCTCTTCTATCGGCTGAACGTCTTCCCGGTCCACGTGCCGCCTCTCCGGCAGCGGAAAGAAGATATTCCGATGTTGGTCGAGTACTTCGTGAAGCGCTATGCGGAGAAGGCCAAGAAGGACATCAGCAGGATCGATAGGAATACGCTGAAGCTGTGTCAGTCCTATCATTGGCCGGGAAACATCCGTGAACTCCAGAATATCATCGAGCGGTCCGTGATCCTTTGCAACGGTGATACGTTTTGGATCGACGAGACCTGGCTCACGGGCCGACCCCATCCGGAGTCACCAGGTATCCTCACCGAGACGCTCCAGAATCAGGAAAAGGAACTCATCGAGGCAGCTCTGGCGGAAAGCAAGGGAAGGATCGCGGGGCCGAACGGAGCTGCGGCCAAACTCGGAATTCCGCGGTCGACCCTGGACTTTAGAATCAAGCGGCTGAAGATAGAGACACGCAAGTTCGCCCATTAGGCCCTCCGTCGACTCCCCTAAATTCGGCAGTTTCCGAGATCCTGCCACTCGCCCCTGAGCAACCCACGCCGTATCAATACGTTGGAATATGTTGGAACTGGCAGGCCTGTTGCACCGCTATCGGATAGTGATGAGCTTCAAGATCGACACCGAAGTGCGAGGGAAGTTCACGGTCTTCGTCCTAACTGGCCGAATTGAAGGGCAGGCCATCGACGAGTTGAAGAGACTCCTTGCGCCTCACCCTGACTCCTGTGCCGTCGTCCTGGACTTGAAGGACGTGAGGCTTGTCGATCGCGCAGCAATGCGGTTTCTGGCGCGTTCCGAAGCGGATGGCGTGAGGCTTGAGACCTGCCCTGCATATGTTCGCGAATGGATGGAGAGAGAGAACCATTGAGGTCCGCGCGCTAGCTGAGAACAATCTGATCCAGGTCGATGGAGACGACCAAAGGTTCGGGGACGGAATGGCCGTTTGGTTGGCGAGGAAAGATTCGCCTCTTCGTCGGAAAGAGGATGCCGGAGAACTCCTTGAGGCCGGAGACGTAGTGGGCGGCCGCGGTGCCGCCGCTGATCTCAACGTCGTAGTCGTGCCTCTTCAGTAGCCCATGGTGATCGAAGTACAGTGTCTGCTCCGTACTGTGGGTCGCGATATCCGCGGGAAAGCGGACCTTGAGACGGCGCCACGTCTCCCCTGCCTCTTGCCACGGCTCGACTTCTTCGGATTCGACGCCGGGTCTGGCCAGGAGGAACGGCGTATTCAAATACGTCCACATCGCGCATCCAGCGAAGTATGCGAGCTGCAGATCGGTCCAGGGGGTCTCGAGGGTGTGTCCTTGGAACGATGAGCGGGGTTGAAGGAGTTCTTCAAGCACCTCACCCTTCGCGTTCTCGAGCGCAACCCGTTGAGGTTCGAAGCGAGACCTCCGATCCGGAGAGCCGAACGGCCAGTGCGAGGCCTTCTCGTGGCGAAGGTCGACCGTGACCGTCACGTCATCGAGGACTCCGGCTTTGCCCTTCGCCGCCCAGAGCACACCACCTTGGATCAGGTGGGCTGAGAGCCTGGTGTAACTGTTCCATCGTTCAAGGCCGCCGTGGGCTTCAATGGCCAACTTCGCGAGGTCCGGAGCGTGCCCGGTCATGTGGCTCATGTGTATGTGCCCTCTCTCTTGAGTTCTGCCACCCTCTCGGGCTCGTGGATCGGGCGATGTCGCTCTCGCAACGGTCTCGCGGCTCGACCCGCGAGCGTCGCCTTGACTTCCGCTACCACGGCCAGCGCGATCTCATCCGGACTATCCGCCCCGAGGTCGAGCCCCGCCGGCGCATGGAGGTGGCGCAACTGCTCCGGCGAGGCGACGTACCCCGCCAGACTGAGATCGTGCAGCAACCGCTCGGCGCGGGCTTTGGGCCCGAGCAGGCCGAGGTAGCGGACGGACGACGGGAGGAGTACCTCGAGAAGGCGCAGGTCGCGATGATAGTTGTGCGTCATCACGACGGCGATTGAGTCAGTCGCGAGGGGAACCAGGCCGAGTACCTCCTCTGGTCCACACCGGATGACGGCGTCCGCCTCGGGAAAGCGGTCACGGCTTGCCGCTCGAGCCCTCGCGTCCACGACGGTGACGTGCCATCCCAGGGCCTTGGCCAGCCGCACGAGCGGCACGGCGTCGGGCCCGCCCCCGAAAATGACCAGGGGTACAGGTGGCGGGAGGTACTCCAGCAGCACGTCTGCTGTGCCGGCCGGCACCTCATACGCCGTCGTCATCGATCGGTGTGTCTCGAGAACTTCCGCGGCATCGGCGGCGATGGTTCGGGCGAGTTGCGGCTTTGCGATGTCGGTCCAGCGGATACCGCGGCGGTCATGGAGCAGGCGGTTACCCGCCCGCCCGTCGCCTCCACCGCTCGTTCGCCAGACGGTGGCGAGAACCGCGTGCTCGTGCGTCCGGCGCAACGTCTCCAACAGCGCCAGGTAGTGCATCCGGGTGACCGCCGGCAGTGGCTCGATGAGCACATGGATCACGCCGCGGCAGCCGAGACCCATCCCGAGATCGACGTCGTCATCGGCGGTCGTGTCGTACGATGCGAGAGCTACCTTCCCCTCCTCGATCGCGGCGATGGCTCTCAGGATGACGTCGCTCTCGAGGCAGCCTCCGCTGACGCCTCCGATGGTCTGTCCGTCCTCGGTGACCAGCATCCGTGCGCCAGGCCGCCGGTATGATGAGCCCGCGACCGCGACCACCGAGGCGAGCGCCGCCCGCCGCCCCGTTGCCTGGGCAATTTCGACGGCCTTCAGAACCGCGTCCAGCTCGTTCATCGGGTCTTTGCCATGGCACGGTCACGTCTTCCGGGCGGCGAGCGCCAGTCCCGGCTGCAGCGGAGGCTTTCGGAGCCGCTTGCCCGTGGCCGCGAAGATCGCGTTGGCCAGCGCGGGCGCCGTGGCCGCCGTGCCCGGCTCGCCGATCCCGCCCGGCTTCTCGGTGCTGCGCACGAGGTGCACCTCGATGGCGGGGGCCTCGTTCATTCGCAGGACCCGGTAGTCGTAGAAATTGGACTGCTCGACCCGGCCGTTCTTGAGCGTGATCTGCCCCCACAGCGCGCCGCTGATGCCGTAGACGACGCCGCTCTGGATCTGCGCCTTCACGATTTCCGGGTTGACGATCGTGCCGCAGTCCACCGCGCACACGATCCGGCGCACCCGCACCTCACCCGAGCTGGTCACCTCCACTTCGGCGACCTGGGCCACGTAGGTGTCCCACCCGCTATAAAGAAGGGCCACTCCGCGCCCGTGGCCGGGCGGCAACGGTTTCCCCCATCCGGATTCCTTCGCCGCGACGTCCAGGACGGCCATGGCGCGCGGCGACTTGCCCAGCAAGGCGCGGCGGAACGCCACCGGATCCTGCTTCGACCCGGCCGCGAGCTCGTCGATGAAGCTCTCGATCACGAACATGTTGTGGGTGACTCCGACCCCGCGCCAGAAGCCGGTGTTGAGCACCGGCTCCTCGTGGCGCACGTACTCGACCTGGATCGCGGGGATGTCGTAGACCAGTTGGACGGCCCCGTCGACGCCGTCGTTATCGATCCCGTCCTTGAAAAAGGGGGGCGCCCAGCGGGCGAGGATCGCCGGACCGACGAGGCGATGCGTCCAGGCAACCGGCCTCCCCTGAGGGTCCAGGCCCGCGGCGATCCGGTCGTAGTAGTACGGGCGATAGACATCGTGCTGGATGTCTTCCTCCCGAGTCCACACTACCTTCACCGGGCCCTCGACCTGCTGGGCGATGCGCACGGCCAGGGTCTCGATGTCGATCTCGAGCCGGCGTCCGAACGCGCCGCCCAGGAGATGGTTGTGCACCACCACCTTATCCAGCGCGAGCCCGGTCACCTGAGCCGCCATCGCCTGCACGCGGCTCAAGACCTGCGAGCCGGTCCACACGTCGCAGCCGTCCTGTCGCACGTGGACCGTGCAGTTGGCCGGCTCCAAGGCGGCGTGGGCCAGGAACGGCACCTGGTACACCGCCTCGACCCTCTTGGCCGCACCCGAAAGCGCCGAGGCAGCGTCGCCCTGCTTCCGTACGATCACTCCCGGCTCTCGCGAGGCCGCGTCCAGGCCCTGGACGACATCGTCGGTCGAGAGCGTGCCGTTCGGGCCGTCGTCCCAGCGGATCGTGAGCGCCGCCAGCCCTTGCTTCGCCGCCCACATGTGGTCGCCGACCACGGCGACCAAGTCATCCAAGCGCACGATCTGGCGCACACCGGGGATCGCCTTGGCTTTGCTGTCATCGAGACTGGCGACCTTTCCCCCCACCACCGGGCTAAGGGCAAACGTCGCGATCTTCAAGCCGGGCAGACGCACGTCGATGCCGAACTGTGCCGTCCCGTTCACCTTGCTCGGCGTGTCGAGACGCTTGGCCGGCGTGCCGATGAGCGCGAAGTCCTTCGGGTCCTTGAGGGTGACCTCGGCCGGCACGGGCAGCGTGGCCGCCTTGTCGGCGAGCGCGCCGTAGGCGAGCGTCCGGCCGGTCGTCACGTGGGTGATCACACCCTTGCTCGCCCGGCACGATGCCGCGTCGACGCCCCATGTCTGCGCCGCCGCGGCGACGAGCAGGTGCCGGCCCACCGCACCCGCCTTCCGCAACGGCCCGTAGAACGCGCGCACGGAGCTCGACGCGCCCGTCATCTGAATGCCGAAGAGCGGATTGGCGTACAACTTGTCGTCTGGAGGCGCGTGCTCGAGCTGCACCTGATCCAGTCCGACCTCCAGCTCTTCCGCCAGGAGCATCGGCATCGAGGTGTACATCCCCTGACCCATCTCGACCTGCGGCATGATGAGCGTGATGCGGCCGTCGGTCCCGATCCGGATGAAGGCGTTGGGCGCGAAGGCCGGTGGGCTCGTCCCGGGAGCGGCCGCTGTCGCGGCCAGAGGCGCCGCGCGCCCCTCGTCGACCCGGTAGCCCAGCAGCATTCCTCCGCCCACCGCCGCGAGCACCGTCACGAACTCCCGCCGAGAAACGGGGGTCATGGGTCAGACCCCCTTTCCCGTGGTGGGCGCAACCTGCGCCGCCTGTTTGATGGCGGTGCGGATGCCTTGGTAGGTACCGCAGCGGCAGATGTTGCCCGCCATCGCGGCGTCGATGTCAGCGTCGGTGGGATGCGCCTTGCTCGCGAGCAGCCCGCAGGCCGACATGATCTGGCCCGATTGGCAGTAGCCGCATTGCGGCACGTCGAGCGCGACCCATGCCTCCTGCACCTTCTTGCCGGCGGGGGTCTGGCCGATCGCTTCGATGGTAACGATCGCCTTGCCGGCGACCGCGCTCACCGGCGTCACGCAGGACCGGATCGCCTGGCCCTCCAGATGCACCGTGCACGCGCCACAGGCGGCGACTCCGCAGCCGAACTTGGTGCCGGTCAGACCGATGACGTCGCGCAGCACCCATAGCAACGGCATGTCGGGCGGCACGTCCACGTCGTGCGATCGGCCGTTGATGTTCAACGTGATCATTGCTCTCTCCCTGGTATAAGGGCGTCGTCAGTCCCCTCGGGCCTGCTCCCTGGCCATCCATTCCCGGATGTAGGGGGCGCAATTCAGCAACTCGATGCCTTCTGCTTCGCAGATGATGAGGAAGCGCACCACCCCGACGTCCACCAGCGTCACCTCGTCCAAGTCGAGCACGAGGCGCGGGCGGTGCCTCCGGACCTGGGCCTGGAGCTCGTGCAAGGACTCAGACTCGATGCGACCGATGAGCCGCAGCGTCGCAGTCTGACCGTCGGACGTCGTCACGATCCTAAGGGTCATCTGCAGGAGCCCGCGGCCATGTGCGGAGGAGGGCAGCAAAGGCCGCGCCATGGCTAACTACTTGCAGAAGGTGCGGTTGGCCTCCGCGATGATGCCGGTGGATCAGCACATGCCGTTCGGTCGGCGTTCGGTCGGCGGCGCGGCGAGACCTAGCGTGCCTGAAACGAGCGCCTGTCGATGTGCAAGCCTTTGATCTTGGACTCGAGCGTCTGGCGCGGAATGCCGAGCTTCACCGCCGCACCCGAGGGACCGGAGACCCGCCCGCGAGACGCCGCGAGCGCTGCCTCAATCAGCTCTTTCTCGCCTTCGGCGAGCGTCGTCACCTGACGCGCCATCCTCCTGGACGGCGGGGGTGATCCCCCCCTTAGCCACGACTCGTCGATCGAGAACGTCTCGCCATCGGACAAGACCACGGCGCGCTCGATCACGTTCTGTAGCTCGCGCACGTTCCCTGGCCAGTCGTAGGCTTGAAACAGCTCCAGTGTCTGCTTCTTGATGGTGCGGATGCACTTCCCAGCCTTCTTGGCGTAACGTTCGACCAGGTACTCGACGAGGACCGGAATGTCGTCGACGCGCTCGCGCAAGGCGGGGATCTGGATGGGAAATACATTCAGGCGGTAATACAGGTCCTCCCGGAAGGTGCCGCTCTCCACCGCCGCTTCGAGATCGCGGTTCGTGGCCGCGAGGATACGCACATCTGTGGGAACAGGCTGGCTGCTGCCGACGCGCTCGATCTCACGCTCCTGGAGCACGCGCAAGAGCGCGACTTGCGTGTCGGCGGGCAAGTCCCCGATTTCATCCAGGAAGATCGTGCCGCCGTGGGCGGCCTCGAACCTGCCCAGTCGTCGCTGGACAGCGCCCGTGAACGCTCCCTTTTCGTGGCCGAACAGCTCGGAGGCGATCAGCGACGGAGGAATGGCGGCGCAGTTCACGGCGATGAACGCCCGCGTCGAGCGACGGGACTGCTTGTGGATGGCGCGCGCGATCAGCTCCTTGCCGGTCCCCGTCTCGCCCAGGATGAGCACCGTGGAATCGGTCTGGGCCACCTTCGACACTTGCGCCAAAACCTGCCGCAGGGCCGGGGAAGAGCCGACGATCTCCTCGAACATCGACGCCCGGTCGACCTCTTCCCGCAGCGCGAGGTTCTCGTTGCGCATCCTCTCCTCGGCCCGCTTGCGATCGTCGATGTCCGTTCCGCTCGCATACCAGCGGAGGATCCGGCCCTGCTCGTCGCGCAGGGGATGGTACCGGACCAGGAACCACCGGTACTCGCCATCCTTCCGGCGTAGGCGCCACTCGATTTCGAATGGGACCGCACGGGACAGCCCCTCGCGGCGCTCACCCTGCATTCGAGCCCAATCCTCGGGATGGAAGAACGCCGGATTGCCCCGGGCGTCCGGGGTCATCAACCGTTCCATGGTGAGTCCCGTGTAGTCGAGCAGCGGCCGGTTCGCGTAAAGGCCTCTCCCGTCCGGGCCGAGGACGACGATCGTCTGGGATATGGCGTCGACGATCCCCCGCAACTCCTGCTCGTCCTGGCGCAGCTTCGCTTCTGCTCGCTTGAGGTCTTCGATGTCGGTATTCGTTCCGTACCAGCGAACGACGTTGCCTCGCTCGTCGCACAGTGGCTCCATGCGAACGATGAACCACCGATACTCGCCGTCGTGGCGCCTCAGTCGCATCTCGAATTGACCGGGCTTCGCCGCAGATAGGACCTCTTGCCGCCACTTGGCCGCGCACGGGGCATCGTCGGGATGCACGACGACCGGGGCAAGGTCGGTCACTGCGACTTGTCCTTCCGCCTGCCCGTCCCGGTGGCAGCGAAACGCGTCTGCCCGCGAGATGCCCGTGTAGTCGTGCCAGCGTTGATTGATGTAATCGATGTTGCCATCCGGCCGCAGGCTCCACGCTTGGGCGGGGATCGTGTCGAGGATGGTTCGCAGACAGTCTTCCGAGCTGTTGATTGCGACGAACGTCTTCTTGAGAGCCGCCCGTGCCCGTACGCCGACGCCATCCTCTTCTAGGTGGGTCTGGCCGTCTGGCTGGAGGGGACCCAGCAATGAGTAGGCAGTCACGTCCTTGCGAGGTGGCAAGACGGCTGCCAGCGGCATAGTGCTGATTCAAATCGGGTTGGCCGCGCTCTCAATGCCGAAATTTCGGCAATTGCTCAAATCTTGGGAGCGGAGCCAATCGGCGGTTCGGAGCGAGCTACCAGTCAGCTTCGCGTGAGGAGGAACGCGCCGGCCATCCCTCCCGCCGCGCAGATGCTGACCAGGCCACGTCGCGCCTGCCGCCGAGCCATCTCGTATGCCAGGGTCGTGAGGATGCGCCCGCCGGTCGCCGCCCACGGATGGCCCACGGCGACGGAGCTGCCGTTCACGTTCACCCTATCCCAGGGCAACGGTCCTGTCGCCGGGGCCCTCCAGCCCTGCTCCCAGGCGGCCGCGTTGGCGAGCACCTGCGCCGCAAACGCCTCGTGAATCTCGATGAGGTCCACGTCGGCAAGCCGGACACCCGTGCGGTCCAACAGCCGCGGCACGGCGATGGTCGGCGCCATGAGAAGGCCTTCGTCGGGATGGATCGCGGCGTACTCCATGGCCTCGACGAATGCGAGCGGCTCGCGTCCTTCTGCCCTCGCGCGCGCCTCGCTCATCATCAGCACGGCGGAGGCACCGTCGGTGACGGGCGACGCGTTGCCCGCGGTGATCGTGCCGGCCGGATCGAACGCCGGCGCGAGGGCGGCCAGCTTCTCCAGCGAGGTGTCCGGCCGCGGACCCGTATCGTGGTCGACGCCTTCGACACGCACGATCTCGTGGGCGAGGCGCTCCCGCGCCGCGACCGCGTTCCGGTGGCTCGCGAGCGCCACCTCGTCCTGCCGCTCGCGCGGAATCCGCCACTCCCGGCGTGTGATCTCCATGTGCTCACCCATGGAGAGCCCGGTGGTCGGCTCGCGGAACGTCGCGGGGTCCGCCCCCGAGAGCCATTCCACGCCGCCGGCGATCCCGCAGCCGATGCGCCCACGGGCGATCGCGTCCGCGATGATGGTGGCCGCGCGTAGTCCGGTGATGCAGTAGGACGACACCGTTTGTGCTTCGATCCCGGCGGGGAGGCCGGTCTCGAGCACGATCTCCCGCGCCAGGTTCGGCTTGCCCTTTTCGGGCACGACCACGCCGAACGCCATCGCTTCGATCCCCGCCGGGTCCACGTCGTGCCGATCCAGCAGCCCGCCGACTGCGTGCTTCGCCAGGGCCAGGGGGCCCAGGGACGCGAACGCCTTCCCGGCCTTCACGAACGGGGTGCGGGCTCCCGCGACGATCGCTACCCTTTGCTCACTCACGGAACGCCTCCCACGATTACCGGGCGGCCTCGGTTTGCTGCGCCTCCGGCGCCGGGTGTCGTTCAGGGAGCTCCATCATCGCTTATCTTCCTCTTCGCGCTTGGTCTTGTCTTCGATCGTGACGACAACGTTGTCGAAGCTCGCCTTTGCGCCCTGGCCGAACAGGCGCTGCTCCATCGGAATGGACACGCTCAGCGCCGGCGCCTCCGGATGCTGGAACGGGAACGCGTCGAGCAGGCTGAACAGTCCGTGGCCGATGACCACTGAGTTGATCTGCTCCCGCAGCAGCTCACCCGCTCCGAGGGACGGATAGATCCCGGAATACTTCACCGACTGCACGTCGAGCGGAATGCCGACGTGCCCGACCTTCGACACGCGCTTGCCGTCGAGGAAGTACTCCACGAGCGACCGCTGCCGGTCGCGCGTGAAGCGAATCGCCACGGTGTGCGGGACGCCGGGGGCGATCGGCACCTCGTCGATGATCTGCGTGTACATCTTGTCGATCCCGACGTGGACGGGCGAGCCGGTCACGATCGATGGCAGGCGTTCGATGAGCGTGAACGCGGTGTTCCCCGACACGAACCAGTCGAAGAGCTGCCCGGTGACGAAGTCGACCATGTGCAGCGTGGCGGCGGCCTGCTGGCCCTGCAGCACCGTCGCCGCGTACGGCGCGCCCGACTCGACGTAGGTACCATGAACGACGTGGCCCTCGATGGTGCCCGGTGTTTCGACCGCGATGTCGATCGAGAAGGTGATGGATCCGATCGCCGGCACCGCGAACGCCTGGTTGCTCAGGGCGATGTACTTGGTGTGATCGAGGACGCCGGAATCGTGGCCGGTCCGGAACGGCGTCGCGGAGATCGAGAACGTCCGGTTGTCGAACTGGCGCGTGTCCTCCACGGCCATCTCGCCGAGTCCCAACGAGGTGGACCATTTCGCGTAATAGTCGGCCAGCGTGTAGGCGCCGGCCTTCTGGAACGTGTCATAGACGATGACCGTCGTATCGGGTCGTTCGGGATTCGCGTTCTGGGCGAGGCTGATGCTGGGTAGAGCCGCGCATACGAGGGCGACAACGCCGACGCACGCAAAACTGTGCATGGCCCTTGATGCCGTACGGGCGCCGTCTGCGGCGTCCCATGTGCCTCGGTGCTGTCGATTGAGCGTCATGAAGCCTCCCATTCGGCGAACTTTGAGTTGACGTGACAAGGATTTCGCGCGTCGCTGGCCGTTTCATTGGAAACCCGCCCGCGCAACCATTAGCGCGCGTCCACGCTGCTAGATAGCAAGACGACTGCCAGCGCCATCCTGATGATTCGGATAGGGATTGGGCACGCGGTGAGTGCCGAGACTGCGGCAATTGCTGAGGGTTCGGCGTCACAGACGGCCCCCTTGAGAGATCGTGCTTGTGCGGGACGGCCGAGCCGAGAACGAAAAGGTCGAGAGACACGAACGGCTTGAGGAATTCGCTGAGGTCGGATGGGCTCATCTATCCATCGGTCTTTCGTGACCTTGCAAGGCGGCCATCCAGGCTGAAGGAACCGGCGCCGAGCGCCACGATCTGAAGTAGCCCCCCCGTGATCGAGATGTTCTTCAGGAAATGCGCCATGGCGTTCTGGTCAGCAAAGTCGCGGTGAAAGCCGAGCGCCGCGGCGACGGCGAACGCCGCCATAACCCCTGCGACCATCCGACTCTGATAGCCGAGAATCAGGAGGATTCCGCCGCCGACTTCGATGACGACGGCGACGAGATAGGCGAGAGGCGGAAACGGCAGGCCAGCGGACGCGATGTAGCCCTGCGTCTGCGCCGGGTTGGCGATCTTGCCGAGTCCACTGATCAGGAAGAGCGCGGCGATCAGCAGTCGACCGGCGGCGCCGACGTATGGATGGTCGTTACGCACATTCCTCCTTTGAAGGTGCGCCCGGTTGATGACGATATGCGAGGCGCGCGATCTGACTGCACGAGTAACGTTCAAGATAGCCGGGCCGGCATGTTCACCCGCGCCCATGCCGCAAACGTGCTCGGTTGCCTGCCGGCTATCTTGTTTGCGAGCGCAATGCGGTCGGACCAGTCCGAACCCAGATAGGTATGAGCCTGGAAGTAGCTGAGGGTCTCCGCGATCTCGAATCCGCCAGGCGAGCGAGCAAAGACTTCCTTCGGGACCCGGTTGACGGAGAAGCGGTGACCCTGTCGATTCAGGGTTTCGACGATCTCATTGAAGCTCATGAAATCGCCGACCAGCGGCAGGTACTCGCCATTGCCTGCCCGATCGGGATGTACGAGTGCCCCGGAAACGATGTCCCCGAGCTCGCGGATGTCTCCCATGTGAATGCAGCGCACGGCCGGGTCGAGAGGCAGGGCCCAACCCAGCGATCCGTTGGCCTGCTTCTGTGGCGCAAGGGCGCCCAGGAAGCTCTGGTAGTACATGGGCGCCACGACGAACGTGTGATGCACGAATCCGGCTTCCGTGACGATGCGGTCGATCTTGGCCTTGCCGGTAAAGTGGGGAACCTTGAATCGGCCGCCGCTGATGTCTTCGACGTTCGGCAACGTTGACCAGACGAAGTGCTCGACACCTGTCTCCCTCGCCGCACGTACCGCCGCCGTCGCCTGTTTGGCCTCGTCGGTACCTTCCTGCCAGAAATTCGTGACCAGGAAGACGCCGTGTGCGCCCTCGAAGGCTGCGTTGAGGGTGCCCGGACGGTCTAGATCCGCTTCGACGGTTTCGTCTGCGACTCCGCGATACTTGCTTGGGTTGCGGGTCAGGGCGCGGACCTTAAATTGGCCGCCGGACCTCAGGGCGCGCACGACCCCGCTGCCTTGCTGCCCCGTTGCCCCGATCACGGCGATCAATGGCCGCTGCTTGGATGACATCTCTATTCTTCCCCCTGTCGACCTTGCCCCTCAGCTCCTTCATTGCCGCCGGGATCTCCCGGATCCCGTCTGAACCGGAGCAGACATGAAGGTCGGTGGCGGAACAAGGCCGGCTTTGACCTGCGCCATCACGTAATCGAACATCAGGGCGGCGCTACCGCCGCGCCGGGACATGACGCTGGCGAGTGCGGCTCGC
>Ga0207646_10003891_pt1 | contig 16569 bp, 16 predicted proteins | sample KBSK5502metaG_FD_184343 | JGI IMG/M metagenome (GOLD analysis project Ga0207646, IMG submission 184343) | Corn, switchgrass and miscanthus rhizosphere microbial communities from Kellogg Biological Station, Michigan, USA - KBS K5-50-2 metaG... | ecosystem: Host-associated > Plants > Roots >... | reverse complement strand
CGATTTCAAGCGCGGTTCAGCCCCGGCTCCGGTTTGTCCTCGAGGTACATTTCCTCCCAAAATCTCAGCGCGACCCCCGACTTGACCCGGGGCTCCGGCACAGGCTGATTCAGGACTAGGTCCCGAACCGCCATCTCGACCTCGTTATAGCCAAAGTAGGCGCGCAGCGACACGCCGCCTGAATAACGGGGATTGATTTCAAATGTCACCGGCCCGCGCTCGGTTACGCGCAACTGGACATTGCACGGCCCGGCAGGGCGCAGCGCCGCCACCACCGCTTTTGCCTCGGCTTCCACCGCCGCATGGCTGCCGATCCGGGCTTTGTACGTATCCCCGGCGACCATATGGCGCCGCTGATAACTCATGGCGCCCACTTGCCGGCCGTCCTTCAAGGTATAGACTCCGACGCTATATTCCTCGTCGTCGGGTTGGAGGTATTCCTGCACGACCATTTCGGTCGCCTCGACGCGGAGAGCCTCGATTTCCTTCCAGGAATTCAGCCTGACCAAACCCCGCGCGCCGGTGCCGTGAAACGGCTTGGCGATCAGCGGGAAGCCCACCTCGCGGATGAGCCGCTGGAGATCGTCGTCCGCATCGAGGCGCGCAAACCGAGGAAAGCGCAGCCCTGCTCGTTCGAGGAAGCGGCACGTCTCCCATTTGTTCAAGGCGACCTGAAGCACCTCCGGCGGGCTCCCGACGACGATCGCTCCCGCCTCCGCCTGCAGCGCCGCCGCGTGGCGCGCGAGCAACTCCAGCTCTTTCTCGGAGCCGGGAAGGATCAACTGCACACCCTCGGCGACGCAAATCTCGCGCAGTTGGTCGAGATAGGCGTCCGCCTGCGAACAGTGGGGCAGGACAAATCCTTTCTCAACCCAGTTCAGCCCGACGGAAAGCTCGTCGCGATCCGTGCCCAGCACCCGACAGGGGATCGCCGACCGGCGGGCGGCTTTCACCAGGGCCTGTCCCACGGTATCGCCTACGCCCGTAACTAATACAGGGATTGGCTTCTCGTTGCTCATCGGGTTTCCACTCTCTCCAGATCGGCTGGTGAATGCTGCGTAGGCGTGCTCGGACTCTCGCCGGCTTCCTCGCCCCCGCGGAAGCGGTGGGTGGTGGCCCGGCCGGGCTGATTAATCCCTTCGCGTCTCAGAACGGTTGCAAACGTGAGCGCAATGATTTTCAAGTCCAGCCACAGCGAGTGGTTGTTCACGTACCAGACATCGGCGGCGAACTTCTGCGGCCAGGTCGCGGCATTGCGCCCGTTCACTTGCGCCCAACCCGTGATACCGGGCAAGGCGTCATGCCGCCGCCGTTGCTCCGCATTGTAGAGGGGCAGGTATTCCATCAGCAGCGGTCGCGGACCGACCAGGCTCATCTCGCCCTTCAGCACGTTCCAGAGTTCCGGCAACTCGTCCAGGCTCGTGCTCCGCAGGAATCGGCCAAACCGGGTCAGCCGCTCGGCATCGGGAAGCAGCCGCCCGGACGTTTTCCGCTTATCGGTCATCGTGCGAAATTTGCAGATCATAAACGGCCGGCCGTGCAGGCCGGGTCGCTGCTGGCGGAAGATGACGGGTGCGCCCAGTTTCACGCGGACGACGAGCGCCACCACCGCGAGGACCGGCGCCAGCAAGACGAGTGCGAACAGTGAGAGTGCCAGGTCGAATACCCTCTTCCCCAGCCTTCCGCCCCGGCGCTGCTCCCGCGCGCCGAGAAGATGGATGATCTCCCGGCTGACCGATCGCGCGACCTCACGCGCCGGCTCATCCGCGTTGATCAAGCAACACCGCCCATCCTGCTCCGCGAGATGACGGTAATAGCGCCGCTGGCGCTCCAACACTGCCACCGGCAACTCCGGTTTCCGGGCATGGACCACGTTCGGATCGGCATCCAGGATGAAGGTCCAGTCCGCGGGCGGCAGGAAACACCGCAGCAGTCGCACCAGGCTCCCGGAGCCTTGGATTAGATAGCGCCGTTGATCCACCAGCATGTCGTCGAAGTCGCGATCGAACATCACAAGCGTGTTGCGCATCACGGCCGGCCGCACGACAAAGAGCAGGCCCAGCCACCAGTCGGCAAAATAGTAGAAGACTTTGGCCCAGCTCACCACCCGGCTGCGCGGGGCGCGGGCATGCGGCTGCGGGTCGATCCCCGGGTCTATCCTCCCAAAAACATCCGGCCGGAACTTGAAGACCCGCTGTTGCGCAAAACAGGGCCCGAGGGATGCGTGCAGGTTGTCGAGCAGGGTCGATTTACCGACGCCATCCGGACCGAGCACGGCGATCCGCAACCCCGGCGGCCGCCACGCGCGCCGGAGCCTCCGGTACGCCGCCGCCACGAGGCGTACCGGGCCGAAGCAGTTTCGCGTGCGCAGACGGCGATTAAGTCGTTCCCAGGCCGGCGGCGGCTGGCGGAACCATTCTTCAAGCGCGAACCCTGTCTCGCCCAACAACTCCTTAAAACGCCGCTGCGTGCCGGCCGGATCCAGCCGCCACAACTCATGGATCCGCGGCAAATAGGTGTCAAGCGGTCGGCTTTTCGAGAGAGATTTTGCCAACAGATACATGAATTCCGCTTCGGGCGCCGGCACGAAGATGTCGCGATGGCGCCGGCGGCCTTCGAGCAACACCTCATCGGTGACCAGCCGGCAGCAGTCCGTCGCATAGTGGGAGCAAACGTCGAGGGCGAGGTGGTTGGCCGGATTCTCCGGGTTGATCGCGACACTGTAGAAAGCGAAGCGATCGTGCTGCAACGTTTGCGCCACCACCCAGCCATGCGCAGTCGCCAGACTCGCCAACAGCGGCCTGATCTTCGGCAGGTCGCTGTCCGCCACGGCATAATCGATGTCCGTGCCGTGCGGCTCGGGGAAGTGCTCGTAGCCATGGAGAATCACATACGCAATGCCGCGCCGCTCCAGTTCGCGAAAGTACTCCCGGCAAAACTCGCGCGGACCATACTCACGTACTGCCTGGGGAGGTGGGAAGCTCATACGTCAGCGACGGCTCCTTCGGTTCGCGCAATCTTCGCGCGCTTGATCGGAATGATGAAGACGGGCATCGCGTTCATGTGGACACCACCGGCTGCACGGCGCGGGAGGCCGGCACCGCCCCGGCGTCCTGCAACAAAGCGTCGTAGGTTTCGACATAAGCCAACCACAGTGGCTCTTGTCGGAACTCGCGGAGCACGCAAGGCGCGCGGCGCCGCTCCGTGCGCGGGTCGGGCCGACTGTCAACCGGAGCGTCGCCGATTAGTTAAGTGTTGGCTGAGCCGGCCGTGCCCTTCGCGGCCAACGGCATGCGGCCCTAGTGGTAGAGGGCCGCGAGCTAACCGCGACCGCGCAGGCTGAGCTTCTGGAAGATGTGGGTGACGTGCGCTTTCACCGTCGCTTCGGTGATCGCGAGGCGGTCGGCCACCTCCTTGTTCCTCCGGCCGCTCGCGATGAGCCGGACGATCTCCTGCTGGCGCTGGCTCAGGCGGCTCTTGATCGACGGCTCTTCCTTCCTGGGGCTGCTGGCGGCCAGCTCCTCGACGGTGAGCGTCAACACTTCCTTGCTCGCCCACACTTCGCCCCCGTGGACTACCCGGACGGCCTTGAGCAGGGTCTCCACGGTGGCGGTCTTGCCCAGGATGCCCCGCGCGCCGGACTTCAGCGCCCGCAAGGCCCAGTCGTCATCTCCCTCGGCCCTCGCCAGGATCACCCGCGGCCTCGGGCCGATCTGACGAACCTCGCCGCATACCGCGAGAGCGTTTCCGCTCTGCGCGTCCACGAGGAGGATGTGCGGAGCGCACGCTCGCACGAGGTCGCGCACCGGAGGCGAGCTCCCTTCTCCCACCAGCACGACGGAGCGATAGGCTTGCAGGATCTTTCGGAGGCCGGAGCGGAAGAGCCCGTTGTCGCTCAGTACCCCGATGCGGATCACGGCGGACGTCGGTGCGGAGGGCGACGCCGTTTTCGCAGGGACCGGGACCGTCGATTTGGCGCCGGATCGTGCTTCAGCTTCCAACTGGATCACGTGTGCACCTTCCCGGGTGAGCGCTTGGTGCTACGCCGTTCACTGAAAATCTTCCCGGCAGAACGTTCTCAGAAAGCCGCGAACACTGTTATCAGACTGCGTATCGCACAGTGTGAGGTTAGCGCTACGTTGTCAAACGCAACGCGGCGCGCGCACCGGGAAACGAATACCGGCGCGGGGCGCTCATCAACGCAAGGCCCCCCTGCCACATTATTGTGGAAGGGGAGCGTTCGATGATCACGTGACACGCGCGCCCCGTGACTCGTTGGTGAGGTGCGCGAGCGGCGCTTCACGCCGCGCCGCGAGTCATACGACCGAAGTCGGAGCGGTGTGGCGCTACGTTTTGACCTGACCCAGTGGCACACCTCGTGTACGGCGTCCAGGAGAACACCGGGTTCCTCGTGCTCACCGGGGAAGTCGGTACCGGCAAGACCAGCCTGCTCCGGGCAACCGGAGACGACCGCCCAATATAGTGTGTTCACACTCCACTCCCCCTGTTAGGGCCTTGAGCCCAGGTTCTTGGCCTCAATGCGTTACCCTAAGCACATACGATGCCAGGCAGAGACAATAATTCAGACTATCTTTTCAAATACTTACGACCCAGCCCCCGTGCAGAGCCTTGCGCTCAAGGTCGGACCGTTGCGCACCATGCATACCGGGGACAGATCCCACGGTCCTAGCCGAGGCTGATCGGTGTCCGTGCTCCCAGCCGCCCCGATGTAGCTCAAGGTCGGTCGGCCAGCCGAGGCCTTGCGCCTCGCTTGAGTGGCGGAACACGCCGACGCGCGAGCTACTGCAGCTCGCCCAGCACCCGGCCTGCTTCGCCCGCCCCTGGAAACTGTCGGTTCAATGCCAGGGCGCGGCCCAGCGCCTGTCGCGCCGCGTCCTTGTTGCCCAGCTTGTAGTGCACCATCCCAAGGTGATACTGGACCTCTGGATTCTCAGGAACCTTGACTGCGCTCTCTTGGAGGAGCGCGAGCGCCCGCTGGTAGACGCCGCGTCGATAGAGGATCCACTCGAGAGTATCCGAGACGATCGGGTCCTCGGGCGCGGCTTCCTTGGCCGTCTGGGCGAGCTGGAGGGCCTTCTCCATGTCCCCGCCGCGCTCCGAGTAGAGATAGGCCAGGTTGTTGGCCGAAGGGGCGAAGCGCGCGTTCACCGCGAGCACCTGCTCGTAGGCGTGCTCCGCCCCGGCGATGTCACCCGTTCGCGTGTGGATTATTCCAGACAGCATGTAGGCGGCGAGGTTGCTCGGGTTGCGTTTGACCGCGTCATCGAGCTTCGCCAGCGCCTGCTCGTCTTTCCGCTGGGCCGCGTACAGCTGCCCCAGCATCACGTAGGCGGCGGAGAGGTTGGGATCCAACTCGACCGCCTTCGTCAAGGTGCTCTCGGCGAGGTCCAGCTCCTGACGCGCCAGGTGAATCTTGCCGAGCAACTCGTAGAGCCCCGCCGACGACGGAGCGAGTGCGATCTGTCTCTTGACGCGCTCCAGGGCGACGTCGGGCCGCTTCTGAGAGAAGGCGATCGCCGCGAGCTGCCCGGTCGCGTCTACGAGCCCGGGACTCAATGCCAGAGCCGCTTCGAATTGCCTCTTCGCCTCGTCGGTCTTCCCCGCGGCCCGAAGCCCTACGCCGACCAGATAGGGCCCACGCGGATCCTTCGGGAACGTAGCCACGATCTTGCGGTAGACCTCCGCCGCCTTGGCCGGCTCTCGCTTGGCTCGGTAGGCGGAGCCGAGCAGGATGTAAGCGCGCACCTCGTTCGGATGCTTTGCCACCACCTCCTCCAGGGCCTCGATCGCGGGCTGGAAGGCGCCCGCCCGGAGGTCCAGTTCGGCCAGGGGCAGCGCCGCGTCCGTCAGATTCGGGTCGAGCGTCGTCGCCTCCTTCAGCTCGGCCCGGGCTTGCTGGACGTTCCCGCCCTGGAGATAGGTGAGGGCCAGCTCGTAGTGTGCCCGTGCTGATTGAGGCTCGAGCTTCAGGACAGTTTGAAATTCCTGGATCGCCCGGGGACTCTCTCGCTTGGCGCGATAGATCCGGCCGCGAAGGAAATGGCTCTCGAGATCCCCTGGATTCTTCTTCAGAATGACGCCGATCGCCCTGTCGCTCTCGACCAGGTTGCCTTCGACGAAGGCGATCTGCGCGATCCCCAGCCACGCAGGCAAGTAATAGGGAGCCTTCTGCGTCATCTGCCCGAGGAGTTGCTTGGCTTCATCGTGTTTGCGCGAGGCGAGGAACTCGGCGAGCTTCAGTGACGTCGTGGAATCGATCGGGGCCATGGCGGCGGCGGCGCGATATTCGCGCTCGGCCTGGCCGTCGTCGCGCTGGCGTTGGTAGAACTCCGCGAGGCTCGTATGGACCTCGACCGACTTGGGTTCTCTCGCCACAGCCTCCCGGAATGCTTGCTCCGCTCCCCGCAGGTCGCCCGTGCGCACGTAGAGTGATCCGAGAGCCATGTAGAGCGCCGAGCTGGCAAGATCCGCTCGACGCCCATCGACGCGTCCAATCGCAGCGTCCACGCGTTCCGGCGTGCCGGCCGCGTTGGCCAGCAGGACCAGCCCGTCCAAATTCTTGGCGTCCTTCTCCAGGACGAACGTCGCTTGTTCCCAGGCCTTCTCCAGTTGCCGTGCCTGGAGATAGATCGTCCCGAGCTTGAGCCGGACCTCTGCATTGTCGGGGTCCAGCTCGAGAGCTTTCACGAATACGGAAACGCCTGCCCGGGAGTGCCCAGCTCATAGAGGGAAAGACCAGCGCGCGTCATGGCCCGCGTGTCCTTCGCGTCGATTCGGATCGCCCTCTGGTACTCGATGGCGGCATCCTGGTATTCCTTCTGGGCGAAGTACCGGTCACCGCGCTCCAGGTGGCGGGCCTTCTTGGCCTCCGGCGACCGGCTGCACCCGGCCGCGACGAGCAGCCCTATTGTCAGCAGCAGGATCGTCAATCGCGGCGATCTTCGGGACATGGCGCACACCTCACAGGACTCAGTCGGGCAGGTAGTCGGCCAGCACCGGGTAAATCGCTTGGACGTACGCGACGAGGCGGTCGGAGGTCTCGCGGGCACCGCCATAGGTCGGGCTCATGACCCGCACGATCGCTCCGTCGGTGCGGTGGCGAGCGAGGGCATTCCTGACCATCGCGATCCGCGCGGGAACCTCCCCTGCGATCACTTGCGCCTGCGAGTGATACCAATATAGGACGACCTGTTGCTCCCGATCCTTCTGGATCAGGTAGTGGTTCACGGTGATTGGAGGATAGGGAGGGCGGAGCGGAATCGCGACCAGCGATGCCTCGACGGGCTCCCAGCCGCTCCCCGGGAGGCAGTTCTTCGGCGAGTGAATACCCGCGCCGCTCCGCTGGCTATCCCAGTAGCCGATATAGAGGTTCACGTCTCGCCCGGCTGCATCGACGTAGTCGCGCATCACGTAATCGGTAAGCTTGAGCTTGGCGAGAATAGGCGCGCTGAAGATTACCCCCCGCGTCCCTGCCACTCCCCCAGCGTCGCTGGAAAAGAGTCGAGCGGCTTCCGGATCGGCACGGCCTCGCCCGTGGACCGTAGCTGCAGGACCAGCAGAGCGGCGGCGAGGATCGCCAGCGACACCACCCCCCGCATCAGCGGCCTCATGCCGGATTCCAGTCTCGGCGCGGGCTCACGGCCCGGAGGAGGCCGTGTACCGCCAGCAGACCAAGGAGGGCCAGCACGAAGATCAGCCAGCCGGAGAAGAAGTGGAAGAACCCCCTAGCATACTCCACTCCGAGCCAGCGCCCGACGAGCGCGGTCAGCACGATGCGGCCGGCGTTGGCCAGGATGGTGATCGGCAGGACGGCGACGACCACCTGCATCCATAGCTTCGGCAGCATCAGGTAGGCTCACGCGACCCCGGGCGCAACCAGCGTCATCAACGACCGGATGCCGCTGCAGGCCTCCGTGACGCCGAGCGTGATGCCTCTCAAGTGCATGATGTTGCCGTCCAGAAGGATTGGCACGCCAAGGAGGTCGAGCGCCGAGGCGCCGCTCTCGGCAGCAAGAGTCTGGAGCCGCGCCGTGATCGCATAGAAGAAGATCCCCGGCATCGGCACCATGAACAGGAAGAAGAGCAGCGGGAAGGCGATCACCCGGAACATCCCCGGGCCGAAGTTGAAGAGCACCAGCCCGACCAGGATGACGATGAGCGAGGTGCGCATCAGAAAGGTCTCGTCGCCGACGTCGCCCAGGATGAGCGCGCTCACCCCCGCTAGGAGCAACGGGAGCCCGCGCCAGCTGCCCCGGATCAGCACCGCCGCCAGCTCCCGCCGGCGCTGCCAGAGCACGAAGCCGCTGATGATCGGAACGATGAATACGTGGCTGTAGTTGGGATCGCCCCAGAGGTCTTGGAGCCATAGGGGGAGCACACGCGCGTAGAGTCCGATCAAGGTCGCGATGACGCCCCCTGCGAGCAACCCGGTATCCTCCCGGGATGTCGGTCGGTGGGCGCATCGTATCCCGCAGCCGACAGTCGGGCGGGACCTTCGATCATCGCGCACCCCCGAACAAGCCGGGAGACCCTCGGCCCACTTGCAGTGGGCCTCCTGCTCTCAGTACGAAGTTCCCACGGTGCCGGGATTGTAGCAGCGACGACCACGTAGTCAACGGCGAACACGCGCTCGAATAGGCCATACAGCCGGACGAATGCGCTCGTCACGGCATTCTGCCCATCCCGCTCTCAGGACAATCCGGGGCACCCTGCCCATTTACCGTGGCGCGGCCCGGTGAAAAGGCACGGTTTTGCTGTGCCAACGCCTTGGCACTGCGTTTGCTCACAGTGTACCGTCCGGGAGTATCAGAGGCTGCTTCTGCGGAAACCGCTGGCGTTACGTCCCATCCGACCCGACCGTGCTCGTTGGCATCGGAGACCTTCAGAACATGCTCTCGGCCAGAACGTCGGTGCGACTGGAAACGCGCGACAGACCTTCGCTGTTGATTGTCGCCGGCGATGACTTCCTCCGGGCTCAGTACTGTAACGCTCTGCAGCACGCCTATTCGACCCACTCCGCAGCCGACTGCCGCGACGCAATCAAACTCTTCACCCGGGTCCGCCCGCGACTGGTTTATCTCGATGTGGATCCCCCGTCGACGGCCGACGAATGCCTGGAGACTGCCAGCCAGCTTCTGAACATCGACGTCACCGCAAAGGTGGTGGTGACCGGACAGGCCGAGGCTAGCTACGCGACCCGAGCGGTGCTCCTCGGGGCGACCGACTACCTCCCGAAGCCGGTCGACATCGCGGACCTGTACGTGGTGCTGAAGCGAGCCCTTTATCGGCACACCCTCGAGGTGACCGGCGTGGCCCTGAGGGACGCCGCGGACGTCTCCTCCTTTGAGGGGATTGTTGGCGGCACCTCCGAGATGCAGAACATCTTCGCAATGCTGGCCAAGGTCGCGAAGACGGACGTGACGATTCTCGTCCTCGGCGAGAGCGGCACGGGCAAGGAACTGGCGGCGCGCGCAATTCACTCGCTCAGCGCCCGGCGACCCAAGCCCTTCGTGGCGATCAATTGCGCGGCCATCCCCGACACGCTGCTCGAGGCCGAACTATTCGGATCCGAAAAGGGCGCCTATACCGGAGCCCATGCACAGCGCAAGGGCAAGCTCGAACTGGCGGAGGGCGGGACGTTGTTCCTGGACGAGATCGCGGAGTTGACCCCGCCGCTCCAGGCCAAGCTTCTGCGCTTTCTTCAGGAACGACGGGTGGAGCGGCTCGGAGGCCGTCAGGAGATCAACGTCGACACCCGGGTGATTGCGGCCACCAACCACGATTTGAAGACCGCGATCCGAGCGCAGCAGTTCCGCGAAGACCTCTACTATCGGCTGTCCGTCATCGTGGTCCCGTTGCCCCCACTGCGCGATCGGGGCCTGGACGTCCTTCTCCTCGCGAACCTCTTTCTGCAGCAGAACTGCGACACGGTGCGACGAAGACTACGCTTTTCACCCCGCGCGATCGATGCGATCGTGGCCCACAACTGGCCAGGCAATATCCGAGAGCTTCAGAACGCCGTGCAGCGCGCGGTCATCCTGGCCAAGCCACCACTCGTTGAGCCCGCCGATCTCGGCCTGTCGCCCGTGGACACCATGCCGGTCCTCACGTTGCACGAGGTCCGGCGCCAGGCCGCGCGCGCCGCGCTGATCCAGGCCCTGACGCGAACGCAGGGTAACGTGACCCTCGCCGCCCGCCTGCTGGGGGTCAGCCGGCCCGTGATTCATGACTTGCTGAAAACGCACCAGCTGACCCGCCGGCTCTTCCGATCCCGGCGCCGAGCGGGGTGATGACCAACCGGCCACGTGCGTAGGGGCATTCGTTTGGGTATGGCAGGGCGGACAGAGTGCGACCAGGCGGGCGAGATCGAAGTCCGAGCCGCCCTGGGCGCGCTTGACGACGTGGTGGACCTCGAGGGCGCCCCCGCGGCCACAGGCCTGGCACCGCCAGCAGGCGCGCCGGACCACCAGCCGGCGGATCGCCGCCCACTCCTCCAGGGAGGCCGCAGGGCGCCCCGTGGCGCGCGGGCCGCCCCATTGGACCCGGCGGTGCGCGGCTGCGCCAACGCGCCCACTTGCTCGGAGCGATCTCAGCGCCGCCCGCGGGTTTGCCCACGTGGGCAAAATCTATTGCTGCGCATCGCCGTTCTGATCGGCCGTTTGCCCATGTGGGCAAACGGTCTGGTCGAGGACGATCGGGTCGGTGGCCCTTCTGGACGCTGAGCGAGACCATCGGCTGGCCTGGATCTCCCACTCGCCGAGGCACTCCCGACAACCCGCCAGAAAGATCCCAATCGGATGCGGCGTCCCCACGACCTCGGCTCCGACCTCAAAGAATCGGTCCACGAGCTCCATGGCCTCGATGTCGGGCATCGCGGCCAGCACCGTGCGTCGAAAACGCTCCCCGGGGGACTGGGCTCCCGACCCCGGGGCAGGGCCTCGAGCCCCGCCAGACCTTCTCCTGCAGGGCTACCGTCGGCCCTCTGACTACCTGCGGGCCGCCACACTACAGTAGTAAGAAAACAAGTAGTGAGCAGCGCCGCTGACGCCCGACAATCTTCACTTCTTCCCTCCATTCGCCTCGTGCGGCGCGGACGCTGGCGGCACTAAGATCTTTGCCGTCATGCCGGTCGACGACCACAGGGGCCGGTTGCCTGTTCGGGTCTTCTCCGAGTTTCTCGATCGGGTGGACTAAGCCCGCGGTCGGATCGGTTCCCGTGGGCACTTCGTCAGCCTCCACCGGCGGCTTGCCATAGCGGAGTTCCCATATGAGCACCTCGAGCCGGGGCGCCTCGCCGCGGATGAGGCGCTTCCGGAGGCTGCGCTGGTACTCCACATCGTCGAGGAGGCGGCGCGCCGCTTCGCGGGCTTCGCCGCTCGCTTTGTTCGGCGTCCCGGCCTTCCGGCCGCCATGCTTCTTGTGACCTGGTTCAGACGCTTCGCCATCGAGGTGATCCGCGGGGTCGATAAGTGGGCCATCCGCGTAGCCGACCAAACCACCCGGCCCCCAGCCACCCAGGGTGGGCCGGCCTAAGGAGGCGAGGACGAACGAGCTAGCTCGGGAGCCCACGCGTCAAGCCCGGCACGCCGCGATGCACGAGAAGCTCGTGCTCCGCACCGGCAGAGGTGGGCAGCGCGCTTGACGCGACCGCCGTCGCCCATCGGACAGACCGCCGGCCGGCACACTCCAGATGGCTCCCACGAATCCCACAGGCGCGTGAGTTTCGCCAAGGCGGGCCCGCTGGTTACGGAGTGGCTGGCGGGTCTCGGACCTGGCTGGCACAGGGCTTGCCGAGGAACGGCCTCCGAGACAGAGGAGGCTCGCGCCATGACATTCCAGAGCGCCCGCGGCTACGTGCTGTTTGAGACGGGTCCCGCGTGCACGATCCTGCGCGCCCCGTGACGACGATCGCCGTGAGCTCCGAGGTGTTGAAGATCGCCGCGTCGAGGTCCAGGCGACCAGACTCGGAGTAGACAACCTGGATGGGGAAGCGGCGTCGCCCCTGCTTCGCCCGGAACTGATGCAAGGCCTCCCCCAGTGCCCCGCCGATGTCGTCGGCGGCGCCGACGAGATCCGGCCGATCGCGGAGTGTTTGCGCGCCGATGGAGAAGGCATCGGCGCAGGCCCGGAGGTGGCGCATGAGCTGGAGGTCGGCGCGGCGGCCCGGTCGGGTGAAGTCACCGCCGGCAATTGCGCTGAACGGGGTCGTCGTGCACACCCGCTCGTTTCCACGCGACGATCCCGTTCTTTGACGCGATCACGTTCGTGTAGATCCAGGGCCGGGTGGGCCACGGCGGAGGGAATCCGAGGGGCTCGAGGCGCGCGGGGTCGGGGGACTCGGAACCGAAGGGATACCGGGTCTCGTCATTCTGTTGCCAATGGATCACTGGGCTGGGCGCGTCCACCGTTCCTCTCGAAGCTACATCCATGATCACCGGGGAATGGACATTGCGGATACGCGGCTGTCCTATCTATGAAAACAATTGCATGAAGCTGCAACTACTGCGGAGAGCCCCAGGATCTTATCGTAAGTACCCCCGACATCCGCGTCGCACCTTCACGCACTACGTAACACCACGTGAGCAATAAGGACACATCCCCGCTCTCGATAGTGAAGTCCTGAATCATTCACTATTTGGACTCCCGCAGGGTCCGAAGCGCCCCTGCTGAGTCGATCGCGGCCCTGGACACTTAGCCCGCTCAGGATCCGCCACCGCAAAGGCCGGAATCGTAAGGATTCCTTTACGGATCTTGTCAGCGCTCCACGAATTGCAAGACTTTTCAAGCACCTCTATGTCTGCAGATTTCATGCACAGCCTTCCCAACTTCTGCAGGGTTCCTCCGATCGCGGATCTAAAGAAGGATGAGGGGGCGGCGCTGAGATCAGAATGAACGAGCCACTTGTCTTGCTCGTCGGGGCGGACGAGCCAGCACACGGTAGCCTGGCGGAACTGCTCCGCCTCCGCGGCTATGCTGCGCGCTTCGCGCGTTCCTCTGCCGAAGCGACCGCCGCGCTGGACCAGACTGGGTTCGCGCTCACCCTCGTTGACGCGAATCTTGGCGGAACTGTCGGCACGGAGTCGCTCGAGCCGCTCAAGACGCAGAGACATTCCTCTGGACCGATCATCGTTTTCTCTCACGACGACCCACCGCACCCAACGCTAGAGCCCCTGTCGCTGAGCGCGGACCACATCATGCGGGGATCACTCACTCCGGACACCCTGCAGGATGCGATCAGACATCTCCAGTCAAGTCCTCCCCACCCCGCCCGGGCTTCGGCCTCCCCCGCCTTGTCGCTCGAACGAGAAACCGCACTCTGGCGTAGTGCCCGGATGCAGGAGGTCTGGCGAGTCATCAAACAAGCCGCCAACGTCGACGTAACGGTCCTGATTTCGGGCGAAACCGGAACCGGGAAAGACCTAGTCGCGCGGGCGATCCATCACCTTTCCTCCCGTCGGCGCGCTCCGTACGTTGCCGTGAACTGCGCCGCCCTCCCGAGAGACTTGCTCGAAAGCGAGCTGTTCGGCCACGAGCGAGGCGCTTTCACGGGTGCGCACCAGCTCAAGATCGGGAAGTTCGAATCGGCTAATCGTGGAACGATCTTGCTCGACGAGGTCGCCGAGCTCCACGCACAGCTGCAGGCCAAGCTCCTGCATGTTCTGCAAGATGGCACCTTCTCGAGGGTCGGCGGCAAATCCGCGATGAAAGCGGATGTCCGGGTGCTGGCGGCCACGAACCGAGACCTCGCGCTCGCCGTCTCGGCCGAGCGGTTTCGCGATGATCTCTACTACCGCCTCAACGTCATCCATATCGTAGTACCCCCGCTCCGCGAGCGGCCGGAAGAGATCCCTCTCCTTGCCGCCTATTTCGTGGAGCGCTATTCACAGCTCTATCGCCGCGAGAGCGTTCAGCTCAGCCAGGAGGTGATGGAGCGCCTAATGCGACATCGCTACCCGGGCAATGTGCGCGAGCTCGAGAACATCATCAAGCGCCTCATCGTCCTGGGCAGCGTCCACGCGACCGGTCAGCCTTCGCCGTCCCCACGGAACGGGGCGCGGCGTCCCGACACTTCCGTCGACCCGGGGCAACCCGCCGCCGTCTTCCTCAAGGACGTCGTCCGCAAAGCCGCGCAACGAGCCGAACGCGAAGAGATCCTCAAGATGCTGGAGCGAACACGCTGGAATCGGTCGAAGGCCGCCAAGTTCCTCCACATCAGCTACCGTTCACTCCTCTACAAGATGAAAGACGCCGGGCTCGACCGGACCCCTCCGACCGCCGGCCTCAGCGTGTAGCCCAAGGACCCGCACCGGGATGCTCGAGCATGCGTGGGCGATATGGCGACGCCGGAAGTGGCTGGCGGTCCTCGTGTTCATAATACCGTTGACCGCCGCTACCAGCGTGGTGGCCTTTGTCCCGAACGTCTATCAGTCGACAGCCACCGTCCTCGTGGATCGGCAACAAGTCCCGGAAGCCTTCGTCCGTTCCACGGTCACCAGTGAGCTGGAAATCCGGCTTCGCTCCATCAGCCAGGAGATCCTCAGTCGCCCCCGCCTCGACTCCCTCATCAGCCGCTTCGGCCTCTACACCAAGCTCAGGACCGTGCAGCCGCCCGAGGCCATCATCGAGCGCATGGGCGAGGACATCCGCCTCGACCTCAGGGGCAGCGACCCCCAGGGGCGGGGATCGACGATTGCGTTCGCCATCAGTTACCGGGGGCCGGATCCGGAGACGGTCGCACAGGTCACCAACGCGCTGGCCTCCTTCTACATCGAGGAGAACCTGAAGTCACGCGAGCGCGTCCCAGTTCCTCAAAGCCCAGCTCCAGGAGGCGCGGAAACGGCTCGACGACCAGGAGCGTCAGGTGAGTCAGTTCAAGCGCCGATACCTCGGTGAGCTGCCACAGCAGATGGACACGAGTCTCGGCATCATCGACCGGCTCGACGCTCAACTACGCTTGAACATCGACAACCAGACCCGTCTGGGGGAACGTCGCGAAGCGTTCGCGAAGCGCGCGACCTCGACGCGGGTCGTCCCCGACGATCGCAGTGGCAGCACTGGCGACAGGCTCGCCTTGCCTCCTGAGTCGCCCGGCGAGACCCTCGCCCGGTTCCAGCAGGAGCTGCGGCAACTGCGCGTCCGCTATACCGACAAGCATCCAGACGTGGTGCGCGTGATGCTCGCCATTGCGGACCTCGAAAAGGAACTCAGCAACTCGCCCTCCCCGGCCACTAACACCACGCGGGATCCCCGGTCCATTCCACTCGCGACCACGAATCCGTACCTGATCCAGCTTCGCCAGTATCTGGTATACGGCTTGCTAGCGGCGTCTCCCCCTTTTCCGCCGTCGCTTTTCTCCATCAGACTGAGATTACGGTAACCGGACGAGCCGATCGTCTTTCCCGAGGCAGACGATCAGGGGGCAGACGATGAAGAGTGCGCGTCACGTCTCGACCACAGTCATCGCGATCGCCCTGGCGGGATGCGGGACGTGGGGTCCCGCCAACGGTCGCGACCAGGGAGCGCTGCTCCGGGAGACGGGAGGCGTTGCCTCCGCGTCACGCGGCTCCGGCAGAGCGGGAGCAGCGCTCGAGTCCGGCTCCACGCCGGAGACCTCGGCGTTGAATCGTCGGCTCCAGGAGCAGGTCGCACGGTCGGCGGCCGATAACGATCTCCCGGTCGGCGCGGGAGACCTGCTGGAGGTAAGCGTATTCGAGGTGGAGGAGCTGTCTAGGATCCGGCTGCGCGTTCCACATCGCGGGGTCGTCACGCTGCCTCTAGTCGGCCAAATTCAGGCGGCTGGTCGCACCACCTCCGAGCTGGAGGACGAGATCCGGTCCCAGCTCCAGCGGAAGTTCATGCACGACCCGCAGATCTCCGTCTTCCTGCTGGAGCACAACAGCCAGCGGATCTCCGTCATCGGCGCGGTCCGGAAGGGCGGCGTGTTCACCCTGGACCGGCCGCTCCGTCTGGCCGATGCTCTCGCCCTCGCGGAAGGCCTGACCGACGAGGCCGATCGCCTCGTGTACGTGATTCGGCGCGCGCCGATCAGCGCGGTCAGCGCGACGGCGGGCGGCGGAGCTAGCGCGACGGGCGTGCCGCCGCATGGGGACACGACCGCCGAAGTGATGGTGCCGATCGACCTCTCCGAGCTCGCGGACGGGCGCGAGGACCTGAACGTCCAGCTCCGCTCCGGCGACGTGGTGCAGGTGCCGCGGGCCGGATCGGTGTACGTCGGTGGCTCGGTCGAGCGGCCCGGATCGTTCCTGCTGAGGGGGAAGACCACCGCCCAGCAGGCGATCTTCGCCGCGGGCGGAGTCAAGGACGTGGCGGACTGGAGCGACGTGCGCCTCTATCGAAAGGCACCGTCCGGGAAGGTCGAGGTCACCGTCTACGACCTCGACGCCTTCGAGAAGGGCGCGCCCGCGCCCGAGCTGCAGCGCAACGACGTGGTGGTGGTCGGCAAGCACGCCGGCAAGGCCTTCTTCTACGGCTTCCTCGACTTCTTCAAAGGCGCCCTCGGCGTAGCGAAGGGAATATGAGCGAGACATT
>Ga0207646_10003890_pt1 | contig 16570 bp, 10 predicted proteins | sample KBSK5502metaG_FD_184343 | JGI IMG/M metagenome (GOLD analysis project Ga0207646, IMG submission 184343) | Corn, switchgrass and miscanthus rhizosphere microbial communities from Kellogg Biological Station, Michigan, USA - KBS K5-50-2 metaG... | ecosystem: Host-associated > Plants > Roots >... | reverse complement strand
CGCTCCCCAGGCCTTCGCCTGGAACCCCTCGATCACCGGGACCAAGATCGAGGAGACCGCCATCGCCCTCGGTGACGACGGCGCCGTCGAGGTGATCACCTCGACGCCGGGATGGCCCGCGATCCCCGTGGACGCGGGGGGCGCCACGGTCGAGATGCCCGACGTGTGGTCGAGGGAGGACTGATGGAGGGTTCCCTCACCGCGCGCGTCGGCAACTTCCGTTGGGTCGTGTGCGCGCTGCTCTTCGCCGCCACGACCATCAACTACGTCGACCGCCAGGTCATCGGCATCCTCAAGCCCACGCTGCAGACGGAGATCGGCTTCAACGAGATCGACTACGGCAACATCGTGTTCGCGTTCCAGCTCGCCTACGCCATCGGCCTCCTGCTCGTCGGCCGGCTCATGGACCGGCTGGGGACGCGGAAGGGTTTCTCGGTGGCGATCGTCGTGTGGAGCATCGCCGCCATGGCCCACGCCTGGGCGCGCTCGGTAGCCGGGTTCGTCGCCGCACGCTTCGCCCTCGGGCTGGGCGAATCGGGCAACTTCCCCGCGTCGATCAAGACGGTGGCCGAGTGGTTCCCGAAGCGCGAGCGGGCGCTCGCCACCGGGATCTTCAACGCGGGGACCAACGTCGGCGCCGTGGTCGCGCCGATCATCGTGCCCGTGATCACGCTGCGCTACGGCTGGCCGTGGGCGTTCATCGCGACCGGCGCCATCGGCTTCGCCTGGCTGGGGCTCTGGCTCTTCCTGTACCGCCGTCCGGAGGAGCATCCTCGGCTGAGCGGAGCGGAGCTGGCCCACATCCGCAGCGACCCGACGGAGACCGAGTCCCGCGTGGGCTGGGGACGCCTCCTCCGCCACCGGCAGCTCTGGGCCTTCGCGATCGGCAAGTTCCTGACCGACCCGATCTGGTGGCTCTACCTCTTCTGGCTGCCCGACCTGCTCCACCGCAACTACGGCCTGAACCTCACCAACATGGGCCTGCCGCTCGTCGTGATCTACCTGGTGGCCGACATCGGCAGCGTCGGCGGCGGCTGGCTTTCCTCCTCGCTGATCAAGCGCGGCTGGAGCGTGAACGCCGGGCGCAAGACCGCCATGCTCATCTGCGCGCTGTGCGTCGTGCCCATCGTCTTCGCGTCCCGCGCCTCGAGCCTGTGGGGCGCGGTGGCGCTCATCGGCCTCGCCACCGCCGCGCACCAGGGCTGGTCGTGCAACATCTTCACGATCGCCTCCGACATGTTCCCCCGCCGCGCCGTGGGCTCCGTCGTCGGCATCGGCGGCATGGCCGGCTCGCTGGGCGGCATGCTCATCGCGAAGGTGACCGGCTACGTCCTGCAGTGGACGGGAAGCTACGTCGCCATCTTCATCCTCGCCGGCTCGATCTATCTGGTCGCCCTCGGCATCATCCAACTGCTCGTGCCCACGCTGGAGCCCGCGCGCCTCGACGAGGCCGCGCCCGGCCGCGCCTAACGCCTCAGGAGAACGAACCATGCAGCTCACCAACACCCTGTACCGCGTCCCCCGCCGCTCCGGTCTCCAGCTGCTGCACAAGCGCGGGCCCGACCAGGCCCGCGAGCTGACGGGCTGGCGGCTCCGCCTGGAGCCCGGCGCGAGCGCGACCTACCACAGCGACGACGAGGAGACGGTCCTCGTGCTCCAGGACGGGGCGGGCCGCATGGAGACGCCGGGCGGCTCGTGGGACGTCTCGCGCAAGAACGTCTTCGACCAGCGCGCCTCCGCGATCTACCTGCCGCCGAGGACGGAGCTGAAGGTCACGGCCCGCGAGCCGCTCGAGGCCGTGCTGATCTCGACGCCCGCCGAGGGCGGCGGCAAGCCCGGGCTCGTGGGACCCGACCAGGTGAAGGTGGCGGCGCGCGGCAAGAGCATCTACTCGCGCGAGATCCACGACATCTTCGTGGACGACCCCTACACGCGCCGCCTCATCGTGGGCGAGACGTTCAACCCCGCCGGCAACTGGAGCAGCTATCCCCCGCACAAGCACGACGGCGGGAACGGCGAGCCGCGCCTGGAGGAGGTCTATCACTTCCGCGTCGACCATCCCCAGGGCTTCGGCTACCACACGATCTACACGTCCCAGGGCGAGTCGGTCACGCATGCCGTCCGCGATGGGGACACCGTCCTCATTCCTTACGGCTATCACCCGGTGGCCGCAGCGCCGGGCTACCGCGTGTACTACTTGTGGGCGCTGTCGGGCGAGGTGCACCGCCTCGCCCTCTACATGGACCCGGAGCACATCTGGCTGCAGTAAGGCGCACATGAAGATCGTCGACGGCCAGGTCATCGTCTGCAGCCCCGGCCGCAACTTCGTCACCCTCAAGCTGTCGACGGAGGACGGGCTCTACGGCCTCGGCGACGCCACGCTCAACGGCCGCGAGCTGGCGGTGGCCAGCTACCTGAAGGACCACGTGGTTCCGCTCCTGATCGGGCGCGATTCCCGACGGATCGAGGATACGTGGCAGTACCTTTATAAAGGGGCGTACTGGCGGCGGGGTCCGGTGACGATGGCCGCCATCGCGGCCGTCGACACCGCGCTGTGGGACATCACCGGCAAGGCCCTCGATACCCCCGTCTATCAGCTCCTCGGCGGGGCCTCCCGCGAGTCGGTGACGGTCTACGGCCACGCCAACGGCCAGACGATCGACGAGACGGTGAAGGCGGCATCGCGATTCCTGGAGCAGGGTTATCAGGCGGTGCGGGCCCAGTGCGCGGTGCCAGGGCTGGACGCGACCTACGGCGTGGGGCACGTGGGCGCGCACTACGATCCTACCGAGAGGGGGCGGCCGACGGAGAGCCGGTGGAGCACGGAGCGCTACCTGGACTTCGTGCCGCGGCTGTTCGAGAAGATGCGGGCGGAGCTGGGCCCCGGCCCCCATCTCCTCCACGACGTCCACCATCGCCTGACCCCCATCGAAGCCGCGCGGCTCGGCAGGAGCCTCGAGCCGTATCACCTCTTCTGGATGGAGGACGCGGTGCCCGCCGAGCTGCAGGAGGGCTTCCGCATCATCCGCCAGCACACCACGACGCCGCTGGCGGTGGGCGAGGTCTTCAACAGCATCTGGGACTGCCACCTGCTCATCGAGGAGCAGCTCATCGACTACATCCGCTGCTCGGTCGTCCACGCGGGGGGGATCTCCCACCTGCGCAAGATCGCGGCCCTCGCCGAGCTTCATCACGTGCGCACCGGCGGCCACGGCGCCACCGACCTCAGCCCGGTGTGCCTGGCCGCCGCGCTGCACTTCGATCTCGCCGTCCACAACTTCGGGATCCAGGAGTACATCCCGCACACCGACGACACCGACCGCGTCTTCCCCCATCGCTACCGGTTCGAGGCGGGCGCGCTGCACCCCGGCGACGCGCCGGGCCTGGGCGTGGACATCGACGAGACGCTGGCCGCGCGGCACCCCTACGCGCGCGCGTACCTGCCCGTGAGCCGGAAGCTCGACGGCACCGTCCACAGCTGGTGAGCGTCGCGTACCAGGGCTTCAGGGTCGCCGGCCGGACCCCGATCGGGCGGACATGTAGCGGTCGGCCTTCCTCAGGGCCTCGTTCATCTGCTCCGGCTGCCGCTTGCGGTCGAAGACGTCGGCGAGCAGGAGCCAGCCCAGCGCCTTGAGGTCGGGCGCCCGCGCCAGCGACAGGCCCTTCTCGACGAGCGCCTGGACGTCCGGGATCGGCGCGCCTTCCTGGAGGAGGCCGCGGGCCAGGAACAGATAGCCCTCCGGTTGCTGGGGAGCGAGCCGCACCACCTCCCGCATCTGCTCGAGAGACCCCGCCCGATCCCCGAGCTGGAACAGGATCTTGCCGAGGTTGAAGCGCGCCTTGAAATGCGTGGGATGGGCCGACACTTCCGCGGCGTAGGCGGACCGCGCCTCCTCGAGCCGGCCCTGCTCTTCGTAGAGCAGCCCCAGGTTGTATTGGGCGAAGGGGAATCGCGGATGGTCCGCGATGATCTGCCGCAGCATTGCCTCGGCCCGGCCGTACTGCTTCACCTCGATCAGGCTACCGGCCAGGTTGAGGCGATTCCGGGTCAGCTTCGGCTGGATCTCGACTGCCCTCTCGAAGTGCGGCCGCGCCTCCCCCGGCTTCATCTGAGCCGCGTACACCTCTCCGAGGAGCGTGTGGGCCTGCGCGTTCCGCTCGTCGAGGGAGAGCGTCCGCTTGCACAGCGTGATGACGTCATCGGTCCGGCCGTCCTCCATCAGCACGCTCGCCAGGCCGATGAGGGCCTGCACGCTGTGCGGGTCGTCCTTCAGGACGAGATCGAACTGGGCCTGGGCGTCCCGGGTGCGACCCAGCGCCGCGTAGGAGGTGCCGAGCATCAGCATCGCCTGGGACATTCCCGGCTCTTCGTGGAGCGCCGACTCCAGCGCCCGGGCGGCGGCCCCGTACTCGTCCCTCACGATCAGCTCGCCCGCCTGCTGAACGGCGGAGAAGACGCCGAGCTTGTCCTTGGGATCGGCGAGCGGCCGCGAGGGATGGGTCGTCCTCGGTGCCGTGGGCGTCCCCACGTATCCGAGCGCGGCCAGGCGCTCGAGCGTCTCCTTGTCCAGGTCGGCCGCCTCCGCGGTCGGGGCCCCCCGGCTGGTCTCGTCCATGAGGCGGTCCAGCCTCTGCATGAGGTCGCGCGCCACCGCGGGATGCTGGTCGAAGACGTTCGTGCCCTCCTCCGGGTCCGCGGACAGGTCGTAGAGCTCGGGACGGGGCGCCTTGATGAGCTTGTATCGGCTCGAGCGCAGGCTGTGAAGCGGGCTCCACCCGAACTGCAGGCTCGGCGTCATCGACTCGCTGTAGGCATACTCGGCTTCCACGGTCCGAGGATGGAGCATCACGGGGAGCAGCGACCGGCCCTGAACCTGGCCCGGCACGTCGATTCCGCTCAGGGCGAGGACGGTCGGAAAAACGTCGACCGCGCTGACCTGTGAGTCGACCCGGACCCCCTGCAGCTCGCTGAACGGAGTGGCCACCAGGAACGGCACGTGGAGGGCGTAGTCGTACACGAAATACCCGTGCGTCCCCTCGCCATGGCTGCCCAGGCCCTCCCCGTGGTCGCCGATGATGACGAGGACGGTCTTCTTCTCCAGTCCTTTCGCGCGCAGCCAGGAGACGAGTCGTCCCATCTGCTGGTCGACGAACGCGATCTCACCGTCATACAGGCCCGCCATCCCTTGATCGCGATACTCCGAGAAGAAGGGCTCGGGAGGCTCGTACGGCGAGTGGGCATCGTAGAGGTGGATCCAGGCGAAGAAGGGATCCTGGCGGTGGCCTTCGAGCCAGGCCAGCGCCGCGTCCATCACCTTGTCGGCCGGCCGCTGGACGCTGGCGAGGTCGAGGTGCTTGTACTTCTCGAGATCGAACTGGTCGTCGTAGACCTGGAAGCCCTGATTGAGGCCCCACCGCCCGTCGAGCACGAACGCGCCGATGAAGGCTCCCGTCTGGTACCCCTTCCCGGAGAGCGCCTCGGCGATCGTCTTCTGCTCCTGGCTGAGGGCCGTGTTGCCGTTGAGACGGACGCCATGGTAGGTCGGGTACATGCCCGTCATGATCGACGAGTGGGCGGGTTGGGTCAGCGGCGCGGTCGAGGCCGCCTGGGTGAACAGGACCCCGCCGCGCGCCAGCGCGTCGATGTTCGCGGTCTTCGCCCGCGCATAGCCGTAGCAACCCAGGTGGTCGGCCCGGGTGGTGTCCAGGGTGGTGAGGATGACGTTGGGTCTTTCCACTCCCTCGCTCGCCCAGAGCCGGCGGACGAGCTCCCGGGGGTCGGCGGGCGGCCGCGGGCGCCACCAGAGCGCGAGGGCGGCGACGAGCAGGACAGCCAGCGCGCCCGCGACCGTCCCGGATCGCCTGTTGCCCACATTCATGGTCGACCGCGCGTGCTACGGGACCGAGAAGGCGAGCAGCACGTTGCCGGGCAGGCCGTTCTGCACCCCCACGTACCCGGACGGCACGAAGAGCATGCCCCCGGCGACGGTGGGACCGGGCGCCCCCATCGAGCCGCCTTTCGCGGCGACGCCATTCACGGTCTTGAATTGCTGGAGCGTGTTGTACTCCCAGAGCAGCCGGCCGTTGTCGGCGGAGAAGGCGCGGACCATGCCGTCCCAGCCCCCCGAGAAGACCACGCCCGGAATGGCCGTGACGGCACTGCTCTGGCCTCGGCGCTGGCCCGAGCCCGGCTCCGGCTCCAAGGGCGTGAACCATTTCTGCTCGCCATTCGTGAGCCGCACGGCCACGAGGCCGCCGCTGTTCAGCCCGAAGTAGGCGCTCGCTTCGTCGGCGGCACCTCCCCAGACGATCTCGCCCCGGGGGTCCGGACGCATGCCCGAAACGTCCGTCTTCCAGACCACGGCTCCCTCCCGGTCGGGGTCATGCGCCCAGACGATCCCGTTCTTCTGCCCGGCCACGAGGATCCTGCGCCCGTCGGGCAGGGTCTTCAGGATCGGGGATGCGCCGAAGTCCTGGTCCGTGCCCACGTCCTGCGGGCAGTTTTCGGAAGGATTCGAAGGAAGGCAGCCGAAGAGCCACACGTCGTTCTCGGTGTCCTGTTTGACCCAGAGAACCTTGCCCGTGTCCATGTCCAGGGCCATGATCGCGTCGGTGGTCCGGGGCGCCGGCTGCGTGTACCCGTCGCCCGTCCCGACGTAGAGAGCGTGGTTCTGGGGATCGATGGTGGGCGCGCTCCAGACGGCACCGCCCGCCGGGGCCCAGAGCTGGGTGCCCTTGGAATTCTTCCGGGTCGGCCGGGGCGCTTCGGGGATGATGTAGGTCTTCCAGATCTGGCGGCCGGTGTCGGCGTCGAGGGCGACCACGCTGCCTCGAAACGTGCAGCAGGGATAGGTGGGGTTGGCGGCGACGTCCTCCTCGTGGGCGGAGACCGGCACGTACAGACGATTGCCATGGAGCTGGGGGGCGCCGGTGATGCGGGCGAGCGGGTGGTCGTCGACGCTCACCGTCCACCGCAGCTGCCCGCTCGCCGCATCCACCGCGTAGACGTTCCCTCTCATGTCTCCGAAATAGGCGCTGTACCTCGGGGAGCCCTGCCCGGTCAGTGGCCCGACACTGACGGCGCCGCGTACTCCGGCCGGCGCTCGAAACGCCCAATGGACGCACCCGCTCGCCGCGTCCAGCGCGTAGACGTGTCCCGTATCGACGCCCACGAACACTCGCCCGGCGACGAGAGTCGGTTGGCCCTGCACGGAGGCGGTCCCGGGAAAGCCGAAGGCCCATCTCAGCTTCAACCGGGGGACCTGGCTGGCCGACAACCGCGCGCCCTCCGACGGCTGGTAGCGTGTGTTCATGAGGTCGACCCCCCACCCGTTCCAGGCGGAGACGGCGGTCGGGTCGAGGGGAGGCGTGGCCGCGCACCGGTTCGCGATCAGCATCGCATCCGTGATCTGGGCGACGCCGAGCTTGCGGTCCGCGAGGTACTCGGCGATCGCGCGCTTCGCATCGTCGGCCAGGTCCTGGGCCTGCACGCGCATCGAACCGGTGGTGAGGGAGTCGTAGATCGCTTCGGGCGTCATCCGGCGGAGCGTGGCGCGATCGGGGGCCCGTTCGAAAGCCGGATTCCCGTGACAGGCTGCGCAGGTCTGCTCGAACAGGCGAGCCGACACGAAGGGAGACTCCTGGGCCACCGCGGACGCCGCGGCCGGCAAGAGGGCAATCAGCACTGCGCACAACGCGACCGCTCGTCTCATCGGGCAAGACCCCCAGGATACAACCGTCACGATTCTATCCTCCGGGCCGCCGCTGCCCGGCGGGCGTGTCTGGCGTAGGATGGAAGGCCCGTGGTCCTTCCGCTCCAGAAAGCCGAGAGCGCCCTCCGTTGCCGCGGCCTCGTCAAGCGTTACGGCGACGTGGTGGCCGTGGCCGGCCTCGACCTCGCGGTGGAGCGCGGCGAGTGCTTCGGCATGCTCGGGCCGAACGGCGCCGGCAAGACGACCGCCGTGGAGATCTTCGAAGGGCTTCGGTGGCCCGACTCCGGAGAAGTCGAGGTGCTCGGCGACGAGTGGCGTGGCGATGGCCTCGCCCTGCGCCGCCGGCTGGGCATCCAGCTCCAGGAGACGAAGTTCCCGGACAAGCTGCGCGTGCGCGAGGTGCTCTCGCTCTTCCGAAGCTTCTATCCCCGCGGCCTGGCGATCGCGAAGGCGCTGACCCTCGTGGCGCTCGAGGAGAAGGCGGACGCCCAGGTGCGCACGCTCTCGGGCGGCCAGAAGCAGCGGCTGTCGCTGGCGTGCGCCCTCATCGGAGACCCGGAGCTGCTCTTCCTGGACGAGCCGACCACCGGCCTCGATCCGCAGTCGCGGCGGCAGACCTGGGAGATCGTGGAAGGCTTGAAGGCGCGGGGGCGGACGGTGCTCCTCACCACCCATTACATGGAGGAGGCCGCGCGCCTGTGCGACCGGGTCGCCATCCTGGATCACGGCAAGGTCATCGCGCTCGGGACGCCGCGCGAGCTGGTGGCCTCCCTCGGGGCCGAGCACGTGGTGGAGGTGACGGTCGACGAAGGGGCCTCCGCCGCATTGACGGCCGAGGTCCTGGCCGCGCTCCCGAGCGTCGAGGGCGTCGCCCGCGAAGGCGGGAGATGGCGCCTCACCGTGCGCGAGGTCCATCGCGCGGTGCCCGCTCTCCTGGGCGCCCTGGCCGAGCGGGGGGCGACGGCGACGGAGCTGACCACCCACCACGCATCGCTGGAGGACGTCTTCATGGCCCTGACCGGGCGAAGGCTGCGCGATGCCTGAGCACGCCGGCGACGACGCCCGCGGCCCCCTCACCGAGCTGACGCTGGCCCGCGTGCGGGAGCTGGTCCGGGAGCCCGAGGCGGTGTTCTGGGTCTTCATCTTCCCGATCCTGCTCGCGGCCATCCTGGGCCTGGCCTTCCGCAGCCGTCCGCCCGAGGCGCTGCCGGTGGCGGTGGTGGCCGGCCCTCATGGCGGCGTCCGCTTGGCGGCACTGTCGGCACAGGCCGAGATCAAGCCTCACCTGCTCGCGGAGGCCAAGGCGCGCCAGGCGCTGGCCCGAGGCAAGGTGGTGCTCGTCATCTCGGCGGACGATCCCCCGGTCTATGCCTACGATCCCACCCAGCCCGAGAGCCGCGCCGCGCGGCTGGCCGTTGACTCGGCGTTGCAGCGCGCCGCGGGGCGGGCCGACGCGTTCATCCCCGGGCACGCGGAGCTGACCGAGCCCGGCACGCGCTACGTCGATTTCCTGGTGCCGGGCCTGCTCGGGATGAACCTCATGGGCACCGGCATGTGGGGGATCGGCTTCTCGCTCGTGGTGGCGCGCCAGGGCAACCTGCTGAAGCGCCTCGTCGCCTCGCCCGCGCGGCGTAGCCACATCCTGGGCGCGCAGCTCCTCTCGCGCCTGATCTTCCTCGTTCCCGAGGCCGGGGCCCTGCTCCTGTTCGCCTGGCTGGCCCTCGGCGTCCCGGTCCGGGGTTCCCTCCTGTTGCTCGTGGGCGTCTCGCTCCTGGGTGCCGTGGCCTTCAGCGGCCTCGGGCTGTTGACCGCGGCTCGGCCGCGCACCATCGAGGGCGCCAGCGGCCTCATGAACCTGGTCATGGTGCCCATGTGGATCTTCTCCGGGATCTTCTTCTCCACCGAGCGGTTTCCGGCCGTGATGCAGCCCTTCGTGCAAGCCCTGCCCCTGACGGCGCTCAACGACGCCCTGCGCGCGGTGATGCTCGAGGGCGCGGGGCTCGCGCCGCTCCTGCCGGAGCTGGCGCTGCTGGCGGCCTGGGGCGGGATCAGCTTCGTGGTGGCCTTGAAGCTGTTCCGCTGGCAGTAGCCACGTCGATGATCGGAGAGACGGCCTCCCACTACCGGATCCTCGAGAAACTCGGCGGGGGCGGCATGGGCGAGGTCTTCCTGGCCGAGGACCTGCGCCTGCGGCGGCGGGTCGCGCTGAAGATGATCCGGCCGGAGAGGCGCGGCGACGAGGAGGCGCGCCAGCGCCTGCTGCGCGAGGCCCAGGTGGCCTCCGCCCTCAACCACCCGAACATCGCCGTCATCTACGAGATCGACGAGCTCGAGCGCGAGGACGGCCGCCGCGGGTTCATCGCCATGGAGTACGTGGCCGGCCCGACGCTGGCCGAGCTGGGCGGCCGGGGTGACCTCCCCCTCGCGGACGTGCTGGCCATCGTCGGCCAGGTCGGGGAGGCGCTGGCCGAGGCCCACGACCACGGCGTGGTGCATCGCGACGTCAAGCCCACCAACGTGCTGATCACCGAGAGCCGCCGGGTGAAGATCGTGGACTTCGGCGTGGCCCAGTTCTGTCCCGTGCCGGGGCCGGACGAATCGACGTTGAGCCGCTACCCGGGTCAGCCCCTGACCTCGGGGCTCCTCGTGGGCACCGTGGCCTACATGTCCCCCGAGCAGGCGCTGGGAAAGGACGTGGACGCCCGCACCGACATCTTTTCCCTCGGCGTCGTGCTCTACGAGCTCCTCGCCGGACGGCAGCCGTTCACGGGCCGGAACGTCGTCGAGACGATCGACGCCATCCTCCACCGCGATCCGCCTCCCCTGCCGCGCCTCACGGGCCCCGAGGGGCTGGAGCTGCAGCGGATCGTGAGGAGGATGATGGCCAAGGACCGCGAGCAGCGGTACGCGTCGATGCGCGAGGCGTGCCGCGAGCTGGCCGCCGTTCTCCACGACGGCGCGCCGGGGAGCTCGGCCCTGGCCGCTCCCCCGTCCGCCCCGGCCGTGGCCGTCATGAGCTTCTCCAACATCACGAAGGACCCGGGCGACGACTGGCTGGGCACCGGCATCGCCGAAACGGTGACCGCCGACCTCAAGGGCGTCGAAGGTCTGACCGTCGTGGGACGCGAGCGGATCTACGAGGCGCTCAAGACCCTGGCCGTCCCCGGGGGCGAGACGGACGAAAAGCTCGCCACTCTCGTCGGACGCGAAGTGGGCGCGCGATGGGTGCTGGGCGGCGGCTATCAGCGCCTGGGCGACATGGTGCGGGTGACGGCGCGCCTCACGGAGACGGACACGGGGGCCGTCGTCCGCACCGTGAAGATCGACGGCGGCATGGATGGGATCTTCGAGCTGCAGGACCGGATCGTCCGCGAGCTGTCCACGGGACTGCGGCTGTCCCTCACGCCGGAGAACCGCGCCGAGGCCGAGACCCAGATGGTGGACGCCTACGAGGCCTTCTCGCGCGGGCTGCTGAACTTCCGGGCCGAGAGCCACGAGTCCATGGACCGGGCGATCCTGTTCTTCGAGCGCGCGGTCCACCTCGACCCCTCGTACGCCCGCGCATACCTCCAGCTCGGGGCGGCCTACGGCCTCAAGGCGAGCTACCTGGCCATGCCTGAGCTGCACGAGAGGGCCATCGCGCACCTGCGCCGGGCCATCGAGCTGCGTCCGGCGCTGGCCATGGCCTGGCGGGAGCTGGGGAGCGCTCTCGTGGACCTGGGCCGGATCGACGAGGCCATCGAGGCGATCCAGCAGGCGCTCGCCCTCGATCCCGCCGACGCCGGGCCCCATTCCACGATGGGCCGCGCCCTCTTCGTGGGCCGGGGCCGCTTCGCGGAAGCGGCGACGTGGTACGAGAAGGCGCTGGCCCTGAACGCGAAGGCGGGCTGGGCGGCGCTGCAGCTCGCCCACTGCGCGGCCCTGCTCCGGGACTTCCCTCGCGGCGCGGCGGCGGCCGACCGCGCGGTGGCGCTGCAGGAGGAGTTCCTGTCCGGGAAGGAGGGCATCCTGATCGTGGGCGCCTACATGCGGCGGGGGCATCTCCTCGCCCTTCAGGAGCGACACGAAGAGGCCGTGCCGGAGTTCCGCCGCGAGCAGGATTTCGTGGCCCGGGTCGACCACGCCCTCCGGGGACGGATCTCCATCGAGCTCAACCAGCGCCTGGGCGCGGCCTATCTCAAGCTAGGGGAGGCCGGCCGGGCCGAGGCGGCCTTCGCGACCGCGCTCGCGGGCTGGGAGGAGCGCCTGCGGATGGGCGCCGACGAGCCGTTCACTCGCTACTACGCGGCATGCGTGTACGCGCTCCAGGGGCAGACGGAGCCGGCTCTGGCCAACCTGGAGAAGGCCGCCCGTGCCCGTCGCGCCTTCGTCGTGGAACGCGCGCGGATCGAGCCCGAGTTCGAGGGCCTGCGCGGGGAGAGCCGCTTCCAGGCCCTGATCGGGGCCTGAAAACCAGCTCAATGATACCGATTGACACACTCCCTGGACTTGTGTAAGTCTCTTGCAAAACCCCGTTCGTCCAGGGCTCTATTAGAGGAAGGAGCACACCATGCAGTTGGGAAGAGCCTCCTTGACTGCGATCTGTTCTTCCCTCCTCCTCGTGGCCGGAAGCGTGGGACCAGTCCACGCTCAGTCCATCCAGGAGGGGAAGGTGACGGGCACGGTGGTCAGCGAGGACCGCCTGGCCCTCCCCGGGGCCACGGTCGAGATATCGAGCCCCGCGCTGATCACCGGTACGCGCTCGACCACGACGTCGGCGAAGGGCTCGTACGTCTTCCTCAACGTTCCGCCGGGCAAGTACAAGCTCACCGCGTCGAGCAGCGGCTTCAAGACGGTCTCGCGCGGCAGCATCGACGTCGGGGCCGGGGCGGTCGCGATGGTCGACGTCACGCTGCCGGTGGGCACCATCCAGGAGACGATCGTGGTCACCGGCGGCTCGATCGTCGACACCAAGACGTCGAGCATCGAAACGCGGTTCGACAGCGACCTGGTCGAGAAGCTCCCGACGACTCGGGACGCCTTCTACGACCTGGCGCTGACGGCCCCGGGCATGTCCGAAGGGTCGGGCGCGCCCACCGGGTCCACGGAGTTTCAAAGCCCCACCGCCTACTCCAGTGCCACGAACGAGAACGTCTTCCTCATCAACGGCGTCGACGCCACCAACCCCCGCGCCGGCTCCTTCGGCTCTCTCGTCAACGTCAACTACGACACCGTCGAGGAAGTGAGGGTGGTGGCCCTGGGGTCGAAGGCCGAGTACGGGAGCTTCTCCGGCGCCGCCATCGACGTCCTGACCAAGTCCGGCAGCAACGACTTTCACGGCAGCGCGGCGTACTACTCCAAGCTCGGCTCGGTCGCGAGCAACCAGCCCGCCCCCGGAGCGAACCTCGGGGCGCCTTTCCTCTTCGTCGGAGAGGGCGAGCAGCTCGCCGGCGAGGTGAAGAAGGACTGGGAAGGCAGCGCTACCCTGGGCGGCCCGATCCTGAAGGACAAGCTGTGGTTCTTCGGCGCCTTCGATTACACGCGCGGCGCGAGCCTGCCCCCGCGGTGGCCGCTCCAGAGCGAGTCGTGGGGACGCTACGCCGACGCCAAGCTCTCGGCCGCGCCCTTCAAGAACCACCGCGCCTGGGCCGCCTATCACTACGAGAACAACGACGGCAACGGCTGGAGCTGGGGCAGCCAGCCGGGATGGGACACCACGATGACCTACGGCTCCAAGCAGGGGAACAACACCGTGTCCTCGCAGTGGCAGTGGTTCAGCGGACCCAAGACGACGCTTTCCGCCAAGTATCTGGGCTTCTGGACGAAGGACAAGCCCTACCTTCCCGCCGACCATCCCGACCATCCCGGCTACATCAACTGGTGGAAGTGGACCGATGCCTACGGCAGCTACGGCATCAACGGCGCCTTCCCCTACGTCGAGGGCTACCAGTCGAGCCGCCACACCACCCAGGCCGACCTCTCGCACTATGCCGAGGGCTTCCTCGGGACGCACGACCTCAAGTTCGGCGTCCAGTACACGAAGGGTCGAAGCAACTCCCAGGGCGGCTACTTCCAGAACTACGTCAACTTCCTCTACCCGTACCGCTGGACGCAGAGCGTCCAGTACATGCAGGCCTGGTACGGCGACACGGGGCTCCTCTTCTACAACCAGAAGGACACGATCAACCCCTCCCTGACCGTGCGCACCGGCGACTCCCTGGGGGCGTTCTTCGACGATCAGTGGAACCCGACGCGTCGCCTGACGGTCAACCTCGGGCTCCGCTTCGATCACATGACCACCCGGTACGGGGCGGGAAAGGTCTACGCCTTCCCGAGCTCCGCCGACGCGATCAACGATCCCCCGCCGGTCCTGCGCGACCGCGCCTCGACCAAGAACATCTTCGACTTCAAGACGTGGGCGCCCCGGGTCGGGCTGAGCTACATGTTGACGGGCGACGGCAAGACCGTGGCGCGCGCCTCCTTCGGCCGCTACTACATGCCGCTCACCGCCGAGTTCCTCCGCCGATTCGGTCCGGACATGCCGCTCGTGAGCCGGAAGTACCAGATCTACGAGGTCGGGCCGTGGAGCGCGGTCGACACCAACGGCGACGGCATCGTCGACTCGATCGAGACGCGCGAGGCGGCCCGAAAGGTCTTCGGGCTGACGCCGATCAGCGAGGAGACGCAGACGATCGACTACTCCTGGACGCTGAACGTGGCCGACGGCGTCAAGGACCAGCACACCGATCAGTTCACGGTGAACCTCGAGCGGGAGATCGCCCACAACTTCTCGGTCGGCGCGTCGTACATCTACAAGCACTCGACCGACCTGTTCGCCAACATCCCCATCAACCGGGTGACGGGCCAGGAGTGGGAGTACGAGCGGATACCGTTCACGACGTCCGCCGGCAAGCAGCTGATGCTCTACAGCGTCGCGCTCAAGGACTACGACGGGAACGGCGTGATCGACAGCGGCGACGTCGCCTGGATCGGCAGCCACGGCACCTCCAGGGTGCAGAACCTGCCGTCGTTCGACGGCGTCAAGCCGAAGCGCGACTATCACGGGGTCCAGCTGGTCTTCAGGAAGAGGTTCTCCGACCGTTGGCAGGCCCTGGCGTCCGCCCTCTACTCGAGCTCCAGCGGCATCTCCCGCCGCTCGTTCCGGCAGGACTTCAACGTCGAGGGCCCGATGTTCTACGACGACAACTGGATGGGCAACCTCAACTACACGGTCAACAACCTCGAGGGCCCGCTGCCCTTCACGCCCAAGTGGGAGGTGAAGGTGTCCGGCTCCTATCGGGTCCCGGCTGTCGACGTCGACCTCGGCGCCCGACTCCGGTTCCACACGGGACGTCCGGTGTGGAAGCTGGAGGGCTATCCCCAGCACACACAGTTCGGCGATCCACCGGGGGGCGTGATCGATCCCGGTGGGCTGCCCCAGCTCGTCGCCGTCGATCCCAACAAGCCCGACTACCTACCCAACCTGACCCTCCTCGATCTCCATGTCGAGAAGCCCCTCAACCTGGGTGGGCGCAAGGCGCTGCATCTGGTCGTCGACGGGTTCAACATCTTCAACTCCAACACGGCGACCGACATGAACGTCTATTCCGAAGGGTACGGGAAGGTGGACAACATCCCCCAGGGCCGACGGTTCCGTGCGGGCGTGCGGTTTACGTTCTGAAGCAGGAAGGGGTGACGGGCCGAGTCTCCCGTCACCCCCTCGCCCAGTCCCCCTCTCCTTCGGGGAGAGGGATCAGGGGATGCGCCGTTCGGGGACGGAGCGCACCTCTACCGGGGTCGTGCGGGACAACTCCGCGTACTTTCGCGCCAGCTCAGACTCCCCGAGGCGCGAGTAAACCGTCGCGAGCAGGTAGTAGACCTGGAGATCGAGGACGAGGCCGCCGGGGTCCCGGAGGCTGAGGGCGCGCTCGGCGTCGCGGCGGGCCGACCCGTAGTCCTTCAGGGCCAGGTTCACCTTGCCGCGCTCGTAGTGCACCGCTCGCTCATCAGGATGAAGCGCCGCCGCGCGGTCCAGATGCGACCGGCTCTCCTCGAGGCGGTTCTGTTTCAGAAGGAAGCGCCCGTAGTAATAGTCGAGGAACGGGTCGGCCAAGAGGCCTTCGTTCACTTTCAGCGCGCTGCGGTAGGCGAGCTCCGCGCGGTCGGCTTCGCCCATCCCTTCGAGGTTGAGGGCCAGGTAGTCGTGGGCGCGCGCGTCCAGGGGGCGCAGCGCGACCACCTTCTCGAATTGCGGGACCGCCTCCGGGTAGAGCTGCCGGCGGTAGAGCCAGATCCCGAGCTGATAGCGCGCCTCCGCGTTCTCCGGGGCGAGGCGGACGGCTTTCTCGAGCGCTTCGCGCCCTTCGCGTAGCCGGCCCTTCAGGGTCAGGACCCGCCCCTGAACCACGAGAGCCTCCGGGCAGTCCGGGCTCAGCGCCAAGGCGAGCGAGGACAGGTAATCGGCCCGGGCCATCTCGCCCTGGTCGAGGGCCGCCGCGGCCGACGTCAGGTCGCGCGCGCCCGCGCACGGATCCGCGGCGAGAAGGCCGGCGCCGATGAGGAGCGCGAGCGCGGCGCTCACGGCTCCCTGACCTCGAGGACCTGTCCGGCGGGAACGTTCCTCAGGACCTGCTTGATTCCGCTCGGCCAGCGGATCTCGAGCTCGCGGCCCGACCGGTCGGCACCCAGGCCGAAGTGCACCCGCTTGTCGGATGCGCTGGCGTAGCCCACGGCGGTCGTGACGTGGTTGTACTGGACGCGTCCCGACTCCCCCGTCAGCCTGACGGCGGCGCCGATGCCGTCGCGGTTGCTCTTCGTACCCTCCAGCCGCAGCCCGAGCCAGTGCCCCCGGCCCGGGCTCACGTTGTAGAGGACCTCCG
>Ga0207646_10003889_pt1 | contig 16574 bp, 14 predicted proteins | sample KBSK5502metaG_FD_184343 | JGI IMG/M metagenome (GOLD analysis project Ga0207646, IMG submission 184343) | Corn, switchgrass and miscanthus rhizosphere microbial communities from Kellogg Biological Station, Michigan, USA - KBS K5-50-2 metaG... | ecosystem: Host-associated > Plants > Roots >... | reverse complement strand
CTCTGCACGTTCGCGACGATCCGCTCGACGATGTCGTGCGGGATCGGGCGGTCCTCGAAGCTCCGCACCATCTTCCGCTTGCGTACGACGTCCTGAAATTCCATCAGGCGCGCCGGTAGATGCCGCGTTCGCGCCGGAGCAGTCCCGCGTCGATGAGATAACGGCGCAGCGTGGCGTGATCGGCGTGAACGCCTTGCAGGATGCGGTTGACCTCGTCCTCGCTGTACTCGCGACCTGGTTCAAACGCGCCCGCGACGTGCACGAGGAGCGCCCGGCGACGCTCGCGCCGGGCCGGGATCGTCTCGAGCCGCCCGTTCCGAAAGAACATCGCAAGCTCGGGCGGTCCGTCGAACGTAGCGCGCCGCACGTCGTTTCCTTTCGGCCGCTGCATCCGTGCGACGATACGCGACCGTGCCTCTTTCCCCGAAGCATCCGGGCATAGGGATTGTCGAAGTCGGGCCGCGGGATGGCCTTCAAGCCGAAGATCGCATCTTGTCGACCGATGAGAAGGTCGAACTGATCGGTCGTTTGGCGGACGCAGGCAATCACGCCATCGAGGTGACGAGCTTCGTCAGCCCGAAGGCTGTGCCCCAGCTGGCGGACGCGGACGAGCTGATGCGTCGGCTGGGCCGCCGTATCGGCGTGCGTTACTCGGCGCTTGTGCCGAATGAGAAAGGGTTGGACCGCGCGCTCGCATCAAATGTCGAGGAGATCGCGGTATTTGCGAGCGCCAGTGAAAGCTACTCGAGAAAAAACCTGAACCGCGAACGCGAGGAGGTCATTGCAGCATACGAACCGCTGATTCGTCGTGCGAAGGATGGCGGAGTGCGGGTGCGAGCCTATCTCTCGATGATCTTCGCGGACCCGTGGGACGGCCCCACGCCCGCAGACATCGTGGTTGACATGGGCCGGCGTCTTCTTGACCTAGGGAGTGACGAACTCTCGCTAGGTGACACGATTGGTGTTGGCACGCCGGGCCAGGTGGAAAAACTGATCAACGCCTTCAGGGATGCAGACGTCGAGGTTGACGAGCTCGCCTTTCACTTCCATGACACCTATGGCCAGGCGCTCGCAAACGCGTATGCGGCCATCTCCGAAGGTGTCACGGTCTTCGACGCGAGCGTCGGGGGCATCGGCGGTTCGCCATTCGCGAGGATGGCAGGAGGCAATCTCGCGACCGAGGATCTGGTTTGGATGTGCCAGGGCATGGGTCTCAAAACGCGAATCGATCTCGACAAGTTGGTCGCGACGAGTCACTGGCTCGGCGAGAAGCTGGGGCGCGAGCTCCCCGCGCACGTCTCGCGAGCAATGAGAGGTAGCCAGCGCTAGAGCCGCGGCGCGCGTTGCGGGTGGCACGGGGGAGCGGGTTGCGCGCGAGCCGCTGACCCGCCGCGTCAGAAGCGCGACGTGCCAACGCGCAGGGAGCGGACGGGTAGGCGAGCGCGCGACCCCGACCCCGGGACAGGACCCGCAGCGCGCGTGGTCTACGTAGCGGCGGCTTTCCTCAGTTCGGTGCGACCCTCGCGCTTCTTCTCGCGCACGGCTGTTACCGCGGGCACGCCCGATCCACGGACGAGCTTGTCGAATGCCGGGACGTCGGTCTTCGCAATAGCGCGCCATTTGACGAGCTGCGTCTCGGCCCTCTTGCTCAGATCCTCGAAGACGTCGTACATCGCCTTCGTGGGGGCGAAGTCGGCGCTCCCGACGGACATCGCGAGTCCGCCGATCTTGAGATTCAGCTTGGCCGGGTAGTTGAGGGTGTCCTGGCGGCTCTTCGCCTTGACCTGGATGAGCTCTTCCTCCACCGCCGCGAGCTTCGTCTTGAGCGAGCCTGCGCCGCGGCGCACGCGAGCCCCGGCGCTTCCCTCGGCACGCTTCTCCCATCCCTCGATCTGCGTCCGCAGCGCGCGGATCCCGTTGATCGCTTCGTGCACCTCGGTGAGCTTGTCGCGGATGCGCATGCGGAGCGCGAACTGCGCGTCGAAGTCCGCCTGTGTCGCCGAAACGCGCGGGTCCTTGCGGATCTCGAACGCGGATTCGTGACGCTCCCCGCCGACCTCGAGACGAACGCGGTACTGGCCGGGCGCCGAGACCGGGCCGGCGAGCGTCGCCTCTGCCGATTCCCATGTCGGGTCGTCCTCGACGCGTGCGGCATCGGGATAGCGCATGTTCCAGGCGAACCGGTTGAGCCCGGCGTCCTTCGGGACCTTCGGCTCCTTCGCCTTCTTCAGCTCTTCGGACTTCCGCTGCTCCGGCGTGAGCGGCTTCTCCTCCGGCTTCTCTTTCGGCTCCGGCGCAGCGCTCGCAAACTGCCGGATCAGCTTGCCCTTGGCGTCCATGAACGCGAGTCGCACCTCGCCCTCCGGCTTGTCGCGCAGCCAGTACGAGACGAGGACACCGTCCGGTGGGTTCTGGCCGGAGTCGATGTTGACCTGCGCCTTGTCACCGGTCGGCTTCTCGACCTGCCGGTAGGTCACGATCGTCGCCCCGGTCATGCGGTAGTTCTTCCCGGACTTGGCGGGCTGCGGGAAGCCCATGTCGGTGCGGAACCGTACGGTGGGCCGCGGCGTGAAGAGGCGCGCCTTTCCTTTTATCGGTTCGGCCGCAAGCTGGCGGATGGGCTCGAGGTCGTCGAGCACCCAGAACGACCGCCCGTGCGTCGCGAGGACCAGGTCGGAGTCCTTCACGACCATGTCGTGGATCGGCACGACCGGCAGATTGCCGCCGAGGCGAGACCAGCGCGCCCCGTCGTCGAACGAAACGTACACCCCGGTTTCCGTGCCGGCGTAGAGGAGTCCCTTGCGCGTCGGGTCTTCGCGGATGGCGCGTGTGAAGTCATCGGCCGGAATGCCGTTCGTGATCTTGGTCCACGTCCGACCGTAGTTCGTCGTCTTCCAGAGGTAGGGCTTGAAGTCGTCGTGCTTGTAGCGCGTCGTCGCCACGTAGGCCGTGGCCGCGTCGTGCGGCGAGGGCTCGATGATCGAGACGAGCGAGAACGGCCGGATCGCGGCGGGTGTCACGTTCTTCCACGTCTTCCCGTCGTCGCGAGAGACGTGCAGGAGTCCGTCGTCGCTGCCGGCCCAGAGCACGCCGCGTTCGACCGGCGACTCGGCAAACGCGAAGATCGTGCAGTAGTACTCGGCGCCGGTGTTGTCCTTCGTGATCGGTCCGCCCGAAGGGCCGAGCTTCGATTTGTCGTTCCGCGTGAGGTCGGGGCTGATCCGCTCCCAGGTCGTGCCCTCGTCGATCGTGCGGAAGACGTGATTGCCGGTGTGGTAGAGGACGTTCGGATCGTGCGGCGAGTGGACCGTCGGCGCGGTCCACTGGACGCGGTACTTCACGTCCTTCGCGCCCTCGCCGGCGCTCGTCTCGGGCCAGACCATGATGTTCCGGGCTTGCCCCGTGCGACGGTCGTAGCGCGTGAGGATGCCCTGGTAGTTGCCGGCGAAGACCACGTTCGGGTCATCGGCGCGGACCGCGATGTAGCCGGACTCGCCACCGCCGATCGCGAAGCTGTCCGCGGCGGTGATGCCCGCGATCGCGGACCGGCTCGGCACGGTCATCGTGGTGTTGTCCTGCTGCGCGCCGTAGATCCGATACGGCGTTTGGGTGTCGGTGATCACGTGATAGAACTCCGCCGTCGGCTGGTTGTAGACGGACGACCAGCTCTCGCCACCGTTCAGCGTGACGACCGCGCCGCCGTCGTTCCCGTTGATGATGCGATTCGGGTCCTTCGGGTCGATCCAGAGGTCGTGGTGATCGCCGTGCGGGATTGAGAGCTCCTGGAAGGTCTTGCCGCCGTCGTTCGAGAGCCACGCCGAGACGTTGAGCACCCAGACCGTCTCGGGATCGGTCGGATGCGCGTAGATGTGGTGGTAGTACCAGGCGCGCTGGCGCAGGTTGCGGTCCTCGCTCCCCCGCTCCCAGGTCTCGCCAAAGTTGTCCGAGCGGAAGATCCCGCCGTCCTCGGCCTCGACGATCGCGTACACGCGTCCGGCCTTTGCCGCCGACGCCGACACGCCGATCTTCCCGAGCAGTCCTTTGGGGAGCCCCTTGTTGCGGCTGATCTCGGTCCAGGTGTCGCCTCCGTCGCTCGAGCGGAAGAGACCCGACCCCGGTCCGCCGGAGACGAGCTCCCAGGGCCGGCGGATCGCCTCCCAGAACGACGCGTAGATGATCCGCGGGTTGTTCGGGTCGATCGACAGGTCCGACGCGCCGGCTTTCTCGTTCCGATACAGGACCTTCTTCCAGGTCTTGCCGCCGTCGCGCGTGCGGAACACGCCACGCTCCGTGTTCGGCCCGTGCGCGTGACCGAGCGCCGCGACGTATGCGGTGTCGGGGTCCTCGGGGTGGACGCGGACCTTCGCGATGTTGCGCGTGTCCTCGAGGCCGAGATGTGTCCACGTCTGTCCGGCATCGGTGGAGCGATACACGCCGTCGCCGTGCGAGACGTTGCCGCGGATGCAGCTCTCGCCCATGCCCACGTAGATCACGTTCGGGTCGGCCTGGGCGACGGCGATCGCGCCGACCGAGGCGCGTTTGAAGAACGTATCCGTCGTGTTCTCCCAGTACTGGCCGCCGTCCATCGTCTTCCACACGCCGCCGCCGGTGGAGCCGAAATAGAAGGTGTTGCGGTCCCGCGGATCGCCCGCGACGGCCCCGACGCGCCCGCCGCGATACGGCCCAGCACTGCGCCACTCGAGCCGATCGAAGAAGTTAGGGGTTTCTCGCGGAGCCGCGCTCGCGCGGCGTGCGGTCGTAGAGGAACGACGTTTTGCCGGCATGACTGCCTCCCCGGTGTGCGTCTGTTGCAATCGAAAATCTAGTCCTTCTCGCTAGGCTCTGCCCCGCATGCGTGTGCCGCCGGTCATACAGGACGCGATCCGCTTACTTCTCATCGCGGTGCTCGAGCACCAATACGTGGTCCTGTTCTTCGTGGTCGCGATCGAGGAGGCGGGGGTCCCGCTGCCCGCGCCCACCGATGTGGTCATCGCGTTCTATGGCTACCGCGCGCGCGGCAACATCCCGGACCTCGCTCAGGTCGTGCTCGTGTGCGCGCTCGCGTCCACCGTCGGGACACTCGTGCCGTATTTCCTTGCGCGGCGCTTCGGCCCGTCCGTCGCCCACCGGCTCGCGATATGGATCGACGTCGATCCCGCGCAGGTCGACCGCTGGACCGAGCGGATCCACCGGCACGGCTTCATCGCGGTGGTCGTCGGCCGGCTCGTTCCGGGGGCACGCGTCGTGATGTCGCTCGTCGCGGGCACCGCGAAAGTCCCCGTCTACCAGTTCTCGCCCGGGGTGTTCATCGCTGCGTCCATCTATTGGACGTTCTGGGTCACGGTCGGCGCCGCGCTCGGGCCGATGGTTCGTCGCTTCGCCGGGCCATACATCACGTACGTCGTCATCGCGCTACCCATCGTCGTCATCGCCTTCTTTGTGTACCGGCACCTGCGGGCGCGGAGAAAATGGGCATCACGAGCGCGGCCGTCCTGATCGTCGCGCTCGCGGTCGTTGCTGCGCTCGGCCTGTGGTTCGGGCTATGGCCGCTGGCGGCGGTCGCGCTTGCGTTTCTCGTCGGCGGCAGGCGCGAGCCCGCGACGGTCGCCGCCGACACGATCGTGGTCATCGGCCTCGCCGGCCAGGCCGATGTCCTCTGGGTCGCGCTGCTCTTTGCCGCGACGCTCCTGGCTCGCGAGCACGACCCGAAGGTGACGCTCGTCTTGCTCCTCGCCTCGGTCGCGGCGACCTTCGTCTACCTCGACTGGACCATCCTCACCGGCCTTCTGGCCGTGATCCGCGTCCTGTCCCTCGCGAATCGGCTCGTATTCACCCGTCGCCTGTCATAGCGCGCGCACGATCGCCGCGAGCGCGCCGATAAAGTCGGGCCGGGTGTTGGGCATCGCGATGCGGTGGTAGCGAAGGCCCGCCTCACGAGCTTGCGCGGCGGCCGCGATGTCGAGGTCGTAGAGGACCTCGAGGTGATCCGCAAGGAACTGGACCGGCACCACGAGGACGTCGGTCGCGCCCTCCGCCGCGAGCGACGGAAAGAGCTCGACGAGATCCGGCCGAAGCCATTCCTCGGCGGTATGCCCGGCGCTCTGATACGCGAAGGACCATCGCGCGAGCCCCGCTTCCTCGGCGACGGCACGCGCGGTCCGCTGAAGCTCATCGATGTAACCCGGCTCCGCCTCAAACACGCGGCGGGGAAGGCTGTGCGCGGTGAGCACGATGGCGGGCGACGAGGCCGCGAGCTCGGACAGAGACTCTCCGACCGCGCGCGCGATCGCGGAGACGAATGCCGGTGCGCACCACCACGAGCGAGCGATCGCGAACGGGACCGAAGACGAATCGGCGACGGCACGCTCGTAGCCCGACATCAGGCGGTCCGACCATTGCGGCGACATCGGGACGCCGACGATGCGCGTCGCTCCCTCGGCCACGAGCGCGCCGACCTGGCCCTCGATCGCGGGCTCCGAGAATCGCATGCCGGCCCGCACCCGGTAGTCCGCGCCAAGCGCGCCTTCGAGCGCCTCGGCCTGCGCGCGCGTGATCTCGACGAGCGGGGATCCGCCGATGAGCCCGTAGCGCCGGCGCATCTCCGTGACGAGCTCCGGCGCCGCTTCGCGACCGCGGACGCGGCCGAGGTACGCCGCGACGTCCTCGTCACCGGCCGGCGCTCCGTACGTCATCAGGATCACGCCCGTCGTCATACGAGCGCGGCCGCCGTTTCCGTCCGCACGAGCTGGCTGAGGCGCGCGAGCGTGTCGGCTTCGGTGCCGGCGAGCACGCCGTGGCCCAGGTTGAACACATGGCCCGGCCGTCCGGCGGCATCCGCGAGGATCGCACGCGCGCGCGCCGCGACGACCTCGAACGGCGCGAGACACACCGCGGGATCGAGATTGCCCTGAATGCCGCGATCGCCGATGCGCGACCATGCGTCCGCGAGGCCGATCCGCCAGTCGACGCTCACCACTTCGCACGGTGCATCGGCGAGCAGCGGGAGGAGCTCAGGGTTCCCGGTCGCGAAGTGGATCCGCGGCACGCCGCTCACTTGAGCGAACACGCGCCGCGAGTACGGCAGGACGGCTCGGGCGTAGTCGGCGGCGGACAGGGTGCCGGCCCACGAATCGAACAGCTGGATCACGTCGACGCCGGCTTCGACCTGCGCGCGGAGGTAGCGGGCGAGCACGTCCGTGAGGACCCTCATGAGGCGATCCCACAGCAGCGGATCGCCGAACAGGAGCGCCTTGGTGCGGGCGAGGTCGCGTGAGGGACGGCCCTCGATCAGGTACGAGGCGAGCGTGAACGGCGCGCCTGCAAAACCGATGAGCGCGATCTCCGCCGGCAACGAGCGCCGAAGGTCGCGGATCGCGGCGAAGAGGTAGGGCGTCGCCTCCTCGGCGGGCACGACGCGCAGAGCCGCCACATCGCTCGCCGCCCGTACCGGTCGCTCGACGATCGGCCCGACGTCGGGCTCGATATGGAACGGGACGCCCATCCCGTCGAGCGGAAGCATGATGTCGGCGTAGAGGACGGCCGCATCGACGCCGAGCCGCGACACCGGCATCGCCGTGACGCGCGCACAGAGCTCGGGGTTCCGTGCCATCTCGAGGATGCCGTAGCGCTCGCGAAGCTCGCGGTACTCCGCGAGGCAGCGGCCCGCCTGACGCATGTACCAGACCGGCGTGCGCTCGACCGCTTCGCGGAAGCAGGCCCGGACGAGAAGGGGTGCCGTCAGCGAACGAGCTCCGCTCGACTCGTGGCGCCGTCGACCTGATCGAGCGCTTCGTCGAGCGGCATCGCCGCACCGACGAAGATCGGCGTTTCCCGCTCGGTGTACGAAGACGATTCCGTGTCTCGCAGATCCGATACGAGGGCGACGAAGCGACGCACGTCCGGGACCTCGAAGGCGACGACGAATTCCTGGTCGTCGATGCCGAAGCTGTATCCGGTGTGGATACGGATGTCGGGATAGCGGTGCCCGGTGGCGAAGTGCGCCGCCATGATGCGTGTGCGCTCCTCGCGCGGAAGCGCGTACCACGAGCGCTTCTTCGTCATCGGATAGACGACGAGGTACGGAAGGTCACCCACAGGACCAGCGGGCTGCTCGGTTTCGCCGCCGGCGTGTCTATGGCCTCCGAGGTACGGGGACGCACGACGCGCGGCGAGATAGGCGTACGGGCGCGAGCTGTGCGCCCAGAGGCGCGTCGCCGCGCAGCGCGCTTCCCAGTCGCGGATCGCCTCGAGCTCGTCCGCGACGACCCACAGCAGGAGGTCAGCGTCGGCCCGCGTGCCTACCAGCGAGTACGCGTGCACGCGGACGCCAGTGCTTCGCGCCGCCGACGCGAACTCGGCCTTGTCTTCTTCGCGCTGGCCCTGGTCGAGACGGCGCCAGTCGTTCGAGACGGCGAGGGTCAGATACCGGTAGAGCTCGTTCATGCGATCTCCTTCAAAGACGCCTGCGCTGCGCCGACGATCGTTGCGATCGCCTCGTCGTCGTGAGCGAGCGACAGGAACCAGCACTCGAACTGCGACGGCGGCAGCATGACCCCACGCCGCAGCATCGCCGCGTGGAACCGCGCGAACCGCCCGCGGTCCGAGGTCTGCGCGTCTTCCTCGTTGCGCACCGCGCGGTCGGTGAAGAAGAGCGTGAGCAGCGAGCCGGCGCGCTGGACACGCGCCGCGATCCCCGCATCGCTCGCGGCTTCGGCAAGCTCGCTCTCGAGCCGCGCACCACGCCGGCCGAGCTCGGCGTACGCGGAGTCGTCAAGAAGCGCCAGGGTCGCGAGGCCCGCGGCCATCGCGAGCGGGTTTCCCGAGAGCGTCCCTGCCTGATAAACGGGGCCGAGCGGCGCGACCAGCGACATGAGCTCGCGCGATCCTGCGTACGCGCCGACGGGCAGGCCGCCACCGATGATCTTGCCGAAGCAGCTGAGATCGGGCCGCACGCCGAAGACTCCCTGCGCACCCGAGCGCGCGAGCCGGAAACCGGTGATGACCTCGTCTAAGACGAGGAGCGCGCCGGTGCGGTCGGCGACGGCGCGTAGCCCGGCGAGGAAGGCGCGGTCCGGGACCACGCAGCCCATATTCCCGGCGATCGGCTCGACGATGACCGCGGCGAGCGGCGTCGCCGACGCGGCGCGTTCCGCGGCGTCGAGGTCGCCGTACGCGACCGTGATCGTGTCGCGCGCGACGGCTGCGGGCACGCCTGCGGAGTCGGGGAGGCCGAGCGTCGCGAGCCCGGATCCTGCCCGCGACAGGAGCGCATCGGCGTGACCGTGATACGAGCCCGCGAACTTCAGGATGGCGTCGCGCCCGGTCGCGGCACGCGCGAGGCGAAGGGCGCTCATGACGGCCTCGGTCCCGCTCGAGACGAAGCGCACCATCTCCACGCTCTCGACCGAGCCGACGATCTCCTCCGCGAGCTCCACCTCGAGCGGGCTAGGCGCGCCGTACGACGTGCCGCGTCGCGCCTGCGCTTCGATCGCCGCGATCACCGCGGGGTGGGCGTGTCCCGCGATGAGCGCGCCCCACGACGAGACGAGGTCCACGTATTCGCGGCCGTCCGCGTCGGTGACCCGGCATCCCCGCGCCGCGACGATGAACGGCGGCTCGCCGCCGACCGCCCCATACGCGCGTACCGGGCTGGACACGCCGCCGGGCATGACACGCTGCGCTCGCTCGAGCAGCTCGCGGTTCGTGGCGACGAGCGTCATCGCTCGCGCATCCAGGCGGCAGCATCGAGGGCGAAGTACGTCACGATCATGTCGGCGCCGGCGCGCGCGATGCCGGTGAGCGACTCGAGCGCCGCGCGCCGGAGGTCGATCCAGCCGCGCGCCGAGGCCGCGTGCAGCGCGGCGTACTCCCCGCTCACCTGGTACGCGGCGAGCGGCGCGTCGAAACGGGCCCGGGCCGCCGCGATCACGTCGAGGTATGGCCCGGCCGGCTTGACCATGAACATGTCCGCGCCTTCCTCGAGGTCGGCGGCGATCTCGGCCAGAGCTTCGCGCCCGTTGCGCGCGTCCATCTGGTACGCCGCGCGATCGCCGAACTGCGGCGCGCAGTCGGCCGCATCGCGGAACGGCCCGTAGAAAGACGAAGCGAACTTCGCCGAGTACGCAAGGATCGCGGTCTCGGTGAGGTCGGCGCGGTCGAGCTCATGCCGGATCGCGGCGACACGCCCGTCCATCATGTCGGACGGCGCGACGAGGTCCGCACCGGCCTCCGCGTAGATACGCGCGGCGGCGGCCAGGAGCGGCAGGGTCGCGTCGTTGTCGATAGTCCCCTCGGGTGTGACCGCACCGCAGTGGCCGTGCGTCGTGTACTCGCAGAGGCAGACGTCGGCGATCAGCGCGAGGTCGGGACCAGCGACGTCGCGAAGGGCGCGCAGGGCCATGGGCACAGGCCCCAGCGGATCGGCCGCGTTCTCCCCGCGCTCGTCCTTTTCGCCGGGCAGGCCGAATAACAGCAAACCGCCGATGCCCGCGGAGCTCGCCTTCTCAGCGATCCGCGGAAGCTCGCGAACCGGGAGACGCGCGTGTCCCGGAAGCGACGCGATCTCCGAAGGCGCGCTGACGTTCGCGTCGACGAAGACCGGCAGAACGAGCATGGACGGATCGAGCCTCGTCTCGGCGACGAGATCCCGCAACCGCCCTTGGCGGCGGAGTCGCGAGCGCCTGAAGCGCCCCGGTGAGCTAACGAGCGTCGACATAGGCCTTCTCCTCTCTTGCCCGCGAGGCCGCGACGACGGCCGAGACCAGACCGAGAACGTCCGGGGTTCGCGCCGTCATCGGAGCGATACCGGTGAGCTCGGCGACTCTGCGCGCCGTCGTCGGACCGATCGCGACGGGTCGGGCCCGCGTGAGGGCGCTGACGCCGATCTCGCGCACGAATCCATCGACGGCCGATGGCGAAGCGAACACGACCACCGTCCGCCGCTCGTCGCTCGCGATGGCGTCGCGCACGGAGACGATCTCGCCGGTCATGCCCACGACGGTGCGGTACGCGACTTCCTCACGCACGCGCGCGCCGCGATCCCGGAGGATCGCGGGCAGCTCCGCGGTCGCGCGGTCCGAACGCGCGAGCAGGACCATGCCGCGCGGGAGCGGGAGCTCGCGTCCGAGCGCGGCTGCGGACGACGATCGAGCGACGAATCGCGGCGAGACGCCGATCGCGCGAAGCTCCTCTGCCGTCGACCATCCGACGGCCGCGACCGGCGCCGCAAGCGGCACGTCGCACGAACCGATCGCCTTAGCGCCGGCGCGACTCGTGACGACGACGAGATCGTCGGCGCCTGCCTCGCCGATCGCGTGCGCGAGGGCGCTCCGGTCGGCGAGCGGCTCGGTGCGAATGCACGGCGCGATGACGACGCGGGCGCGCAGCACCCGCAGGTCCTCGGCAAGCTCGCCGTCGTCCTCGTCGTCGCGGGTGAGCACGACGATGAGCCCGTCCAGAAACGAAGCGGACAGCACGCGCGCCGCGGCCGCGGCGAGGGAATCGGGGTCTTGGCCTGCGCCGTCGAATCGGACGACCTCCTCGCCCACGGCGAACGCCGCCGCGAGCCGGATCTCACCACCCTCCACCCGCGCGTGCGCACCGAGGCGCAGCGCGCACGACGCGCCGAGCGCCGCGAGCAGTGCGCGCTCCGCGCGGACCGCGACGTGCGTGTCGCGATCGTCGAGGGGCTCGAGGCGCGATCTGAGCGCTTGATCGTCCGCGCGGCACTGGACGGCGAGCGCACCCTGGCCGGGTGCGGGAGGCATCGTGCCGAGACCCAGGATCTCATCGTCGGCGACCGCGGTCCCGAGACGGCGCAGGCCCGCGAGCGCCAGCACCGTGGCGTCGTATTCGCCCTCGCGTACTTTTCGGAGCCGCGTGTCGACGTTCCCGCGGATCTCCCGCGTGACCGCGTCCGGCCGCAGCGCGCGCAGGAACGCGGCGCGTCGCGGACTCGAGGTGCCGACGAGGGCGCCTTCGCGGAGCGAGGCGAGGCCGCCGCGCGTGGCCGTGATCAGCACGTCGCGCGGGTCCTCGCGCTCCGGGACCGCGGCGATCACGAGACCCTCGGATTCGGCGGTGGGCAGGTCCTTCAGCGAATGCACCGCCACGTCGATCTCCCGACGGACGAGCGCATCCTCGATGGTCGCGACGAACGCGCCGTCGCCGAGCGTGCGGATCGGCCGCTCGCTGCGGTCACCCGCGGTGTGGAGAACGCGGATCTCGACGTCGTCGCCAAGGCGCGATGCCACGAGCCTCGTCTGCGCGAGCGCGAGCGCGCTCCCGCGAGTCCCGATGACGACGGTCACGGCTCGATCCGGAACAGCTCGCGCGCGGCATCCGCGCGCGACGGCTTCGTGCGAAGGGCGGCCGTGGGCTCGTGGAGGAGCCCGCGCGCGAGAGCCTGCGCCAGGCCGGCGACCACGTCGCGATCGCGCTGGCTCAGGTGTCCGAGCTTCGCGAGCGCGCGGTCGAGCTGTCGCCGGCGGAGACCGTCGGCGCGCGCATGCAGCGCGGCGATGACGGGGGCGGCATCGCGAGACGCGCTTTCGTCGATGAAACGCGCGGCCGCGACGCGGCACGCCTCTTCGCACGCCGCGATGACCTCGGTCGACACGGTCGCTTCGGAACGGAGATCGTCGACGCTCCGGTAGCGGAGTCCCTCGAGGGCGCGGGCATCCGCCGCGACGCTTCGCGGCATCGCGATATCGACGACGACCAGCGGCCGCCGTGCCGCGCGCTCGCCGAGGAGCGCGGCGTTCAGGACGGTGCCGCGCGTATCGGCCGCCGAAATGAGTCCGTCGGCCACCTCGACCGCGCGCGCGATGTCCGGCAGGGCGACGGCGTCACCGCCCACGGCCGCCGCTGCCCGCTCGGCGCTGTCGCCGGATTGCGACACGACGAGGATGTGGCCGACGCGGCGCCGCAGCGCCCGGACCGCGAGCTTGCCGATCTCGCCCGCACCCACGACGAGGACGGTCGCGTCGGTCGGATCGGGCAGGTGTCGCAGCAGCTCGTCGACCGCGAGCGAACCGATCGACCGCGTGACGGAACCGAGAGGGGTCCGTGCGCGAAGAAGACGGCCGTGGTGCAGGGCGCGCTCGAACGCCGCCGAGAGGAGCGGCGGCAGCGGGGTCGAGCGACCCGCGTACGCGCGGCGGAGCTGGCCGAGGATCTGACGCTCGCCGGCGATGGCCGAATCGAGACCGGCGGCAACGCGGAAGAGGTGCGTCACCGCGGCGGCGCCGGTGCGGACGACGACCGCCTCCAGCGCGGCGGATGCTTCGTCGGGGCCGCGCAGCCAGGCGTGGGGGTCGACGTCCGCGGGAAGCGCTGCGAAGACCTCGACGCGGTGACAGGTGACAAGCCCGACCGCGCCTCGTTCGACCGCGCCCGGCACGGATGCCGCGAGACGCTCGCGCGCGGCGATCGGCGCATCGCGCTGGTGCAGCGACCAGGAGACGAGGGTCTCGGTGATGGGTCGACCGTATGCACGGAGACGCGAGTCGCAAGCGTTTTCGGGAGATTTGCCTAGGGTCGCTGGGTATTACTGAAGTTGCGCGCGCGTCAGGGCGCTCGCCTCACCAGCGGTGATACGCCGGGTGGCCCGGCTTCGCCGCGACGAACGTCCCGCGGAACGTCGCGCAGACCTTGCCGCCGGCTCGCAGCTCAGCCTCGATCACCGCTCGATCGTTCGCGAGTTCGACGGGCCTCGCGACCAGCTCGATCGGACCGCCGGTCGGGGTCGGGCGAGCGAGCTTCACCGCGAATTCCGCCGTGACCGTCGCCGGCGGCGTCTCGGCGTTGGCCCGCCGCATGAGGTGATACGCCGCGGTCCAGTTCGAGTGACAGTCGAGCAGCGTTCCCGCGATGCCGCCGGAGAGGACACCGTCGAGCGCTTCGTGATGCTTCGCCGCATGCCACACGGCAACGACCTCATCGCCGCGCACGACACTCTTGATGCGAAGCCCCTGCTGATTGCTCGGTCCGCAGCCAAAGCGGATCCCGGTCGCGTAATAGCGGTCCTGCAGCGCCTCGCTCGTCACGTAACGAGGCTAATCGGCAGAATCCGGATGTGCGGACACCCGGGGGGTCCGAGGGGGCAGGGCCCCCTCGACGCTGGTGGCGCGAGGGCGTCTTCTACCAGATCTATCCCCGCTCGTTCCAGGACTCGAACGGCGATGGCGTCGGTGACCTTCCGGGAATCACCGCGCGTCTCGATCATCTGAACGACGGCACGCCGAGGTCGCTCGGCATCGACGCGATCTGGCTCTCTCCTTTCTATCGCTCACCGATGGCCGACTTCGGCTACGACGTCTCGGACTACCGCGACGTCGATCCGACCTTCGGCAGCCTCGCCGAATTCGACCGCCTGCTCTCGGAGGCGCACCGTCGCCGGATCCGGGTCATCGTCGACCTCGTCCCGGGCCACACCTCCGATCGCCACCCGTGGTTCCGGGCGGCGCGGTCGTCGCGCAGCGATCCAAAGCGCGACTTCTACATCTGGGCCGATCCGCGGCGTGGCGGCGGCCCGCCGAACAACTGGCGCGCGGTGTTCCGCCGTGTCGGATCCGCCTGGACGCTGGACCGTGCGACCGGCCAGTACTACCTGCATCACTTCCTGCCGGAACAGCCCGACCTCAACTGGCGAAACGACAAGGTCCGCGCCGCGATCGACGACGTCATGCGCTTCTGGCTCGACCGCGGCGTCGATGGGTTCCGGGTCGACGTCGCATCCGGTCTCATCCGGGACGAGCGCCTACGGAACAACCCACGCTTCCAGCTTCGCGGCTGGCCGCGGCGGCGCAACTGGGATCTCGACGAGGTGCACGAGATCCACCGGCGGTGGCGGAAGGTGCTCGACTCGTATGACGGCGACCGCATGGCCGTCGGCGAGATCGGCGTGCGGAATCTGCGGCGTCACGTCCGCTACTACGGCGAGAACGACGAGCTGCAGCTCTCGTTCAACTTTCACTTCCTCGAGCAGCCGTGGATCGCCGAGCGCTTTCGCGCGGTCGTCGAGGAATGGGAGCGGCTCCTGCCGGCGCACGCGTGGCCCGATTACACGCTCTCGAATCACGACCGCTCGCGCGCGACCTCACGCTACGGGGTCGAGCGCGCGGGGGTTGCGGCCGTGATGCTGCTCACGCTGCGCGGTACGCCCTTCATCTACTACGGCGAGGAGATCGGCATGACCGACGTCATGGTCCCGCCCGATCGCATCGTCGACGTGGATGGCCGCGATCCGGAGCGCACGCCGATGCAATGGGACGGGACCAAGAAGGCGGGTTTCACGACGGGCGATCCGTGGCTGCCGATCGGCGACACCGCGCGCAGCAACGTCGCCGCACAAGGCGACGACCCGGCGTCGCTCTTCTCGCTTTACCGGCGCATGATCTGGCTGCGCAAGTCATCGCCGGCGCTGCGTCGCGGTTCCTATCGCACTGTTCCGGTGACGCGTGGCGTCTTCGCATATGCCCGCGAGGCCGACGGCGAGCGCGTCGTGGTCGCTCTGAACTTCACGAAGTCGGCGCGGATCGTTTCCCTCGGGACCGGCACCGCGAAGATCGCGCTCTCGACGCGCCACGACCGCGACGGCGCGCAGGTCGATCTCGCCCGCGTCGAGCTCAGCCCCGACGAAGGCGTCGTCGTCGCGTCAGCGTGATCACGATCGCGCCGAGCGCGCTAGTTTCCCCTTCCGGAGCCTGTTTCGGGGCCACGATGCCTAGCCTGCGTGTTTTCGAGCCGCTCCGAGTAATGCTCGGCGCCGTGCTCCCACAACCACGCAACCGTCTCGGCCAGCGCCTCGGCGGGATCGGGCTCGGTTACGCCGAGGACCTCGCGCAGACGCTGATCCGAGCAGAAGTACGGGGACTGGATCTTGAACGGATGGACGGCAGCGTCCCAGGGCACCACGATGGGCTCCCACTGCCAGTCCAAGAGCCGCGCGATCTCACCGGCGAGTCCGGCGTAAGTCCAGCCGTACGGGTCGACGACGTTGACCGGCCACAATCCCGCTGGGGCCTTCTCGATGGCGGCGATCACCGCCCGCGCAACGCGTTCGAGGGCGGCCCGCGCGAAGAACTGAGCTCCGCCGTCAGGCAGGTCTAACCTTCGGACTCCGGCGCGGATCCGCGAGACGAGCGTCCACTCACGGCCGGCCGCGCCGGGCCCGTAGATCATCCCGGGCCTCAGCACCGCGATCGACTCGTCGACCCGTGAGCCGCCGAGGGCGCGCTCCATCGCAGCGTTGTCGTGACCGAGCGGCGCCCAGGGATACGGCGCGTTGCGCAACGGAGCGTCCTCCGTGACCGGGAGGGTCTGCGCCGGGAGAAGGCCGCGGCCCCCCACTCGCTCATGGCCTGAGCCGACGACGAAGTACTCGTAAACGTCCGTCGAGCTCACGACCACAATGCGACCGATCCCAGCCTGACGCGCGCGCTCGAGCAGCGTACCGGCATTCGCCGCAGTCGTACGAGTGTCGACGACCGCATCGGCGCTCATCCGAGCGATTGGGCCATCGACCGCGAGCAGTTCGTCGCGGTCCCCGTGAATGTGATCGACGCGAGGATCCG
>Ga0207646_10003888_pt1 | contig 16576 bp, 15 predicted proteins | sample KBSK5502metaG_FD_184343 | JGI IMG/M metagenome (GOLD analysis project Ga0207646, IMG submission 184343) | Corn, switchgrass and miscanthus rhizosphere microbial communities from Kellogg Biological Station, Michigan, USA - KBS K5-50-2 metaG... | ecosystem: Host-associated > Plants > Roots >... | reverse complement strand
CCCGGCGCGTAGACCTTATCGGCAACCACGGCCAAACAATTTTTCATCAAGGCGCACCCGTGGATTTTCTCGGCGCGAAAACCGCCTCTACTCTGCAAATTGGAGACTCTGCGATCATTGCCGCGCTCTCCGGTATCACAACGGTAGGTGACTTCCGTTCGGCAGACATCGCTCTCGGCGGACAAGGGGCTCCACTTGTTCCCTACGTTGACTACCTTCTCTGGCGTGAAGCAAGGTTGGGCCGCGTCGCTCTCAACATTGGCGGCATAGCGAACCTCACCGTGATCCCTGCGAATGCAAATCCTTCGGAGGTGTTCGCCTTCGATACCGGCCCGGGCAATATGCTCATCGACGCCCTCGTTTCCCGCTTCACGCATAATCATTCGCACTTTGACAAAGGCGCACGCATCGCTCTTCGCGGCAAACTCGTCCCTCAGTTGCTCGATCAACTTATGCAGGATCCATACTTCGAACGTAAGCCACCGAAAAGTACGGGCCGCGAATATTTCGGAGCGGCCTACGTCGAAAAAGTCCGCTCACTTGGCCGCCGCTATCGTGCAAAGCCAAACGATTTGATTCGCACCGCGACAATCTTCACATCGCTCTCCATCGTCGACGCGCTCCACCGCTTCGTCTTGCCCAAAGCAAAAATCCATCAGCTGATCGTTTCCGGCGGTGGCTTCAACAATCCGCTTCTCATCGGCCAACTCGCCACCCTGCTCGGTTCTTCTCAGGCAGGGGCACGACATATCGTGTCCTCTTCGCCCCGAACGAAGGCCGTCCCCGGCATCGAAGTTCTGTCTTCCGGTTCTTTTGGCATTCCCGTCGACGCCAAAGAAGCTCTTGCCTTCGCCGTACTCGCCTACGAAACTTTTCATCAGCGCCCGTCGAATCTACCGTCCGCCACGGGAGCAAGAGGCCCGGCCATCCTGGGAAAAATTTCCTATGCCCCACCAAGATAATTGCCTCAGTTCTCTGTGCCGCATTCTCTGTGTGCTCTGCGCTCTTTGTGGTTCATCTTTCTTTCTTTCCGCCTGCTCTCGCGCCAGAGAATTCGATCCGTCCTCGCTCACCTTTCTCATCGAAGCCAACCCGGTGAATCTCGACCCCCGCTTCGCCACCGACGGCTTTTCCCAGCGCCTCGACGGCCTGATTTTCAGCGGTCTGCTCGCGCGTGATTCGCAAATGAACCTGCATGGCGACCTTGCGGACTCTTGGGACACTCCCGACCCGCTAACCTACGTTTTTCATTTGAAATCCGGCATACTTTTCCACGACGGCCGTCCGCTGACCTCCGCCGACGTCAAATCCACCTTTGACTTCATACTGAATCCCGCCAACAAGTCGCCCAAACGCGGCGGCTTTCGCATGATTGCGCGCATCGACGCGCCCGATCCTCGTACCGCCATATTTCACTTGAAAGAACCGTATGCATCTTTTCTCTGGAACCTCATTCCGTCCGCCGCAGGAATCGTTCCCGCAAACGCAGCCGCAACTTTCTCGCGTCATCCAATCGGCACCGGTCCTTTTCGATTCGTCAGCCAATCGCAAGATGACGAAGTACTTCTCGCACGAAATCCGAACTATTTCGCGGCCGCTCCGTCAATCGAAAACATTCGTTTTCGCATCGTTCCCGACGCGGTCGTCCGCGCCCTCGAACTCCGCAAAGGTTCGGCCGATCTCGAGATGAGCTCCCTTTCCCCCGACCTCATTCCCGTGCTGATCAGGCGGCCTTCGCTATCCATGACGCAACGCCCGGGAACGAATTTTGCCTACCTCGGCATCAACATGGAAGACCCGCTGCTGTCTCATCGTGAAATCCGCCAGGCCCTCGCGTTTGCCACCGACCGCGATGCGCTCGTCCGTTATCTGCTTCACGGACAAGCGCGCGTTGCAAGCGGCATCCTGCCGCCAAGTCATTGGGCGCACGAGCCAAATGTCACCCAGTACTCTGCCGACATTGCTCGCTCCGAACAAATTCTCGACGCGGCAGGCCAACGTCGCGGCGCAAACGGAATCCGTTTTCGTCTCACTTTAAAGACATCCACCGAAGAACAAGCTCGCCTCATCGGCGCCGCGCTCCAGGAACAATGGCGCAAGGTTGGAATCGATCTCGAACTTCGTCCTCTCGAATTGGCCACTCTTCTTTCGGACTCCGTACGTGGAAACTTCCAGCTCACCTTCCTTCGCTGGGTCGGCGCCAACAACGATCCCGACGTTTTTGAATTTGTCTTTTCCTCAAAACGATTCCCACCCGACGGGGCAAATCGCGGACACTACAGCAATCCGCGTCTAGACGCTCTCACCGATCAGATTCGTGTGGAAATGGATCGCGAAAAGCGGAAGTTTCTCTGCAGCGAGGTACAAAAAATCCTCGCCGATGACCTGCCTTATCTTCCGCTATGGTTTACCGATGTGGTTTCCGTGCATCGCCGCGAACTCGGCGACTTGCAACTTTCTCCCACGGGCGACTACGATTTTTTGACGACCATCAAGCCGTTGCCGGAACTGCACGCGCGAACCCTCACTGAAGCGCCACCTCAATCTCTTTCGAACTGATCGCGCCTTCGCGCAACACCTTCCACTTGTCGCCGTGCAATTCCACAATCGTGGAGGGCGACGCGGACTTCGTTTCACCGGCATCCAGAATCAATTGCAGCCGGTCCCCCAATTGCGTAAAGACCTGCTCCGCTCCGGTACACGCGGGCGAACCGGAAAGATTTGCGCTCGTGCCCGTCAGCGGCCCGTCAAATTCCTCAATCAGCCGCGCCACCACTTCGCTCCGCGGCCAACGCAACGCGATCCGCCCGGTATTCGCGGTCACCTTCAGGGGAAGCCGGTGCGAGGCATCCACAACCAGCGTTAAAGCGCCAGGCCAAAACTCCTCCGCAAGCCGCAAAAAATTTCGCGGTACTTCGCGTGACAGCAGCATCGCCTGATCGAGCGAATTCACCAGGATCGGCAACGCCCGCTCGTCCGGGCGGCCCTTCACCCGATAGATCTCTTCCACCGCCGACAAATTAAAAGGATCCGCCGCGAGCCCGTACACAGTGTCCGTCGGAATCGCCACTACTTCCCCGTGCAGCAGGCGCTCCGCCGCATATCGCAACACGTCGGCCGATGGCGATTGCGCATCGATCCGCAGGATTTCCGCCGGCAATTCACGGCCTCTCGCGGAGGGGTTCGGGCGCCGCAGCGCTCCGCGCTCGCTGCCTTTCTGCGCGCGACGCTACCACACCCCTAGATACCATGCAATGACTGCCTTCATTGGCTACTACTAGGGTGTGGCTGGCTGCAATCTACGTAACTGTTGGGAGTTCACCGCGTGCGAACTCGACAGGAACTCTTCCTTGCTGTCAGTTCGTGTGTATCGCTCAGCGTTGCGGCACGAACTCAGAACCGCCAAGATCGGCGTTCGTGAGCGTTCCAGTTCTTACCGCAATGCGAAACGTTTCAGCCTAGCAGCCTGTGGCGAAAGTATGCGCTGCTTCAAACGGTTTGCGCGGTGTCATCCAGCCGTTTGCCGCAGGCGATAGTGAAGTTGGACAACGCCGTCTGAAAACCGTTGCACAGACAGCAAGCGGAGCGGCACCTCTCGATGTCGAGGCGCTATCAACGGTATGCCTTCGCCGATGAACGTCGGGATGACGCTGATGATGAACTCATCGATCGCCCCTTCATCGAGGAAGGAGGCGATGAGCTCGCCGCCGCCCATCATCCAAATATTCTTTCCGGCTTCAGCGCGCATCTGTTTCGCGAACGCACTAATCGGCTGCGTTACGAAACGGACGCCGACGGGGACCGATGGAGGGGGCGGCTGACGCGAGAACACGTAGTGCACGTCATTTGCGCTGAAGTTCGCGCTCATCTTGACACTCAGGTCGAAAGTCTTTCGACCGAGAATCTTCGCGTCGACCGTGCGCATGAATTTTGGCAAACCGTAAAAACCTTTCGGCGCCGGCCGATTCGTCAGCCAGTCGACGTTGCCGTCAGGTCGAGCGATGTAACGATCAGCGCTCGTCGCGATGTGAACGATGATTTTTCGCTTCGTCACCGCGGTCCCTCCAGGTCCTGAGTCGACCTCTACGAATGAACGGTCAGTCGATGCCTGTACTATACTGCGGTCATGGCGATGGGCAAGCGCAAACGCGAGCGACAACCGACGATGTGAATCTTGGCCTGCGGATGCGAACGCTCTTCGGCGTTGGCACGCCGCGCTCCCTCCAGGGCCGCTCGACATACAAATTGGCTCCCCCGCCCCCTTTCCCAACGCCGCTCCGATTCCCCTGCCTTCGGCAATCTCTGCTACCCTGCCCTACTGAAATGCCATCGCCGCGCAATCCGTTGGGTCCTGACCGTTCTGCGTCGACCGCGACGTCTCTTCTCTCCAGCCGAGACAATCGTTGGCTCAAGGAATTTCGCATGGCACTGCGCGGCGGCCTGCCTACAGAATCTGGCGCCGTCGGTGTCGAAGGTCCACGCCTCGTTGAAGAAGCCCTGCGCTCGGCCTCACCCGTCCGCGCCGTGCTTTTCAGTGAATCCGGTGAACGCCACCATGCGCGTCTCGCGCAATACCTCGATCGGCGTGAAGTTTCCATTCCCATTCTTCGTACCACCGATCGTCTCTTTGAAGGCATCGCGGATACGGAACAGCCGCAAGGCGTCGCAGCCCTTGTCATCCCGCGCAGTTTTTCGTTTGACGATATTTCCCGTTCGCCGTCTTCCACCGCAGCCCCGTTGATTGTCGTGCTCGCAGGCGTTCAGGATCCCGGCAATGTGGGAACCATCCTGCGAACCGCCTCCGCGTTCGGCGCAACCGCCGCCGTGGCTTCCCCTTCCGGGCAAAGTGGCACCGCAAATCCTTTCGCGCCAAAATCGCTTCGCGCTTCTGCCGGGGCAGCGCTCCATCTTCCGCTCCTCACCGGAATGGCATTACCCATTCTGCTAGCACAATTTCGCGCTACCGGTATCCAAAGCTTGGCCTCAAGCTCTCGCGAATCCCCCGAGGGTGATCAACCCTTGCTCGCGCCGTGGGAAGTGGATTGGCGCCAACCCGTGGCCCTCCTCATCGGCAATGAAGGCGCTGGCCTCCCCGAAGAAATCGAGCGCAGCGCCGACGCTCGCATCCGCATCCCCATGTCTTCTTCCATCGAATCGCTCAACGCCGCCGCAGCAGCAGCAGTCCTCTTCTACGAAGCCGCCCGCCAACGCAGCTCCCTCCCTTAGCGCCGCTCATCCGGCCGCTTTCGTTTACCAAGAATTTGCTGGCGCCGAAATCCGTTTCCCGACATGTCCTGTCGCTGAGAGGCCAACGGTACGACCCGCCTAATTTCAGCGGCATGACAGTTCTTCCCGACTGTTTGCGCAATGCGAGGTAGGGACGAGCCTTGGCTGGCGCCACCAAAGCACCGTCTCCACAGAGGCGTTCTGCCGCACAGCCGTGGCAAGTTTCGACTTCGTAGCGTCACGCGCGCTCACCTTTAGTTGACTTGCCTTGCCGGGAAACCTAGAATCCACGTACCCTCCGGTCCAGTCCCATGATCGATCAAACGATCTCGCATTACCGCATCACCGAAAAACTCGGCGCTGGCGGTATGGGTATCGTCTATAAGGCGCTCGACTCCAAGCTCGAACGTATCGTGGCTCTGAAATTCCTGCCCGAAGGAGTTGCTGTCAGCGACGAAGACAAACGAAACCTCCTTCGCGAAGCACGCGCCGCATCCGCTCTCGATCATCCCAATATAGGCGTCATCCATGGACTCGAAGAGTCCGAAGACCGCCAACTTTTCATCGTGATGCAGTACTACGATGGCGAGACCCTTGCGCAAAAAATTTCGCGCGGAGTGATTCCCGTCCGCGAATCGCTCGACCTCGCGATCCAGATTGCCGGAGGACTTACCGCAGCTCACGCTCACAACATCGTGCACCGTGACATTAAGCCCTCAAATATCATCATCACCAGGGCAAACGTCGCAAAGATTGTCGATTTCGGACTCGCTCGTGTTGTTGCCAGCATCAGCGCCACGCAAAGCATCTCTGCCACGGGAACCCTTCCCTACATGGCGCCCGAGCAGATTCTCGGCGAAACGATCGATCAGCGATCCGACATCTGGGCGCTTGGCGTCATCATCGTCCAGATGATTACCGGCAGCCATCCGTTCGTCCGGCCGAGCACAACAGCCATGACGTTCGCGATCTTGAATCAGGCGCCAGCTGCGTTGGATGTCGTGCCCGCGTCTCTGCAACCCAGCCTGTATCGCGCGCTTTCGAAGAAACCGGCAAATCGTTACCCGAGCGCTGCCGAAATGCTCCGCGATCTGGAAGCGGCGCGCGCTGAAATCATCTCGAGCCGGACTGCGCCCGCTGAGCCCACCGCCTCTCAGGCCATCACTCCGCGCAAGCTCAAACACTATGTTCAAAATGCTTCCACCCCGGCTTGGACCACGGGCGTCTCGACAAAAAACAGGTGGATTGCGGTTGGATCATTCGGACTAATTCTGGCCGCCATCGCGGTTCTCTTTCTTCCTCCCATGCGCGATCGCTTTGCGGGACTCGCATACGCAAGCAGCGAAAAACACATCGCGGTTCTGCCGTTCACGACCTCCCGCGATGATCCGGAGTACCAGGCGGTCGCGGAAGGCCTGATGGATTCGATGACAAATCAGTTGTCGAATCTCCAGGCCGGTCAGCAATCCCTTTGGATTGTTCCTGCCAGCGTCGTACGCGGCCGAAGGGTCAGCGATCCGACTGCAGCTTTCCGGACGCTGGGCGCGACGATGGTTGTGCAAGGCAGCGTCGCACGCAAGGGCTCGGATGTCTCATTAACCGTAGTTCTAATCGATTCGAAACGCCTGCGCCAGATCGGTTCAGCCGAAGTTCAAGATCGCTCCGGCAATCTGGCCTCCCTTCAGAATCAAGCGGTGGTAAGGTTGGCCCGCATGATGAAGATCAATGCTTCTGACGCGCTGAATGCCGATGCTGGAAATGTTGTTCCGAGCGCCTATGAGTCATATCTCAAGGCGCTCGGATACCTTCAGCGTTACGACAAACCCGGTAATTCTGATCTCGCGATTTCCGTGCTAAAAGCCGCCGTAGAGAAGAACCCTTACTTTGCTTTGGGTTTCGCGACTCTCGGCGAGGCCTATCGCTTGAAATTCCAGATGGATCACGACGCTGCCTCCGTTGAGCAAGCTTTCGCAAATTGCAGCAAGGCCGTCGAAATCGACGAGCACCTACCTTCCGTGTTCGTCACGCTGGGCCTCCTGCATGAAAATCTCGGTAAGTACGATCTCGCTCTGCAAGAATTTCAAAAGGTTCTGGACATCAATCCACGCGATGCCGACGCTCTGATCGGAATGGCCGGTGTGTACGAGCAGATGAAGCGTCTTCCCGAAGCCGAAGCCACCTACAAACGCGCAATCGCCCTTCGCCCGGATTATTGGGACGGGCACCGCGCCCTCGCCGAATTCTACAGCCGACAAAAACGTGTGCAGGACTCCATCGCGCAATATCGCCGAATCATCGAACTCACTCCAGACAATCCCGAAGCCTACAGCGACCTAGGCGTTCAATATATGCAATTGGCGGACTCCCAGTCCGCGGCCGCTGCAGAAGCGGCATTTCAGAAATCCATTCAGCTTGCGCCCAACTATCAGGCCTACTCCAATCTCGGCTGGCTCTATATGGACCAGAAGCGCTATAAGGAGTCCGCGGAAGCGACTCGCAAAGCTCTCGAACTCAACGACAGGGATTGGCGTGTTTGGTCCAATCTCCAATCCGCTTATAACTGGCTCAAGGATGATGAAAATGCTCTTCGCGCGCGCACAAAGGTGGTCACTCTTCTCGGGCAATACGCCTCAGTGAATGCCAACGATGCGCGTGCGCAGTCTATGCTCAGCATGCTCTTTGCGGAGGACCATCTTCGCGAAAAAGCCATCTCCCACGCCAAGTCCGCCCTCGCTCTGGCCCCTCAGGACCCGTGGATTCTCTCCGACATTGCCGAGACCTACGAAGACCTCGGCGATCGTAAGGTGGCCATTCAATACGCCGTGCAAAGCCTCCAGAACGGCTACTCGGTAGTTGACCTCCAGCGGCAGCCCACCCTGCGCGCACTGCTGGATGATCCCGCTTTTCGGGCCCACGTAAAGCAATCCACTTCCACACAATAAAATTCTCAGAGGAGATAATCATCATGGCTACCGCAGCGATCGAAACAAAAGAAACCGTATTGCCCCTGTTTAGGACGATTACCATAATCGAACAGACTCCGGACCCTCCCGGCAGAGTCGAGGTAACACCAAATGCGGGCAGGATCGTTTTCCAGAACAAGGATCCATTGGAGTATCGCATCAGGCTCTTTAAACCCGGCACTGACCCCGATGTCGAGGGTATCGACCTTCTTCTTCCCGCAAATGGGTTTCTCAGCGTCATCATCAGAAAGAACGACGAATTCAAGTACAGCGTAATGGAGACCAGCAGTGTGCTAGCTTCGACAGGCAAGGGTGGTGGTCCCATCACAAACTGAGGCGCCTCTTTGGTCGAATTGTCCGTTATTCTTTGGCGGCTGGCTCAAGTTTAAGTCACGACAACCTCTGGAGTGGCCTACCCTTTGCGCTCTTAGCAAAGGGTGGGACGCTCTCAATCTGGATCGTTCCGTTTGCAATCCGTCCCTCATCTCCGTTCGAATGGTCGAGCACGAATCGCAACTCCCCATCAAGAAAATCTGGATTCAACCGAATCGATACCATAACAATGTAGTTAGATTATCGCTTCGTGTAAGCCTTCCGGTATCTCTCCTTCTCTCGCGCACGAACCAAATTACCAGCTGCCACGCATACGAAGAGTGCATCCCAATTTCACTCTCCTCGTCGCTAAGTCCTTTGTCTTCATCGGCTCCGTTCTACTCTTCTTTCATTCTCTTCACTCTTGAAGAAATAAGTCCTGTGGTTGCCACTCTTAGGAAAACTACCCGGGGGCACACGCGTTGGCCACGAGCTTCTTCGCTCCACTACCCTCGCAGCCAACCGCCTGGCCCGATCGCCTTCGATCCGTTTACGATTTTCTAATTTCGTATTTCGCTTCTATCAGGTGCTTCCAGCAAGCCGTTTGCAACCGACTTTCGTTGACGAATGTTCAGAGCGCACCTTAGGATTGTCTGCGAAGGGAGCCATCGTGATCGGTCAGGTGCTCGGCCACTGCCGTGTCGTATCAAAGATCGGCGAAGGAGGAATGGGAGCTGTTTATCGCGCTCATGATGAAGTACTACATCGCGATGTGGCGTTGAAAGTCGTTAGCAAAAGTACTGGCCTGCAATCGTCCGCCAGTCAGGATTTGCTTCGCGAAGCGCGCGCTTCTTCCGGTCTCGCTCATCCGAACATCTGCACTATCTACGAAGTTGGCGAGACCAACGGTGAACTTTACATCGTGATGGAACTGGTCGAAGGGAAGTCTTTGCGCGCGATGATCGGGGACATCGGATTGCCCGCCGAGTCAGCCCTGCGCTATGGCGTGCAAATCGCCAGTGCTCTTGTCCGCGCGCATGATAGAGGAATCGTTCACCGGGATTTGAAGAGCGCAAATATCGTCGTCTCCGCTGAGGGATTGGTCAAAGTCTTGGATTTTGGTTTGGCCAAGCGTATTGAAAATGAAGTCCTTGAAGGCTCCACCCGTTCTTTGCAATCGCTGCAGGATAAGTCAACAATCAGTGGCACTTTGCCTTATATGGCGCCCGAAGTCTTGCTTGGAGAATCCGCCGATTTTCGGAGCGATTTGTGGGCGCTCGGTGTCGTCCTCTATGAAGCAGCGTCCGGGCATCTGCCATTCAAAGGAAATACCGCGTTTGAGGTCAGCTCGGCGATTTTGCGCGAATTGCCGAAACCTCTTGGTCCGCCCGTGCCGCCTGGGCTTTGGGCAATCATCCAGCGTTGCCTGGCCAAAGAGCTCACCCAGAGATATCAACGCGCTGGTGAAGTTCAGGCAGCTTTGGAGGCAGTTCAGTCCAACGTCATTTTTACCGCTGACACCGCCACCGATCGTGGTGTACCCAGAACCACAGCCTTTCACGGCGTGCGGCACCTTCAAGTAAAAAGGGGAGATTGTCTTTTGTTGGTTGGAACGCTTAAGGGTGCGTTCCTGTTACGGTCGAATGCTCAACGCAAAAGATGGGAAGTTGGCGGACCCTATTTTCATGGGCAAGTTGTCTACGCGTTTGTCTATGACGGACGTGCGGGACAGCATCGAATGTGGGTGTCGACCCAGAGCCATTGGGGCACTTTTTTACGCTCCAGCGACGATTTTGGTAAGACCTGGACAAATCCACCGGAGGCGCCGATCCGATTTCCGGCGGATACGGGCCTTTCCCTGAAGAACATTTGGCAGATATCGCTTGGCCGTCCAGAGGAGCCCGACATACTTTATTGCGGCGTAGAACCTGCAGCGCTTTTTGAAAGTCGCGATTCAGGAGAGAGTTGGTCGCTCGTGCGAGGTCTGTTCGATCATCCTCATCGGCCGCGCTGGGTGCCGGGCAACGGCGGGCTCGCCTTGCATACGATAGTGCTGGATCCCACGGAATGCCGGCGTATGTACGTGGCGATTTCGGCCGGTGGTGTTTATCGTACCGACGATGGCGGCGCTACCTGGGCAGCGCAAAATCACGGAATCCGCGTAATGTTTATGCCCTGCAAGTATCCCGAGTTCGGACAATGCGTGCATAAGATCGCGATGCATCCTTCGCGTCCGGAACGGCTCTTCCTGCAAAATCATTTTGGCTTGTATTGCTCGGTCGACCACGGCGAGAACTGGACGGACGTTGCCAACGGCGTGCCTTCGGATTTTGGCTTTCCGATGGTCATACATCCTCACGACCCGGACTGCGTGTATATCGTGCCGGTTGAGTCGGATGAATTTCGCTGTACGTGCGATGGCCGATTGCGTGTCTATCGAACGCGGAACGCCGGCGCTTCCTGGGAGCCACTCTCACGTGGCTTGCCGCAAAAGGGAGCGTACGAAACTGTTTTGCGTGACGCCATGACCGCGGACCCATTGGATCCAGCTGGTATCTATCTGGGTACACGAAGCGGACAGATTTTTGGTTCCACGGACGACGGGAAAAATTGGCAAAAGATCCTGGATGGACTACCGCCCGTTGTTTGCATACGGACCGCGGTGATCCAGGACGCTTCGAGCAGTTCGCCGCAAACGCCTCGTGAAGATTCCCGTTCGACATCCTCAAGAACGAAATCGTCTGTGACGAGCAAGCCAGCTCGAAGAAAAGGCTGATCGTGGCGTTGACGTTCCACATCCCGGGTCCGTTGCGGGAATTCACCGGCGGGCGCAGCAAAGTCGAAATCGAAGACTCTCCCAGTACAGTGGCAGAGGCGTTGTCTGCGCTATACGCCATCTATCCCGGTGTTCGAGATCGTATCGCCACAGAGCAAGGACATATTCGGGAGCATATCAATATCTTCGTGGGAGACGAGGACGTCCGATACACTGGTGGACTCGTGAGTCGGGTCCCCGCTGGAGTCGAGATTTCGATTGTCCCAGCCGTCAGTGGAGGCTGAATCTCACGCAAGTTTGGAGCGCCAAAAAGCTCTACACTAATTCTCTGTCATGAGCCTCTTCCCTCCACTCCCTTCGCCCGTCGAGCCGGAAACTCCTTCCGCACTTCAGCCGCTCGCCGAGCGCATGCGTCCACGCACGCTTGACGAATTCATCGGCCAGGAGAAGCTCCTCGGCCCCGACAAACCGCTCCGCGTTCAGATCGAATCGGACAATCTCGGCTCCATGCTTTTCTGGGGCCCTCCCGGCTGCGGGAAAACCACTCTCGCTCGTTTGATTGCGCGGCTCACCAAATCCGGCTTCATCTCTTTCAGCGCGGTCCTGTCCGGCATCAAGGAAATCAAGGAGGTCATGGCCGCTTCCGAACTGAAATCCAAATCCGGCAATCGCACCATCGTCTTCGTCGATGAAGTTCACCGCTTCAACAAAGCGCAGCAAGATGCTTTCCTTCCGTACGTCGAAGCGGGCCACATTATTTTTATCGGGGCGACCACGGAAAACCCTTCGTTTGAAGTAATCTCGCCACTGCTCTCGCGTACCAAGGTTTACGTCCTCGAAGCGCTTACCACTCCGCAAATCGCCGAGCTCCTTCACCGCGCCCTGGCTGACAAGGAACGTGGATTGGGCGACCAGAAGATCGCAGCCTCCGAACAAATCCTTTTCCGCATCGCATCATTCGCGAACGGCGACGCGCGCGCGGCTTACAACACACTCGAACTCTGCGTGCGCAGCGCAAAACCCGTAGCTGACGGCGCTCTCCAAATCACCTCGGAATTACTTGAAGACGTTCTCCAGCGCAAACTTCTGCGGTATGACAAATCCGGCGAAGAACATTTCAACTTAATCTCCGCGCTTCACAAATCCGTGCGCAATTCCGATCCAGACGCCGCTCTCTACTGGCTTGCGCGCATGCTCGAATCCGGCGAAGACCCGCTCTACCTCGCTCGCCGCATGGTGCGTATGGCCAGCGAAGACATCGGCCTCGCCGAGCCCGGCGCATTAGCCATCACACTCGCCGCGAAAGAAGCCTTCGATTTTCTCGGCGAGCCAGAAGGAAATCTCGCGCTCGCGCAAGCCGCCGTCTATCTTTCCCTCGCGCCAAAATCCAACGCTCTCTACACCGCCTACGGCGACGTCCAGGAAGACGTCCAGAAAACCGAAGCCGATCCCGTGCCGCTCCACCTGCGCAACGCCCCCACCGGCCTCATGAAAAATCTCGGCTACGGAAAAAACTATCAATACGCCCACAACTACGAAGAAAAAGTCACCGACATGCAATGCCTTCCAGACAATCTAGCCGGCCGTTCCTGGTACAAACCCACCGATCAAGGTTTTGAGGTGCGCCTCCGCACCCGCCTCGAAGAAATTCGCAAAATCAAATCCCGCGGAGCTTCTAGTGCTTGAACGCTTTGCCTCGAAATCCACTAAAGTGTCATCCCAAGCCGAATCGACCATAGTGTCGTTCCGAGCGTCCGCCCCACTGCCATCCCGAACGAAGCGAGGGATGTGCTTCTTCTTCGGTCGAAGCGCGATTCTTTGTCTGGCCGCCCTCTTCCTCTTAGGACTTCTCCGTGAGACCGGCTCCGCCGCAAAAGAACCTTCGCGCCCACGCATTCTCGGCATCGCTGGCGTCACGATCGCTGCCCCGAGCGACACTGAAGGGTTTTACATTAAGAAGCTCGGAATCACTGCTGCGAGTCAGGAATGCATGGGCACCTGCTTATCCCATCTCGATTTGAGTTCCTTTCAGCAACTCGAGATCCTCGACCGAAAGCAATTCGAGGGACTCACTCAAAAACCAGCTGGAAGCAATATCGTTCGAATCACGTTTGAAACGTCCGACCTACAGGCTCTCCATACTTACTTGGCATCACTAGGTATTCGATGCAGCGAAATCTCCAAAGCGGGAATGGACGGAGCCAATCCACTATTTTGGGTGGTTGACCCCGAACTTCATCAAATCGGCTTCATACAGTCAAAGGCACCAAATCACTACGTCCGCAGCGGAAGCCAAGTTAGCGCACATCTTATCCATGCCGGCTTCGTCGTGCGCGATCGCACGGCCACGGAGCACTTCTACAAAGATATTTTGGGATTTCGCCCTTATTGGCATGGCGGCATGAAAGATGACCAGACCGATTGGATCTCCCTGCAAGTCCCGGACGGAACAGACTGGGTCGAATTCATGGTAAATGTCCCTCCCGATGCTGACCATCGCCTCCTCGGGGTCATGAATCACATCGCGCTCGGCGTTCCGGACATCCATGCAGCTGCCAAACAGCTTCTAACCAACGGCATGACACTCACCGAAGAACCTAAAATTGGACGCGATGGCAAATGGCAGCTCAATCTTTATGATCCCGACCGAACTCGCGTCGAGTTGATGGAGTTCACCCCCGTGGAAAAACCCTGTTGCTCCGATTACACTGGTTCGCATCCCAAACCATGACGCCTCTCTCGCCGCGCGATCGCGCCTTTGTTGCCTGTACTAAATTTTCTCTGGCGAATATCTTCGCCCGGGTTCTCCCATCTCTGTGCGCGGCGCTTGCCCCGATTTTATCGCGGTGTCTCTGTGGCATCTTTTTCTTCGCGGTTCCCGCTCTGGCCCTTGCCCAATCATTGGACAAACCTTCCACCACCATCGACGAAGACATCACGGCATTCGCCTTCGCTCCCGACGGCCGTATTGTCTACTCCGTTCGCCGCATGTACAGAAACAAGAAATACGACATGCAACGCGATGATATCTGGATTCAGGATGCGGGTGGCAAACGCAAGAGGATTTTTCAAGGCGAACATTTTACGGTCGCAAATCCGATCGCTCCCAGGGAAAGCGACCGGTCCTCGGATGACGAGAATGAAAAAGGCAAGAAGGGAAAAAAGGACAAGGCGGATAAAGACAGACCAACTACTCCACCGTTCACTTATCTTGTCGAAGGGTTTTGCTTCTCGCCCAATGGCCGTATGGTACTGGTGCAACTTCTCACCAGCACCATCATGGACGAATCCAGCCACCAGCAAGACGAGCGGATGACGCTGGTTCTTGACGAATCGGGCCGAGAAATCAAGCTGAGCGGCGACAACGCGGTGATTCACGACGCAAAAGACGCAACCTGGCTGAAGGACAACACAACGATTGTGTACCTCAGTGAGGCAGTGAAGCCAAATCTTCTTTTTTCGTTCCGGTACGCAAACATAAGGACTGGGCCGGCGGGCCCGGCATTCGAGGGCCGCACCTTCGTCGCGTCAGCTCCCATTCCACATACAAATTCAACGATCGCCATCGAACGCGACCGCAACCTTTCCGGTCCTCCGCGTCTTCAACGTCTGGAACTTCTCGCGCAAGACGACAAAGAACTCGCCACGCTCGATGGATATGAAACTGGTTTATCGGTTTCACCTTCAGGGAAACATGTTGCTTATTTCATCGATAAGGAAGTACTCGAAATACGCGATCTCGAACATCCGAACCGGCTTGCGCGAGTCCGTATCGGGCTCGGAGCCGTTCAATGGTCTGGTGACGAGTCCTATCTATTGGTCAAGCGTTCACCCGAACGCAAATCCGGCGACCTCGTCTGGATTCCGCTGCCACAGCTTGCAAGTGTGCCTGCGACGCATACCGATCCGATTCCCGTGGTCCAGCCCGATCCAATTCCCATTCTCCACAGTTTGACGTTTCGTGATTTCGCAATTTCGCCAGATGGCCGCATGCTCGGAGTCATCCCGCCAGGCAAGCGCAATCTGCTGCTCTTCCCTGTTCCACCTCGCTGAAAAGCAACTTTCGAAATTGTATTCGTTCAGAATTACTGGCGGGCAAAATCGCGAGCCGCTTCTGCCGTCGTCAAATACGTTCGCACGATCTTGTTGACTTTTGTCTGTGCCAGGCTGCGTGCAATCACCGGCGGCGCGCAAGCCAAACGCAAATCTCCGCCAAGGCTTTTCAATTTTCTAAAACAACGAACCACGGCGCCGATAGCGGCGCTGTCCATCGTCGTCACCGCTGTCAGATCAAAAATTACATGCGTCTGCTTTTCCTCGATAAGCCTGTCGACTTCGCTCTCCAATTGGCCGCACTCCGGGCCGCAGTGAATGCTCCCGGTGATCGCAAGCGCGGTCATGCCAGGTTCAATCTCGCTTCTCGTGAATTGCAGTGTCAAGGGCATGCTCGTTCCTTACGCCTGCGCCGTGCCAGCGGCGGAAAATCCCATGGCGGCTTCGCCTACGCTGCCATAGTTCGGAAGCATTTTGTCCAGCTTGGTAATTTTCAGGCTGTAATCCACCATCGGTTGCGCGCACGCCATTCGCAGTCCACCGCCAGCCTTCTTCAGTTTCACCAGGCACCGCACGAGCGAACCAATCGCCGCGCTGTCCATGTGCGTAACACCCGCCATGTCCAGAATCACACGAGTTTCGCTGATGCCAATCAACTCTTCCACTTGCCGCTCCAGACGCGCGCATTCCGGTCCGCAGTGTATGCTGCCTCTGATTTCGAGCGAAGTAATTCCCGGCTCGATCTGGCGTTTCGTAAATTGCAGAATCATGACCCGGCGCCTTCCTCTCCCTCAAATGGAAACTGCCGGATAAGGCGCACGCAATCTCCCAGTGCCGCAAAAATCGAGCTGCCCCAGCCACACGGTACAAACGACGCGGTCTTTTGGTTCACAGGTTTGTCTGCTTCGGCGTAAAACCGCACCCGCTGGCCGGGCGGCGGAACTGCGAATTCTCTCACGGTAATCGCGAACCTCACGTCGGCGGAACCCTGGCGCTTCACCATGGAAAAATGATGGTATTGCGTAAGCAGCTCGGAAGGATCTCCTTGCAGGTAAACCCACTCGCTCATCCGCTGGCCCCTCGTGCAATGGAATGTGCCGGATACTAGGCCACTCACGCGCCCAAGTCAAGAATCAGCGCGTTGATGTCGCTGCAAAATGAGAATGTCCGGTTTGAGCAAAGTAGAAATGTCCGCTTTCATAGGTGGCCGAGGGCCCCATGGAAACGGAGCGAATCGCCTTGAGCC
>Ga0207646_10003887_pt1 | contig 16576 bp, 19 predicted proteins | sample KBSK5502metaG_FD_184343 | JGI IMG/M metagenome (GOLD analysis project Ga0207646, IMG submission 184343) | Corn, switchgrass and miscanthus rhizosphere microbial communities from Kellogg Biological Station, Michigan, USA - KBS K5-50-2 metaG... | ecosystem: Host-associated > Plants > Roots >... | reverse complement strand
CTTCGATGCAACATCCGCCGGTAAAACAATGTGAAATGGTTGCCATGAACGGCCGCAGCGCGTTGATCCACGGCTTCGGGTGGGGAGCGCTGGCCGGGCTCGTCTTCGTCGCGCTCATGTACCTGGCCAGCGTGTTGCTCGGCCTGATGCCTCTCACGCAGACGCTGAACGAGCCGCTGCTCGCGATCATGCCCGGCTTCGTGTTCGGCTTCCTGATCGACACGCTGCAGCATGCCGGCAAGGTCGTCGAGGAGTTCGGGCTCATCGTCGCGATGATCGTGGCCCTGGGCGTGCTCGGCGCCGCATGGGCATGGACGGCGCGCCGCTGGCGCTTCCAGTACTCGGCTCTCGCCTTTGCCGGCGTGGGCTGGCTGGTGGTGTGCGGGCTGCTCCTGCCGATCGCGGGCGAAGGGCTGTTCGGGCTGGACAGCGGGCCCGCCACCCCGCTCATCTGGGCCGCGCTGTTCGCGGTCTACGGCGTGGTGCTTCAGCTTGGTGGGCGTCCGGACGAGGCGCCCGCGGATACCGACCGGCGCCGCCTGCTCAGCGCACTTCCGATGAGCATCGGCGCCCTGAGCCTTGGGATACTCGCGATCAAGCTCGCGCCCAACTGGTACCAGGCGATCTTCAACCCGCCAGGTTCAGGGCTGGCCGGGCCCTCGCCACAGCTGACGCCGACCGATCAGTTCTACGTGGTGTCCAAGAACTTCACCGACCCGAAGGTCGATGGGGGCAGCTGGCGCCTGAAGATCGGTGGATTCGTGGACAACCCCGTGACGCTCACGCTGCAGGACCTCTACGCGCTGCCAGCGACGACCGAATACGTGACGCTCGAATGCATCAGCAACGACGTTGGCGGCCCGCAGATAAGCACCGGCAGCTTCACGGGCGTGGCGCTGCAGTACCTGATCAAGCAGGCGAATCCCAGGTCATCCGGGACGTGGGCCGCGTTCAAAGCGACCGACGGCTACACGGAGAGCCTTCCCATGTCAGCGGTCAACTCCGACCCGACCATCCTCGTCGCCTACCAGCTGAACGGAGCGCCGCTGCCGCTCGCGCACGGCTATCCCGCGCGCATCCTCATTCCGGGCCGCTACGGAATGAAGGGACCGAAGTGGCTTACCGACATCGACCTCGTCGATCACGAGAGCGGCGGCTACTGGGAGCAGCAGGGCTGGGACCACAACGCCATCGTCCGCACGATGTCGCGCTTCGACGTGCCGCGCGACGGCGACATCGTCAAGGTCAGCGGCGTGACGATCAGCGGGGTTGCCTTCGCGGGCACGCGGGGCATCGACAAGGTCGAGGTCAGCACGGACGGAGGGTCGTCATGGACGCCCGCCATGCTCACGGCGCCCCTGTCGCCGCTGACCTGGGTGCTCTGGCAGGTCCAGTGGACGCCGCCCGCCGAGGGCTCATACCACCTGGCCGTGCGGGCGACCGACGGCACCGGCGCACGACAGGAGTCGAACGGAGGTCCGAGCTACCCGGACGGATCCACCGGCTACCACTCGATTCGAGTGGACGTCTCTAAGTAGTCGCGACTCCCACCGCGAACATGTAGCCGTTCGCGTCTTCGAGGCGCACCTCGCGCCAGCCGTGCGGGTAGGTGGCCACGGCCGCGTTGATCGTGAAGCCACGCTCGCGGGCGCGCGCCTCGACCGCATCGGGGTCGAACCCCATCAGACGGATCTCGGCGCCGGTCCCGCGCTTACCGGGCGCCGCGAGACGAGCGGTTTCCGCCGGCGAGTGGTCGAGGGTGTGGTCCGCGTGCAGCATCAGGTGCCAGCCGCTCGGCCCCTCGAACGCCGCGAAGTCAGGATCGCTGTACAGCTTCTTGATCTGGAGCACGTCGGTGAAGAAAGGAAGGCTGGCGTCGATGTCGAGGACGATGAGGTTGACGTTCAGGCCGGTGAGCTTTTTCGCAAACTCAGGCGACGGCATCCATGGAGTGCCGGTCCGCAGTCGTGTCATCTACTTCATCGCCCACAGGGCCTTGAACGTGTCCCAGCCCATGCGGAAGAGGCCCTCCTTGCGCAGCATCTGGAAGATCTTCGCCTGCTTGTCCCACTTGGACGCGCCGTCGACGCGGAAGAACTCGTCCAGCGCGCGGTCGCCGACCTGCGGGTACTTCGTGAGCATCTGCGGGTTGTGCTCGAGCAGCGGCACCGCTTTGTCGTACTTCCGCATGTCGGCCATGATCCAGGAGTGATCGAGCTTGCCTCGATATTCGGCAAGACGCCGCTCGGAGAAGTCCTCGGCCTCCTTGGCGTGGATCACGGTCTCGCCCGCGAGCCTGCCCGACTCCATCGCGAGGTTCGAACCCTCGCGATGCACCGGGTTGGACAGCATCGCCGCGTCGCCGCACACGAGGTAGCCCGGCCCGTACACCTTCGGGATGCCGCGATAGCCGCCCTCGGGGATGAGATGGCCGAGGTACTCGACGGTCTCGGCGCCGCGCAGCAGCGGCTTCACCGACGGATGGTTCTTGAAGTGCTCGAGCAGGTCGTTCGGGCTGCGCAGTGTCGCGTTGAACTCGCTCAGCAGCGCGCCGCCGCCGACCGAAAGGGTGTCCTTGTTGGTGTAGATGAACATGAAGCCGGACATGCCCATGGTCGAATCGCCGAAGCATTCGATGGTGCAGCCCTCGCCCGGCTCGCAGTTGAATCGTTCCTCGATCACGCGCGGCTCTAGCTGCATGATCTCTTTCGCCGCCATCGCGACCTCGTTCGCGCGCAGCTTCCGCCGCAGCGGGCGGCCGTCGATGACCGTCTTCTCCAGCAGACCTGCGCCGAGGCCGATGCCCTCGCACACCACGACCACCTCGCAGTAGAGATCGTCGCCGCGACCAGTCGCGACTCCCACAACGCGGTTGTTCTTGACGATGAGCCGCTCCACCACCGTCTCCGGCACGACCATCGCGCCGGCCTTCTCGGCCTGCTCGGCGAACCACGCGTCGAACTTCGCGCGCAGCACCGAGAACGAGTGCGGATGCTCGCGGTTGCGAAGGTTCTTGTAGTCGAGGCCGATGTACGCCTCGGGCGTCATCATCCAGCGGCGCTCTTCGATGATCGGACGCTCGAGCGGTGCCTGCTTCCAGGCGTCGCCTACGATCTCCTCGAGATAGTGGTTGTAGAGGATGCCGCCCATGACGTTCTTGGAGCCCGGCTTCTGCCCGCGCTCGAGGAGCGCAACCTGGAGTCCGGCCTTCGCCATCGTGATGGCCGCGGCGGTGCCGGCCGGGCCCGCGCCGACGACCACGGCGTCGAACTTCTCTTCGTCAGCCATCGAAGCCAATCAATCCTAATTCGATGAAGGTGATCGGCTTGACCGGCGGGGTCGGCTCCGGCAAGTCGACTGTGGCCGAGATGCTGCGCGAGCTTGGCGCAACAGTGATCGACGCCGACCAGGCCGCGCACGAGGCCTACGCGCCGGGCACGCCGGGCTTCGACGCGGTGGTGGCGGAGTTCGGCCCTGACTTCGTGCGCGACGGCGCCATCGACCGCCAGAAGCTCGGGGCGCTGGTGTTCAACGACGAGGCGGCGCGGCTGCGCCTGAACGCGATCGTGCACCCGCTCGTGCGCGAGTGGATGGCCGCGCGCACCGCCGAGGCCTTCGAGCGCGGCGACGAGATCGTCATCCAGGACGTGCCGCTGCTCTTCGAAAACGGCCTTGAGCGTCTTTTCTCGAGCGTGCTGCTGGTGTACGCGCCGGAAGACGTCCAGCTCGAGCGCCTGGTCGAGGGCCGTGCCGTGCCGCGCGAGCGGGCGCGCGCGATGATCGCCGCGCAACTGCCGATCGAGGAGAAGCGCCGGCGCGCGCACCACGTCGTCGACAACAGCGGCACCGTCGAGCAGACGCGCCGGCAAGTCGAAGAGGTCTGGGCCCAGATGTCGGGTCGATAGGAGTCCCTCCCCACCGTAGTGGGGGCGCCGCTGAAAGCGGCGGTGCTAGGAGGGGGCGCTAGACGACCCCTTGCATTCGCAGCTCTTCCAGCCGCCTCGCATCCACGCCGACCTCGGCGAGCATCTCTTCCGTGTGCTCGCCCAGGCGCGGAGCCGGCAGCCTCACGTCAGTTTGAAACAGACGCCTGGCGGCCATCTGTGGATGGCCCGCGACCTCGTCGAGGTCGAGAACCGGCTCGCAGCACGCGTCGAGCGGCGCCAGCAACGGGCCCCACTCGTCACGGGTGCGCGCGGCGAAAACCGCCTCCATCGCGCGGTGCGCGCGCTCCTGCTCGACGCCTTCGACGAACTGCAGCTCGACCAGCTCCGGCTTGCCCAGCGCGCCGCAGAGCGCAGCCCAGAACTTCGGCTCGAGCGCGCCCACGCTGTAGTAGCCACCACCCTTGCACGCGTAGACGCGGTAGCACGCGTAGCGCCCGCTCAGCCGCTGCGCGCCACGCTGCACGTCCTCGCCCCCGCCTGCCTGGGCGAACGCGAGCGCCAGCCAGCGTACCGCGCCGTCGGTCATCGAGACGTCCAACCAAACACCCTCGCCGCCGCGATGTACGCCGACCAGCGCTCCAAGGATCGCGACCGCAGCCTGCTGGCCGCCACCACCGACGTCGGCCACCTGCACCGACAGCGGCACCGGCGGGCCGCCGGCCTCGCCGTTGAGGCCGAGCACGCCCGCGGTCGCGGTGTAGTTGATGTCATGACCGGCGCGGCCGGCGAACGGCCCGTCCTGGCCGTACCCGGTGATCGAGGCCATCACGAGCTTCGGATTGCGCTCGTGGAGAACGCCCCAACCGACGCCGAGGCGATCCATCACCCCGGGCCTGTTGCCCTCCACCAGCACCGCGGCGGAATCGACGAGCTTGAGCAGCAGCTCCCGACCTTCGCCGGTCTTGAGGTTGAGCGTCACGCTTCTCTTGTTGCGGTTCAGGGCGTTGAAAAGCGCGCTCTGGCCGCCGATCAGGGGCGGCGTCCAGCGCATGTAGTCGCCGGTTCCAGGCTCCTCGATCTTGACGACGTCGGCGCCCATGTCGCCAAGGAGCATCGTGCAGAAGGCGCCTGGCAGCAGGCGCGTCAGGTCGAGGATCCGTATTCCGGTCAGCGGCATTTCATCCAATTGTGGGAGACAAAATCCGGGCCGGGTGCGTTAATACGACATGCAGCCTCACGACCACACCATGCGTCATAGCAATCAGCTGAAAGAGATCTCGATCAAAGTGCCGGCGCCGTTCGCCGGCATCTCCGACCTGGGCTTCACCGCGCAGTACCGCGCGCAGGACTTCCAGCAGCCGATGCGCGACGTGCCTCTGGTCATCGAAGGCCCGCGCCCGCCCATGCGCAGGCTGGCGGAGCTGCTGCAGCTCCTGCGCGCGGCTGAAGGAGCGGCGTACTCATGGACCGATCCGATCATGGTCAGCGACGAGGTCGTGCTGCTCGCCTTCCGCGACCGCAGCCTGGCCGGCTCGGTAGCGACGTCTATGTCGGGCTACGTGATGAACCTCGTGCGCCCGGCGGTCTTTCCTTTCCTCCGTGACTGCGCGACGGTCGCGCACCTGCGGCTGTCGGAAAAGATCGAGATGCGCGTGACCAGCGAGGATGAACCGGTGACGACACTGGCGCTGCCGCTGAGCGAGATCGTCGCGCAGAACGGCCACAGGCTTCTGTGGCAGCTCGACTCGTGACGCGCCCTGCGTTACTTAGAAGGCGAGGCGCTTGGGCTCGGCGTGTGCGCGGGCGTGGCCACGCGGGCGTTGGTCTCGCGCGCCGAGGTGGCGGTGTTGGGAACGGTCACGCTGACGGGGCCTGGGCCGAGGCCGGCCAGGTACAGAGCCACCGGCACCACGATCATGCCCACGACAACGGTCAGCACGAAGGTGACCGCGCCCCACTCCCGCCTGATGAAAGCCCAGCTCACGAGCGGTGAAGTCTAGCTAACAGCTAGTAGTCGTCGTCCGAGCCGCCGCGGAGAGCTTCCTCTTCCTTCTTCTTGCGCTGGTTCAGGAGCCGGATGAAGTCCTGCGCGCGCGCAAGCGCCTTCCACCTCTCAGGAAAAAAGTCCTGAACGAGGATCTGCCGGTCCGGCAGCTGGTAGACCGTGACGCACCACTTGTTGAGGGTGCGCGAAACCTCGACCTCGAAGTCCTTCTCCGTGGTCTCATACCGGACAACCTTGTCGTCGTCGAATCTTCTTCGTCCTGAAACAGCCATAGGTCAATCACTCGGGCGGGAATGCGGCTCATTGAGCGTTCATCGATTATAGGCGCCAATCCTCCCCACCCCTGGGGCCCTCCCCACCCTGCGGACCCTCCCCACCCTGGGGGGAGGTGGCCCCGGATCGCGACGCGATCCCGGGCCGGTGGGGGCTCCCGCTAGTCGGGCTTCTGCAGGAGCTCCCGCAGCAGTGGTTCGAGCTCCTCCCGGAGCTCCTCCCGCTTCATCGCCAGCATGAGGTTGGCGCGCAGGTAACCGGGCACAGTGCCCGTGTCGTAGTAGTCGCCCTCGAACTCGAGCGCCACCACGTGATGGCGGCCGATGGTGCGCTTGATCGCGTCCACCAGCTGGATCTCCTTGCCCGCGCCAGGCGTCCCCCGGCTGAGCTCGTCGAACACAGCCGGCGTGATCACATAGCGGCCCAACGCGGCCAGGTCCGACGGCGCGTCAGCCGCCGAAGGCTTCTCCACCACGTCGGTCACCTCGTGCAGGCCGTCACGCGAGCCGTTGGTGGCGATGATCCCGTAGCGGCTCACCTGCGACCTCGGCACGCGACGGACCGCCAGCACCGTTGCGCCGGTCCTGGCGTGGGCGTCGATGAGCTGCTTGAGCACCGGGTTGTTCTCGCACAGGATCACGTCGTCGGCGAGCAGCACCGCGCACGGCTCACCCTCCACCAGGCGCCGCGCGGTCCACACCGCATCGCCGAGGCCTCGCGGCTCCTTCTGCTGGATGTAGGTGATGTCGACCTGCTCGCTCAGCCGGTCGACCTCTTCGAGGATCCGCAGCAGGTCGCCGCGATCGCGCTGCTTCAGGTAGTGCTCGAGGTCCGCCGAACGGTCGAAGTGGTCGACGATGGCGCGCTTGCCGCCGCCGGTCACCATGATCACCTGCTCGATCCCGCTCGCGATCGCCTCCTCGACGCCGTACTGGATCGTCGGCTTGTCGACGAGGGGCAGCATCTCCTTCGGCTGCGCCTTGGTCACCGGCAGGAATCGCGTGCCGAGACCGGCCGCGGGGAAGATCGCCTTGCGCACGGTCATGGCCGACAATCTAAGGCGTGCGCGGTCCGCGCGGCGGCGACGGCTCGGTGGCAGAGCGCCTTCGGCGCTCGGTCCGCGCGCCTAGGCCAAGGCAGGGGTGGCCCGAGGAGGAGCGCATTGGAAATGCGTGACGACGACGGGCCGGGCCCCCTAACGCAGGCATCGGCGCGCGGAGCCGGCGAGCTGCGCTGCTGCGCGGCCGGGCGCGCCTAGGTGGAGAGCGCGGATGGGGTCACGCCTGGGCTGGAGGGCCGCATCGAGCGGGTGGTCGACGAGCGCCTCATCACCATGCACGTGGGGGGCAAGGGCGTGTTCGCGACGCCCGCGATGATCGGCCTCATGGAGGGCGCGAGCCACAAGGCCGTGGAGGCGCAGCTGCCCGAAGCCCATACGACCGTCGGCTATGAGGTGCACGTGCGCCACCTGGCGCCGGCGCCTCCCGGCAGCACCGTCGTCGTGACCGCCAGGCTCACCGAGGTGAAGGACAACAAGCTCTACTTCGACGTCCAGTGCGAGCTCGATGGCAAGGTCATCGGGACTGGAACGCACAAGCGGGCCATCGTGCCCGCGAACTTCTAGCGATGAGCAGCGACGACCTCGACCGCATCTCACCACGCGAGAGCGCGCACGTCAAAGCGCGCGATCGAAAGGTGCGAGGCCCAAAGGTGGTCTCGGTCAACCCGGGGCTGAAGAAGCTCGCCCTGCACCTGGCCGACAAACGAAAACGCAAGAAGAAGTAGGCCCGGCCGACGTCGAGCGCGCGGCACGCGACCTCGCGCCGCACCTTCAGCCGACACCGCTGCAGCATTCGCGCGCGTTCTCCGACGAGGCCGGCCGCGAGGTTCATCTCAAGCTCGAGTCGGTCCAGCCCATCCGCGCCTTCAAGGTCCGCGGCGCGCTGAACAAGCTCGTGCGCATGTCGCCCGAGCGCCGCGCCGCCGGCGTCATCACCGCCTCCGCCGGCAACCACGGCCTGGGCGTCGCCTACGCGGCTGCGCAGTTCGACGTGGCGGCCACCGTCTACGTGCCGCTGGCGGCCAACCAGCTGAAGGTCGAGGCGATCAAGCGCCTGGGCGCGCGAGTGGTCGCCGCGGGCGAGACGTATCACGACGCATTCGTGGCCGCGTCGGCCGAGCAGCGGCGAACCGGCGCCACCTTCGTGCACGCCTACAACGACCCTGACGTGGTCGCCGGGCAGGGCACGGTCGCCTTCGAGATGCTGGCGCAGCTTCAGGGATTCGACACGGTGGTCGTCCCGATCGGAGGCGGGGGGCTGATCGGCGGCATCTCCATGTACCTGAAGGCCCGAAACCCCTCGGTGCGCGTGATCGGTGTGGAGCCCACCGGCGCCGACTCGATGAAGCGCTCGCTGGAGGCCGGCCGCATCGTCACCCTCGAACGCCTCGACACCATCGCCGACGGCCTCGCGGCGTCGTCTCCCGGCACGCTGAGCTTCGAGCTGGCGCAGCGCTACGTCGACCGGGTCGTGACCGTCGAGGACGGCGAGATGCTCCAGGCCATCCGCGTCCTCTTCGAGTGGGAGCACCTGCTCGCCGAGCCGGCCGGCGCCGCGGGGCTGGCCGCCCTGCTGTTCCACCCGTCCGAGGTGAACGCGGGCCGCCGGGTCGTCGTGGTCGTTTCCGGCGCGAACGTCAGCGCTGAGGTCCTGGTCCAGGCCCTCAAATCGCGCCGTCCGGGTTAACCTGAAGCCGTTCCGTTTCGGGTTGGAATGGGGGTTTGTATCTGCATGAAGGCCTACGTCCTCATCAACGCGTCGCCCGGGCGCGCGCTCGAAGTGGCCAAGAAGATGGAGGGCGTCAACGGCATCACGGCCGCCGACGCGATCACCGGTGAGTACGACGTAATCGCCGTTTGCGAGGCGCCCGACGTCAACTCGATCGGATCGCTCATCGTCGACAAGATCCAGAAGATCGATGGTGTGTTCAAGACGGTGACCTGCCTGGCGGTGAAGTAGCGGCCTAGTTCAGCTCCGCGCGGCTCGCCACGAACGCCTGCACGGCGCGCTCCAGGTCGTCGCGTGAGTGCGCCGCCGAAACCTGCGCCCTGATCCGCGCCTTGCCCTGTGGCACCACCGGGTACGAGAACCCGATGACGTAGACGCCTCGCTCGAGCATCAGCTCCGCCAGCCGCGACGCACGCGCCGCGTCCCCGATCATCACCGGCACGATCGGGTGCTCGCCCGGCAGGATGTCGAACCCTTCCTCGGCCATGCGCCGGCGGAAGAACTCCGTGTTCTCGCGCAGCTTCTCGCGCAGGTCGGACGCGGAGCGCATGAGCTCGAGGACCTTCAACGACGCCGCCACGATCGGCGGCGCCACCGAGTTCGAGAAGAGATAAGGACGCGAGCGCTGCCGCAGCATCGCGACCAGCTCGCGCCGGCCCGACACGTAGCCCCCCGAAGCCCCACCGAGAGCCTTGCCCAACGTGCCCGTGATCGCGTCGATGCGGCCCATCACGTCAAAGCGCTCGGGCGTGCCTCGACCACCCGCGCCCACGAACCCGACTGCGTGCGAGTCGTCGACCATCACCAGCGCGTTGTATCGCTCGGCCAGCGAGCAGATGTCCGGCAGCGGCGCGAGGTACCCGTCCATCGAGAAGACGCCATCCGTGACCACGATGCGATACCGCCCGCTCGACGCCTCCTTCAGCTGCGCCTCGAGATCCGCCATGTCGCGATTCGCGTAGCGAAACCGCTGAGCCTTGCACAGCCGGACCCCATCGATGATGCTCGCGTGGTTGAGGGCGTCGGAAATGATCGCGTCGCGCTCGTCGAACAGCGCCTCGAAGATGCCCCCGTTGGCATCGAAGCACGACGAGTAGAGGATCGTGTCCTCGGTGCCGAGGAAATCCGACAGCGCCGCCTCGAGCTCCTTGTGGATCTCCTGCGTGCCGCAGATGAAGCGCACAGACGCCAGGCCGTAGCCCCAGCGGTCCAGGGCCTCATGCGCGGCGGCAACGACTCGCGGATCGTCCGCCAGGCCGAGGTAGTTGTTGGCGCAGAGGTTCAAGACCTCACGATCCAGCACCGCGACGTTGGCGCCCTGCGGCGAGCCGATCACGCGCTCCGGCTTCCACAAACCCGCGTCACGAATCTCCTGCAGCTGCCGAGTCAGGTCAGAACGCATCGAGTCGAACATCGTCACACGCTCCAGTCCAGAACGACCTTGCCGCACTTCCCCGAGTGCCCGATGGCGAACGCCTCCCTGTAATCGCGGTACGGGTACCGGTGCGTGATAACGGGCGAGATGTCGAGCCCCGTCTGCACGAAGATCGACATCTGGTACCAGGTCTCGAAGATCTGACGGCCGTACACGCCCCGCAGCGTGAGCATCTTGAACACGACCTGCGACCAGTCGATGGGGAATTCGTGGTCGGGAAGGCCGAGGATCGCGACGCGGCCGCCGTGGGCCATGTTGTCGATCAGCTCGCGCATGGCGCTGGGGACGCCGGACATCTCGAACGCGACGTCGAATCCTTCTTTCATGCCGAGCTCGGCCTGCGCCTCGCGCAGACGCGTTTTCGTGACGTCCACCGCCAGCGTCACCCCGATCTTCCGCGCAAGCTCGAGCCGGTACTCGCTCACGTCGGTGACCACGATGTACCGCGCGCCGTTGTGGCGGGCGACGATCGCGGCCATCAGCCCGATCGGCCCTGCGCCCGTGATCAGCACGTCCTCGGCCACGAGCCGGTACTGCGTCGCGACGTGAACCGCATTCCCGAACGGGTCGAAGATCGAAGCGACGTCGAGGTCGATCTTCGAAAGATGTGGCCAGACGTTGCCCGCCGGCATGACTATGTACTCCGCGAAGGCGCCATCCCTGTGGACACCGATGCCCACGCTGTTGGCGCAAAGCACGCGGCGTCCCGCGAGGCAGTTGCGGCATTTCCCGCAGACGATGTGGCCCTCGGCGCCGACCAGCTCGCCGACGTACACCGACTCGACGCCCTCCCCGAGCTCCGCGATCTCGCCCACGAACTCGTGCCCGACCACGAGCGGCGGCTTGATGGTCGCCTGCGCCCATTCGTTCCAGGCGTCGATGTGCAGGTCGGTGCCGCAGATTCCGGTGCGCAGCACACGGATCAAAACCTCTCCCGGGCCCGGCTTCGGTTCGGGCACCTCCTGCAGCCACAGGCCCGGCTCGGCTTTCGCCTTGACCAGCGCCTTCAAAGAGTCACCGCGCGCGAGCGGCTGCGCGCACCGCGGCCTTGGCCTCGCGCACAAGCCCCAACAGCCACGGCGTCATCTGCGCGAGATCCTGGTCGAAGCTGCCGGTCGACGGCGACCAGGTCAGCTCCCGCCGCGAGCGCGAGTCGTCGTAGAACCGCGGCTTGCTGAGCACGTCGACAGCGTAGATCCCCGGCCACAGTGGCGCCCCCGCCGGCGTGAACATCTCCTCGCCCAGCGCGCGCAGGTATGCCAGGTCGTAAGGCAGGCTGCTCACCTCGCATGGCACGTCGACGGCCCGGCCGATCGACTCCAGCACCGAGCGCCACGTGGAATCGAAGCCGCCGATGATGTAGCTGCGGCCGGGCTCGCCGCGGTCGGCGGCGGCGAGGCAGGCGCGGGCCACGTCCGAGGCGGCGATGAATGTCTGCTCGGCGCGTCCGCCCAGCGGCAGCCAAACGCGGCCGCGGCTCATGTCCACGAGCAACCTGGGAAGCAGCCAGTCCTCGCCAACTCCGAACACTCGAGCCGGTCGCAGCACCACCACCTCCAGGTCGGAGGCCTCGCGCAGGAGCCACCTCTCTTCGGACAGCTTCAGCTTCTCGTAGACGTGGACGGGCTTGAGGTTGCTTTTCTCGTTGATCCGCGTGTTGTGGTCGGGCCCGTACACGTCCGCGGTCGACACGAGCACAAGCCGGCGCACGCCCGAGTGCCGTGCCGCGTCCACCACGCGCACGAGCATCGGCGGCGGATCCTTCCGAAATCGCAATCGCCGGGCCGGCGACCACGCGTTGGCGCAGATGTGGACGATCTCGACGCCGCTCATCGCGTCGCGCAGCGTTTCCTCGTCGGAATCCGCGCTCAGCTCGATGAGCGGTACCTCTGTCGCAAGCGTGCGCGACACCAGGTCGCCGAGAAACTCCCCCGAGCCGATGACAAGGTGCATTGAAGCCGCCCGAGTCTATCTTTTGCGCCGTCGCTGCAGGCCGGAGATGAGCGCGCGCTGAACGCTCTCGACCACGGCGGCCACGCGGCGGCTGAGCGCCCACCAGGCCGGCGGGTCGGGACGGATCGGAGGGCCGATCGACACCTCGATGCGCCGAAACGGATAGAGGTAGCTGGTCCCGGTCACGGTGACCGGGCATACCGGGACGCCCGCCTGCAGCGCAAAGTAGCCGATGCCCACCTTCAGCTGGCGGATCGCGCGACCGCTCGAGTAGCGGCCCTCGGGAAACATCAGCACCACGCCTTTGCGCTCGAGGATCTGATAGACGGTCCGCACGCCTGCCTCGTCGAGCTCGCCGCGCGCGGGTGAGATCGGAAACACGCCGACCAGCGGCAGCAGCCTTCGCTTCCACGCGCGGTTGAAGACCGTCTCTCGCTTGGCCATCGTGTAGATGACCGGTGCTTCCGGAAAGAACGGGATGATGAACGCCGGGTCGTACCAGGCCTGATGGTTGGCGGCGATGATGAACGGCGGCTTCGGGATGTTCTCGACCCCGGTCACGCTGACGCGAAACAAAGCGCGCACCAGCAGTAGAACGACGCGGCGGATCCAGCGATACAGCCGCGACGGGTGTGTCGGGTCCGCGTGGACGAGCGGATCGAGCGGCGCCTCCACGAGCTCCCGGTACTCGGGGCTGGTGTACTGACGCGGCTCCGGAGGTGGAGGGTTATCCGTCGAGGAAGCTGAGAAGAGCGCGGTTGAACTCTTCGGGGCGCTCGGCCTGCGGCGTGTGGCCGGCCCCTTCGATCACGGTCAACCGGCAGTCGGGAATCGCGGCGTGCGCGCGGGTCGCGTGAGAGACCGGGAACAGCGGATCGTCGGCGCCCCAGATGAGGTGCACCGGCACCTTGATGCTCGGCAGGCGTTTGGTGAGGTCGTACTCGGCGCCGAACAAAGACTTCGGATTCACGAGCGAGCGAAGCGTCGCCAGGTACGCGTCGTGATAGCCCTGCGCGGCGTACAGCTCGCGCAGGTGCTCGAGGTACTGGTCGTCCATCGTGCGCTCGAGGTCGGCGCTGGCGCCGACGTAGCGGCCGGCGACCTTGCGGATCATCGGCGGCGGCGCCCACTTGAGAGCGCTGCCCGCCGCGCGCATCATCGTCTCGCCCAGGCGAGGCACGGTGATGAGTCCGTAGGTCATCTTGACCGAGGGACGTCCGAGGCCGAGCGAGTTCACCAGCACGAGCCGCCCCACACGATCGGGGTACTTCAGCGCCAGCTCCAGGGCGACCCGGCCGCCGAGTGAAGCGGCGACCACCGCCACCTTGCGCAGGCCGCGGCTCTCCATGTAGCTGTCGACGAAGCGCGTGAAGTAAGGGACGCCGTAACGCGCGCGAGGCTTCTCGCTGCGCCCGAAGCCCGGAAGATCCGGCGCGTAGACGCGGTGCCTCGCCGCTGCCGGCTCCAGGTTGAAGCGCCACTCCATGTAGCCGGACGAGCCGAGGCCGTGGATGAAAAGGACGGGGCGGCCGTGCCCGCCGTGCAGCTGGTGGACGTTGAGGTCCCCGAGACGGATCATCCCCGACTGCATGGTCGTCATGGCGGAGGAAGCATACGGGCCAGTTGCGGCAGCCCCTTCACCTCGGCGCCGCTCAGGAAGCGCGCCGTGCGCTTGCCCTTGATGACCGTCACGGCACCGGGCCCCATCGCCCTCCACGTCCTCCCGTCACCGAAGCAGACCGCCGCGCTGCGCTCGTCGATGCCGATGAGGGTGTGAGCCGGCAGCGCCTCACGAGCCGACTCGACCCAGCGATGGCCGAACGTGTCGTAGTGCGGCAGCACCGCCGCTCGCGGCACGACGCCCAGGGCATCGATCGCCCTGCGCCGGAAACGATTCGGCCAGGTCGCGCGCACGAGTGTCTGGCTGCACAGCGCCATCGCGCCGGCGGACGAGCCTGCAACAGCGGCGCCCGCGCGCCACGCGATGAGTATCGACGCCAGCACCCGCGAGCCGCGAAGGACCTGGGCCACCAGGCCGGGGTCGCCGCCCACCAGGTAGAACAGGCCCCCTTCCTCGGCCCTGGCCGCGAGCTCCGGGTTCATGGCATCGGATCGCTTCAAGATCGGCAGCTGGTCGAGCCTCAAGCCGAGGCCGCCGAACCATCGCACTGCGTTGGCGACAGCCTGGTCGGGGCCCTGTCGCGCCGCCGCGGTCGGAATCACGTACGCAGGCCCGCGGATGGACACCGCCACCAGCAAGCGATCCTGCTCTTCGTTGCCGGGCTTGAACTCGTCCCCGCCGACGAGCGCCAGAAATCCCGGCATGTGACCTGAACGTATCTTATGGCGGTGTCTGACGCTCCTCAGGTGCGCGTGCGCATCGCGCCGAGCCCGACCGGCTTCGCTCACCTCGGCACCGCGAGCACCACCCTTTACAACGTCCTCTTTGCGCGCGCGAACGCAGGCACATTCGCGCTGCGCATCGACGACACCGACGTCGAGCGCAATCGGGAGGAGTACGAGCGCCTGATCTACGAAGCCCTGCACTGGCTCGGCTTCGATTGGGACGAGGGACCCGACAAGGGCGGCCCCTACGGACCGTATCGGCAGTCAGAGCGGCTCGACCTCTATCGCGAGGCGGCGGCAAAGCTTGTCGCCGGCTCGAAGGCGTACCGGTGCTACTGCACGCCCGAGGAGCTCGACGCCGAGCGGAAGCAGGCGCAGGCCGAGCATCGTCCATACGTCTACTCGCGGCGCTGCCTCACCAATCCACCCACCGGTCGCACCGTTTTCACGATTCGCTTCCATGTGCCGGGCGGCGAGGTGAAGTTCACCGACATGGTGCGCGGCGACATGACGTTCGACTCCGACCTGTTCGGCGATTTCATCATCGTCAAGTCGGACGGCTACCCGACTTACAACTTCGCCAGCCCCGTCGACGACGCGGCCATGGACATCACCCACGTGATCCGCGGCGAGGAGCACCTGCCCAATACCCCGTACCAGCTGCTGGTCATCGACGCGCTGGGCTACGCGCGGCCACATGCGTTCGCGCACATGCCGCTGATCCTCGCGCCGGACGGGAGCAAGCTCTCCAAGCGCAAGCACCCCGAAGCCAACCTGATGCTCTACCGCGAGCAGGGCTACCTTCCCGAGGCGATGGTCAACTATCTCGCGCTGCTGGGTTGGAACCCCGGCACCGAGCGAGAGATATTCACGCTCGACGAGCTGATCGCGGAGTTCTCGTTCGACCGCGTGCAGCACGGCGGCGCACGATTCGACCGCAAGAAGCTCGACTGGATCAACGGCGAGTACGTCCGCTCGCTGGACGACGCGGACCTGACCGCGAGGCTCAAGACCTTTCTTCCCGAGCTCGACGAGGCCACGATCCAGCGCTCGGCTCCCGCGCTGAAAACGCGATTGCGAACGCTCGGCGAATCGAAGACGCTGCTCGAATACCTCTGGACCGACCCGCCGCCGCCGGAGCTCTCGCCCGACGACCGGCAGCGCGTCAAGGCGGGTGCGGTCGCTCTCTCGCTCGTGCAGGAGTGGGAACCCGAGCCCATCCACGACGTGCTGATGCAGGTCGTCGAGTCCTCGGGCCTCGGCCCCAATGCGACCTTCATGCCGATCCGGCTCGCGGTCACCGGCAAGAAGATCTCGCCGCCCATCGACTACACGCTCGCGCTGCTGCCGAAGGACGTCGCGATGGCGCGCATCGCGCGAGCCATTCAGTAAGAAACATGTTTCTCACCATCACCATCGACCTCGAGCCGAACATCGCACGCATCGGGCCGTTCCTCATCACCTGGCACGGCGTGTTCGCGGTGCTCGGCATCCTGGCCGCGGCGCGCCTCGGATTGTGGCTGGGCGAGAAGGACGGCGTCGACCCGCGGCGGGCGACCGACGGCGTCGTGTGGATGGTGGTCGTGGGCTTGATCGGCGCTCGTCTTCTCTATGTGTGGGAGAACTGGCAGCTGTTCGCAGGCAACCCGCTGCGTATTTTCGCGCTGACGGAGGGCGGCATCAGCCAGTGGGGCGGCCTGTTCGGCGCGATGCTCGGCGCCTACATCTGGGCCTTCCGGAGCAAGACGTCACTGCGCAAGCTGTTCGACGCCGGCGGGCCCGCGGCCATGATCGGCCTGGCGATCGGCCGCATCGGCGACGTGATCAACGGCGAGCACCACGGCACGCCCACCACCGCGCCGTGGGGCGTGCAGTACGTGAATCCCGA
>Ga0207646_10003886_pt1 | contig 16577 bp, 13 predicted proteins | sample KBSK5502metaG_FD_184343 | JGI IMG/M metagenome (GOLD analysis project Ga0207646, IMG submission 184343) | Corn, switchgrass and miscanthus rhizosphere microbial communities from Kellogg Biological Station, Michigan, USA - KBS K5-50-2 metaG... | ecosystem: Host-associated > Plants > Roots >... | reverse complement strand
GGCGCTTTCGCGCTTGTTTCCGCACCAGCGACACCATTATCCCCTGAATTCTAAGTTCACGCGCTGGCGTCAGATCCGGATAGCGCGGGTTTTCTGCTTTTAAATATGGCCGGCCATGTTCCACTACATATCGCTTCAAAGTTGTTTCACCATCAATTAAACCCGCCACGATATCGCCGTTCTGCACATCTTTGCGGTCCTCCAGAATCACAATGTCTCCATCGACAATATGTGCGCCGATCATTGAATCGCCGCGCACCCGTAAGGCAAAGATTCGCCCGTTGTTCGAAGCATTGGCCGAGCGCACGTCGAGAGAAACGTGTCCTTCAATGATTTGCTCGCTCAAAGTGGACATGCCTGCGGGAATCTGCCCATAGATCGGGACATCGGTGATCCGAACTTTCTGCACCGGTGTGATCAGCGCGCGGGCCTTGCGCGCATGCCGATTGAGGAAGCCTTTGCGCTCAAGTGCGGCAAGGTACTGCATCACCGAAGTCTGGCTCGCAAACCGAAAATGCTTTTGAATCTCGCGCGTGCTCGGTGTGATGCCTTTTCCCCGCTGCTCGCTCTGGATGAAATCGAGAACGTTTTTCTGACGACGGGTTAGCATGCTTTAATGATTGCCGAACTCGCCGACCGCGCAAGTTCAAATGAACAGATACGAGGGGTTGTATTTAAACCGCGAAACTTTCGCCGCAAGAGCAATGTGCGACAGCGTTCGGGTTCGTGACTTTGAAACCGCCTTTTTGCAGGTCATCGCTGTAATCGAGTACCGAACCGCTGACGAAGAGTGCGCTTTTTGGATCGACAACCAGACGGACATTCGAGGTTGGAATGAGGATATCGCGGTTAGCAGGGCCCTCCACCAGGTCCATCGTGTATTGAAGACCTGAGCAACCGCCGCCAATCACCGCAAGGCGCAACGCGCCATTTGGTTTTCCTTTTTCCTCAAGCAGCGAGGCCAGTTTGCGCGACGCGGCTTCGGTCACCTTGACCAGTCGTTCGTTGCCGATCTTGTAATTAATTTCTGGGGATTCCGTTGTCACTGAAATGAATTAGTTAGAAACGAGAACGGGAATTTCGCGTTCTTGGCTGGTTTCTTTTTCTCTATTCAAGATATTTTCTTCCGCGATTGTCTCAACTTCGGCCAGGGTGGAGACGTACGAAAATTTTTCGCGTAGCCGCTTGGCGTCAGGCATCGCTCGCGAATAGGCCATCAGCCGGGCGCGCATCGATCGCATTGCTGATTCTTCCGCGCCCCGTTGCCGCACCGCGAGCTGGCAGTGCCGCAGGATTAGGTTCCATCTTTCCGGTAATTCAGGTGCATCTGGAATCTCGCCGGTTACGAGGTAATGTTTCGTCTGGCTGAAAATCCACGGCGTGCTCATGGCCGCTCGGCCGATCATCGCTCCAGCAATTCCAGTTTCATGGCATCGCTTCGCAACGTCAGCCGCGCTGGCGAGATCGCCATTTCCGATCACCGGGATTGGAACGGCTGCTGCCACCTTGGCAATCGTGTCCCAATCGGCCACTCCGGCATAGCCTTGCGCGCGGGTGCGACCGTGCACCGTGATCGCGACGATTCCTGCATCGAGCAGGATACGTGCAACGCGCGGCGCATTAATCGAATCTGCATCCCAACCGATGCGGATTTTCGCGGTGACCGGCATCGGCGCCACAGCGCGAACTACCGCAGCCGCGACACTAGCCAATGTTGGACAATCTTTCAGCAGCGCGGAGCCACCATTTTTCGCGACCACTTTGTTGACCGGACAACCGAAATTGAGATCGATAAAATCAGGAGCCACCCAATCAATCACCTGGCGCGCGGCTTCGGCCATGTGCTCGGGGTCGGCGCCGAAAAGTTGTACGCCGATTGGCCGTTCAATTTCATCAAAATCGAGGTATTCGCGCGTCCGCTGATTCCGTCGGAAAATCCCTTCGGCGGAAACGAATTCAGTGGTCAAAATATCCGCGCCATGTTCTTTGCACAATTGGCGGAAAATTTTGTCGGACACGCCGGCCATCGGCGCGAGGTAAAGCGGAAAGCGATTGGAGAACCAGGGTAGCGCGGACAACATGTCAATCTTTCAATGATGCGCGCCGGTTTGTAGCAGGTTTGCGACTTCGTTCTGCACGTTTTCCAATTCGTCCAACCGTAATTGCGGATCGGGCACGATGAACACGTCGCCGGTCGCTCCGTGTTCGTAAATCAAAACGCGCCCGGTCGCAGCTTCTTCGGTCTTAATTTGTTTGAGGACTCGCTTACGCTCCAGCATGGCGGCGAGCACATAGCAGGCATTCGCGGCCGGGTCCTCTGATGAAATCAAACGGCGGAAAAGCTGCTCGGCATTTTCTTTGGCCAGAGGCTCGGGTGATCGCGGTGGCAAAGGTTCGTAGCGCGATTTCCAGAATGAAAATGGCTGAATATTCTCATTCCGGTTAAGCCATGCTTCTTCGCACAAGTCTTCGCGGCGATAACCGTCAGCGTCATGAAAAAGCAGGGTATAGAAAGATTCGCCTGGCGCGAACGGCCGGTGCGTGACGGCACAGGCGTCAGCGCGATGCTTGATCGCCCATTCGTTTGGAAGCGGGTTCATCGCGCCACTATACGGCGCGCGGTGAAAAGATGAAAGCCGGGCGCTTCGCGGTTGGAAGCGCGCAGATAAAGCAAGTAAAGGCCGATTGCGGCGAAGAGAAGATTCGGCGTCCATGCCGCTGTCCACGCAGAGATGCGGTCCCCTTCGCCGAGGGCAAGAAAAAGGTGCGTGAGAAAATTCATTGAGAAAACGAGGATAACCGCCGCCGCGACGCTGGATAAGACGCCACGGCGTGAGTAGCCGATCCCAAGGGGAGCCGCGATGCAAACAACCACCAGGCAGGTCCACGGCAGAGCGAGGCGATATTGAAAATGAGTGCGGAATGGCGCGAGCAAAGTCTCGGGGAAATCGGCGTTGAAATGTAGATATTCGCGCAATTCCGGCAAACTGAGAAATTCCGCGCGCACGTTTGCGCTCCCCAGCCGAAAAGGCGTTTCGCTCCAATGCTCAACCCGCAGCAAGGGATAGATCTGTTCGTCAATGATATTTCCGGTATGGTCGTAGTGAACCACTCTTGCGTTCTCGAGTTCCCACGCTTTCGTTTCTGGACGATAAAAGGCGCGGGTCGCCAGGTAATTGGTCACGATATTGTCATTCACATCCTGCTGGAGGACCTGCACGTTATTAAACGAATTGCCGCCATGACGAAAATTCTGCACGAACCAGGTGCGGGCATCGGTTCGGTTGCGAAAAATTTGTCCTTCAATCATGGGACCTGGCCGGGCACGGGCTTCGGAGAGGAGGGCCTTGCGCGCGAGCTCGGCGTGCGGAGCGAGCGAATAGTTTAACGCCATGCTCGCCGTTACCGTAAGCAGCCCCATTCCGATCAACGGCACCAACACCCGGGGGAGACTTATGCCGGCTGTTAGCATCGACACCACTTCATTCGCGCGCGACATTCGCCCCAGCGTAAAGAGCAGTGCGAGCAGGAGCGACACCGGCAGGAGAATAATGAAAACTTGTGGGACTTGCGTGGCGTAATACCGGACAGCGAGCAGAAGAGTGATGCGCTCGTCGATAAATGTCGAAATATTGTCGCTGATATCGAAAATGAGCCAGATCGAGATAAAGCCCGCGATGCAGTACAGATAGACCTGCAAGAAATTGCGGAGGATGTAGCGATCGAGGAGTCTCACGGATTAGATTTAGATTATATTTCGATGATCGCGTTGAAAGATTCTCTCGGCACCGAATTTGTCGAACGAATTCGCGCAATTTTTTCCGAGAATGGGCACCTCTCAAAGGCGAAGAATTTTGAGTTTCGTCCGCCACAGCAAGAGATGGCAATGGCGGTGGCGCGGGCACTGGAAGAAGAGCGACATCTGGTCGTGGAAGCGGGGACCGGCGTCGGCAAATCGCTCGCCTATCTCGCTCCGGCAATTTTGTTTGCCCTCGAGCAACACAAAAAAGCAATCGTCTCGACCCACACGATCAACCTGCAGGAACAGCTTCTTTACAAAGACATCCCTATTTTAAGGAAAATTTTGCCGGTTGAATTCGAAGCGGCTCTTATGAAGGGGCGGCAAAATTATCTCTGCCCGCGACGACTGGAACGCGCGCTTCAGCAGCAAAATGAACTTTTCACTGGGCCGGAGCAAAATGAGCTGAACAGACTCGCCGAGTGGGCGCGTACGACCCGCGACGGTTCGCTCAGCGATTTGTCGGTTGAGCCTGATCCGAAAGTCTGGGCACAGGTTTGCAGCGAGCCGCACATCTGCACGACGAAAAGTTGCGGGCAATCAACCTGCTTTTACCAACAGGCGCGCAAACGGCTGCTGACATCGGACGTGATCGTCATCAACCACACGTTGCTCTTCATGCTTTTGGGAAGCCCAGATCAACAGGAAGAGCGGGAAAGCGGCTACCTTTTCCCAAACGACTTCATTATTTTCGATGAAGCACACACGGTCGAGCAAGTCGCTTCGCGCCAGATCGGCATCGGTATCTCGCAATACGGGCTAAGATCGACAATTCAACGCCTCTACAACGCGCGAACGCGCAAGGGCCTATTCACGGTCATGCGAGACGCAGCCGGTGTGAGACTGGCCGCGGATCTCGTTGATCGAGCGGATCAGTTTTTTGCCGCCATCGAAGGGCGCTCCGATTTCCGGAAAGGACGCGAGTTTCGTGTCCGGAGACCAGAGCTCGTCGCAGATTCGATTACCGGACATTTGAGCGCCTTACAGGCGCGGATCAGCGAGGTCACCAAGCGTGCCGATGATGAATTTCTGAAGGCCGAATTGCAGGAGCTTGGCCGGCGGATTCGTGATGCGCGGGACGGCATTGCCATCTTTCTGGAGCAAAGTGCCCGTGAACACGTTTATTGGGTCGAGCGCACCGGCAAGAGCGCGCAGTTCCTCTCGCTCAATGCGGCGCCGATCGACATCGCGCCGGTGCTGCGCCGCATGATTTTTCGCGAAGACTGCTCCTGCGTTATGACGAGCGCGACGCTTTCGGTCGGACGACCTGATCTCGCTTATTTGCGGCGACGCGTCGGGGCAGATGAGGCCGAGCCATTACTCCTCGGGAGTCCATTCGATTTTCGGACGCAAATGAAAATCTTTATTGTGCAGAAAATGCCTGATCCACGCGATGCAAGTTATGAGGAAGCGCTGGAACACTGGATCGCGCACTTTGTCGAGGAAACTGAGGGACGCGCCTTTGTTCTTTTCACCAATTATCGCGGCATGCAGCAGGTATCCGATCAAATGCGGGAATTTTTTGCGCGAAAGAAATTCAATCTTCTTGTCCAAGGCGGCGGTGCGCCCCGCGGGAAGCTACTCGAACAATTCAAGACCACGCCACGCAGTGTGCTCTTTGGCACCGACAGTTTCTGGATGGGTGTGGATGTTCCCGGCGAAGCGCTTTCCAATGTGATTATCACCCGCCTGCCTTTCGCCGTGCCAGATCATCCGCTGATCGAAGCAAAACTGGAGTTAGTCGAGGAGCGGGGCGGCGATCCGTTCACCGAATATTCATTGCCGGAAGCAATCCTAAAACTTCGCCAAGGCGTTGGGCGTTTGATCCGAACGAAAAGCGATCGCGGCATGATCGTCATTCTGGATAATCGGATCGTGACGAAGCCGTACGGTCGCGCTTTTCTGCAGGCGCTCCCGAAATGTCCGCTCAAAATAATCTAATCGACTCTTTAATGTTCACTTGAACATATTTAGGCTTTGATCTTAAATTGAGCGCATGAAGCGCTCTAGATCTTCGCAATCCGCGGCGAAATGTCGACAAGCTGAGGTCCAACAGATCTTAGCGATTCTGCACAAATGGGGGATTCATACCCTCGGCCAGCTTGCCGTCCTTGATAAAGAACAGATTGCCGCGCGGCTTGGTCCCGAAGCGGTGCAAATGTGGGAACGGGCGAATGGGCAATCCAGTCGCCCACTCAAGTTCGTCCAACCGCCTGAGTCGTTCGAAGAAAGCTTCGAGTTTGAAAATGAAATCGAAACGGCCGAGCCGCTCCTATTCATGCTCCGCCGATTTTTGGAGCAGCTCGCATTGCGTTTGAGCGCGATCTATCTCGTCGCAAACGAACTGACTCTGCGAATCACTTTTGCGAACAAACAGATTTACGAACGTGTTTTCAAAATTCCGCAACCGACGAACGATGTCGATCTTTTGTTCCGGATGCTGCACACACATCTCGAGAACTTTAAAGCGGAATACCCGATTACTGCTGTTTCATTGCAAGCCGAGCCGGCGAAACCGTCGCGACAACAATTTGGTTTGTTCGAAACATCTTTGAGCGATCCAAATCAGCTCTATGAAACGCTGGCTCGATTGGTCGCTTTACTAGGTAGCGGTCGTGTCGGCACTCCAGTCTTGGAGGAAACACACCGGCCCGATGCATTTCATCTTGAACCATTTTCCTGGGAATTTGGAGGGACGACCTCTGTGTCGTCCCATTATTCGTCGGACGCGACGGAGCGCGTCCCTCCAATTTCAATAAACGGGCAATCAGGTGCAGCGCTGCGGCGTTTTCGGCCGAATATTGCCGCATCAGTTTTGCTGGCAGACGAACAACCGATTCATCTCCGCAGCGCACAAATGAGCGGCGCAGTTTCCGGACAGCGCGGTCCTTATCGCGCCTCCGGAAATTGGTGGGACGAAAAGATTTGGTCGCGCAGTGAATGGGATTTGGAATTGGAGAACAATGTGTTGGTGCGCTGTCACCAGAGTGGGCAGATCTGGGAGATCGATGGTGTTTACGATTAGCGGGCGATTCGTTCAATCGTTGAATCGTTAAAATGTCTTACATTGAATTACATGCGTGCAGCGCTTTCAGCTTTCTCTGCGGCGCTTCATTCCCAAAGCAATTAGCCGAGACGGCGGCTGAGCTTGGAATGCCGGCGATGGCGCTGCTTGATCGTAACGGTGTTTACGGCGCGCAACGGTTTTCGATGGCGGCACGAGAAAATAATGTGCGCCCGATTATCGGCTGTGAATTGTCGATGGAAGACGGCGCTCCGTTGCCAGTGCTGGTGGAAAACCGCACCGGTTACAAAAATTTGTGCGAATTGCTTACGCAGGCGCATTTGCGCAGCGAGAAAGGCAATTGTGCAGTGCGATGGGGCGAATTACCGGAATTTGCTGAAGGTTTGGTCGCGTTGGCGAATGCTCGGATCGTGAATTGCAGGGCGTCTGTGTCAGACGCCAATTTTGCGTGGCGTTTCGCAGAAACGCCCTACAAACCTGCTGCGCGCGCGCAGTTCCTAATCGATACGTTCGGTCGCGAGAATGTGTTTATGGAAGTTCAGCGGCATTTTTTGCGCGGAGAGGAACGCGTTAACCACGAACTGGTCGATCTGGCAAATCGTTATCGATTACCGCTGGTAGCCACGAATGGCATTCAATACGCCAAGCCATACGGCTGTGAAGTTCTCGATGTTTTCACCTGTATTCGCGAACACACTCACCTCGATGCCGCTGGAAAATTGCTCACTCAAAACGGCGAGCGGCACTTGAAGAGCGATGCGGAGATGCGCGAAATTTTTCGCGATTTACCCGAAGCGATTGAAAATACATCGCGTCTGGCCGAGCGGTTGACGTTTTCTCTCGAGAACATCGGCTACGAATTTCCATCATTTCCCGTTCCGGCTGGGCACAACATGGATTCATTCCTGCGCACGATCACATGGTTTGGCGCGCAGCAACGTTATGCTGCGATCAGCAGCGCGGTGAAACAGAAACTCGAAGAAGAGCTTGTGCTCATCACTAAGCTCGGTTTCCCCGGCTATTTTTTGATTGTCTGGGACATCGTGAATTTCTGCCGCGAACACAACATCATGGTGCAGGGGAGGGGCAGCGCCGCCAACAGCGCTGTTTGTTATTGCCTTGGGATCACACCGGTCGATCCGGTGAGCAGTCATCTCGTCTTCGAACGATTCTTAAACGAGAACCGAAAAGGGTGGCCGGATATCGATCTCGATCTTCCGAGCGGCGATCGAAGAGAGAGTGTGATCCAGGAAATTTACCGGCGTTATGGCAAATACGGCGCCGCCATGACGGCAAATGTGATCACCTATCGTGGTCGAAGCGCTGCGCGCGAAATCGGCAAGGCGCTCAATTTTTCGCCGAGCATTCTTGATCGCTTCTCTCATCTTTTTGCAAATGGCGATTTCCCACACACGCTTGATTTGCAATCACAAATCGAGCAGGCCGGTTTGTCCAAAGAGCATCCACGCATGTCGGCATTTGTTCGGCTGTATCACGCGATCTACGGGTTGCCGCGGCATCTCGGCCAACATTCCGGCGGGATGATCATTTGTCAGAATAAACTGACCTCGTTCGTGCCGCTGGAGAACGCATCGATGCCCGGACGCGTCGTCGCGCAATGGGACAAAGATGACTGCGAAGATCTCGGCATCATAAAAGTCGATCTGCTCGGGCTCGGGATGATGTCGGTGATGCAGGACGCCTTTGAGCTCTGCCGTGAACGCGGGCACCCTATCGATCTTGCCCACATTCCTCAGGACGACGCCGCGACTTTCGAAATCATGCAGAAAGCCGACACGATTGGGGTCTTTCAAATCGAGAGCCGCGCGCAAATGGCCACGCTGCCGCGGATGAAGCCGAAATGTTTTTATGATGTGGTGATCGAAGTGGCCATCATCCGGCCGGGGCCAATCCAGGGGGACATGGTGCATCCATATCTGGCGCGGCGCGCCGGCCGTGAACCGATCACGTATTTCGATCCGCGATTGGAACCGGTCTTGGGCCGCACGCTCGGTGTGCCGTTGTTTCAGGAACAAATGCTCAAGATCGCCATGATCATGGCTGATTTTTCCGGCGCGGAAGCCGAGGAATTGCGGCGTGCGCTCAGTTTTCATCGTTCCGAGGAACGGATGCAAAAAGTTTGTGCGAAACTCCGGACCGCGATGGAGCGTAAAAGCATCGCGCCGGACAAGATCGACAAGATCATTCAATCGATCTCATCATTCGCGCTTTACGGTTTTCCCGAATCGCACGCGATTAGTTTCGCGATTCTCGCGTATGGCAGCGCATATTTAAAAGTACATCGCGCAACCGAATTTTACGCGAGCCTCATCAACAATCAGCCGATGGGGTTTTACACGCCGGCAACGATTGTCAAAGACGCACGCCGGCATGGCGTCAAAGTTCAACCGGTTTGTGTGCAAAGATCGACGTGGCATTGCGCGGTCGTTTTCGATGACACAATCCGATTAGGATTTTGCGTAGTGAACGGATTACGGCAGGAACACGCTGATGAACTCGTTAAGCAGCGGCAGGATCGACAATTCGATTCGCTCGAAGATTTCAAACGGCGCGTTCCGCTTTCCAAAGACGAACTGCGCACGCTGGCTGAACTTGGCGCGCTGAATTGTTTCGCCGAGCATCGGCGCGCGGCGATGTGGGAGATGGAAGAGAAGACGCATGATGATTTGCTCACATACAACGGATGTCATCCCACCCTTTGCGAGGTCCCTCGTTCCGCTCGGCATGACGGCTCCAAAAGTTCACCGCTTGCGCCGATGACGTTGCCCGAACGAGTCCGCGCGGATTACGAAACGATGAATCTGACGACCGGTCCGCATCCCATGAAACTTTTGCGCGAAAGTTTGCTCAATGTTTGGCGCGCCGCCGATCTAATTCATGCGCGACATGGCACAACCGTTCAGATCGCCGGGAATGTGATTTGCCGCCAGCGTCCCGGCACAGCGAAAGGATTTGTTTTTATCAGTCTGGAAGATGAGACCGGCGTTTCGAATGCGATTGTCGATCCAAATTTATTTGAGCGGTTTCGTCTTTTAATTACCGAAGAAGCATTTCTGCTGATCGAAGGGGAAGTGCAAAATTCCGATGACGTTGTTTTAATCAAAACGCGCGACATCAGACCGCTCGCCCACCAAGAACTCGCCGGCAGCAAGTCGCACGATTTCCACTAACGCTGTAGCCGCTTCGCTGTGCGAAGCGCTGAAGCGGCTAACACACATGCGCGTCGCGCCCAGAGGTCGACGGCTACAGCTATTCTCCAGCGTGATCGGGGGTTGGCGTTTTAGGTTCGGTTGGTCTTTCAGCTGGTTTTTGATCTGATTCGATCCACTCGGTGTGAAAGACGCCCGGCTTATCGATGCGCTCGTAAGTGTGCGCACCGAAGAAATCGCGCTGCGCTTGCAAGAGATTCGCAGGCAAACGCGCCTGGCGATAACTATCGAAGTAAGCGAGCGACGCCGAAAACGCAGGGACCGCTACGCCGTGCTTAATGGCTGTTGAAACAGCAACGCGCCAATTGCGCTGCATCTTCCGGATGATCTTCGTGAAATAGCGATCGAGCAGGAGATTGTGCAGAGCGGGATCACGCCGGTACGCGTCGACAATGCGATTGAGAAATTTCGCGCGGATGATACAGCCGCCGCGCCAGATAGTGGCGATGTCGCTGAGGTTGAGATTCCAATTGTATTCACTGCTTGCTGCATGAAGAAGCTCCATCCCCTGCGCGTAGGAAACGATTTTGGACGCATAAAGCGCGTCACGCACTGCATTGACGAGACGCGTCCGATCGCCTTTAAACTTTCGCGCCTTCGGTTGTGGCAGGATTTTCGACGCAGCCACGCGCTCTTCTTTTCGCGACGAGATAACACGCGCCTCAACAGCAGCGTTAATTGTAGAAATCACGACAGACTGCTTGATGGCGGATTGAAGCGTCCAGATGCCGGTTCCCTTCTGACCAGCCTTGTCGAGGATCATATCGACCAGCGGATTGCCGGTCTCGGGATCGATCTTTCGGAAAATCTGGGACGTGATTTCAATGAGATAACTGTCGAGCTCGCCCTTATTCCATTCTGCAAAAGTCTCGGCTAGTTGCGCAGCATCCATCTCCACGATGCCTTTGAGGATGGCGTAGGCTTCGCAGATCAATTGAATGTCGCCGTACTCGATTCCGTTATGCACCATCTTGACGTAATGACCGGCGCCATCCGGTCCCATGTAACGGCAGCACGGTTCGCCATCCACTTGCGCCGCGATCTTGCGAAAAATGGGCGCGATGATTTCCCACGACTCGCGCGAGCCGCCGGGCATGAGGGACGGGCCTTTGAGCGCACCTTCTTCGCCGCCGGAGACGCCGCAGCCTACAAAATGAATTCCGCGGTTCTCTAATTCTTTGCCGCGCCGTTGGGTGTCTGTGAAGAGAGAATTTCCGCCGTCGATGATGACGTCGCCTTTCTCCAGCAAGGGCGCGAGCTGTCCAATGACCGCATCCACCGGCGCACCGGCTTTCACCATGATCATCGCTTTGCGTGGTCGCTTGAGGGCGCCGACGAATTCCTCCATCGTGCGCGTCGGCTGAATATTTTTTCCCTTGCCGCGACTGCTGGCGAATTTCTCCGTGACTTCAGTCGTGCGATTAAAAGCAGCGACGGAAAATCCCTTCGATTCCATGTTCAGGGCGAGGTTTTCGCCCATCACGGCCAGACCGATCAGGCCAATATCACATTGATTTGGGGTCATTTTAGTATCTTCTTGTCTGACGCCTCAAAAGAAAGGGGGACCTCACTGTAACGGGCATTTGGAGCGCATGGCAAATCCGGTTTGCAAAGTTTTATTGACGAAAGCGCCGCTTAAAGCACCAGAGAATGACATCGATCCTGCGGCCGGCGCCGTTGTCGTTTTTTGGGGCGTTGTTCGCGAGCTTGAGGATGGGCGCAAGATCGAGGGAATCGATTACGAAGCGCACCAGGCAATGGCCGAGCACCAATTGCAATTAGTGGCGGAGGCCGCGACGGAGAAGTTTCAATTGAAGAAGGTTACGATTCATCATCGGGTCGGTTTCGTGGGCGCTGGCGAGCCATCATTATTTCTTCAAGTCTGGGCGCAGCATCGCGTGGCTGCTTTCGAGTCGAGCAAGTGGATTGTAGACGAATTGAAGAAGAAGGTTCCGATTTGGAAACGACCGAAATACAAGATCGACCCGCCTCCGCCAAGGCTACGGCGCGGCAGGCAAGTGCAACAAGCGGCATGAACTGGGCGAATCGAATCACGTTGAGCCGGCTGGTGCTCACGGTGCTTTTTGTTCTGGCACTTAATTCTTCCTGGCACTACGCGCGCACTACCGCGCTTGTGATTTTTCTGGTCGCCGGACTGACCGATTTTATCGATGGAGAAATCGCCCGGCGCTACGGGATCATCACCAATTTTGGGAAGTTAATGGACCCGCTCGTCGATAAAATCATGATGGCGGCGGCGTTTATTTCATTGGTGCCCTTGAAAGCCGTCCCGGCCTGGGCAGCGACAGCTGTGGTGGCGCGCGATTTTTTGATCACTGGTTTGCGCATGATGGCGACCGCCAAAGGTCGAATCCTTCCCGCCGAGCGTCTCGGCAAGCACAAAACGTCATGGCAGATCATCACGGTTATTTTTTTCCTCGCGCTGCTTTCGATCGCCGAGCTGCGATATGCGAGCGCAACCTCGACCTGGTGGCTGCGGGCGTGGGATGAAGCCGGACCGATCCTCGTCTGGATCACCGTGGCGCTGACGATTTATTCCGGGCTCGGCTTCGCCTGGCGAAATCGCGAGCTGATTGCGCCGGATCAATAGCGGGCAACGGGAATCGAACCCGCATGGCCAGCTTGGAAGGCTGGAACTTTACCATTAAGCTATGCCCGCGCGGGAGTAAGCTGCCGCGCGGTTGCGGCGATGCCAACTCATTTTTCGAATGCAGCGGCGACTAAAGTGGCATTGTGGCCGCCGAAGCCGAACGAATTATTCAAGACAACACGCACCGTCTTTTCGCGGGCCACGTTTGGCGTGTAATCGAGGTCACATTCTTCGTCGGGATTTTCCAAATTGATTGTCGGCGGAATCACCGAATCGCGAATGGCTAGCGCGCACGCGGCCATCTCGACTCCACCAGCCCCGCCTAACAAATGTCCGGTCATCGATTTGGTGGAACTAATCGGAACTTTGTGGGCGTATTCGCCGAACACCTTTTTGATCGCGCGGGTTTCGCAAATGTCGCCGATATCGGTCGAGGTGGCATGTGCGTTGATGTAATCAACCTTCTCCGGCGATATCCGCGCATGTTCGAGCGCCATCTGCATGGCTCGCACGGCGCCGTCACCATCTGCCGGTGGTGCGGTCATGTGATAAGCGTCCGCAGAAAGTCCGTAACCGGTGAGTTCGCAGTAAATCTTCGCACCTCGGGCCTTAGCATGTTCGAGTTCTTCCACCACTACGATTCCTGCGCCTTCGCTCATGACAAAGCCATCGCGGTCGCGGTCGAACGGTCGCGAAGCATGCTCGGGTTCGTCATTGCGCGTGCTAAGCGCTTTCATCGCGGAAAACCCGGCGAGACCAATGGCCACGACTGAAGCTTCCGAACCGCCGGCGAGGAAAATATCAGCATCGCCAAATTTTATTATCCGCCATGATTCCCCGATCGCGTTATTTGACGTCGCGCACGCAGTAACGATGCACATATTTGGGCCGCGCAGCCCGTATTCCATCGAGATGACGCCACTTGCCATGTTGCTGATCAACATGGGAATCGTGAACGGAGAATTTCTCGCCGGACCTTTTGTGAGCAGGATGTTGTGTTGATCCTGCAGCGTTTTCAGTCCCCCGATACCACTGCTGACGATCACGCCGAAGCGATCTCGTCGCTTCAGTTTTTCGACATCGATGCCGCTGTCGTCGAGTGCCATTTTCGCCGCCGCCATGGCGAGCTGTGTAAAACGATCGGTCCGCCGGACGTCCTTCGGGTTTTTGAAGAATGGCTTTGGGTCGAAGTCCCGCACTTCGCCGGCGATCTGGCAATCATACCCGGTCGTATTGAACGCCTGGATCCTCCGAATTCCGCTGATCCCATTTTTAAGGTTCGACCAAAACGTCTCCACCTCATTGCCGATGGGCGTGATGGCGCCCAGGCCAGTAATGACAACTCTGCGATTGTTCATAAAAAGAGCGATGAGTGACAAGTGATCAGTGGCGGAGACGTTCGCTCGCCACCTTTCACTTTATTTTCAGCTCGTGCCCATCCCGACGCTTTGCACGGTTTGGAACAGTTTTCCTTCGGTCCTGATCGACGGCGCGATGATAATTTCGGTTTGCTGGAATTCGGCAATGCTCCGAGCGCCGACGTTGCCCATGCAGGTAGTAATCGCGCCGATCAGATTTTGGCTGCCATCGTCAACTTCTGCAGGACCGAATAGAATCTGTTTCAGCGAGCCCGTGGCGCCCACTTTAATGCGTGTCCCTCGGGGGAGGTTGGCATGTGGAGTAGCCATGCCCCAGTGGTAGCCGCAGCCGGGCGCTTCTTGCGCCCTGGCAAACGCGCTGCCCACCATCACAGCGTCTGCGCCGCAAGCGAGCGCTTTGCAAACGTCCCCGCCTCTGCTCATTCCGCCATCCGTAATGATCGGCACATAGCGCGACGTTTTTTTGAAGTAGGCATCGCGCGCCGCTGCGCAATCCACGGTTGCGGTCACTTGCGGCACCCCCAGCCCGAGCACGCCGCGCGAAGTGCAAGCGGCTCCTGGCCCGACCCCGACCAAAACCGCCGCCGGTCCGCACTCCATGATTTCGAAGGTGACATCATAACCCACCGTGTTACCGACGATCACCGGGATGCCCATCTCGCGACAAAATTTCTCCAGATCGAGTGATTTGTATTCAGACGAAATGTGATGCACCGTAGAAACTGTGCTTTGCACGACGAACACATCCGCGCCTGCTTCCTCTGCAATCTTTCCGAACTCAGCTGCCCGTTGCGGAATCGAGCTAACCGCAGCCAGCGCGCCACCGTCCTTGATCTGGTGTATCCTCGCAGCGATCAAATCTTCCTGGACCGGTTCCTGGTAGATTCTTTGCAGTAGTGCTGTGATCTCGGCTTTGTCCGCGTCAACAATTTTTTCCAAAACCTCCTGTGGATTTTTGTAGCGCGTCTGCACGCCTTCGAGATTTAGAACGGCAAGGCCGCCGAGTTTGCTCATGGCGATGGCGAAACGAACGTCGACAACTCCATCCATCGCGCTCGCCAGAATCGGAATCTTTAATACAAGCGGCTCCATCTCTTTACGTGCCAGGCGACAGGTGATGTCTACTTCATTTGGATTAATCGTGACGCGACCGGGGACGAGCGCGATTTCATCGAACCCATAGGTCACGCGTGCTTTACGATTTCGACCGATCCACATTCCCATTTTTAAATTCTTTCCATCTTAAATCGCTCGTTTAAACTTCCGCAGCGCGGGCACCGGGGAAGCAACGCATCCGTTCGATCCTCGAATTCGAACGCGCAAATCACGCAGCGCAACCGATGCTGTAAAGCCCGGCGTTCTCGCCGCCGGCGATTCCACTCTCCCACTATCCAGAAGAGAAAAACCGCCGCAAGAAAAAGCAGCAAATAAATTGTGACCAGCGCGGCAAGACTGACGCGGATCACGGTGCAGCAGTGTCTGTCGGTGAGGGTCGCGGTCGCGCCACGTCATTGCCCCATTCAACTGTTGCGATTCCCCAGGTAAGAGACCCATCGAGTTTCTCACCCCTTACTGAACCCCGAGGAAAACGGCACAGCGTAAGATAACGGCGCACTTGTTCGTCCAGGGCCGGGTCGCCCGATGAATTGAGAGGAAAGCAATAGCGAATCTCTCCCATCCTGTTAACGGCGACACGAAAGCGGACCGTTTCCGGGGTTTCATCGCTGGATGTGGCAAAACTCGAAGGCGGCAAAGTCGGAGCGCCAAAAGCATCGAGCTCTTTCGAAAACGAAGCAGACGTTGCCGTCGGACCCATGACAGGTACAATTTGCCGATAGACAAACGGCACGGGGCCCGGTGGCTGCGAACTGGGTATATGCAGATCGACAACTGGTAATGGAACTTGTTTCAATGCCAGCTCCACCGCCAGGTAAGAAGGGATGTGTTCAACCTTGGGTAACGCGCGCAGCCTCGCCTCCGGCGGACGCTGAGTTGTGAAGGCGAGCGCGGGGTCCTCCGCGTCGATCCAGCGGAGCAGCGTTCGGCCTTCTTCAGAATCGGAGCTAATCACACTGACGCGGGCTGGCGGTGGCAACAATGAGACTGTCGTCGGATAAATGATTTGAAAAACATAGAAGCACAAAGCGTGCGCAATTAAGGAAAGCGCCAGAAAAGTGCTGATCGCTATCTGCCGGCGCCGAGGCGGCTCCCAACTGAAGAGAAGTGGTTCGGGACCAGGCCCACAGATGGAGGCATTCATCGCGGGGAACTCGTAGCCAGCGCAACGGAGGTGATGCCATGTTCAAGGGCGGCGTTTGTCACCTCGATAACTGTTTCATATGGAGCCGAACGGTCGGCCTTAACGATGATTGAGTGGCCCTCGCGTTTAGCCGTATCCAGCAACGGCCCGAGCTGATCGAGAGTGATTTTTTGCTCCCGGAAATAAATCGCCGGGACTGCGCCGCCGGTGATGCTGATGATTTGCTGATTAATCTGCGGGCCAAGCGTAAAACGCGAGAACGGCATCGAAACG
>Ga0207646_10003885_pt1 | contig 16580 bp, 16 predicted proteins | sample KBSK5502metaG_FD_184343 | JGI IMG/M metagenome (GOLD analysis project Ga0207646, IMG submission 184343) | Corn, switchgrass and miscanthus rhizosphere microbial communities from Kellogg Biological Station, Michigan, USA - KBS K5-50-2 metaG... | ecosystem: Host-associated > Plants > Roots >... | reverse complement strand
TGGCCTCGAGGAGCAGAGCAACATCGGCAGTAGTGGCGGCAATGGGTCCGGTATGGTCGAGGGTGAGTTCGATGGGGAAGACACCCGTGTACGGGACAAGGCCGTAGGTTGGCTTGAGGCCGTAGGCTCCGCACCAGGCGCTCGGGATGCGAATCGAACCACCCTGGTCGGCACCGATCGCCATGTCGCATTCACCGGCCACAACCAGTGCCGCACTGCCACTGGATGAGCCACCTGCTGAGCGGGTGTGATCGTGTGGATTGAGCACCGGGCCGGTATCGGAAGTATGGCTACCGCCGGAGAAGCAGAGGTGCTCGCACACGGCCTTCCCGACAATTTCGCCACCAGCATCCAGGATACGGGTGACGATGGTGGCATCAAACTCCGGGACGTACCCCTCCAGCACTGAGGAACCATTCATCATCGGCACGCCCGCAACACACACGTTGTCCTTGATAGCGATACGCTTGCCTGCCAGGATTCCGCTTGATGCGCCTTTGATGGAGCACTTTTGATACCAAGCGTTCAGCGGGTTTTCCGAAGCCTCGGGGCGATAGCCGCCAGAACGCGCATAGCGCACCGGAAGCCGCGGTTCGGTAAGCTGGTCGATCCGCCGATACGACTCTAGAGCAGCCCCCATTAAACCGGCAAATGATTCGATGTCTGCATCACTGAGATGCATGCCGTAGGTTTGCGCGATTTCACGCAGTTGCGCGATGGTGGGTTTTGCTGGCATGTGCTTCTACTTTCCTTTCGTGATTCGAGAAAATACGCGTTGATTCTGATGCTCGCAGTGCATCGACCTGCCGACGAGTCTTGTCACGCAGCTCCCGGAGCAGGAATTTGCCAGGAGCCGTCTTAGGTGACTCTTCCATAATCTCGATGCGCCGGGAATACTTGGCATTCGCCATGCGCTGCTTGCAAAGCTCGATCAATCCCTCGGGTGTGACCTTCACCTCACCAGTATTCGAAGCTACTCTGGATGAGCTGCCGGAGTTCTTCAGCGGCGACAGCTCGCGGGCAGTTGACAAGCAATCGCTGCTGCTTGAGCGTACCGTCAATCAGCGCTGATAGGTCTGCCTCTCCGTACCCCAGTGCATGCAGGCCGTTCGGAATGCCGGTGTCACGCATCAACGAGAGCAGCGGCCGTGGCAGTCCCTCGGGCATCTCGCTCGAGGTCAGCCCATGTACATTGCCCCCGAGCAATTGCGCCGCACGTAGGTGACGTTCGGGGCTGACGGGATACGTCCAGCGGAACGTGGACGGTGCAGTGATGACGACCGAGAGCCCATGGGGGATGATTGGCTCGTCTTGCGGGTAATCCGGCGGTGAAAAGCGCTTCACCAGACCAGCAATGGGATAGGCAAGGGCATGCGGGACGTGGACCCCTGCGTTGCCAAAGCCGATACCGGCATAGGTTGCTGCGAGCGCCATATACGTTCGCGCCTCCACATCCATGCCATTGAGCACGGCCCGGCGCAGATAGCGCCCGGTATATTCCAGGGCCTTCTCGCACCACAGATCACTGATGGGGTTGCTCCCAATGTAGACGGGGCGCTCATCCGGTTTATGCCGCGGCCGAGCATCATACGGTCGGCTGGTGTAGGATTCGAGCGCGTGGGTGAGGACGTCGAAGCCAGGATAGGCCGTTGCCATGGGTGGCAGCGTCACTGTGTTCAGCGGGTCAATGATCGCCAGCGTGGGACGCAGGTAGCGGTGTGAGATGCCGGTCTTCATCTTCAAGGAAAGAATATCCATGATCGCCGTAGCCGTGGTTTCACTGCCAGTTCCAGCCGTCGTGGGAAGGGCGACCAGTGGCTTGAGCGGTCCGGGAACAGGCAGGCCCTTGCCAATGGGCTTGTTGACGTAGTCCATCACTGGAGCTGGATAGGTGCTGAGCAGGTTCGCCGCTTTGGCCGAATCAATACTACTGCCGCCGCCAACAGCCACAAAGCCATCGTAATCGCGACCACGCACAAAAGTCGCAATCGCCTCAAACGAGTGATCGGTCGGCTCGACATGCACCTCATCGAAGACATCGGCGCTGATGCCAGCCTCCTGAATCAGTGTGCGCACTCTCTCTGGTAGGCCGAGCTGCATGATCCCACGATCAGTAATGATCAAGGTGTGCTTCACTCCGAGACGTTTGAGGTCGTAAGCCACCTCGTCTGTAGCACCAGGCCCAAACTTGATCGGGGTCATCTCCATCGTGAAGATGGTTTCGTTGGGGATATCCAGGCAACCCATACTTTCTTCTCCTAGGAGTGCTCCCTTCCGAGAGCTGGAACAATTTGTCTCACCGGTGGGCCAATGACAGCAAAAAGCACGAGAAAAATAAGAGTGAGGATGCACTTCGAGAAAGCACTACGCAAAGAAACCAATACTCGTTTGGATATCTATCTGCTTGCCCACACTTGGAACTCTAGAGGGCGGTACAGAACATAGCGCGACGGTGCCATAAGAAGATATACCACAAAATAGTTGGCCTGTATAGTGACCAGATACCTTGGCTTTCGATTACCGATAATCTACACTAGAACGTAGCGCAGTTTGTGCCTCACAGCCCTCTTCCCTGAGAGCAAGGGTAGAGGAAAAAGTCATGCCCAAGACGCGATAGGAGTCTTGGGCATGATCGCGGAACCGACCGGAACCGACGGGCATCGAACCATCGGTCGCACCTGTCATCCGTCCCCCTTGAGAAACTTTTCCCAGGCAGAAATGATCTCCTCGTCTACAGACATCCGAACAGTAACCTGCCTGACACATCTTCTCTTCCGCAACGCCGACCAGGGCCGGATGATCCCCATTGGAAAATACCCGCTGCTGAATGGCAAATCGTTCTTCATCGCATTGACCAGGGTGAACCGCTGAGAAAAGTTGCAAGCGATTATGGAGTCTCCTATGAGACGGAACGGCGTGTGATACAGGCGGCTCGGGCTGGGATGAAGTCGAGCAGGTGATTGAAGTGTTCCGGCGATTCAGGTATCATACTGGCAAGTCGGAAAGGAAAAGCGAGTGAGCCGGAAGAAAGCACAGCCATTCAAGATCAGAAATGTTCTTCCCTACGCGTACCATGAGGCTGGGCACGCGGTAGTGGGCCATGTGATCGGCCGGCTGATCGAGCGTGTTTCTATCGCCTTGAGCCCTGAAAACGGATACCGGGGATATTGTCGCTTCTCACCGTATATGGAATCGGCGAATGGGCATCTGGAATGGCAAGAAGACAGCGCGAATCCAGACATCGTCACAATTTATTACGCTGGTCGGGTTGCAACGGAAATGGTCTGCCAGAGACATGGCTGGGACTATGAGATGTGGCAGGAATGCGATAGGGCCGATAGAGAAGCGATCGAGCGGTGGTGTCGTGAGTCACTGACAGATAGCGAGCAGTGCTCTCGTGTAAAGGAGGATTGTCTGGTGCAAGTCCGAAGCATCCTCGCTCGTTCAGTCGATGCTGTCGATGCCCTGGCTGTGGAGTTAGTCCTTTATGAACAGGTGGCCGGTGGAGAAGCCCATCGTCTCATTCGCGAAGCTCTTGGGGAAAACGGCGATGATTGGCGCCTGATTGCCTGGGGTATCGAAGATAAACGTAGCTGAAGTTTACTCATGCTCCTCTGCGATTGAGAAAGCCTGGAAGTAAGACAGCTTTCTTTCGATCGGCTTTACCCAATTCCTCCCTTCAGGCTTCCTGATTAGAATAGCTGGACAATATGAAGCGGCTCTCGTATCGAAACTGTAACACACTTACTCACCCATATTAAAAAAGAAATATAAAATCTGGGACAAAGCCACACGATAGGGTGATCTGTACAAGTTTGAGACTATCGAAGGAGCTTAGCAAATGATACCCATTCCCACGCCGAAAATAGCTAAGTTGGTCGTAAAAATGCAGCATTACGACATTCATCCTACGTTCCTACCCGACATAGACTATCTGCATGGAGAAGATCACCCCCTTTATTCTTTTGTCGAGGATGTGGTGTCTGAACTGTGTGAGTATCTGCTTGCCGCGACTGATGACGAGCTTCAGTCAACCTACGATGCTCTTGACTCTTTCTGGCGTGAACAGATTGACTTGACTCTGCTTTTTCGTCGAGACCCCCAGACCATACGTAATGTGGCGATGTATTTAGTCGTCACTTTAATCCATCAGAGCTACTATGATGTGAAGCGGTATATAAAAGCAGGTTATCGAGAAGATAGTGAAGTGCTGAAAGTTGTGCTGGCTACTTAGGACATCCGTTCAGAAAATTGGCATGTTGTGCACGATTGAACAGGCTTCCTTGCGAAACAGGTGAAATACGAGTACAATCAACGAGGTTCATCCTGCTCGCACTCGTTTTCCAATGCGTCAATCTTCACGAAGGAGAGGTTCATTCATGCTCTCTCTGTTCACCTCAATCAAGCAACGAGTCTGTTATCATTTTCACCTGCTCCAAGAACGTGTGTTGCGTTGGATCAAGCCATCAACGACCTCGCTTGTGTTCGGTACGCTCGCCGATCTCACTAGAGGGAAATCCGAATTGCTTGCGGAAAATGCGCTGTTACGGCAACAGCTGATCATTCTTCGTCGCCAGATCAAACAACCGACATTCAGGAAGAGGGATCGGCTCAATTTAGTACTTCTGGCCAGGAAGGTCCGAACATGGAAACAGGCCCTCTTCATTGTCCAGCCGGAGACCCTCCTTCGCTGGCATCGTGAGCTCTTCCGTTTGTTCTGGAAGCGCAAATCGAGAGCGCATTCGAGAGAGCCGAGGCTCTCGCTTGAAACGATCGCCTTAATCAAGGAGATGGCGGCAAATAACCGGCTCTGGGGAGCTGAGCGCATCCGAGGGGAACTCCTCAAGTTGGATATTCGAGTAAGTAAACGGACCATTCAAAAGCATATGAAACTGGTTCGCCTCAAACGACCAGGTGGACAGAACTGGGCTACTTTCCTGCACAATCATGCCGCAGAGATCTGGGCCTGCGATTTTCTCCAAATCCCAGACCTTTTCTTCCGCTCGCTTTTTGCTTTCTTCATCATCGACCTGAAATCGCGGAAGGTCATCCACATGAATGTGACCCGATCCCCCACCGATTCCTGGGTGGCGCAACAACTGCGAGAAGCGACTCCGTATGGAGAAAAACCACGATATTTAATTCGGGATAATGACAGCAAATTCGGGTCGAGTTTTGTGCACGTGGCTACCACCAGTGGCATCAAAGTGCTACGAACGCCTTACCGGACTCCTCGAGCAAATGCCATCTGTGAACGCTTTCTTGGGAGCGTAAGGCGAGAATGCCTGGATCACTTCCTGATCTTGCATGAAAAGCAGTGCTATCGTCTCCTCAAAGCATACGTTGTGTACTTCAATCAAGCTCGACCGCATCAAGGGATTCAACGGCAGATACCAGTACCATCAGTGCTGTTTGCACCGCTGCGCAACTCGCGTGACAGGGTGATCTCCATTCCCATGTTGGGTGGCTTACACCATGATTACCAAAGAGCAGCCTGAACCGTGGAAAGGCATTCACAAAGAGTAGGTGAAGCAGACTTGTTGTAATGGGGTAGGCCATTTCAAGGTTATTGCGTTACTTGTCCCGTTTTCTTTCCAAAAAACGAGGACAACCCTCGATCCTCTGCTTGGTTGCCGAGGCATCTGCGTAAATATTCGCTGAACATTGGCTTGTCTGTTCTTGATTTTCCTGGCGAGTACATCTATCTCTTCATAATGCCAATAGGAGAGGGGAATCTTACTGGCACCATTCCTCGATTTTTCGAACGGATATCCTAAGTAGCCAGCACAGGATTGGGCAAGCCCAACCCATACGCGGATTAGAGAGCGGCTCGCAAATCTGTATCAAAGACCTTGCATGAAGCGCGGACGACCTTTACTGCTTCGCCTACCAGGCTATGGCCCCAGCCACACCTGCACTGTGCCATCATCACTTGCTGAGGCGATGTGACTGCCATTGGGCGACCAGGCCACGGCAGTCACAGGGCCAGTATGCCTATGATAGGTGTAGGCATTGCTGCCATCAGCCGCATTCCACACCTGCACCGTGCCGTCGGAGCTTGCTGAGGCGATGCGCTTGCCGTTGGGCGACCAGGCCACGACATTCACAGCACCTCTATGACCACGATAGGTATAGGCGTTGCTCCCATCAGCCGCATTCCACACCTGCACCGTGTCGTCATTGCTTGCTGAGGCGAGGCGACTGCCGTTGGGCGACCAGGCCACGGCATTCACAGCACCAGTATGCCCACGATAGGTGTAGGTGCTGCTGCCATCAGCCGCATTCCACACCTGCACCGTGCCATCATTGCTTGCTGAGGCGATGCGCTTGCCATCGGGCGACCAGGGCACAGCAAGCACAACACCAGTATGCCCTTGATAGGTGTAGGCATTGCTCCCATCAGCCGCATTCCATACTTGTACCGTGTTATTAGAGCCTGCTGAGGCGAGGCGACTACCATTGGGCGACCAGGCCACAGCATGCACAGAACCAGTATGTCCCTGATAGGTGTAGGCGTTGCTTCCATCAGCTGCATTCCACACCTGCACCGTGTCATCATCGCTTGCTGAGGCGATGCGCTTGCCATTGGGCGACCAGGCTACGGCATTCACAGCACCAGTATGCCCTTGATAGGTGTAGGCATTGCTCCCATCAGCCGCATTCCACACCTGCACGGTGTCGTCGAAGCCTGCTGAGGCGATGCGCTTGCCATTGGGCGACCAGGCTACGGCATTCACAGCACCAATATGCCCTTGATAGGTATAGAGGAGCGTTCCCTCTTGTGACCTCAGATAAACGACCAACCAGGTCACACCCCCGCTTGCTGTGGCGAGCGCCGCCAAGCCTACCAGGACGCTACGACGCGAAATGACTCGTCCTCTCACAAATACATGGTGCCGTGGGGAAATCATCCGCCCTTGCCCCTCACTGGATTGATTGGGCTAAATAATGGATGGATCAATTGTAGAGTATTACAACTATCTGTCAAGTTTTGCTAATCCTCTCCTTCATCACCGAACAACTCTCCTTTGGTTGCCTCCGCTTCTTCCTGCGATTCTGGCATGGGCGTACTCGCAGTTGCCAGGGAAGCGACCACCTGTTCAGCGATACACTGAAAAGCTGCTGACACCGGCGATTCTGGCACACTCACAACCACTGGCTGCCCCTTGTCGCCGCTCAAAGCGGTAGCAGGGTCAAGTGGAACAGCGCCTAGCAGGGGCAAACCGTCGAGCAAGGAGCGTGACTCGGCACTGGAGGGGAATATATCGACACGTTCGCCACAATGGGGACACACAAATCCAGACATGTTCTGTACCAGCCCCAGTACTGGTACACCTGCATTCTGGAACATCGCTAGCCCCTTGGCGGTATCAATACGGGCGATATCTTGCAGCGTAGTTACCAGGATAGCTCCATCGATGTGCAGTTCGCGACAGAGGGTCGCCTGTGGTTCACCGTTGCCGGGAGGCAGATCAATAATCAGATAATCCAGTTCACCCCAATTCACTATCGAAAGGAGCTCACGAATGAGCGCACCCAGCACATCGGGGATAGGCGCAACAGGCTGCTCTTCGCCGATAAAGAAGCCTACCGACATGACCTTGACGCCATAACGCCGCAACGGCTGAAGCATGCGCTCTGGAGCTAACTTCCCTTGATGTCCCAACGGTAAAGTAGCTTTCCATTCCTGGCTCTCTCCGCGTTTACGCACGCCCAGCATCATTGGAACGCTGGGGCCATACGCGTCGGCATCGAGCAAACCCACCTGCGCCCCGCGTTTCCCAAGGGCGACAGCCAGGTTCACGCTGACAGTAGATTTCCCGACACCACCTTTGCCGCTGCCCACGACAAGTAGATGAGCAACCTGATCCATACGTGCTCGTTGATTATGTTCCTGCACCGCTCTCTCCGTAAAAATTGTGATAATTTGTTTGGTTCCATGTTTGCAAGTATAAAAGGGCTTCATGTATTTAGCAAGGTTAGGAGTGAGCTGGCCCCGGTTTTGTGGAGTCCCCGAACTTGGAATATACTACTCCACGAAAGGGGAACAGGCTGATGCCAAAAGAACAACGAACCTTTACGAAGGAATTCAAGCAGGAGGCGGTCCGGCTGGCTCAGACCAGTGGCAAAAGCATCACAAAGGCTGGCCCGAGACCTGGGGATCGCCGATAGTACCTTGCATCATTGGTGTAAGCTGGAGGCTTCGCAGGGCGAGCAGGCCTTTGTGGGCAGTGGACATCAGACGCCGCTGGAAGAAGAGGTCCGTCGCCTCAAGCGCGAGCTCGACGTGGTGCGCCAGGAACGCGATCTGTTAAAAAAAGTTGTGGGCATCTTCGCGAGGGAACCCAGATGAAATACCAGGTGATCGCCCAGCATGCGCAAGACTATCCGATCAAGTTGATGTGCCAGACGCTCTCGGTGTCGGAGAGTGGCTATTACGCCTGGAAACGGCGGCCGCTGAGCCACCGAGCGCAAGCGGATCAGCGGATAGCCAGCCATATCCAGCAGGTGCATCAGGCCAGTCACCAGATCTATGGCAGCCGACGAATCCAGGCCGAGCTGGCTGAACAAGGGGTAGCCTGTTCGCGCAAACGTGTGGTGCGGCTGATGCAGCAGCAAGGGATCCGTGCGCGACGGCGACGGCGGCACACGACCACGACCGCTAGCCAGCACAGTGATCCCGTGGCGCCCAATCTCTTGAATCGCGAGTTCAGCGCCGATGCTCCCAATGCGAAATGGGTCACGGATATTACGGGCGTCTGGACCGCTGAGGGCTGGCTCTCTGTCGCGGTGGTGCTCGATCTGTTCTCGCGCCTGGTAGTCGGATGGGCGATGGCCGCCCATCGGGATGCCGAGTTAGTCGAGCTGGCGAGGCCCTTGGCGCTGGTGCGTCGGCATCCCGAGGCCGGCCTGCTGCATCATTCGGATCGCGGCAGCCAGTATACCAGCGGCTCCTACCAGGCGCTCCTAGCTCAGAGGGGGATCCAGGTGAGCATGAGCGGCAAAGGCGATTGCTATGACAATGCCGCTATGGAGTCGTTCTTCAGTTCACTCAAAGGCGAGTGGACCGACTGGCATACCTATCAGACCCGAAAGGCGGGCACAACTGTCGATCTTTGAGTACATCGAAGTGTTCTACAATCGGCAGCGCCGCCATTCCACCCTGGGCTATGTTAGCCCTGCGGTCTATGAACAACATGATAGCGGATGAGCTTCCAAGTTCTCCGACTCCACGAAAGTGGGGCCACCCCATTGTCTCTAAGGAAGCAGTTCAAAGCGGCAGTATCATTCATGTACTGTCTGCGTTCATATCAACTCATACCGTTTCAACAATGGCTGAGCATACTCTTGATAAAAATTCGGGCTGTCCTGTTCTAACCAGTTGAGAGGGGTAAGTAGTATTGGTGGTAAACCGGCTTTTAAAGCTTGTTCTATGGACTCCATTGCCATCGCATCACGACCAAGGCACGTGCAAACTACCCCTTTCCAGAACGATGCATTTTCGTTTTCCGCATCTAAAGACAAGGCGTGTTCCAGTTCTGCCAGTCCCTCTTGCAGCTTGCCACGCAGTTCCAATGCAACTCCTCGGCAGACGTATGCCTCATCACTTTGCGGATCAAGCTCTGCAATTACTTCCAGGCGTTCCGCGGTTTCTACTCCAGGACGCTCTTTGCCGAGAGCTGCGTACACGACCATCCATGCGGCATTCACATCCTTGGGTCTATGAGCCGCATACTTGGCAAAATCCGCACAAGCAGATTCACGCATTTTAAGACGGAGATATACATATCCCCGCTCAAGATATGATTGGAAATCATTGGGATGGGCGACCAACTGTTGCTCCAAGGCACGCAGGATGGGTTGGTACAATGGCTCCGCCTCGGTATCCTTGCTTTGTTTCCGATAGAGCCGTGTCAGTGACTCAAGGAAATAGGCCACTCTGGCAGGCTCGGGTTCCTTTCCCTGTCGCTCAACATATAGAGCTCGTTGGTAAAATGCCTCGGCTTGCTCATATTTGCCCTGCCGATTGTAGAGATCTGCCAGTCGCCAAAGCGGAAAGACTGCCCTGGGATGCTCTGATTGCCCTGCCTGTTCCAAGATGTGCAGCGCTCGTTGAAACAAGGACTCTGCTTGCTCATATTTGCCCTGAAGCTGGTAGGTGCGCGCCAGCTCGGTGAGTGGATAGACTGCCCTGGGATGCTCTGATTGCCCTGCCTGTTCCAAGATGTGCAGCGCTCGTTGAGCCAACGGCTCGGCTTGCTTGGGCTTCCCATACCGATTGTAGAGGTCTGCTAGGTTGTCAAGTGGAGAGGCAACGGCGAGATCTTCAGGCCCCAATATCTGCTCCAAGATGCGCAACGCTCGTTGAAACAAGGACTCTGCTTGCTCATACTGACCGATTTCTCGCAAAAAGACCGCCGCGCTTTCCAGCGCCGTCGCCAGTTCCCGGCTCTCCTCTTGTTCTTTTGTCTCAGTAGCGTAGAGCAGAACATGCGGCAAGAGACGCTCACATCGCCTCCACGTTGCTGTTGTCGTACCCGGGAATAGAGTGCTGAGCACTTGGAGAACCTGCTTCCGCCATCGTGCTCGCTCGTGTTCATCCATGGCATCCAGGATCACCGCCTGCACCAGGCGATGCATGCTCAAGAGGTGCTCCTCAGGCTGGCGTTTGAGCAGCGAGTAGGAGAGCAGCACCCCGATGGCTTGATTGAACGCCAGGGGATTCTGTGCTACAGCTTGTAAGTTGGGTCCGAGCGCTATGGCACCCTCGGTGATGATCTCTTCGGGAATGGCATCCGGATGCAAGAAGGCGGTTATGCGCAACAGGTCTGCCGCAGCAGCAGAGCGCTTCTCAACCTGGTCAAACGAAAGCGACCAGGTGGTGGCTACCGGCTCAGGATGATCAGGCACCAGTCCTCCACGCGCCTTGAGTAACTCGGCTCGTTGCGTGCGGTAGAACTGCAGGTAATCGGTCAGGCTACAGTGCATCTCCTCGATGTAGGCACCTGCCTGATCCAGAGCCAGCGGCAGCCCTCCCAGTTCCTCTGAGATGGAGAGTGCGATGGCTCGTTCACTCGCCTCAACCTGCTCCTGCGGCGCATCAGGAGCCAGTCGATAAGTAAGTCGCAGCAAGAGCTGAGCACCTTGTTCGGTGTCCAGTGCATCGACCTCGAGAGGATGTGCCAGGCGACCCATGCTGGAAGCACGGGTGGTGAGCAAGGTGTGGCCTCTGCCCGCAAGAGGCAGGAAGTCCCGTACCAGTGCAAGATCATCGGCATTATCCAGCAACAATAACCAGCCCGTGTTGTTCATAAGCCAGTCTTTGACCGCTTGCACAACCTTCATTTCATCACGTTCATCTTGCACTGGCAGGTGCAGCCTGTCAGCGAAGGCCACAAAGCCAGAGATGAGAGCTTCCAGCGTATCGGCTCGTGTCCAGAGCACGGCATCATAGTCCTGGTAGTAGCGATAGGCATATTCCAAAGCGATCTGTGTTTTCCCAACACCTCCTAGCCCACTCACTGCCTGCGGTTGGGAGATGCCTACCGTCTCTCCCGCCCGCAGCGAGGCAGCCAGGTTGCGCAGCAGCTCCTCACGTCCTGTGAAATAGTGATTGCGAGGATAGGGTATATTCCATACCATTGGCAAGGCGCCTGGAAAGGAGGGGTGCGCTGGTGCCTTGGATACATACGGTGTAGAGGGAAAGACTGGAGGGCTGCTGGGTTTGCGTCGCTCATGCTTCACGCCTCGCAGTAAGGTGGCACGGGCCGTCGCTTCGTTCTGATCAACCAGGTCGATATATACCACCTGTTTCAGTAATCCCTCCACATCACAAGGTCGCACCCGCACAGGCATGAGTAAGCCCTTTTCTCCCCTGGGATCGCGAGCAAACGCATCTTCCCACTCAGAAGATGTAAAGTGAGAGGTGAAATAATCAGGGGAGAGGACGGCGATAGTACGTGTGGCCTGTTTAGTAGCCGTATCCATCTCGTGGACGAAGTTGCTGCCCGCCAGGAAGTCCCAGGCCTGGATCCTGGTCGTATAGCCTTCCGCTTCCAACTGCCAGGCGATCCATTCAGCCCAGCCTTGATCAGCACTCGTATAGCTGATGAAGAAGTCTTTATGTGCCTCGGGATCCACGACGCGTTCTGTCCTCCTTCGCCTGGCAGTTGAACACATCCTTGGTGCGTTGGTTGAAGTATAGACGATTGGGAATGAAGTGACAAGGGAGAGGCCGAGATCCATTTGCAGGCGCATCTGCCAAATATCTTTGCGAAAGAAAGGAGCTCTGATGAAAAAATGGGTGCTCCCCCTCACGACGGTGGATAATTCGGACTTTGCTCCCACTCGCTTGACAGCTCATCCGACTCTGCTTAGGATAAGCAAACAATTCCTGCCACACCTTTCAAGCAACGAGGATTAATATGGCCCTTCCTGTCTCCATGTTCCTGCTCGTGGTCTGTATCTTCCTTTCGCAGGCGCTGTTTTGGCGTCTGTGCTGGTTCCCTCATCGGCCGTCCTCCTCACGAGGAGGAGCCAGGGGCAGCACGCTTCTCCGTCTGCTCAAGCCACGCTCCTCAGACGATTGTCCCGCCTGTCGACTCGCCTCCCCTGCCTCGTCCGGTGGAGGGCTGGCGCCTCTGCCGGTGCGTCCCTGGCGCGAGGTCAAAAGCCGACGGGGAGCACCCAAGCGCATCGACACCGAAGGTTTCGCTTGTCCCAACCCTCAGTGCGCGTACTTCGGCATCACCGATGCTCACATCCACGCGCTGGTCGGTGATGGCAAGCATGGACGTGCCGAACGCATCCAAACGTTTCGCTGTCAAGCCTGTCACAGCACCTTCACCGCTCGGCGCCACACCCCGCTGTACCGGCTGAAAACCCCTTCCCACCAGATCGCCATGGTGCTCTCTGCGCTGGCCGAAGGGTTGGATTCCTCGGCCGCCGAACGGGTCTTCGGGTACCGGCAGTCGACCATCACCACCTGGCTCACCCGCGCAGGCAAGCATGCGGAGACCTTCCATGAGCGGTGCTTCCGCAACCTCCACATCCCGCACCTCCAGTTGGACGAAATTCGAACCAGGCTGCGCCGCTCCACACAGGTGCTCTGGCTGTGGCTGGCCATCGATCCTCTCACCAAAATCCTTCCCGTCCTCCAGTTGGGTCCACGTACACAGAACATGGCCCATTTGCTCATCCACTCTCTGCGACAGCTTTTGGCTCCTGGTTGCCTCCCACTCTTCACCAGTGATGGCTTGAATGTGTATTTCTATGCGCTCACGGCCCACTTTGGCCAGTGGCACACGTTGGGTCGTCGAGGGGTGCGCCGGTGGCAGGTAGAGCCAGGCTTGATCTACGGTCAAGTGAAGAAAAGCTACCAACGGCGCAAGCTGGTGCGAGTTTCGCACGTGATGCGGCTTGGGACACAGGACGCTCTCCAAGCCGCCTTACAGGGTTTAGGCTTCTCTGGACGGTTGAATACGGCCTTTATCGAGCGGGTGAATCTGACGGTCCGACATGGGGTGTCAGCGCTCGCACGCCGCACCTGGGCCACGGTTCAGCAATCCCCACACCTGCTGGCCCACCTCGAGTGGTGGCGCGCATATTATCATTTTGTGCGGCCCCACCAATCACTATGAGTGGCGCTGTCACAGCCACGAGAACGAGGAGGCAGACTTCTGACGCAACGCTATCGGCAGCGGACACCAGCCATGGCCGCCGGCAGAACCCATCGACGATGGACGGCGCGCGAGGTGCTGTCGTGCCCCTTGCCAGAGGCTTCCGTTTGAGTGCTAAGAAAGCCCGTTGGGGAAGAAGTGTCATGTCGCTGGCAGATGGGTGAATGTGCTCGCAGAAGCACTCGGATGGAGCCTTGCTCCGGGAAGAGCAGACCCTCTGGACCGCCTCATCACCAAAAACCGGTCCGAAATTGGTTTGCAGAGGGCTGATCGATTTATCCACCATGTCCTATGGCAGCACCGGGCTTACGTTGTGAAGAAGGGGCCGAGATAATAGAACCTATATTCTACTAATTATAGAATATTTGTACAAATAGTCGACCGGAACCGACGGGTGTCGAGTTCTCTGTCACCAATTTTCTATCTCTTCCTTGCCCCGTTTGGAAAATTCTATCTCAAGGTGCACCACCTGTTGGTGGAAGATGAACTCTTACAAAGAAGCAACCCTCCTCTTCTCAAGCGCCGACGGCCAGGCCCGAAACATCCGAACTACGGTATTCCCGCTTCGGAGTGGCCGACAGTCGTGCAGCGTGTGGTGGAGCAGAAAGAAACGCTCCGCACTGTAGCAGCCGCCTATGGCGTCTCGCATGAAACGATCCGCCGTATCGTGCTGCATGTTCAGAAACAGCATAGATAATAAGGAGCGTAGCTGTGCTCTGACTGTCCTACGATGAAGGCTTTGTGTGCTACAGGTCATCGGCACACAACCAGCGTAGCACAGCAGGGCGGTCTATCAACGGATCGTAGCTGGACAGATGACGGGAAAAGGCGGAATTACTAGAGACACACGTAGCATATGCAACGGCTTCAATGGCCGGTCGGTATAATGTAGGGTCTCACGAGCAGCGAGTCTCGCAACCCATTTCACGATGATTGACTGGGATACGTGTGGCTAGCGTTTGAAGAGGGTTGACCACATGGTCAGCATATCTAAAAATCCTGCCATAGCTTGATGTGGTTCTCAACGTCTGACTCCTTCTCTTCAAGAGCCCGTTGCAAAGACTCTCATGCAGCGAGTGGAGCGGGTAAGGAACCGCGCGTAAAGAGGAGTACCCCGTCGCGAGCCAGATTCTCGAGGAACATGGAGTCCCAGGTCTGCGTCGTCCGGTCGGAGAGCAGCACATTGACTTCACGCGGGGCATCAAGGTGAAGTGCGTATGCATCGATGATAGTTGCAAAGTTGCCTTCTCGATACGGCTTGACAAGACGATCGGTCTTGTCAAAGATGGCGAGCAGATCCACATCACTGGGGCTGGGGTCGGAAGGCGGCCGATCTTCATGCCGGACAACAGAACCGAAGAGTATCACCGCGAGTAAGATGTTAGCATGCCGCGAGATCGAGCAGGTTCACGGTTTCTTTGACCAGAGCAGCCGTCGCTTCGTCCAGCCAGGCTGGGATGGGTCCTATCTTCATGAAAACCTCCCTATCTCAGTCGTTGCCCATGTGCGGATGTGCTCAAGCAGATCGAGGGCTTCCTGGACTTCGCTTGTAACGTGAGACTTTGCATTACACCAAATGCGGTGATGTTTTGCACTACGAAGAAAAGCAGGCTGAGACAATACGGTTTAGTACATCTTCTACTTTCAATTCTCGCCACTCATCCCATATTGCAGCGAATGCCTCCTCTCCCAACCGCTCACGTGCGACTTTCGTTGCTCGCTCAGCAGCCGGACGCTCAACCGCTGGCATAGGGGCACTGATAGCTTCACGTAGGGTCCCCGCGGCAGCCCGAAGTTGTACTGCCCTCTTGTATTCACCCAGTGCTACTAGCACACGGGACAAGCCTTCCAGTCCCGAGGCAATAATCAGCTTGTCGCCCGCTTTCCGAGCTTCTGTTAAGGCCTCCTCGAAGAGGGCACGGGCTTCCGTGTTGTCGCCTTGAGCAGCGATCACCGTGGCCATGGCAGAGGTTGACAAGGCCATGCCATGTGCCTGCCTCCTCTCTTTGAAGAGTGCCACACTTTGCTCTACAAGCGAACGCGCCGTAGTAACGTCTCCCTGTTCGAGGGTCAAGAGCCCCAGGAGGCAGAGACAGTAGCCGATACTCTCCTTATCACTTAACTGGCGGAAGAGCGAGAGGCTCTCTTCAAGCAAAGCGCGCGCCGCTCCCAGCTCTCTTCCGGCGAAAAAGTTTGCCCGTGCCAGGTTGAAAAGTGAATCGGCGATACTGCTCTTGTCCCCCAGTTCTCTATTGATCGCCAGGCTCTTTTCGAGCAGATCGCGTGCTCTGGCATACTCACCTTGATCTGCCGCCAATGCCCCCAGGTGCAGCAGTACACTTGCGATTGCTCCCCTGTCGCCCAGTTCTCTGAAGACGGCGAGCGACTCCTGTGCCAGCGAACGTGCCATGTCCAGAATGCCTCTCCTCCAGGCTATATCGGCCTGTAGGTGCAGGGCATAGGCTATGCCTGCCGGGTCTCCAAGATCCTTGTAGAGCGCCAAGCTCTGGACCAGGAAAGGCTCAGCCCGGTCATAATCGCCTCGAACTTCGTATAGTCGGGCAGCAGCATAGAGGGCTGCTGCCCGCGCAGGCCCCTCCACGTCATCGCTCCCCACCAGTGCGCGCTCTAGGAAGTCCAATCCCTCACTGTGGTAACCGCGCGAATACCAGAAAGATCGCAGTGCCCCTCCCAGGCGCAAGGCGATCTCTTTGCGCCTCCCCACATCCTCTAATGACCAGTGCATGGCCGCTCGCACATTATCGTGCTCCTGTTCCAACCGATCCAACCACTCAGGAGAATGTGAAGCAGCGAGCTCCAGGTCTGCTCTTTCTGCCAGATCCAGGAAGTACCCTGCATGGGCCTCGCACACGGCCTCCATCTCTCCGCTGGCAGCCAGAA
>Ga0207646_10003884_pt1 | contig 16586 bp, 9 predicted proteins | sample KBSK5502metaG_FD_184343 | JGI IMG/M metagenome (GOLD analysis project Ga0207646, IMG submission 184343) | Corn, switchgrass and miscanthus rhizosphere microbial communities from Kellogg Biological Station, Michigan, USA - KBS K5-50-2 metaG... | ecosystem: Host-associated > Plants > Roots >... | reverse complement strand
GGCACGATTCCGCGCCCCGAACGGTCACCACGCGGCGGTGATAGCGCTGGGGACCTGCCGGCGCAGCGGTCCGGTCCTGCTGGCCGCATCGCGCCGGATCGCCGCCAGGCTTCCGGCCGTCCGGCTGCCCGAGGTCAGGGGTACCGCTGGCTCGGTTTCCCAACAAGATCACCGGGCGCTAGTCCCGCAGCCTTCCGCCAGCCTCGGCGCGGCGCGAGTCGTGATCGCCGCGAGCGAGCGGCAGGAGGCGGCGCTGGTCGCCGATACGCTCCGGCGGGCCCACCTGATCAAGCATGTTCCCTGGTCGTCGATGGCGGTGCTGGTCCGGTCGGCGGTCCGGCAGGTGCCTGCCTTGCAGCGAGCGCTGTCGAGTGCCGGTGTTCCTGTGGCCGTCGCCGGAGACGAGGTGCCGCTGGCGGACGATCCAGGGACAGGCCCTGTGCTGCGCCTGATCGGCTGCGCGCTTGATCCGCGGGCGCTGACCGAAGACGCGGCGGCTGATCTGCTTACCGGGCCGCTCGGCGGCACCGACGCACTCGGCCTGCGCAGGCTGCACCGGCTGGCGAGGCAGCGCGACGCTGAACCGCCGGCGTCCGCACCGGCCGAACCTGCGGCCGCAGCAGGGCCGCTCGCGGCGGCGCTGCTGGATCCGCGGCTTCTGTCGGCCGCGGGCTGGCGGCCCGGTCACGCCCTGATCGCGGCGGGCGAGGCGCTCGCAGCAGCCCGCCGGGTGGCTCAGCTACTGGCCGTGGCGAGAACGGCCGCTGCCGCCGGGACGGCCCAGGAGGTGCTCTGGGCGGTCTGGGACGCCAGCGGCCTGGCGAGGCAGTGGCACGCCGCCAGCGCGGCTGGCGGCACCCGTGGCGCGACCGCCGACGCCGACCTCGATGCCGTCATGGCCCTGTTCGACGCCGCAGCCCGGTTCGACGCCAGGATGCCAGCCGGGTCGATGGCGGTCTTCCTTGACAGCCTGAGCGGCCAGGAAATCGCCGGCGACACCCTGGCCGAAAGGGGGCAGCGCGGGGAGGCCGTCACCATCTCGACCGCGCACCGGGCCAAGGGCCTGGAATGGGATCTCGTTGTGGTCGCCGGGGCCCAGGAGGGAAGCTGGCCCGATCTGCGGCTGCGCGGCTCCCTGCTCGGGATGGACGAGCTCGTCGAGGCCGCCGACCGTGGGCTTGACCCGACCGCCGGGGCGGCCGCGGCCTCGGATGCGGCCGCGGTCGCCCTCAGCTCGAAGCTGCTCGATGAGGAGCGGAGGCTGTTCTATGTCGCGGTCACGCGGGCTCGGCGCTCGCTGGTCGTGACCGCGGTCGGCGGCGAGGACAGCGAGGAACGCCCGTCCAGATTCCTGGCCGAACTGGCCGGAGACGAGATCGCGATTGAGGACGTGGCCGGAAGCGGCAGGCGCTGGCTTTCACTGCCCGCCCTGACCGCCGACCTTCGCCGGGCCGCTGCCGACCGGGGACTGCCGCGGCCGGTTCGCGCGGCGGCGGCCGCCCAGCTGGCGAGGCTGGCCGCGGCAGGGGTACCTGGAGCAGGTCCAGCCCAGTGGTATGCCCTCACGCAGTGGTCAGGTTCAGGGCCGATCAGCGATGGCGAGGTCAGGGTTTCTCCCTCACAGGTGGACAAGTTCGTCACCTGCGGGTTGCGCTGGCTGATCGAGTCGGCGGTCGGGGCCGGCCCGCCGTCAGTCGCCGGTCACCTCGGGACCGTGATCCACGCGGCGGCTGCGCTCGTGGCCGAGGGCGCCGACCGGGCTGACATCGCCGGCCGGATCGACGAGATCTGGCACCAGCTTGACTTCGGCAGCGTGTGGTACAGCTCCAGGCAGCGCGAGAACGCCAGCCAGATGGTTGCCAGGTTCGTCGACTGGCACCGGGCGAACCCGCGCGACCTGATCGCCATCGAGCAGAAGCTGCGCGTCAGGATCGACGACGTCCTGATCGCTGGCCAGGTGGACCGGCTGGAGCGCGACGCGGACGGCAGGGCCGTTGTCGTGGACCTCAAGACTGGCTCATCGAAGCCGCCCGCCGCCGATCTCGACCGCAACCCCCAACTCGGCGTGTACCAGCTGGCGGTGCTGCTCGGCGCTTTCATCGAGCTGGGAGCCACCGAGCCGGGTGGGGCCGAGTTGGTCCATGTGGGCAGGGCAGCCAGACCCAAATCGGCGGCCGTGCAGAGCCAGCGTGCGCTGGCCGACGACCCAGACCCGAGTTGGGCCCAGACGCTCGTGAAGGAGGCCGCTGCGGCAATGGTCGGCCCGCAGTTCAAGGCGGCGGTCAATGAGGGTTGCCGGCGCTGCCCGGCTGCGACAAGCTGCCCGGTCGACGAACGTGGCGGTCAGGTGACGCCGTGAGCCAGCTGACCCTCTGGGACGATCCGCCGCCGGCTGGCACGGAACGGCCGCCGCGGTCGCCCTGGTCGTCCCGGCCGCCCCGGTTCAGCCCGGCGCAGCTGGCGCGGCTGCTCGGCATCGACGAGCCGACTCCCGAGCAGTCAGCGGTCATCAGCGCGCCGCTGGCTCCGGTCGCGGTGATCGCTGGAGCCGGTTCTGGCAAGAGCGAGACCATGGCGGCGCGGCTGGTGTGGCTTGTGGCGAACGGCTATGTCGGGCCGGAGCGCGTTCTTGGGCTCACCTTCACGCGGAAGGCGGCCGCCGAGCTTGCCGGGCGGGTCAGGGCGCGGCTGGACGGACTGCGCCGGGTCGGGCTGGCCGTTGCCAGGGCTGGTCAGCCGGGTCAGCCGGGCCGGCCGGGCCGGCCCGGCCGGACCGGCTCGGCGGGCCGGCCCGAACGGACTGCCCCCGGCAGAGACTGGCCGGACGAGGCTGATCTGACCGGTGATCCCGTTATCGCGACGTATCACTCCTATGCCGGGCGGCTGATCGCTGATCATGCGTTGCGCGAAGCGCTTGAGCCGACGATGCGGCTGATCACCCCTGCCGTCGCCTGGCAGCTGGCGGCCAGGATCGTGGCCGCATACGACGGCCCCATGGACGCGGTCGACTGGGCGCCAGTGACTGTGACGGCCGCCGTCGTCGAATTGTCCGGCGAGCTTGCCGAGCACCTCCGCGGACCCGACGATGTGCTCGGAGCGGGCGACTGGCTGCGGCGGCGTCTTGCTGAGGTCCCGGCAGGAAGGCGGCGGCAGGCGGAAGCGACGATGAAGTGCCAGCGCGTCCGCGAGCAGCTACTGCCCATGGTGCGGGCCTATGCCGCAGCCAAGGCCGAGCGCGAGGTCATCGATTACGGCGATCAGATGGCGCTCGCGGCGCGCATCGCCATCGCCCATCAGGAGGTGGGGGCAGCCGAGCGGGCCAGGTACCAGGTCGTGCTGCTCGACGAGTTCCAGGACACCAGTCACGCGCAGCTCGAGCTGATGCGCGCGCTGTTCGGCGGCGGGCACCCGGTCACTGCGGTCGGTGATCCCTGCCAGTCGATCTACGGCTGGCGCGGGGCCAGCGCGGGAAACATGCGGCGGTTCGCGGACAAGTTCCCGCCAGCCCCCGTGGTCGACGGCACAGCAGGGGCAGGTGGTCGAGCCGCGGTCAGGCTGCTGTCGACTAGCTTCCGCAACACCGGCAAGGTGCTCGACGTCGCTGCGGCGATCCAGCGCGACCTCCGGCAGGTCGCGCCCGAGGTGCCCAGGCTTATCGCGCCCCCGCAGCGGGCTGACCGCGGCGCCGTGGTCTGCGCGCTGCTGCAGACCAGCGCCGAGGAGGCCCGTTGGGTCGCTGAGCAGGTCGCTAGGTTGCTGAGGCTGCCCGGCGGGCTGGCGCCCGACGGGCAGCCGTGGCCGGACGGACGGCCGGACGCCGTCCGGCCGTCCGACATCGCCGTGCTGTGCAGGAAACGCAGTCAGTTCAGCGCGCTGCGGACCGCGCTGGAAGCCGAGGGCATCCCGGTGGAGGTTGTCGGGCTCGGCGGGCTGCTGACCGTGCCCGAGGTCGCCGATATCGTGGCAACGCTGCGCGTGCTGCACAGCCCGGCGGCGTCCGACTCGCTGATCAGGACGCTCACCTCGCCGCGCTGGCGAGTCGGCCCGCAGGACCTGGTCGCGCTCGGGGCCAGGGCGTGGGCACTGGCCAGGGACCAGGCTGGCGGGGCAGGCGCGGGTGACCCCGAGAGCCCTGTTGAAGCTGAAGATCATCTGACCAGGGCCGTGGCCGACTTCACGAAGGAAGCCGGCAGCCTCGTTGAGGCGCTCGATGACCTTGGCGATCTCGGCGCGTACTCGGCAGCGGGCTATCCGCGGCTGTCAGCGCTGGCCGCCGAGCTACGGGCGCTGCGCCGGCATGTCGGGCGGCCGCTGCCCGAGCTGGTGACCGAAGTGGAGCGGGCGCTCGGTCTGGACGTCGAGGTCGCCGCGCGGCCGGGGAGCAGCCCGGCTGCGGCGCGGGCTGACCTTGACGCTTTTGCCGATGCGGCTGCGGCGTTCGCGGGGGACGCTCAGGAGCCGACGCTCGGCGCGTTCCTCGCGTACTTGACGGCTGCCGAGACCGAGGAGTTCGGGCTGGAGGCTGGCCAGGTCAGCGACACCGACGCGGTCAAGCTCGCGACCGTGCACTCGGCGAAGGGGCTGCAGTGGCCGGCCGTGGTCGTGCCGGGACTGGCCGCGGGGAGCAGGGCGCAGAACTTCCCGGCCAGGCAGCGGATGACGACGCGGTGGACGGACAATCCGCGGCTGCTGCCGTTCTGGCTGCGGGGCGATGAAGCTGACCTGCCTGAGCTTGCCGGGCTCGACCCGGATTCGCTGGCCGCGTTCGGCCAGGCCTGCGCAGACCGGAACCTGGCCGAGGAACGCCGGCTGGCATACGTCGCCGTCACGAGGGCGGCCTACTGGCTGGCCTGCACCGGGTACTGGTGGGGAGCGGGCAAGAGCCCGCTCGGCCCGTCGCCGTTCCTGCAGGAGGTGGCCGACAGCTGCCGGGACGGAGCGGGCGTGGTGGCGGAGTGGGCGGACGCGCCGGAGGACGGCGCGGAGAATCCGGCCTTGGCCGAGCCGCTGACCGCGGTCTGGCCCGAGCCGCCAGTCGGCGCCAGCTACGACGCCATCCGCGAGGCAGGTGACATGGTGCTCGCCGCGGCGATGGCTCCCGGAGCCGCTGCAGGGACAGCGCCAGACTCCGTCAGCGCGGCGGGTCACGACGACGCCGGGATCCCGGCGAGTGCCGAAGTGCCCGCCCGGTACGCGGACCTCGTCGCCGGCTGGGCGGCCGACGCCGACCTGCTGCTCGCCGAGCGGTCGAGACGCCGGCCCGACGGGCCCATCCCGGTCGAGCTGCCCAGGCGCTTCGGCGTCTCGGCGCTCGTCCAGATGGCGAGGGACCCGGCTCTGCTCGCCGCGCAGATAAGGCGGCCGATGCCGCGCCCGCCTGCGCCGCGGGCAGAACGCGGGACCGCGTTTCACCGCTGGCTCGAGGAGCGGTTCGGCCAGATGCGGCTGATCAACGTCGACGACCTCGCCGGCGCGGTCGACGCTGACCTGGTCGCCGACGACGCCGACCTGGCCGAGCTGAAGTCGCGATTCGAGGCCGGGGCGTGGGGGCAGCGCTGGCCGGCCGAGGTCGAGATGCCGTTCGAGACCAGGGTCGGTGACCGGCTGGTCCGCGGCCGGATCGACGCGATCTTCGCCGACGCTCCCGTCGGCGGTTTCGATGTCGTCGACTGGAAGACGGGTCGGCCGCCGCGCCCTGGCCGCGAGGAGCGCGTGGTTGCCGTGCAGCTGGCGGCGTACCGGCTGGCCTGGGCGGCACTGGCCGGGGTGCCGGTCGATGAGGTGCGGGCCGCCTTCTACTACGTTCGCGATGACCTGACCATCCGCCCGGCCGACCTGCTCGACGCCGCAGGCCTCGCTGCCTTGATCGACGAAGTTCCCTCAGCCAACGTGGTGTGACTCGTGCTTTCCGCGCTTCAGATGGATGCGGGCGAGCGCCCAGCACAAAGTCAGCCGGAGCATCCCGCTCGCCGCCGGGCACTCTGGCAAGTGCACGCCCGATGTCCTGGTCAGCCTGGGCAGACCCGGCCGGGTCACCTAGTTCTGCATGGCAGGAACTAGCCCCTCACTCCGTCGCGCAACGCGCCATCAGGAGCGCGGCCGGATGGCCTGGATCTGGGTGGTCTGGGCGACCAGGCGGCCGCGGTCGTCGTAGAGGCTGGTCTGGACCGTCGTAGTCGTCCGGCCGCGGTTGAGCGGCAGGGCAACTGCGCGCACGGTTCCGGCGCTGACCGGACGGAACATTTGCGTGGTCGACGTGATCGTTGCCGTCGTCTCGCCCTCCTTCAGCCCGAGAAGCGCCACCAGCGCACCGACCGTGTCCGCCAGCGACATCAGGACGCCGCCGTGCAGGATCCCTGCCGACGTGCACAGTTGCGGCGACCAGGGCAGGTGCGCGATAACCCGGTCGGGACCGGCCTCCTCCAGGCCCATGCCGAGCAGCCCGGCAAATGGCATGAGGGCGAGCAGGTCCTTTGTATCGCTGGACATTGCGCCAGTCTGGCAGACCAGTCGTGCGGCCGCTGACGGCCCGCGCCCGGGGCCCAGGTCCTACTCAAGTATCCGGGTCAAGTTGATGGACACGGCCACGAAGAGGAGCCCGGTCAGCGCTGCGGCGGCCCCGGCAATCGCGACAAACATGTCATATCACTCAGCGGGCTGAAGGGCCGTCATGGCAGCAGATTGGCACCTCGCCAGCCGGGCACGGCCCGCTACGCGCGAATCGGCTGGATCGCCGTAGCCGCGGCAGATCCGGTCACCGCTCGCCGCGGGATGCTACGCGGCGGCTACAGTTCCTATCTGGATCAATGGCAACGCCTGTCACATAGATTGCGACCCGTACTGACCCTGGAGTGATACGCGCATGGACACCGCCATCCGCGAGTACATCGACGCTCACGCCCGCGAGTTCTTCGGCGCCCTGAAGCGGTGGCTGACGATCCCGTCGATCTCGGCCGATCCGGCGCGCAGCGCAGACGTACGCCGGTCCGCGCGGTGGCTAGCCGACCACCTTCGCGAGACCGGGTTCGAGTCGGCCGAGCTCTGGGAGACGGGCACGCCAGACAGCCCGGGCCTCCCGGCGGTCTTCGCGCAGTGGACGGCGGCCGACCCGAAGGCCCCGACCGTGCTGATCTACGGCCACCACGACGTCCAGCCGGTCGAACCGCTGGAGGAATGGGATTCGCCGCCATTCGAGCCGGCCGAGCGCGACGGCCACATCCTGGCCCGCGGCGCGTCCGACGACAAGGGCCAGGTCCTGTTTCACTCCCTCGGCACCCGGGCCTGGCTGGCGGCGCACGGCGCGAGCAGCCCGCCGGTCACGCTGAAGCTGATCGTCGAGGGCGAGGAAGAGTCGGGCTCGACCCACTTCGCCGGCCTGCTGCGGCGTGAGCGCGAACGGCTATCCTGCGACGTCATCGTGGTCTCCGACACCACCATGTGGGCGGCCGACGTACCCTCGATGTGCATCGGCATGCGCGGCGTCATCGACGCCCAGATCGACGTCTACGGCCCCGAGCGCGACCTGCATTCTGGCTCGTTCGGCGGCGCCGTGCCCAACCCGCTGCACGTGCTGGCGGGTCTGCTCGCCGGCCTGCATGACGCCGACGGGCGGGTCACGCTGCCGGGCTTCTACGACAAGGTCGCCGAACTCACGCCGACCGAGCGGGATCTGTTCGCCAGGCTGCCGTTCGACGAGAAGGGGTGGCTGGCCACCGCGGGCAACAGCCGCGCCGCCCACGGCGAAGCCGGCTTCAGCACGATCGAGCGGATCTGGACCCGCCCGACCGCCGAGATCAACGGAATGTGGGGCGGCCACACCGGCCCCGGCGGCAAGACGATCGTGCCGCGCGAGGCCCATGCCAAGCTGTCGTTCCGGCTGGTCGCCCACCAGGAGCCGGCCGAGGTGGCCGGCCTGCTCCGTGACTTCGTGGCGCAGCACAGACCGCCCGGGCTGGATGTCGTCGTCACCGTCGATGGCCCGGGGGTCCGGCCCTCTTTCTCGCCGATCGATTCGCCGGCGGTCGCGGCCGGGCGGCGCGCGATGGGACGGGCATTCGGTCAGGAGATCCTGTTCACCAGGGAGGGCGGCAGCGGGCCTGAGGCCGACCTGGCGGAGATCCTTGGCGCGCCGCTCGTCTTCATCGCCGTCGGCCTTGACGAGGACCGCATTCACGCTCCGAACGAGCGCGTGGACATGAAGCTGCTGCTCAAGGGCGCCGAGGCGGCCGCCTACCTGTGGGATGAGCTCGCTGGCCTTGGCTGACACCCTCATGGCTGTCCGCACGGACGCCCTTACCGCCGACGCGCGCACCGTATTCTGAGGCGGTGGCAGGCTCCCTGATTTCGGTTTCCGGCGGGATCGCGCTGACCAGGCACGAGGTTGAGCGGTCCACGCATCTGCGGACCGACCAAGACTGGCTGGCCAAGGCGTGGGCGGAGCCAAGCACGCGCGTCCTGGTTATCGAGGATGGGCAGGTGCTGGCGAGGATCGGTGACGGCAGGGCCGAGCTGGTCTTCGTCTCGCCCGACGAAGCGCCTGGGGGAGTCAGGTTCCTGCTCGGGCTTGATTCTGATCATCTCGCCTACTTTGGCGTCGCCGGGCCCATCACCGGCGATCGCCGGGGCGGGGGCGCTGAGGGCGGCGATAGTACAGGCACCACTACGGCCGGCCGCCAGGGGAGCGGCGAGGGAGACGCCGGCGGCGATTCGATCCTGCGACGGGCCGGCCTGCGCGAGGCGGGAACACTGCTCACCGACCGGGACGCCGGGCTCATGACCCACGCGGTGGCGCTGGCCAACTGGCACGCCGTCGCGGGATTCTGCTCGCGCTGCGGCGCGCCGACCACGCCGGAAATGGCCGGTCACTCCCGCCGGTGCCCGGTCGACGGCAGCGAGCACTTCCCGCGCTGCGACCCCGCAGTGATCATGCTGGTCACCGACCCTGACGACCGGTGCCTGCTGGCCAGGAACGCGCAGTGGCCAGAGCGGCGGGTCTCCGTGCTGGCCGGCTTCGTTGAGCCTGGCGAGTCGGCCGAGCAGGCAGTCGCACGGGAAGTGCACGAGGAGACCAGCGTCGTCGTGTCGACCGTCACCTACGCGGGCAGCCAGCCCTGGCCGATGCCGCACAGCCTGATGCTGGGGTTCCGCGCCGAGGCGACCACCACTGCGATCCGCGTCGACGACGACGAGATCGCCGAAGCGAACTGGTTCAGCCGCGATGACCTGCGGGCCTCGTTGCTCGCCGGCGACATACTGATGCCGCCGTCCCTATCAATCTCCCGCTGGCTCATCGAGACCTGGTACGGCGCGGACCTGCCGCGGCCGGCCTAGAACGTGGACACCGACGTCAGCTTCGTGAAGCACGTGTTGACCACTCCCTGCGCGGGCCTGCCGAGGTACGTGAACGGGTCAGACCAGAAGACTTGTGGTTTGGCTGGGTTGGCGTCGAAGCTGACCTCCCACCAGTAGATCCCGCCCATGTGCTCTCGCTGCACAGCCGCGCATAGTGCCCGGAACCAGTTCGTCTGAATGCGCGTCACGATCGTTGGCTGGCCGATTCCATTCCACTTCGCCGGGTCCGGGTAGGCGCCTGCCATCGCCCGGATCCCGACCTCAGTCAGGATGGCCTTCCGGCGGACGGCCAGCGTATGCGTCCCGAGCCACGTCGACCACGCCCCGGTCAGCTGCGTGACCGTTGCGCTGTCCGGTAGCTGGATCCGCGGCCAGGCGTCAACCCCGAAGGTGGCGAGCGGCAGATGGTTGTCGTGCTGCTGGAAGTCACCCGTGTTTTCGTCGTAGGCAAGCTGACCGGCATAGACATTCCTGATCGCCTGGATCAGCGCCGGCCAGTGCGAGCTGGCCTCCATCGAGTTCAGCTCCGTCCCGACGACGAATGTCCTGAGGTGACCGGCCGCCGACACTCTCGCGTATGGCAGCAGGAGATTGCGGTAGCTCGTGAACCACGCCGCCGGGTGGGCGGGCTGGATGGACCCGCGCCAGGCGTGAGCTTTGTAGAGGACATCCTCGTTCAGAATCGGCCGCAGCATGGTGCGGATCTGGCTCTTCCTGGCCTCGGCGAGGAAGATCGCGATGTCCTGGGTGCTCGGCGTCGTCTTCTTGCGATAAACCGTGTCCGAGGTGACGCCATATGTATAGAAAGGAAAAGAGACCGAAATAGAGTTGGAGTGCAGGCTGACCGCATAGTTGATGATGCGGCGTGCCTTGGCCCTGACGACCGTGGCCGAATCCAAGAGGTTGGCGACCCAGTAGACGGCAATGCCGAGCTGGCGCATGCCCGGGCGCCACGGCTTGGCGACTTTTAGCACCACCGAGCTCGCGGCGCTCGCGGCGCTCGGCGAGCTGATAGCGGCCTGCGTGCTCGGCCACCAGACCGGCCGGTCCGGTATTTGGCAGGAGGAGATCGCCACGGGCAGCGCCAGCAGCAAGATCGCAACCAGTCCTTCGCGAGGACGACCCAGCATCTTCATGATCATGACGGTTTCGCAATCACGGTGAATCGGTTCTCCGTACGTCGGACGAATTTCAGGAATCCGCGAAGCCCGCCGATTCCCTCGATAATGGAGAAGAAAGGTATGAGCGCGATAACGGCGACCGGCTCCCACCATAGCCTGCGGCCTTTGAGCGAAGCACCCGCGTTCAGGCGCAGGCCCTCCCAGTACATCCAGATCGCGTAGGCCATGTTGAGTGCCCAGAGCGGGACGATGACCAGGCAAACCGGTGACGTATTCGGATCGGAGAGCAGCGCGCCGACCGCGAGGACGACGATGACGTTCTGCAGCGGGCCCGCGACCCAGGAAGCGACGGCGTAGGCGAGGTAGGCACGATGACGGAGCCTCACCGACCGGTTGAACGCGAGTTCGACCAGGCCCCAACACCAGCGTTCCCGCTGACGAATGAAGTCTCGGATGGTGGCAGGTGAGGCGCCGTAGCACCGGCCGCCGAACCACGCGCTGCGCCTCTTATACCTGCGGCAAAAGATCATCGCGAACTGGGCATCTTCCACGATGCTGTTCGGGCCGAAATCCCAGCCGATCGTGGCCTCGATCGATGCGCGGATGAGCAGCAATTCGCCGTGCAGGCCGGCGCGCGGCGTGCCGCTGCCGGTCATCGCGGCAAACCGCGCGATGTCATCGGCGGGACGAACCGCGTCGGCCAGCCAGGTGAGACGGTTGACGGAGCATTCGCGCGGGTAGCTCAAGATGCCCTGCGCCAGGTGCTTGGCGTTCGGGCCGGCCTGGTACTGCTCCTCGATGAACCTGGCGAGGGCATTCGCGGTATCCGGGCCGACTCCCGTGTCATCGTCCATGTGCAGCACCCAGACATCGTCACGGTTCTCGCCCTGGTGGATGCGGAGCTCGTGCGCATAATGATTGGCCCGCGCCTTGAACCTGGTGCCGTGCCTGGTCCGATAGGGCCGGGGAATGACGACGAGCCTGATGAGCGGGCTCCTGGCGGCGAGCCGCCGGATCCGCTCGCCAGCCTCGCAGCCTTCCTCGACCAGGAGGTCAATCCGCAGCCGGGGAAAGCACCTGGGAAGGTAGGCGACGTAAGAGAGGATGCTCCGCTCCAGCGCCGGGTAGATGTCATGGCGCCCGATGGTCGGTACCAGGACGATCAGTGCGTCCTCACAGACACTCAGCAGGTCGCCGGACCAGCGCGCGCGAGACTCCCCAATCAGCTTGCGGGTCCTCGCTATCCCGCGAATGCCGATAAGGGTATTGAGTAACGGCCAGGTCCACATGATCGTCAGCGGCCAGCCAAGCTTGCCTCCGTAGGGCTCGGAGAACCAGCCGACCGGCAGCAGGACCAGCAGGTAAGCGACGATCATGCAGCGGTAGCGCGGTTTCCACCGGACCAGCCTGTGGTAAAGGTTCTTGGCCTTGTTCGGCCCGAGTTCGCTCAGCCCGACCCTGAAGTTCACCGTGTCTTCGGACGGATACCTGACCCGGTGTCCGTTCGCCGGCGGCGGAGCGAATCGTTGCGGCTGGCGACCGCCCGGTGGAATGGGACGTGCCGGGTGCATAACCAAACGCTCGGTGCTAGCGGACGCTTGCCGGGCGGGCCGGGGCGGAGGTTCCTGACGCGGCCGCGCCGGGTAATAGCGGTCTGCGGGGCGTTCCGAGCCGGCCCGGTACAGCTCGCTTGGGGGCGGCGGCTGCCAGACAGAGCGCGGGGGCTGCCGCACAGCGTGCTGCTGGCGGACCAGCTCCGGTCGGCTCTCGGGGCCTGGCCGGCTTCTGGGGCGAGCCAGGGAGTGCGGTGAGTTCTGGTGGTGTCGAGCGGCCGGGTGCGCGCCGCCCCTATCCGAGGGCAAGGCTAGGTCGGTAAGAGCGTCCAGCCCGGCAGCCTGTTCCTCCGCGCGCAAAGCCCGTCCATTCACTCAGCAGGCGTGCTTGGGCACATCGGTGCTGTGCGCCCGTCGGCGTACATGCTAGAGCATGTTGGAGGCTCATCTAGTTGATCTAGCGGTATGTCGAATATTTACCCTGATGAGCTGATCGCCAATGATTGCCAATGATTGCATGTCAATGAGTAACTCACGGCAAAGCACGGCAGCCCGCGAAATCGCGTCGGCTCCGCAGCTAGCGCAGCAGCAGCCGGGCTGCGAGCTCGAGCTGGCGGGTCACGTCGTTCGCTGAGGCGCGGCGGGTCACCCAGGCGACCAGGTTGGACAGCCAGACATCGCCGATCACCCGCGCGATGGCTCGCTCGTCGCTGGTCGGCTCGCCGTCGTGCATGGCGTTGGTCAGCATCTGCTCCAGCAGCGCGGCCACCGCGTTGACCTCGCTGGCTGCGCTCGGGTCGGCGAACATGAACGCCCGGGTGATGGCCTCGGTGAGCAGCGGCTCGCGCTGCATGTTCTTGGTGACCTTGTTCAGCACGTAGATGATCCGGTCGGCCGGGGTGTCACCGGGGATGGGCCGCTTATCCAGCTTCTCCTTGGTCCGCTCGAACTCCCTGATCAGTCCGGAGACCAGCAAGTGGATCTTGGAAGGAAAGTACCGGTAGAGCGTGCCTAGCGCGACGTCGGCCCGTTCCGCGACCTCCCGCATCTGCACGGCGTCGTAGCCGCCCTTGGACGCCAGCGCCAGCGTCGCGTCGAGTATCCGCTTCCGCCGCTCCCGCTGCGCCGCCGAGCCAAGCTCGCTCTCGACCGGACCGCTTGACGTCACAGGCGCGGCAAGGGTCTTCTCAGCTGCCATCTGAGCCTCTCGTCGTGTCGGCACCGCCCGTGCGTCGCCGACCATCCCGTCCCTGAACTCGCCAGCATCGTGCCGCCGGGAATTTTGCCCGGTGCCACACCGCGATGGCAGATGCTCACGCTGGCGTGCCAGCTCAGGCTGGCGTCGCGCTAGCCGTCGCTAGTGTAACGTGTTCTAATTTTCTGTGCGCCAGAGCGTCAGGAGCAGCAGGAGGAGCAGTGCCCATCGCCGCCACAGCCGAGCAGATGGCGATCGCCGAGTCGGTGGGTCAGTGGGCGAAGCGGGCCGGCCCGATCGCCGCCGTCCGCAGGCTTGAGACCCGTCGCGGACGGACCGGCGCTGTCCCCGGCGCTGACCGGGCTACGGCTCGCGGGCAGGAGGCGACTGGCGGGCAGGAGGCAACTGCCGGGCAGGAGGCACCTGCCGGGGCCGACTGGGCCGGACTAGCCGACCTCGGCATCTTCGCGATCGGGATACCGGAGGACATCGGTGGGGCAGGCGGCACGACCCCCGATGTCGCAGTCGTTGCAGAGCAACTCGCGGCCGTGCTCGCACCGGGCCCAGTTCTGCCGACGCTGCTCGCGGGGCTCGTGCTGGTCAGGTCGGCCAGGACCGCCGGCGACGACCTGGGGGCGCTGCTTGCCGCGCTGGCGGCGGGCGCGGCCACTTCGGGGGTCGCGCTGACGGACGGCGGCGTGGCCGGAACCGCGACGGCGGACGGAACCCTACGGGTCAGCGGCGCGGCGAGCCTCGTGCTCGGGGCTGGCGATGCCACACACCTGCTGCTCGGGGCGGCAGTCGGTTCCGCCCGGACCTGGTTCATGCTCGACGCCAGCCAGCCGGGCGTACGGCTGACACCGCGGTCGCCGGTGGACTTCTCCCGGGCGTTGGCTGACGTCGGCCTAGATGACGTGGCCGTTCGGCCCGGCATGGTGCTCGGCGGCGCCGCGGGCCGGCTCGTTCCCGACCTGGCCGCGGCACTGGCCGCCGCCGAGGCCTCGGGCGTCGCGACCTGGTGCAGCCAGACCGCGACCGAGTACGCGCGAACTAGGCGGCAGTTTGGCCGGCCGATCGGGTCCTTCCAGGCGATCAAGCATCTGTGCGCCCAGATGCTCTGCCGGGCCGAACTCGCTGCCGCGGCGGCCTGGGACGCGGCGTGCGCGGCCGACCAGGGGGCGGACCAGCTGTCGCTGGCCGCGGCCGCTGCCGCCGCGGTGGCACTCGATGCCGCCGTAGCCAACGCCAAAGATTGCATCCAGGTGCTCGGCGGCATCGGGTTCACCTGGGAACACGACGCGCACCTGTACCTGCGCCGCGCCGTGTCGCTGCATAGCCTGCTGGGCGGCAGCGGGGCCTGGCGGTCAAGGACGGCTGGCCTTGCCCTGGCCGGCGCACGCAGGCACCGGTTCGCCAGGATTCCAGGCGATGACGAGAGCGCCGGTGCTGACCAAGCTCACGAGGCCGAGCAGCCGTTGGGCGGCAACGACACGGCCGACGCCGAGCGGATCCGCACTGCGGCACGGGTGGTCGCCAGCGCCGTGTCCGCCACGCCGCCAGATCACTGGCGCGAGGGGCTGGCCGAGCTCGGGTACGCAGCCCCGGCGTGGCCGCCGCCGTACGGCCTGTCCGCCGGCCCGGCGGCACAGATGATCATCGACGAGGAACTCGCCAAGGCCGGGATCGAACGGCCCGACCTGGGCATCGGCGGGTGGGCGATCCCGGCAATCCTCAGCCACGGCACCGCGGAGCAACTCGACCGGTTCGCCGGGCCGACACTGCGCGGCGAGATCACCTGGTGCCAGCTGTTCAGCGAGCCTGAGGCTGGTTCGGACCTGGCATCGCTGCGGACCAGGGCGATCCGGGTGACCGGGGATGTCGACGGGGGCAGGGGGAGGCCGACGGGGGGCGGCGGCTGGCGGCTGACCGGGCAGAAGGTCTGGACCTCGCTGGCCGAAGAGGCGGACTGGGCGATCTGCCTGGCCCGTACGGACCCGGCCGCGCCGAAGCACAAGGGCATCACCTATTTCCTTGTCTCGATGCGGGACGCACGGGACGCACGGGACGCACTGGGCGCGCGGGGCGCGGGCATCGAGGTGCGCCCGCTCCGCGAGATCACTGGCCGCGCGATGTTCAACGAGGTCTTTCTTGATGAGGTGTTTGTGCCGGATGACTGCGTCGTCGGCCAGCCCGGTGAGGGCTGGCGGGTGGCTCGCACGACCCTCGCGAGCGAGCGCGTCGCCATGTTGCGCGGGGCAGGGCTCGGATCCGATGCCGAGGAATTGCTCGCGGCTGCAGCGGCAGGCGGGGCAGTGACCGACCCCCTCGTGGTGGACCAAATTGGCGCCCGGCTGGCGGAGAGCCTGGCGCTGTCGGTGATGGATGATCGGCTAGTCGGCGCCGTGGCTCGCGGCGCGGAGGCGGGGCAGACCTCGGCAGTTCGCAAGCTGCTCGGCGTCGCGCACCGGCAGGCGGTCGCCGAGACGGCGCTCGCCTTGGCCGGGCCGCAAGGAGCGGCGGCCGACGGTCGCGCGGCCCAGGCAGTCGACAGCTTCCTGCTGGCCCGGTGCCTCAGCATCGCGGGCGGCACCAGCCAGATTCTGCTGTCGCTGGTGGCCGAACGCGTGCTCGGCCTGCCCAGGGAGGAGACTCGCTGAATGAACTTCGAGCTGGATGAGGCCCAGCGGATAATCGCGGAATCGGCCGCCGAGGTTCTCCGCGAGGCCGATCCGGCGGCGGCGTGGCAGGCGCTTGCCAGGGCCGGGCTGCTTGCGCTGACGCTACCTGTCTGGATGGGCGGCGACGGCCTGGGTGCAGATGCGGCCGCGGTCCTGCTCACCGAGGTCGGCCGGCGGGCCGCTCAGGTCCCCGCGCTGGCGACGATCATGCTCGGAGCGGTGCCCGTTGTCCGCTGGGGCAGCCGTGAGCTGCAAGAACGCGTCCTAGCCGGGGTCGGCGCTGGCGGGACAATCCTGACCGCAGGCGTGCGGGAACCGTCGACCGGCATGCCGGCGATTCCAGCAACCGTGGCGGTGCCGGACGGTGCCGGCCTGGGGAGGGTGACCGGCACGAAGGTCGGGGTGCCGTACGCCGGCCAGGCGAGCTGGATCCTGGTGCCGGCGTCAGTCCCGGCCGACGCGGGTCCGGACGAGACTGACGGGCCGGCCTTGCACTCCGCCCTGGCCGTCGTGGTAGTGGAGGCATCAGGGCCCGGAGTCACCCTCGTGCGCACACCATCGTCAGGCGGAACGCCCGAGTACACGGTCCGGCTGGACGCCGCGCTGATCGCGGGCGTCCTCGGGGCTGATGGCGGACCCGGAGCGGCGGGCGCCCCTGGGCCTGAGGCCGGGACCGGCGACCTGCGGG
>Ga0207646_10003883_pt1 | contig 16591 bp, 16 predicted proteins | sample KBSK5502metaG_FD_184343 | JGI IMG/M metagenome (GOLD analysis project Ga0207646, IMG submission 184343) | Corn, switchgrass and miscanthus rhizosphere microbial communities from Kellogg Biological Station, Michigan, USA - KBS K5-50-2 metaG... | ecosystem: Host-associated > Plants > Roots >... | reverse complement strand
CGCCGGCCGCGCAGCCATGCGACCGCGTACACCGACGCGACGGCGAAACCCGCGGTCATGTACAGCGCGATCATGAAATGCCAGAACTCGTAGCCAATCGACTCCGTGAAAAGCGCCGCAGCGGGGTCGATGTCGATGACGCGACCCTCATGCACCGTAATTCCGCCTGGCGTGTTCATTAACGAGTTTGCGGAGAGCACGGCGAAGGTGCCGAGGACGCCCGACGGCGGAAGCACTAGTCCGAGCAGGAAATGCGTCTTCGGCGCGAGCCTCTTCCAGCCGTACAGGTAGATGCCAATGAAGATGGCCTCGAGGAAAAAGGCGAGTCCTTCGATCGCGAAGCCCAGCCCCAGAGCGGCGCCGAACCGACCCATCAGGCGCGGCCACAAGATGCCGAACTCAAATGAAAGGATGGTTCCCGTCACGGCTCCCACGGCGAACTGCACCGCCATCACAACGGACCATCGCCGCGCGATTCGCAGCGCGACCGGGTCATTCCGGGCAATACCGATCCCCTCCATGACGAGCGTCAGCGTCGGAAACGCCACGCCAAGCGGTACCAAGAGGACGTGCGTCGCGAGGGTGAACGCCATCTGGATGCGGCTCGGGAGGAGGGCAGACTCGCCTGCTAGCCCAAGCAGCGCGTCCATCAGCCCCTCAAACCTACAACCCGATGCGTCGAGATGAACTGCTCGTGTGGAGAGGAACTGATCGGAAGTTAGACCACCTTCGTGCCAAGAACTTGTCTGCAGCAAGGTAGCCCCTCCCCGTCGTCCGTAGCCCGGTCGGAATCGTCCGCTCGGCCGTTCGAATCCCGTCTGGCGAGCCGTCCGAGACCCTTATTTGAACCACAGAAAGCCGAAAACCCGATCAAGGAGCCTCTTGGAACTTCTCATTACCCACTACGACGAGCTGCATAGGCTGGCTGACCTTATGTCGGGCGACACCCCAATCGATGGCGAGAAGGAGAACTGAAGTCTAGGAGGCCTGTCGCGCGATCAAGGCGCCACTTCCAACATGATCTTCCCGCGACGATGCGGCGCACCAGCGAGCATTTCATGCGCTGTGCGAGCCTGTTCCAACGGCACCACGGACCCGACTTGTGCGACGACCTTGCCACCTTCGAGCAGGCCTGAAATGGTGCTGAGCCTGGCCGTGGTGACTTCGGCATAAAAGAAGGTTGACCGAACATCAGAACGAGGGGATACGAACTCGGTGGAGACGACCGTCACCAGGATTCCGCCCGGTTTCAGAACGCCAAACGCGCGATCGCGGGTTTCGCCGCCAACCGTATCGATGACTACGTCCACGGAACGCGCAGCATCCGCTAGATCGGCGAGTCGATAGTCGATCACATCGGTCGCTCCAAGACTTCGAACATGATCAACATCCTTCGATCCAACAACTGCGATGACATTCAAGCCGGCGTTCTCGGCGAACTGGACCGCGTAGCCACCAACGTTTCCTCCCGCTCCGAGGATCATGACCCTTTGACCCGGTTCGGGATGCGCATGCTCAAAGAGCATCTGCCACGCCGTGACCGCCACGACCGGGACCGAAGCAGCTTCTAGACTGCTTAGCCGCTGTGGCTTCGGAGCGATCATCTCTGCGGACGCAACCGCAAACTGCGCATTGGCTCCAACGAACTGACTATTCGTCACGCCGTACACCTCATCGCCGCTCTTGAATTGACTGACGCCTGCGCCGACTGCTTCCACCGCGCCAGACAGGTCGGAGCCGAGCGTGAGCGGCGGTGCTGGGCTGACTTTGCTCTTACCCTCTCGGATCAGGGCGTCCCACGGCCCGACGCCCGCCGCTGCGACTCGCACTAGAACCTCTCCCGTCGCTGGCCTTGGCAGCGGTATGTCCTCAATCTCGATCACGTCTGGCGAACCAAAACGGTGGATACGGGCGGCTCTCATCGCTCAACGCCATCGCACTCTGCGGCCGAGGACGCTGGGCTGCTCCAGATGGTCATGTCGGTCCGGAGAACCTTCGACTTGTGCTGACCTCGCGGCAGAGGGGATCGCCGAGCTTGTCGCCGAGGGCTTTAGCGACAAGGAGATCGCCACACAGTGAGGCATCGTAATGAGCAAGGATCGCGGCGCCGGCGGTAAGAACTTAGCGACGGTCGCTTCGAACGACGTCACCATCGCCCAGAGCAGCCAAGCAAGCCAGTGAGCCGCGGATCGCCCGTGACTCACGAAGGTAGCGGTCCAGCTCGCGGGCCACGGCGATGTGAAAGTCCACGACCCGGCGCTTTCGGTCTTGGCTCGGTTCGAAGGCAAGGCCTTATCGAGCCCCGACATCAACCCTGTGCTCTTGCGGATCCTCCCTGAAGCCCGGTCGCGGTCGTCTGATCGGGAGATAGACGCCTATCTTGGCTTTCAGGTGTCCGGCGCGCACTCGTCGCGTTGATCGCGGTCCGAGTTGTTGCTCCTTCTAATCCCCGGTTGCCCGTGGGCCACGTTCGAACGTCGAACGCCACGCCGCCTTGACTCGGGTTGTCCTACACAGACGCACGATTGCTACGGGCTTCTCCTAGCTCGAACGCGGGACCCTTCTGGCATCAAACAAAACTGACCTCAGATGGGCTCAGCGATGAGACGGACCTGACGACCATCGGCGATCGTGGCCCAACGTGACGCCAAGTCGACATGGAGCGAGCACATTGCCTCGCCGTTTCGCCAACGAAGCTCGATCGCCCGATCGCGCGCCTCGACCTCGAAGTCGCCATCGAAGGCTGGATGCATATTCCGTAGCCGCACAAGCTCCAACAGCCTGCGTACCACCGAGTGTCGGAGGGCTTCCCCCAGCTCGAGAACCGAGTAGTTGTGACGGTTAATCGCTCTGCCGTCACCATCGCGCACGATCGCCGCATGGTCATTCGCACCGGCGAGCAGGCCCACGTAGTAGATCTGAGGGATTCCGGGCGCGAATAGCTGGATGGCTCGGGCGATCAGATACTGGTCGTCGTCGCAATCCAAGGCTGAGTAATACGTGCAATTCAGTTGGTGGACGTCAACGCCCGTCAGGTTGCCGTCGGACAGCAGCGGGTTCACGTTGCCACCACGTCGCTTGACGCGGTCCACCAGCGCAAGCATGTCGGCCGGTTCGAGGATACCGTCGAGGTCTGGGCTCACTGGGATCCCATCGTGGCAGTCGAGTGTCGTGAACTGACGCTTCGGAGACCTAGAGAGATGGTCCGCGAGTCGTTTCACCTCACCACTACCCAGTGCGTGCAGGACGAGCCCGGGCAGGACGAAGTCGTACGTCCACAGCCCATGCGCCGTTACGCGCTCGTGCGTCGCGTATGTGTCGTGCACCTCGGGAAGGACAACAAGCCCAAATGAGTCCGCAATGTGTGCGACCCATTCAAGGAACTCATAGATCTCCGGGTCGACCATGAAGCAACTCGTGCCCGCTTTCTTGATCACAAAGCCGACAGCATCGAGTCGGACGATGCGGATGCGTTGGGAGGCGAAGAACCTAAGCCAATCAGTGATCAGACTTCGTGTAGCCGGTGAGCGAACGTCGAGATCGATCTGCTCCGACGAGGCTGCGGTCCCGAACGTCGTCCAGACTCGTTCCTTCTTGCCGGTATCCGCAACGCTGATCGTGGAGAAGGGCGGCGCTGGTCTGCGTCGGAAGATTCGGGCGAGATCGGCGGAGCGGGGCTCACCGGTCGGCCAGATCTTGTCGAGGGTGATGAAGAGATCGGCGTATGGCGAGCGTCGGCCGGTGCGCTCGAAGTCACGGAACTCGCGACTCTGGCGTGACAGGTGATTGATCATCAGATCGAGCAGGACGTCGTGGTGCTCGGCGATCCGTCCAATGTCCTCCCACGTACCGAAGCGCGGATCGATCTCACGGTAGGTCAGGGGCGCGAAACCGCGATCTTCCGAGGACGGAAACGGCGGCAGGATATGGACGCCGTGAAACAGGCCGGCGAGCGGACCTTCAAGCAGTTCAGCGAGACCCTCGAGGTTCGAAGCCAGCGAATCCGGATATGTGATCAACTGAGGCCGGCGGGCAAGGACGCCAGAGCGCTCGGGCATGGCTCTGGTTCAGGCGCCGAGGACGGCTCGGAGCGCGAGTGTCAGCTCGCGTGCGCGCGCGTCGCCGTAACCGCCCATCTGGTTGCTCAGATAAGCGAAGCCGACCCGGTAATCGGCATCGGCGAACGCGAGCTGGCCGCCCGCCCCTGCGTGCCCGAAACTCCGGAGCGCAATCATTGGCTGCGACGGCGGTGATGGGAGCTGGAACCCGGTTCCCCATCGTGCCCCGTCATCGGGCATACCGGAGAGCTGCGGCCCCGCTGATTGAACCTTGGTCGAGTCGTCGATCGACGCCTCCGACAACAGCCGGTGCCCGTCGATCTCGGACACGCACGCGGCGTACAGCCGGGCGAGGGCCCTGGGCGTGCTGATTCCATTGGCTCCCGGGATTTGGGCCTCCTGGATTGCCGGATCGTTAAAAGTGACGAAGTCGCCATCAGCCGGGAATGCGAACGCGCCGCCCATTGACAGGCTACGGGCCACGATCGGGCTTGCTGCGAGCAGTCGTGCGCTCTCCTGCGCTGCGGCGGAGTCTTCATCGGGAAGTGGCGGCTCCATCCAGGCCATCGTCCGCCGGTCGTCCTTGGGTAGCCCTATCCAAGTCCGCAACCCAAGCGGATCTCCGATCGCCAGCCGGAAGTACGCACCGGGCGTCAGACCCGTAATTCGGCGGATTACCTCGCCGATCAGCCATCCGTAGGTCATCGCGTGGTAACAGTGCCCCGCATCCGGGGGAAACAGGGGCGCCTGCTCCTCGATGGCGCGGATGACCGGTGCCCACGCGATCACGTCGTCCTTCGTCAGATCGACGTCGAGGCATGGAAGGCCCGCTCGGTGACACATGGCCTGGCGGACCGTGATCGCGTCCTTACCGCGCTGGGCGAACGCAGGCCAGTAGCGTGCGATGGGAGCGTCGAGATCGAGCAGCCCTTGCTGCGCGAGGACGTACGCGCAGATGGCGAGCACGCCCTTCGTACACGAGAAGATCAGCGCAGCCGTAGTCGCCTCCCAGGGCCTACCCGTACGTCGGTCCGCCACGCCCGCCCATATATCGACGACCGTCCTGCCGTCCACGTAGACGGTGCAGCCAGCACCGACGTCGCCCCGCTCGGTGAAGTTGCCAACGAAGGCGTCCATCAGTGCGCCATATCCATCCTCGACCTCACCGAACACAGGCGGGCACGAGCCGGACCATGTCTGGTCGGACGTCATCGCCGAACTCCTGCGTTGAAGGCGGTCATCCCTTGACGGATCCCTGGAGGAGCGCGGTGACGACCTGCCGCTGGAAGAGAACGAACACAACGAGTGTCGGCAGCAGAATGAGCAGCGAGCCGGCAGAGAGCAGCGGGATGTCCGTCGCGTAATGCCCTTGGAACGCACCGAGTGCGCCGGCCATCGTGCGCTGCGTCGGGTCCTCCACCAAAACCAGCGCGAGCAGGAATTGGTTCCATGTCCATATGGACATGAGGATTCCCAGTGAGGCGATTGGCGGGCGAGCCAAAGGCACGTGTACGCGCCAGAACAGATCCCACGTGCCCGCGCCGTCGATCCGCGCAGCCTCCGAGATCTCCGACGGCATGTTGACGAAGTGCGCTCGCATCCAGAAGACGGCGAACGGCATGAACAGGCCGATCAAGGGCAGAACGATCGCAACTCGCGTGTTGAGGATGCCCATCTGGCGAGCGAGGAAGTAGAGGGGCGTCACGATGCCTTCGAAGGGAAGCGTGAGTCCGAACACGAACAGCAGCAGAAGCAGGCGCGATCCGGGAATACGGAGGTGGCCGATAGCGAAGCCCGCCATCGTCGAGATCACCAGCGAGACAGGGACCGTGGCGAGCACGATGAAGACGCTCGAGCTCAGTAATGCCGTCATGTTCGCCACGTTGAACGCGTCGACGAAGTTGCCCCATCGCGCGTCCGCCGGCCAATCCAACCCATTTGGCACCGACCCTGACGGGTGCAATGCGGTCGTGAACATGCTGGCGAACGGCACGATGGTGATCGCCATGAGCACGACGAGAAGCAGCCGGCCGGTGTAGAGCTCCCCGCGCGCGATCTTCATTGCGCGCTCCCGCGGCCAAGCCGCTGGATCGGCAGGATGACGATCAGGACGAGAACGACGAGAACGACTGCGAGGGCCGACGCGAGACCGACTTGGCGCGCCGAGAACGCAAGCACGTAAATCTGGAGGCCAGGCACCATCGTCGCGAGACCAGGACCGCCGCCGGTCGACACATAGACGATGTCGAAGCTCGCCAGCGCGGCGATGACGGTGACGGTCAGGCAGACGGCGATCTCGTTTCGCAGGCTCGGGACGGTGATCGCGATGAACTCGCGCACCGCCGTCGCGCCGTCGAGACGCGCCGATTCGTACAGCGCCGGGTCGATCTTCGTCATGCCCGTGAGAAGGAGGACGATGCATAACCCCAACAGGACCCACGTGCCGATGACGCCCACGGCAGGAAGCGCCGTGTCGAAGTCGCCCAACCAAGCTCGGGTCAGAGCGGCGAGTCCAAGCGCGCGGAGGAGCTGGTTCAAGATGCCGGTCAGCGACAACACCCAGCTCCACACGATGCCGGCGGCCACGAGGGGAATGACCTGCGGTAGGAAGAGGACGGTCCGTGCGAAAGTCCCGAGCGATCCGGCTGCGACCCTCCGGATCACCGATGCGACGACGAGGCCGAGCGTCACCGGGATGAAGCTGAAGAAGACGATCAGCCGGAACGCGTTGAAGATCGTTCCGAACAGGTTCGGGTCGGTCAGGACCGCCTGGTAGTTGGACAGGCCGACCCACGTCGCCGGCGCGACGCCATCCCATCGATAGAGCGAGTACTGGACCGTGAGAACCAACGGTTGCAGCACAAACGCGGCGTAAATGAGCAATGCGGGCAGAACGAAGAGCCAACCAATGACTGCCTGCCGCGCGGACCCTCCCGCCGAGAGGGTCCGCGCGGCCCACCGCGCCCGGACTTTAACGTCCGACCGAGCGATCCTCGGCTCAGTCAACCCCCGCGCCGGGAGCATGCGTCACTGTTTGAGCTCCTTCTCGTACTCAGCCTGGACCGCCTGCAGCAAGCCGGCCGCGGTCTGCTTCCCACCAACCATCTTCTGCAGCTCCGGCGTCCAGCCCTGCGCAAAGATGGAGCCGGTCGCGTTCGCGATGAAGTCCATCGCACCGTTCGCCTTCGCGACGTCGCCGCCAGCTGCGAGCGTCTCGTTGATCACCGACCCCGGAGCAGCCGGCGGGATCGCGAGATTCGTCGGACCGCCAGGGTTCGACCCGCCGACGGAGACGTCAATCTGCCGGGCCTTGTCGTTCGTCGCCACCCAGTTGAAGAAGAAGGCCGCGCAGTCCGCGTGTTTCGCCTTCGTAGCGATGCCATAGGTCAACGGCGCGGACATCGCTGCGACTGATCCGCCGGCCTGCGCGGGCGGGAATACGAAGAATCCACTGTTCCCGGTCATGTCCTTGTCGTAGCCGGCGTCCTGCCAGTCGCCGTTGAAAATGAACACGCCTTCGCCTTTGCCGAAGCGAGCGTTGGCATCGGTGTACTGGATCGCGTTCGCATCTGACGGGAAGTATCCGGCCTCGATCCACTGCTGCAGGTGCTGCGCGGCGGTCACATTGGTCGGCGTGTCAATCGTCGCGCCCTTCTTCTGGAAGATCCAGTCGTTGATGGGCTGAGCAGGCCCGTAAGCCGCCATCAGCTGCTGCAGCGGGAAGGCCAGACCGCCGCCGCTCGCCGACGCGTTCCAGACCATGATCGGGAGTAGCCCCGCCGACTTCGCCTTGGGCAGCAGGCTCTCGAACTCGGCGACGGTCTTCGGGGGGCTGGTCATCCCGATCTGTGACGCGAGCTTCTTGTTGTAAAAGACGCCGGTGAGGCTGTAGTTGAGGCCCATCGCGTAGAGCGAGCCCGCGCCCCGGGTGCCATCGGTCCCCACACGGTTCTGCGCGAGCTGAGCCGCCGGCCACTTGTCCCATCCGAAGGCTGTCACGTAGCCGTCGAGGTTCTTCAGCAGCCCGTCCTTGACGAGCGACACCATCGAAGGAAGCCGGATCAGATCTGGTGGGTTGTCTCCCGAGAGGAGGCGCGGCGTTGAACTCATCAGGTTCGTGAACTGGTCTTGACTGATTTTCCACGTCACGTTCGGATACTGCTTCGTGAACTCTTCGGACAACCTGAACGGGAGATCGAATCCGGTCTCGAAGTAGGCATTGAGCTCCACGGGAGCCGTCCCGCAGGTCGGAGCCGCCGCCGCGCTGCTCGCGGAAGGCGCGGTGCTCACCTGCGAGGCTGTCGGTGACTGCGTCGCGACAGCGCCGGGAGCGACGCACGCGGTCACGAGGATGAGCGTTAGAGCGGCGACTCCCAGACGCGCTGCAGGAAGCTCGGGTTGCAAGAGTCGCTTGACTTCGTTGCGGAACACGGGAACTCCCCCTCTCCTAGTCTTGGCATCGCAAATACCGCATCGTCCCCGCTTACGGCCCGCCTTCTTTAGGCGGACCAGTGGTGGCGCGAACGACGAGCTCAGGCGACAGCCGGGCGATCGGCGCTGGATCGGATCGGCTGTCGATTTGCGCAAAGAGAATCTCGGCGCCGCGCCGGCCCGACTCGAACAGCCGCTGGCTGATCGTCGTCAGGCCGACGTAGTCGGCGGCCTCGATGTCGTCGTAGCCGACGACGGACAGATCCTCGGGCACCCGGAGGCCGAGTTCGTGAGCTGCGGCAACCACGCCGAGTGCTTGTGTATCGCTCGCCGCGAAGATCGCGGTGGGCCGGCGTGCCTTGGACAGGATTCGGTGGGCAAGATCACGAGCCTCGTACCGGCCGTGCTCGCCCAAACCCATCCACTCCGGGCGCATCGAAAGGCCAACAGAGCCGAGTTCGCCAGTGAGCCCTGCCTCCCGATCTCGACTCGAGGTGAAGCCAAATGGATCCTCGGCGGCATCGCCCACGAAACCGATCGCACGATGTCCGAGTTGTAGGAGATGCCGTGCCGCCAGCCTGCCACCGGCGAGATCGTCGCCCACGACGCGCGGCATTTCCGCAATCCCAGGGACATGGACGTCGATGAAGACAACGGGAACCGGCGACGCACGAAGGGCGAGAGCGTTCTCGGCTGACGGTGGCAGCGAAATGACGAGGAGACCGTCGGTCCGCTGCGATTGCGTCAGGGTGCTGAGGTAGTGATCCCGCTTTTCGACCGACTCCACGTTGTAGATCGCGAGGTCGAACTCCTTGTCCGCAAGGACAGCGTCGATGCCGCGGAGTCGCTCCGCGGCCTGTGGGCGGGTGAGGAACGAGACGATGACGCCGACGGTGAGCGTTCTGCCCAGGCTCAGTCGACGCGCAGCGTGGCTGGGTGTGAAGCCGAGCTCGTCGATGACCGTGAGAATTCGCGCGCGGGTCTCCGGATTGACGACCCGCTTGTCGTTGAGCGCGCGGGATGCGGTCGCCACGCTGACTCCCGCGCGCCGGGCCACGTCGCGGATGTTGACCGCCTTCTTCATTACCATCCCCGCTGCTGCAACCGGTTACATGAAACCGGTTCCACAACATACCACCCGCGTCAAGACGGAAGTGAGCGTTCCCGGACCCTTTTCCTCACCCACCGCCCACCGACAGACGCTTGAGGAAGCTCACGTCTCGGAGAAGAGCCGTTGTTGACCTGCCGTGTCTATGAAGAACTTACGCGAACTCCCCAGGTCTTAGGTTCGTGGCGGAACGTGAGGTGCGTCGGGCGGGTGATCGGGAGTTAGCCGCCCAACCTCGGAGCTGCCCGCTGGAGCAGGCCCTCTTCGTTTGGGACTGCCCACGCGGACGACATCCAGATGCGTGGCACTGGAGGCGGCGTCGCAGACCCTTGTCCCTCGGACCTTTGTCTTTCAACGGTAGACCCACGTCCCGCCCGCAGGGTTCATTCGGCAAAAGGATCAGCGTCAGGACGGAGGTCTAACGCACCTCTGCCTTGCGGTTTCAGAATCGCGTGATTTGCTCGGTTCTGAGGCGACGGCGGGAATCGAACCCGCGATGAAGGTTTTGCAGACCGCTGCCCCGATTCGAGAGCCGACACTTGAGAAACCCAGGACATTTGATGAAACGTGTCCTCTGACTGACCACCCCAGCTGCGCAGACTCTTGCCTTGCGCTTCAAAGAGCACGCGAACCCGAGGCTGAGAGCAATGCGACTTTCTGAAGAACGCGACGGCGCGACGGCAGCCCGTCAAGCTGGCTAAGGCACCGGTCCTTCGGGGACTGTCACCGAGAGCGAAACAGTCGCGGGTGGCAAGCACTCCCTGTCGCTACAAACTTGGAAGCCGAGTGAGATCTCCAGACGAACCGGACCCGATCCACGATTGACGACGAAGTCCACCGGGTCTGTGATCCTGACAGTTCCTTCGTATGCCGAGAGCTCTTGATCCAGGCCCTCGACGCGGAACGGTTTCGCGTCCGGCCATCTTGGCGGTCCCGAGCGGACGCCCGGCGGGGCGCTTTGAAGTTCGATGCGAAGGCCGCTATATCCGGCTGGCACCTCCCGCCCGTACACGTGCCATCCGGGTTGGATCGTCACTTCCACATGCAGGCCCAAGCGCTGGTATGCGAAGTAGGTCGGGGAGTCCAGCCACGCGCGCGCCGACACGATGGCCCGGGACGCCGTCGTGGAGGTCTCCGTGCCCGGCGTGTTTCGAGCGGCCGGCCCGCGCGTGAGCTCCTCGAGCAAGAAGCGCCCACCGTAGCGCGACCGGTAGTTCTCTTCGACGATCTTCCGCTCGATGCGTCCCGTCTCGTCGAGCACGAAGGTCATCGGATAAGCGACGCCGTGCTGCTCCGGCCGGGTGGGGACGGCGAACCGGGCGTGATGCACCTCGAGATCTTCGTCGAGGATCCCAAGTTCCCGAATGACGCGGCTGCCTTCGTCGGACAGGATCGGGTAGTCGATGCCTAGCTTGTCGGCGAATGCTTTCAGATCGACCTGGCGGTCATAGGTGATCGCGAAGACGGCATAGCCGGCCCGTTCGAGCTCCTGGTGCACGCGTTGCAGCTCGACCAGCTGCGTCTTGCAGTACGGTCACCAGACCGCGCTGCGGTTGAAGACGACGACCGCGCGCCTGCGGCCGCGGCGCCGGTGCAGATCCACCAGCTCCCCACGTTGGTCCGGCAGGCGAACATTCGGGAAAATGTCCTCAAGCTTTGGACCACGCTCCCGATAATCGGTCGCAGTCGTCACGTCGCTCCCTAACCTAGCGCGCGCCACGGGCATTCGGCGCGGACGGTCTCGCATCCGAGGAAGACCACCTCGCGACTGACTTTCCGACCTTCACCTCGCGCGGGCGGTCCCAACGAGCGCCGCCCCGATCTGCTGCGTCAGATCGCTCAATCCGATCGCCTCGCCGGTCCCTGCTCGGTAACTGCGTCTTGCGGCCACAGTCGAGCCCCAGCGCTAGGTAAAGTCAGCCCACGTGATGAGCACGCCGAAGGCGCGGCACCATACGACGACGCTCTTGTAGTCATCCAGGGTCATCCCCGCGGGAACCTCGTAGTTGAACGAGCCGTTGGTCGCTTTCAGCGCGCCGAGGTAAAGGCTCGCCGACTCGGACCACTCGCCGCCGCTCTCGCGTGAAAGGTAGACGTGGATGTCCGGGGCGTTCGTGATCGCGACATCCTCGAACCGGACGAAGCGCTGGCCGCCGAGCTCGATGATCCGCACCGGGCCTTTGCCGTTGTGGACCGCGTCGACGTACCGCAGCTCGCCTTGCGCAAGAACGCGTGCGGCGACGGCAGGCGCGTTGGTCGCGCCGGACGTCGAGACCGGAGCCGCGGTCGCTGCAGGCGCGGCAGGGAACGTTTCGTTCGTGTACGTGCGGATAAAGAGAGGCGAGCCGAGGTACCAGGCGATCGACAAGGCGACGACGGAAGCTACCGCGACGCCACCGGCGCGTTGGGGATGCCCGGCAAGAAAACTCCTCACCGTCGTCACATCCACCTCCGAGATTCGATTTATCTGTTCCCCCGCATGGCCCTTCGATGAAGGCGGAGGGGAGGCCCTGAGCGAGAGCCTCCCCCTTCGCCGCTAACGCAGCGCCGCGAAGTTCACGGCCGGGCAGCGCACGAGGATATTGGTGATCTCGAGGTTGCCCTTGCCCGCAGCGAGCGCCGCCGCGATGTCCGTATCGCTCGAGAGCTCGTAGGGGGTCTGGCCGGCGTTCCAGTGGAAGATCTGAAGGTTCCAGGCGCCGCCGGTGTAGCCGACCTCAGTCGGGATGAAGTTGAGGACGTTGCACGCGGTCGCCTCGCCCGGAAGCGCCGTGAGCAGCCGGGCGCATTGGACCGCGGGCGTAACCCCGGACGTGTCGACGATGTGGAAGACGACGTTCCCCTTCGCGAGTTGCTGCGCCGCCTGCGGCGACGAGGTCACCCTCGCCGTGGCCTCGTACTCGATGATCTGGTTGTCGTAGAAGCCGCTGTTCCGCGAGCTCGCCGAGGCTGGCGCGGCGAGCGCGAGGAGCATGCCGACCACCAGGACAATGCCCATGCGAAGACGCGTCATGGGTGATTCCCCTTTGTTGAATTGAGGGGAGGTTCGCTGGTCACCATGACAGGGTGATGACAACTGTCACGTCCCTGTCACATTCTCCGAGCAGGCTGATGCCCACGAAGATGGCGCCCATCCTGGTCGTGGACGACGACGCGAAGATCCTCCAGCTCGTCGGGGCCTACCTCAAGCGCGAAGGCTTTGCGGTCATGACGGCGAGCGACGGCCGCTCGGCGCTCGCCGCGGTCCGGGAGTCGCACCCGCGTCTCGTCGTGCTCGACGTCATGCTTCCCGAGCTGGACGGCATCGCCGTCCTGCGTGCCGTGCGCGAGAGCTCCAACATCCCGATCCTCATGCTGTCGGCCCGCGGCGCCACAGCCGACCGCGTATACGGGATCAATGAGGGCGCCGATGACTATCTCCCCAAACCCTTCTCGCCGGCCGAGCTCGTCGTCCGCGTCAAGGCCATCCTCCGACGCGCGGAGGCCACGACGGCGAGCGCCCTGCGCGGTGAGGTCCGCCACGCCGATCTCGTCATCGACCTAGACCGCCACGAGGTGCGCCGGGGCACCGATCGCCTCGCCCTCAGTGCCGCTGAGTTTCGGCTCCTCGTCGCCCTGGTCGAGGCCGGCGGACGCGTCTTGTCCCGCGAGTTCCTTCTCGACACGCTCCACGGCGCGGGCGAGAGCGAGGCGCTCGACCGGACAGTGGATGTCTACGTTGGCCGGCTCCGCGAGAAGCTGGGCGACAACGCCGAACACGCGCGTTACGTCGCGACCGTGCGCGGCGCCGGCTACCGCGCCGCGACCGAATGAGCGGCATCGCCGGCCGCATCGTTCTCGCCTGCGTCGCCGTGGCAGCGACTGCGATCGGCGTCGTCGCGATCGGCGTGCTCGTGTACGGGGGAGCCGCATTCGAGCAGCTCATGGTCGAGCACGGAGAGACGGTGGCCGCGGCGCGGGCGATGTTTGACCAGACCGTCTCGGCGGCGTTCGTGCTCGCGGGCATCGCCGCCGCGGCCGTCAGTCTCGCGCTTGCGCTGCTGTTGGCAGGGCGGATCGAACGACCGCTGCGGCAGGTAGGACGCGCCGTGCGGCGCGTCGCCGAAGGCGACCTGAGCGCGCGTGTCCTTCGCACCGGCCCCGAAGAGATCCGCTCCCTCGCGGACTCCTTCAACCAGATGGCCGAGCGCCTGGAGGAACAGGAGCGGTTCCGGAGCGAGTTCATCGCGAACGCGGCGCACGAACTGCGCACCCCGCTGACGAACCTCCAGGGCTACCTCGAGGCCCTGCGCGACGGGGTCATGCCGCCCGACCGCGCCATGTTCGAGTCTTTGCACGAAGAGGCCGACCGCCTCGTGCGACTGTCGCGGTCGCTCGACGCCCTGGCTGAAGGCGAGCTCGCGAGTGGGCCGCCGGTCCTCGTCGAGGTCGACCTGGGCGAAGCGATCGCGAGCGGGGTGCACGTCGCGCGCGCGTCGTTCGAGTTGCGCGGCATCATCGTCGCGATCGACGTGCCGCACGGCCTCCGTGCTCGCGCGAACCCGGACCACCTCGCACAGGTTCTCGCCAACCTGTTGCAGAACGCGGTGCGCTACACGCCCGAGGCCGGACATGTCGCGGTGCGCGCTCGGAGCCGGCCCGGCGAGGTGCTCGTGAGCGTCACGAATACAGGTGACGGCATCCCTGCGGCCGACCTGCCGCGCGTCTTCGAGCGCTTCTACCGCGTGGAGAAGTCGCGCGATCGCGCGCGGGGCGGCGCGGGGATCGGGCTCGCCATCGTGAAGCGGCTCGTCGAGCTTAGCGGTGGCAGCGTCGGCGCGGAGTCGGCCAACGGACTGACCCGGTTCTGGTTCAGCCTCCCCCGCGCGACGTGAGGATCCTCGTGACCGGGGGAGCGGGCTTCATCGGCTCCCACGTCGTCGACGCGCTCCTCGCTCACGGACACGAGGTCGCCGTCCTCGACTCGCTCGATCCACGGGTGCATGCGGAAACGCCGGACTACATTGACCGACGAGCCGAGCTCATCGTCGGCGACGTCTGCGACGCCGAGGTGGTGGCGCGGGCGATGCGCGGCGCGGACGCCGTGAGCCACCAGGCCGCGCTCGTCGGCCTGGGGCGCGGCCTCACTGACGCGCCGCGCTACGCGATGGCGAACGACGTTGGCACCGCGACTGTCCTCCGCGCGGCGTGTGAGGCGAATGTCCGGCGGCTCGTCCTCGCAAGCAGCATGGTCGTGTACGGCGAAGGCGCGTACCGCTGTGCGAAATGCGGCCCGCGACGCCCGGGTCCGCGACGAGAACACGACCTCGCCCGGCGACGCTTCGATCCACGCTGTCCGAATTGCGGCGGCGCGCTCGAACCACTCCCGGTCGACGAGGACGCGCGACTCGATCCACGGAGCGTCTATGCGGCGACGAAGGTGCACCAGGAGCACCTCGCGTTCGTCGCGATGAACGAGGGCGGTCCGGCTGTCACGGCGCTCCGTTATCACAACGTCTACGGAACGCGGATGCCTCGCGACACGCCGTATGCCGGCGTCGCGAGTCTTTTTCGGAGCCAGCTCGAGGCTGGGTTGGCCCCCCGCGTGTTCGAGGACGGCAAGCAGCAGCGCGATTTCGTGCACGTGCGCGACGTCGCGCGCGCAAACGTGCTCGCGATCGAGCGAGACGAGCCTGCTGTGGGCGCTTTCAATGTCGGCAGCGGTGCCCCACGGTCGGTGGTCGAGCTCGCCACCGCGCTTGCCAAGGCCACGCCCGGCGCGCAGGCGCCGTCGGTCACGGGTGAATGCCGCGCGTCGGATGTCCGGCACGTGTTTGCATCGGTCGAGCGCGCCGCGTCGGTACTCGGGTTCAGAGCCGAGCTCCCGTTCGCCGAAGGGATCGCGGAGTTCGCACGCGCGCCGCTCCGCGAGCCCGTCCCCTGAGGCGCGAGCGCGTCCTCGTCGTCCTCGCGAAGTGGCCGCGTTCGGGGCGCGCCAAGGTGCGCCTCGGCCGAACGGTCGGGAGCGACGGCGCGACCACGCTCGCTCGCGCATTCCTCGCCGACACGCTCGCGCTATCGCGGTGTTGCGGCGCTGACGAAGTGGTCGTCGCCTACACGCCTTCCGCGGCCCGACCGGCATTCGCCAAGCTCGCCCCGAGAGCGCGCCTCGTGGCGCAACCGCGCGCGGGGTTCGGCGTGCGTCTTCGCCGTGCGCTCGACGCGGGACACGCCGAGGGCAAACGCGTGGTATTGATCGGCACGGACTCGCCCACGCTGCCTGCGGCGATCGTTCGTCGCGGATTTGCACGCTTGGAGCGCGCCGACTGCGTCCTCGGCCTCGCGATGGACGGCGGCTACTACCTCATCGGAGCACGCGAGCCGCTCCCGCGCTCGCTCTTCGCCTGCATGCCCTGGAGCAGCGGTACGGTCGGCGCGGAGACGCTTCGGCGCGCGCGCGACGCTGGGCTCCGCGTCGCACTCCTCCCGACGTGGTACGACGTCGATGACAGGGCCGGACTTACGCGGCTTGCCGCTGACCATAGGCTGTCGCGTGCGCCGCACACGCGGGCGGCGCTCTCGCGACTCGGGTGAACGGCCTCGCGCGGACGAGCGTCATCGTCCCGTGCCGCGACGAGTCCGCAGCGGTGAGCGCCGTCGTGGCCGATGTGCGCGCCGCAGGCGCTGCTGACGTGGTCGTCGTGGACAACGGCTCCAGTGATCAGACGGCAACGGTCGCGGCGCGGGCAGGCGCTCGGGTCGTACGCGAAGAGCGCCACGGCTACGGCTGGGCGTGCCTCGCGGGCGTGCGGGCCGCGCGCGACGCGGAGATCGTCGCGTTCATAGACGGCGATGGGAGCTTCGCCGCGGCGGACCTCGCACGCCTGGCGGCGCTGGTGGCAGGCGACGACGCGGACCTGGCCCTCGGCGCGCGCGCGACCGGTGCCGGATTCCCGATCCATCAGCGCGCCGGGAACGCGATCACCCTCGCACTCCTCCGCCTTCTTTACGGGCT